>Ga0209698_10000526_pt1 | contig 43842 bp, 41 predicted proteins | sample LitLauG_LLR_2012_FD_187203 | JGI IMG/M metagenome (GOLD analysis project Ga0209698, IMG submission 187203) | Freshwater sediment microbial communities from Pennsylvania, USA - Little Laurel Run_MetaG_LLR_2012 (SPAdes) (version 2) | ecosystem: Environmental > Aquatic > Freshwater > Creek >... | reverse complement strand
CGAGGCGGCCGAACGCGTCAAAGTGGTCGGCCTCTACTTCGACGCCCTGAAGGCGCGCGCGGTCGCGGCCGCGCGACGCGACGCGCTGGATTCGGCGCGCGCCCAGCGCGAAGCGGCGCGGGCGCGCGCGTCGGCGGGCGACGCGCCGCAGTTGGACGTGATACGCGCGGACGTGGCGCTCGCGCGCGCCGAAGCCGACCTCGAAGCGGCGACGGCGGCCGATCTCAACGCGACCGAAGCCCTCGCCGTCGAAACGAACGTGCCCGTCGCGGCGCTCGACGCGACGGAGGCCGCCGACCTTCCCGCGGTGGCCCCGGCGCTGCTCGATCCGGACGCGGCGGTCGCGCTCGCCCGCACGGCGCGGCCCGAAATCGCTTCGGCGCGACGCACGGCGGATGCCGCGGCCGCCGCGGTGCGCGGCGCTCGCGCCGCCGCGTTGCCGCCGATCACGGTAACGGGCGGCTATCTCGTCGGCACGGATTCGGGCGTGCCGGTGAATGCGCCGGCGGTCAACGCGCAAATCACCTTGCCGCTCTCGAACGCGGGCGGCCAGCGCGTTTCCCTCGCGCAGGCGCGCGCGCTCGAAGCGCAGAGCAAAGCGCGCAGCGTCGAGCGGCAGATCGCACTCGACGTCGCCGCCTCCTCGCGCACGCTCGGCGCCGCGCAGCGCGCGGCCGCGGCCGACACGCGCGCGCGACAATCGGCGGAGACCGAACTGCACGCCGTCGAACTCGGCTACCGCAGCGGCGCGTCGTCGAGCCTGGAAGTAACCAGTGCCCGGAGCACCTACGCCCAAACCGTCGTCGACGAACTGTCGGCGCTCTACGACTTGGAGAAAGCGCGCGCCACTTTGAAAATCGAGCTGGGAACGTGACGATGCACGACGCATTCGCGCGCACGGCGGTCGCAGCCGCGCTCGCATTCGCCCTCGCCGGTTGTGCCGGCGCGCACAAGAGCGACGACGCGGCGGCTTCGGCCCCGAGCGTCACCCTCGCCGTCGCGCGCCGCGGCGACTTGGCCGTGCGCGTGCAGGCGCAGGGCCGCATCGGACCGCCGGCCGGCAGCAGCGCCAAAGTCGCCTTCGCCCAAGCGGGCATCGTGCAAAACATCACGGTGCGCGTGGGCGATACGGTCGGCGCGGGTCAAACGCTCGCGGAGCTCGATCGCGCGGCGCTGGCCAGTTCGCTCGCGCAAGCGGAGGCGGACGCGCGGGTCGCGTCCGCCGGGTACGCGGGCGGCGCGATTGCGAACGCGGGCGTCGCGAGTGCGAAAGCGAGACTCGCGGTCGCCCTCGCGCGACTGCAAACGCTCCAGCGCGGCGGTCCGTCGGCGCTCAGTTCGCGCATCGCCGCGGAGTCGGCCGCGCGGCAAGCGGCCTTGAAGGTCGACGCGGACCGGGCCGCGCTCGCGCGCTCCAAGACGCTGCTCGGCGCCGGCGTCGTCGCGCAGAAAGACGTCGAGGCCGCGCAGTCGACGCTCGACGCCGATCTCGCCGACGCGCGCGCGGCGGACGCGAAAGCCGCCGCCGCCGCCACCGATTTCGATGCGGCCCTCAAGAGCGCGCAAGCCGACGTCGCGACCGCGCGGGGCGACCTGGAGACGGCGCGTGCCCAGAGCGGCGTGCTCGGCGGCCAGGCGTCGGCGGCGCAAGCGCGGCTCGCCGCGGCGCGCATCGCGTACGCGAACGGCATCCTCACCGCACCCGCCGACGGCGTCGTGCTCGCCATCCTCAAACATCCGGGCGAAGCCGTCGACCCCTCGCAGCCGGTCGTCGAAATCGGCCCCGCACTCGGCAAGACGATCACGCTCGGCGTTCCCGGCGACGTCGCGCGCCGCATCGTCGCGGGCGACGCGGCGACCGTGCAGGCGGCGCAAGCGCGCGGCGGCGCGACGGCCGCGCGCGTCGTCGCCGTCGTACCCGCCGTCGATCCGGCCACGCAACTGGCGACCGTCGTGATCGACGGCACGCCGCCGGGCGCCGTGCCGGGCGACGCCGTCACGGCCTCGATCGTCGTCGGCCACGCAAGCGGCGTCATCGTGCCGAGCGGCGCGATCGTGCAAGATCCGCAAAGCGGCAAGACCGTCGTCTTCGTCAAAAACGCGCATCCCAAAGCGGGCGACCCCGACTTCACGTTACGCGAAGTCGAGGTGCGCGCGAGCGACGAGTCGAGCGCGTCGATCGCCTCGGGTCTACGTCCGGGCGAAGCGGTCGCGGCGCAGGGCGGCTACGCGCTGCTCGCGCCGGCGGGCGGCGGCTAGCGCGCGACGCCCGCAGCCGTAGCCGAAGCCGCGAGCGCCCGGTATTCCTGCAGCGAGCGCGGCGGTCCGGCCGTCGAGGCGAGCGCGTCGGCGAGCGCCTGCGCCGTGTCGAGGCTCGTCAGACACGCGACGCTGCTCTCGACGGCAGCGCGCCGGATGCGGTAGCCGTCGGAGATCTCGCGCGACGCGATCGCGTTGTTGATGACGAGGTCCACCGAACGCGAGGCGATCGCGTCGAGCACGTGCGGCGAGCCCTCGGCGATCTTGTTGATGCGCTCGGCGGCGATGCCGTGCGCCAGCAGCAGCGCGTGCGTGCCGCTCGTGGCGACGAGCGCGAAGCCGAGTTGCGCGTAGCGTCGCAGGATCGGCACGGACTCGGCCTTCTCCTCATCGGAGATCGAGACGAGGATGCGGCCTCGGCCGCCGTCGCGCTCGGGAACGCGGACGCCCGCCGCGACGAAACCCTTGCGCAGCGCGCCGGCGAACGTGTCGTCGATGCCGAGCACCTCGCCCGTCGATTTCATTTCGGGGCCGAGGATCGTCTCGACGCCGCGCATTTTCGCGAACGAGAAGACCGGCACTTTGACGACCACGAACGGCGCGTCCGGCGCCAGCCCCGTGCCGTACGGCAGGTCGGCGAGGCGTTCGCCGAGCGCGACGCGCGTTGCGGCGGCGACCAAGTTGATGCCCGTCGCCTTCGAGATAATCGGCACGGTGCGGCTGGCGCGCGGGTTGGCCTCGATGATGTACGGCTCGCCGTCGTGGATGACGAACTGAATGTTGATGAGCCCGCGCGTCTGCAACTCGTGGGCGATGGCGCGCGTCACCTCGACGATCCGCGCCTGCATCGCCGCGTCGAGCGACTGCGGCGGATATACGGAGATCGAATCGCCGGAGTGGATGCCCGCGCGCTCGACGTGCTCGAAGATGCCCGCGATGAGGATGTCGTGCCCGTCGTACACCGCGTCGACTTCCACTTCCATGCCGCGCAAATACTTATCGACCAAAAGCGGGGCGCCCGGCGTGATCGGCGGCGCCGTCTCGACGTAGCTCGCCAATTGGCCTTCGTTGTACACGATCTCCATGCCGCGCCCGCCGAGCACGTACGAGGGACGCACGAGCACGGGAAAGCCGAGTTCGCGTGCGATCGTGCGGGCCTGGCGGAACGATGCCGCGGCATGCCCGCGCGGCCGCGCGACGCCCAGGCGCTGCAGCGCCGCTTCGAACTTCTCGCGGTCTTCGGCCATGTCGAGGCTGCGCCGGTCGCTGCCGACGATGCGCGTGCCGCGCCGCGACAGTTCGGCGGCAAGATTGATCGCGGTCTGGCCGCCGAAAGCCAGCATCACGCCTGCGGCGCCCGTCGCTTCGTAGGCAGCCTGGACTTCATCGGCGCCCGGCGGCTCGAAGATCAGCACGTCGGAGATATCGAAGTCGGTCGATACCGTCTCGGGATTGTTGTTGACCACCACGGCGGCGCGGCCGGCGTCGCGCAACGCCCAGGCCGCGTGCACGCAGCTGTAGTCGAATTCGATTCCTTGGCCGATGCGAATGGGGCCGCTGCCGACGACGACGATCGCCTCGCGCGTCACGGGCCGCATCTCGTCGCGTTCGCCCCGGGAAAGATAGTAGTAGGGCGAGCGCGCGGGAAACTCGGCGGCCGCGGTGTCGACCATGCGGAACGCGGCCGGTTCGTCGTCGCCCTGGTTCCACAGCGACGCGACGCCGTCACGATCGGTCAGCGATGCGATGCCTTGCAGCGAGTAGCCGAGCGTGCGTGCGGCTCGCACGTCGCGCGGCTCGGTTCGCTCCCGCAGGCGCCGCTCGAGGTCGACCAACTCGTGCAACTCCCACAGCCAGAACGGGTCGATGCCCGACGCCGCCGCGAGCGACTCCACGCTGCGGCCGCGCGCGAGCAATTCGGCGGCCGCGAAGAGCCGCTCGTGCGTCGGCGTCGCGAGCACTTCGTCGAGGTCGTCGGCGTTCCAGGTTTGCAGCGCGGTGCCGGTGAGCGTCTCGCGGCCGAGATCGAGACCCCGCAGCGCCTTTACGAGCGCCGCGCCGAAGGTGCGGCCGATGCCCATCGCTTCGCCCGTCGATTTCATCTGCGTGCCCAGGCGCGTGTCGGCGCGCGGAAACTTGTCGAACGGCCAGCGCGGGATCTTGACGACCACGTAGTCGAGCGTCGGTTCGTAGGCGGCTTTGGTGACGCCGGTGACGGGATTCTCGATCTGGTCGAGCGTCATGCCGAGCGCGATCTTGGTCGCGATTTTGGCGATCGGATAGCCCGTCGCTTTGGAGGCCAGCGCCGAGCTGCGCGAGACGCGCGGGTTCACTTCGATGATGTTGTATTCGCTGCGCTCGGGATGCAGCGCGAATTGAATGTTGCAGCCGCCCTGCACGTCGAGCGCCCGGATCACGTTGATGCTCGCGCTGCGCAGCATCTGGTATTCGGCGTCGGAAAGCGTCTGCGAGGGTGCGACCACGATCGAATCGCCCGTGTGGACGCCGACCGGATCGACGTTCTCCATGTTGCAGACGATGATGCAGTTGCCCGCCGCGTCGCGCAGGACTTCGTACTCGACTTCTTTCCAGCCCAACAGGCTCGTCTCGACCAGCGCCTGCGAGATCGGCGACGCCGCCAAGCCCGAAGCGAGCGTGGCGCGCATCTGCGCCTCGTCGCGAACGATGCCGCCGCCCGTGCCGCCGAGCGTGTAGGCGGGACGGATCACGAGCGGATAGCCCATCGTTCGTCCGAAGGCGACGCCCGCTTCCACGTCGTTGACGATCGTGCTCGGAGGGACGGGCTCCCCGATCGCCAGCATCGCTTCTTTGAAAGCCGCGCGATCTTCGGCCAGCACGATCGTGGCGATCGGGGTGCCGAGCAGTTCGATGCCGTACCGTTCGAGGACGCCGCGTTCCGACAGTTCGACGGCGAGGTTGAGGCCCGTCTGTCCGCCGAGCGTCGGCAGGAGCGCGTCGGGCCGCTCGCGCTCGACGATCGCTTCGAGCGACGCCGCCGTGAGCGGCTCGAGGTAGACGGCGTCGGCCACCTCGGGATCGGTCATGATCGTCGCAGGATTCGAATTGACGAGGACGACGCGGTGGCCTTCCTCGCGCAACGCGCGACACGCCTGGACGCCGGCGTAATCGAATTCGGCGGCCTGCCCGATGACGATCGGACCGGAGCCGATCACGAGCACGTTGCGGCGAAGCACGACCCTCGATTTACCAGGGGCGCCGCGCCGAGGCCTTCACGGCGCGACGGCCGCCCTCAGGGCGAGAGCCGCGCGATCCGCCAGGCGCTGCCGTCGCGCAGGTACGCAATGCGGTCGTGCACGCGATTGCGGCGGCCTTGCCAGAACTCGAACGCCGCCGGCACGACGCGATAGCCGCCCCAAAACGGCGGCCGCGGCACGTCGCCCGAGGCGAAACGCTCGTCGGCGGCTCGCATCTGCGCTTCGAGCACGTCGCGGTTTGCGACGACGGCGCTTTGCTGCGATGCCCACGCGCTCAAGCGATGGCCGCGCGGGCGGCGCGCGAAGTAGTCGTCGGATTCGGCGGCGGCGATGCGTTCGACCGCGCCGTCGATGCGAATCTGCCGTTCGAGCTGGGCCCACCAGAAGAGCAGCGACGCTTTGCCCGCACCGTCGAGCTCGCGACCCTTGCGGCTTTCGTAATTCGTGAAGAACACGAAGCCGCGCGGATCGTAGCCGCGCAACAGCACGACGCGAGCCGAAGGCTGCCCGTCGGCCGAGACCGAGGCGACCGTCACGGCGCTCGGTTCGACGATGCCTTCGGTCGCGGCCGCCTCGTCGAACCACGACGCAAACTGCGCGAACGGATCCGCTGCGACGCTCGCTTCGTCGAGCGCGCCGCGCTCGTAACTGATGCGTCGCTCGAGCGGCGCGGGGACGTCGGAGGATGCCGGCACCATGGCCGATCCTTCGCTTCCGCGACCGCGCGCGCCCGTCGCGGGTCAGAACGCGGCGTCGCTTACGACGAGGCGTTGCAACGCGGGCGAGGGCTCCAGTTGGAGTTCGTTGCGGAGTTTCTTGCGGTAGGCGTCGAGCTCGCGGAAAGCGCGTTCGCGATGTCCCTGCGACAAGTACGCGCGGATCTTGAGTTCGCGCGGCAGTTCGTCGCACGGGTCCGCCGCGATCGCCAATTCCGCTAAGGGCAGGATCTCGTCGGCCTCCGCCTGCACCGCGAGCCGAGCGATCATCCAGCGAGCGATGCGCTCTTTGGCGGCGCTCAGCCGCCGCTGAACGCGTTCGACGGCCGCGCGTCCGCCGAGTGCCGGAGACGGGACGTTATCCCACAGGTGCGCCCACACGCGCCGTAACTGTTCGACGCCGTCCGAGCCGTGCGCGGCTGCCGATTCGAGATCGCGCACGAACCGCTCGACGGACCAGAGATCGCAACTGACGCCGTCGCCCAGCCGATACGTGGAACCGGCGCTGGCGATCAGGTCGCGCGTCTCGCTCTTCGTGCGAATGCGGTGCACGCTGACGTGCAAATGTTTGCACGACCGCACGTTGCCCCAAACGAGCGAACAGAGGTCTGCGATCGCCACGGGTGCCCCGGCTCCACCCAGCGCGTACAATATTTCGGCCTCGCGCGGGGCCGGATCGTACGTGCCGTGCGGGGTCACGACGCGACCGGCGGCGAGGTCGAGCCTCACCGCGGCTCGTTCGTGCTCGAAGAACGTCCGCTGCGATTTCGAAGGGGACGGCGATGAAATCATGCTGCCTGCCATTTTCAAAAGACCGGAGGGCCGCCACGATCTCGTGGCGGCCCTCGCCGGGTCTTGGTTTCGCTTAGTGCTTCTTGGCGATGTGACCGTAGCTGCGAACGCGATAGCTCACCGCATGCGGCCGAATCAAACGGATTCCGTTCGGGTGACCGTGCGGAACGGCGTGGTTTTCGCCGAAGTGCGCCGGGACGCCGACGACGCGATAGTCGAACGCGACGGTCGAATGGCCGCCCTGGCCTTCACGCACCGCGAAACCGGACGGCGACTTGCCGGCGACGTAGAGCGTGCCCTGCGTTTGGCCCTGCGGCGTGATGAAGACGAGGTAGTTCTTCGACGTGTCGATCTTCGAGGCGTACGCGCCGAGCGGCACGCGGGCCGACCCGTTCGTCAATTGACCTTCGCCGACCGTCTCCATCGTCGGGACGTCTTGACGGCTCGTATACGAGTGGTTCTGTCCCACCTTCGCCTCGCCGTTGGGACCCGTCGGACAGCTCGGATCGCCGCCGCTGCAATCGGTGATGCCGTTGGCGTAGATGGAACCGCTGAGGATCAAGTTTCCGTTGTTGTCGAGCGACATGACCGGAGCGCCGGCGGCGTTGAACGCCAGCATGTCGTTGCCGCCGCCGATGTTTTCCATTTCGATCGCGGCGAACGAGTTGCCGTTCGCGTCGGAGGTCGTGCCGTTGAAGGACACGACGCCGATGCCGGGATTGGACGAGTTTCCGCCCGAGATCGCGCCCGCGAAGGCGGCCACGCCGGCGACGTACGGCAGGCCGGTGCTCGACCCTTGCTGCAAGACCACATTCGGGACCGTCGAACCGAAAACGCCGATGTTATTCGCCGAGACGCCTTGGACGCCGGCATTCTGGTAGGCGCCGTTCTGAGCGACGCCGCTCGTGTCGATTCCGTACACGCCCGCCGATCCGACCGGATTGCCGTCGACTTCACCGTAGACGCCCGACAAGAAGTACGTGCCCGGATTTTGCAAGATGCCTTGCACGCCGAAATTGCCGGGCGACAGGCCGTAGACGCCGGCTCCCGACGTCGACGTGCCCCAGATGCCGGCTCCCGTGGCGGACGTGCCGTTCACGCCGTTGCCCGCGCCGCTCGACGAACCGCTGACGCCGTTTCCGGTGGCGGACGTACCGCTCACGCCGGCCGCGCTACCGCTCGACGCGCCGTTGACGCCGACTCCGCCCGACGTGCCGCTGACGCCGATTCCGGTGGTGGCGGTCCCGAGCACGGCCGTGCCCGAGGTCGCCGTGCTTTTGACGCCGACCCCGCTCGTCGCGCCCGTGAGGACGCCGTTGCCGGTCCCCGCCTGCTTGGCGCTGACGCACTGCGTCGCATTGGTGCAATTGGAATTGATCGCGGGTTGCCGCGAGGCGGATGCTATTCCGACCCCCAGCGAAAGGACTGCCGCGACGCTCAGGCCCGCGCCGACGACGGACTGCCGTAAGGAAAGCATTGAACCTTCTCCTTGTCGTGAAGTGTGAAAGCAGGCGACGCTTTGAAGCTCGCCGGTTCTGGCCGGTTTACGAGGACGCGCGGCTTTTCACGACGCTAAACCGCAGGCAAGCAGCAGTAAGGAGAGGCGGCTAACAAAAACTTGCTCGACCGTCCTCGAGAAAAGCCGAAAACGGACCCTGTTGTCCCTTTTTAGACGCGGTCGGGAGTAACTAGCAAAATCTTACTACTACTTGACCGTGAAGTCAGTATAGTCCGCGGCGGTTACAAGTCGATTAAGGTACTCGCTTGGTGACCGGCCTGCGCCGGGGACCGCTATGCGGCTCAAGGAATCCGCCCCGTCGCGACCCCCGCGACGAACGCGCCGAGCAACAGCAGGCCGCCGCCGAACGCGAACGGGAAGCTGCCGTCGATCGGCTTCTTCTGCCACACGGTCGCGAGGGCCAGCGCGCGAAAGGCGGCGCGCAGTTCCCCGGCATCGGTGGCTTCGACGTAACGGCCGCGGCCGTTCTCGGCAATCGTGCGCAAGGCCTCGCCGTCGAGGTCCGCCAGTTCGTTCGTGCCCGGGATGATCTCGCCGCTGCCGTTCGAGCCGACGCCGACCGTCTCGATCGTGATGCCGCGCGCACCGACCTCTTGCGAGGCCTCGATCGGATCGACGCCGCGATTGTTGACGCCGTCCGTGAGCAGCACGACGATGCGCGGTCCGGCGCCGTTCAGTTGCGAGGCCGCAAGCTGCAGCGCGTCGCCGATCGCGGTCGCGCCGTCGGGCGGCGGAATGCGGTCGAGCGCGGCGCGCACGGCGTCGAGATCGTCCGAGGGCGGTTCGATCACGTTCGCGCTGCTCGCGAAGCTGACGATCCCGACGCGGGTTCCCGGCGGCACCGTGTCGATGAAAGCGCGCGCCGCCTCGCGCGCGGCCTCCGAGCGCGTCGGCTTGACGTCGCGCGCGCGCATCGAACCCGAGGTGTCGATGCAGATGACGACCGTGCCGTCTTTCGCGGGCACGCGCGCGGTGAAGCGCGGCCCGGCGAGCGCGACCAGTAGCGCCGCGCACCCCGCGACGTACGTCGCAAACAGCGCCGCGGCCGGCCAGCGCGCGGGCCGCAGCGCGGCCAGCGCAAACGCGACGTTCGAATAGGCGAGCGCCTGGGCTTCGCGACGGCGCTCGAAGCGCCGGTACGCCCACGCCAGTACGCACGCGCCGGCGAGCGCTGCGATGAGGGCCAGCGGCCGCGCGAAGGTCACCGCGCGACGCTCACCCGAGCGCGGCGCGCACGGCCGCCGGAACGGCGGAGCGATCGCCGCGCACCACGGGATGCTGCGTCGTCACGCCCGACGCTTCGAGCAGCGCCGTGCCCGCCTTCGAGAAGAGATACGCAACGAACGCCGCGGCGCCGTCGGGGTTCGGCGCTGCCGAGGGAATCGTCAGCGCGTACGCCGCGGGCGCACCCGCGTGCTTCACGCCGTCGACCGTGACGCTGACGGTCGCGTAGTGCGCCGCCTGCGAGGCGTCGCCGAGATTGGCCGTTACCGGAAGCTCGACGGCCGGCAGTTTGCGCGCCACGCTTTCGGTCGCGTAGAGGAACGCCGCATCGACGTCGCCCGTCTCGAGCCGCGCGAGCAGCGTTTCTTCGGGGAAGATCTGCGCCGCGTTGCGATCGTCGCCGAGCAGCTTTGCGGCGAACCCCGGCGGACCGTCGTCCGCTTCCATTAACTTCGCCGCGAGGATCGTGCGATAGCCCTTCGGATCGATCGCGGGGTCGCAGCGCCCCAAGCGCAAGTTCGGCGAGAGCAGCACGTCCGTCAACTTCTTGCGGCCCGCAGCCGCGGCGGCGAAGTCCGGCGCGAACGGCGAGTGCGGCGCGTAACCGAGGACGAGCCGGGTCGTCGCGAAGATCGCGTACCACGCGACGAGATCCTTGTTGGCCGCACCCATCAAGCCGTCGATCACGCGCGGGTCCGCGCTGACGAACACGTCGGGCGAACGCAGCCCCGCTTTGATGAAGTTGGCGAGCGCCGCGCTGCCGCGCGCTTCGCCTTTCACCGCGATGCCGCGCTTGGCGAGCGCGGGCACCACGGCGCGTTCCATCACCGTCACGAGCGAGCCGGCGTAGAGCACGGAGACGCTCGAGTCCGCCCGAACGCGGCCGCGCGAGGCCAGCGTCGCGCCGCACGCGCCGGCTAGCGCGCCCGCCGCGAAAGTGCTCCTCCTCATGGCGTCCGGGTTCGCGCCGCCAGCGCGGGGTTCATGCGATGTGAAACGCGCGGCCGAGCGCCGCCTCGGCGCCGTCGTCCGCCGCGAGCCATTCGGCGCGCGTCCCCGCGGCGCGCAACGCGTCGAGCGTTCGTGCTTCGCGGTCGGCCACGGCCGCGCGATAGCGGGCGCGCGCGGCGCGGTCGACGTACGCGCGCACGACGCGGCCGTTCTCGGCATCGCGCAGGCGCACGAAACCGCCGAGCGGCAGGCCGTCGTGCCACGGATCGCGCGCGAAGAGCGCGGTGACGTCGAAGCGCGCGGCGCACGCGCGCAGCGCCGCAAGCAGCGGCTCGGACTCGAAGAAGTCGCCGACCACGAGCAGCCGCGCGCCGCGCGGCACGATGGTCAGCGACGCGCGCAGCGCGGATGCGAGGTCGCCCGGTTCGTCCCGCCGTTCGGCGCAGACGCGCGCGGCCGTACGGCCGCGCGTATCGCGCAAGAAGAGCGGCGCCGCGCCGAGCCGCGCGCAGCGGTCCTCGTCGGCCGCGGCTCCGAACCAGACGCTCGCCGCCTCGCGCGCGAGCTCGTAATTCGTGCGCGTTCGGCCGACGTTCATCGAGGGCGACGCGTCGAGCGCGACCGCGAGCACGAGCGCCCGTTCTTCGAGCACGACGCGCGACTGCATGGCGCCGGCGCGCGCCGTGGCCGCCCAGTCGATGCGGCGCGGATCGTCGCCGTCGACGTAGGCGCGCAACTGCGAAAACTCATAGCCGTCGCCCCGGCGCAGCGCGGGCGCGGCGCTCCCGCGCGTGCCGATGCGCCGCCCGGAGAGCAACGCGGCCCGCAAACGCGGACCGAACGCGCGCGTCAGCGGATTGCGGCCGGAGTCGGGCCGGCCGACGCTCCGCTCTGCGCCGCGCGGGGGACGCTCGCCGCGACCGGAGCGTAGCGAACCACCAGGATCGCGAGATCGTCGGTGATGCGGTTCGAGCGGCGGCGCAAACGCCGTTCGATGGCGTCGGCGATTTGCTGCGCGCGTCCCGAGAGCTCGCCCAGCCATTCGGCGGCGCCTTCCGCGCCGAGCATGTTGCCGCGCCCGTCGCGCGATTCGGTCAAGCCGTCCGTCGTGACGACGATCGCGTCGCCGCCGTTCAATTGCAGTTCGCGCGTCTCGTACGCCGGCGCCGGTTCGATGCCGACGATCGGCCCGGTCGGCGGCAAGATCGTCACGGTGCCGTCGCGGAGCGTCCAAGCCGGTTCGTGCCCCGCCGAGGCGTAGCGGACCGTCCCGTTCGAGAGGTCCACGACGCCCAGAAAAAGCACGACGAACGTTTCCGGATTCTGCACCGTGCGCGCGTACAGCGCGCCGAAGCGTTCGAGGATCTTCCCCGGATCGCGCTCCTCGGAAAAGAGCGTGCGAATCGTGTACTTGATGAGCGCCGTATCGACCGCGGCGTCGATGCCTTTGCCGCTGACGTCGGCGACCAGGAACATCCCGTACTCGCCGTCGAGCGTGAACGCGTCGTGCGTATCGCCGCCGACGTTCGAGCCGCGCGTCGCCGAGATGAGCACGCTGCCCAAATCGATGTTGGGCAACTCGCGGCGCTGCGCGATGAAAGCGCGCTGCAGGCGCTCCACGAGCAGCCGCCCTTCCTCGATCGTTCGCCGCAGCCGCCCCACGAGCAAGGCGAAGAGCAACGCGACGAGCAGAAAGAGCGCGTTCGAGAGGTCGCGGGTGCGGCGATTGCGGATCACCGTGTCGTTGAAGCGCTGCTTTCCCGCGGATTCGCGAGCTTGCAGATCGGCCGAGAGGCGGTCGAACGACGCGGGGGTTCCGGGAAACGCGAACGCGGGCGCCCGTTCTTCGGGAGTGTCGGCCTGCACGTCGATCCGGTGCAAGTCCTCCGCGAGGAGCGCGCGGTACTTGCGGACGTCCTCGGGCGGCGAGCCGCGTTCGAACTGCTTCTCGTCGAGGAGTTCGGCGTCGCGTTGCGCGGTCACCACGGCCGACTGATACCCGAACGCGTCGGTAATGTCGACGCTGCCGTAGTATGAGAGATCCGTCGCGTAGCCGAACGCGCCGAGCAAACCGAACACGAGCAGGCCCGTGACCACGGTCCGCGTCGAGAGCACCCGCCTGTTGACAGTTCGGTCGATCGAAATACTACCTCGTCGCTACCGGGTAACGCGACCGGAGAATGAAGTCCTCCGTGACGGTCCGGCGGAAAGTTTTCTCCACACGTAGGAACCGAATACGGAATCCCGCAAGCCCCGGCCATGATCGTTTCGGAGAGCCTGACCATCGACGTGGCCGGCGGAAAGATGCCGGCATACCTGGCACGGCCGGGGGCGGAGGGCCCGCACCCGGCCGTCATCGTGCTCGAGGGCATTTACGGCTTCGACGACGAGTTGCGCCGGATCACCGACCTGCTCGCGGGTTCCGGTTACGTGGGTCTGGCGATCAACTATTTTTACCGCACCCACCCCGACCTGAGCGAACCGTTCGATGCCGAAGGCCGCGCCCACGGTGAAGAGGCCGCGCGGGCGGTCCGCAAGGCCGAAGCCTGCGCCGACGTCGGCGCCGCGCGCGACTGGCTCAACGCGCAGCCGTTCGTCGACGGCGGCCACGTCGGGACGTGGGGCTTCGGCTTCGGCGGCACGGTCGCGTTCGCCACGGCGACGCTGGCCGGCATCAACGCGGCCGTCGTGTTCTACGGCCAGAGCATCGCCTCGCTGATGCCGAGCGGCGAGAGCGCGCCGCTCGAAGACGTCAAAGAAATTCGCGCGCCGCTGCTGCTCGTGTTCGGCGGCAAAGACGAACTGATTCCCAAAGGCACCGTCGATACGATCGTCGGCGCGCTCGGCACCGCCGGCAAACGCTACGACGTGCAGATGTACCCGAACGTCGGTCACTCGTTCTTTCGCACCGCGGCCGACACCAACTCGACCCGCGAAGCGGCCGACGCCTGGGACCGCGTGCAGGCGTTCTTGCGCAAGCACTTGCAGTAGGGCGCGCCCGCGCCGCGCGTTACGGCGCGAGTTCGAAACGCTCGCGCGCCGCGCTCGCCACCGCGCGGTCGCCGAAGGGAAACGGCACGAGCGTGCCCGCGAGCCAGGTGGGAGCGAGGTCGCGGTAGTGGGGCGAGCCGGGCAGGCCCGACTCGCCTTGCGGGATCACCATGCCGCCCGCATCCCAGCGTCCGATATCCCAGACGGCGCGGAAGCTCTGCGCGTTGGCCGGAGCTTGCACGTGCGGCGAATAGGCGTCGCCGAAGCCCGGAAAGCGCGTGCCGTTCCACGCGCCGAGCCCGAGCGCGGCCAGCGGGTGCTGCGCCGTCCGATCGCCCACGTCGCTCCAGGTCGCGTCGGACTTGCCGTGCGCGCGCAAGTCGGCGATGCCGTCGCGCATCGCCGCGATCAAGAACGCATCGTAATCGTCGCCGGGAACCCACCCGTGCGGCCGTTCGCGCAGCATGCGCATGACCGCCACGAACGCACAGCCCGGTTCGCTCTTGAGGTATCGCAGCGCGAGTTCGGACGGCATGTGGAGCAACGCCAGCCGTTCCATCGCGGCGCGCCGTAACGCGTAGACGAAGACGGCGCCGCGCGACGAACCGTCGAAGCGCCCGTCGAAGCGGGCGAGTTCGCGGCGCGCGGTCTGCAGGCCGGGGTCGTTGCCGGGCGCCTTCGCGAGCGCGCGCGCTCCCGCGGCGGCGAGTTCGCGTTCGGGCAGCGACGTATCGTCGGCTTGGATCGCTTCGAAGCTCGCGACGCTCGCGCGTCCCGCGGCGAGGTGCTCGCGAATGCGCGCGGCGCGGTACGGCGGCGAGAACGCCGCGCTCAAGCGATACGGATAGCGCGCGCCGTACGGACGGGCGTTGGCGGTGAAGGCGATCGCTTCGCGCGACGGCGTCACGTGCGGCAATCGCGCGAACGGCACGAACGGCCGTTGCGGGCTGCCGCTGCTCGGACCGTCGTGGGCGCCCAGCGCCCACGCATCGTCGATCGGAATCTCGCCCGCGAGCACGTAGCCCGCGCGGCCGCGGTCGTCGGCGACGACGAAATTCTGCGGTGGGCCCGGATAGGTCGCGAGCGCGCGCATCGCGGCGGCCGTCGACGCCGCGCGGTCGAGCGCGTCGAATTGCACGAACGACGAGCGTCGATCGATGTCGGCCGTCCACGCGGCGGCGAGCTTCACCGCGCCGCGATCCGCGAACACGAAGCCGTGCCGCGTGCGCAGGTAATCGCGCACGACCGGTTTGCCGAAACGGACGACGAAACGTTCGCTGCGGTGCGCGGCGCGCAGAAACGCGTTCCCGGCCAGATACTCATCGGAGTCCGCCGAGCGGAAGCGTTCGCGATAGATCGCGACCGTCGCCACCGTGCCGTTGGTCGCGCCCCAAGCCAGGTGCTCGTTGTGGCCGAGGATGATGCCCGGCACGCCGGGGAGCGTCGCGCCCGCCACGTGCAGCCCCGGCGCGCGCAAGTCCGCGAGCCACCAGACCCCGGGCATGCGCAGTTCGAGGTGCGGATCGTTCGCCAGCAGCGCGCGGTGCGTCGCGGTGCGGGCCGCGCCCGCCGCGAACTCGTTGCTTCCCGCACCGGCACGATCGTCGAGGTCCGGCTCGCCGGCCGACGCGACGTGCAGCGGCGTCACGTTCGGATAGGCGATCGAGAGCGGCGGCAGCGGCGCGATGGGAGCCCGGCCGGCGCCCGCCGTCGGCGCGTCGTACGCCGGATCGCTGATCGAAAAAAACGCGTCGCGCGCGGCCGGACCGACGGCGGCGACGACGTCGGCGCGCGTCGCGACGTCGTTCCAGGAATCGGTCAGGGCGAGCACGGTCGCAAACGAGGCCGCCAGCGAATCGCGCGCGACCCACGGCTCGGGCCGATAGCCGAGCACGCGAAACTCCGGCGGCAGCGGCCGGGACTTCATCGCGAAGTTCACGCCGGCGGCGAACGCCGCGAGGTGGTCGCGCTGGGCCGCGGGCAGCGCGGCGAACTGTGCCGCCGCCAGTTCGTCGATCGAAAACACGCGCGCGTCCAGATCGCTCTTGAGCGCGAGCGTGCCGAGAATTTCGGCGAGCCGCCCCTCGACCAGCCGCCGGTAGATGTCGAGTTGGAAGAGGCGGTCCGTGCCCTGCAAATACCCTTCGGCGAAATAGAGATCGTGCTCGTTCGCCGCGACGACGTGCGGGATGCCGCGCTCGTCGCGCACGATGTGCACGGGCGCGCGCACGGGCGCGCCGGCCACGACCGGCGGCGGCTCGGCGGCACCCGCGCGCACGCCGTCGGAGACCCATAGGAAAACGCCGAGCGCGACCGCGGCGGCCGCCGCGAGCGCGACCGCAAGCGCGGTCGCCGAGAACAGCGCGAGCCGCTTCGCGAAACTCCCTAAAACGGGCGGTCGAACGTGAATTGGGGCACCGACTTCGGGAAATGGTAGTCGACGAAGTCGAACTCGAATTTCGGAATCACGGTATCGATGCCGAAACGCAGCGGTTCGTCGGCGACGACTTGCTGGATGTATTGCCGCCCGTCGACCAGGACGTAGTGCACGGTCCACAGCACGCCGTCGTACGGTTTGCCGTCGAGCAGACCCTGAACGTTGGTTTGCACCGTCCGGTACGTCTGCGGGTCGAGCCACAGGTCGCGCAGCCGGTTGAATTGCGGGTCGCGCAGCGGTTCGAGGTGCAAGTGAATCGTGTTGGCGCCGGCCACGATTTCGTCGGCCTCGCGCGTGATCCGGTAGTCGCGCACGGACGTCTCGACCCGCGTGATCTCGCGAAAGCCGCTGGCCTCGGGCGACGGCGCGGCGCTCGGAAACGCGAACGGCTGCACCGTCGGTTCGCCCGACGGCGTCGCCGCGAACTCCCGCGTCACCACGCCGAACGACGAGCCCGGGTCGATGCGCGGATCGTCGAGACGGATCGGTTCGGCATCGGGATTGGTGTCGAATACTTTGAACCCGAAGATCGAGAAGGGCACGCCGCGCAGCCGGCGCTTCTCCTCGTCGATGTCGACGATGCGATGCAGCGAAAACGCCCCGTCGGCCGTCCGGAAATAGGCGTCCCACCAGTTATCGAACACGTGGCCGTCGTGCAGGTAGCGGACCAGCGCTCCGTAGCGCAGGTAGCGGACGTCGGTGCGATCGCGCCAGACCTCGCGCGCGCGCAGGAACAGCCGCTCGGCTTCGCTATCGGGCGACGGGGTCGGCGCGGGGGGCGGCGCCGCTCCCAGAAACGACAGGCTAGCAACCAGCGTCAAGGCGATCCTGAGGAACATGCGGCTCGCTTTCCCCGCGCCGCCGAGCGATTCCGGTCGCTTCACGGCACGGGGACGCTCGCCACCAGTCCGGCCACGATCCGCTCGGCCTCGACTCCCTCGGCGATGGCGCGATAGTTTAGTGCCAAACGATGTCGCAGGACGGCCGGCGCGCTCGCGCGCACGTCGTCGGGCAGCACGAAGGTGCGTCCGGCGCACAGCGCGCGCGCCCGCGCCATGGCCGCCAGCGCCAGCGTGGCGCGCGGGCTCGCGCCGCGCTCGAGGTAGTCGTGCGGCGCGCGCGACGCCGCGACGAGCGCGACCGCGTAGCGCGCGACGCGTTCGTCGATGAAGATGCTCCGCGCCTGCGAGCGCCAGCGCACGACGTCGTCCATCGACGCGACGTTTTCGGGCAGGTGGGGAGGCTCGCCGCCGAAACGCGCGAGAATCGCCAATTCTTCGTCGGGCGACGGGTACGAAAGCAGCACCTTGACGAGAAAGCGATCCATCTGAGCGAGCGGCAACGCGTACGTGCCGTCGCTGTCGAGCGGATTCATCGTCGCCGTCACGAGAAAGGGATCGGGCAGCGGATGCGTCCGCGGACCGATCGTAACCTGGCGCTCCTGCATCCCTTCGAGCAACGCCGACTGCACTTTCGCGGGCGCGCGGTTGATTTCGTCGGCCAGCAGGACGTTGGCGAAGATGGGCCCGAGCACGGTCGCGAATTCGCCGGTGCGCTGATCGAAGACGCGCGTGCCGACGATATCGCTCGGCAAGAGGTCGGGGGTGAACTGCACGCGCTTGAACGTGCCGCCGAGCGCCGCGGCGAGCGCGCGGCAGGCGAGCGTTTTCGCAAGTCCGGGCGGGCCCTCGAGCGCGACGTGACCGCCCGCGATCGTAGCGTGCAGGAGCGCCTCGAGCGTCTCGCGCTGCCCGACGACCGTTTCGGCGAGCGCTTCGAGCAGCGCGCCCGGCGCTATCGCGTCAGGTATGACACGGCCTCCCGCGCGGCGTCGGCGACGCGCTCGTCTTCGCAAAACGCGGCGCGCTCGACCGCGCGAAATCCGTCGGCTTCGCCGTTCCCAAGCGCGCGCCGCGCCACGAGATCGTCGTAGGTTTCGTGTTCGAGAGCGCCGATGCGGCGGCGCAGCGCCGCCCGCAGGGCGAGCGCGTGGCGGCGCGTCGGCTCGCGCGAGAGCGCGGCCACCAGTTCGCGCAGCGACGGATCGTCTGCGCGCGGCGGCTCCGGCACCTCGGGTTCGGGCGCGGCCGGCGCGAACGCGGGCTTGCGCCGCGGCAGCGCGCGCACGAACGCCCAGAGCGCCAAACCGGCTAGACCGATCAGCACGACGGCGGCCACCGCGGCGAAGCCCAGGTTGCGCAGCAGCGCGCCCATGCTTTCGAGCGGCGAGGGTCCGAGGACGTGAACGACCACCGAATTGCTCGAGAAGCGCGTCGCCCGGTGCGTGCGCGCGTCGACGGCGTCGAGCGTCCACGGACCGATCGTGCGGTCGCCCGGAATCGTCGCGGCCAGCGTCAGCGTTTCGCTGCACGCGCTTCCGCGCGGCGAGGCGGTGCAGCGCCGTTCGTCGCCGGAGACGTCGAAGCCCGAGAGGTCGGGCAGCGTGACGTTATCGAGCGCGGCGACCGGTTCGTCGAGCCGCACGTTCATCGTGATGTGAAATTCCTCACCCGCGCGGGCGGTCGTGCGATCGGCCGAGGCCGCGAGCGAGCGCACGTGCAGAGTGGCGAGTTGCTGAGCGGCCGCGGTCCCGAGCGCCAACGCGGCCGCCGCCGCGCACGCCGAAACGCGCGCCGCTACGCGCCGAGCGACGCGACCCACCGGGCGAACAAGAAGCGCGCGTCGTACGGCCCCGGCGACGCTTCGGGATGGAACTGCACGGCCGAGATCGGCAGGGTCCGATGGCGGAAGCCTTCGTTGGTCCCGTCGTTCAAATTGATCATCGTCGCTTCAAGTTCGGCCGGCAGCGAAGCGCCGTCCACCGCGTAGCCGTGATTGTGCGCCGTCACGAGCACGCTATCGCGCAGCAGGTCTTTGACCGGCTGGTTGCCGCCGCGATGGCCGTACGGAAGTTTGTAGGTTTTCGCGCCGCAGGCGATCGCGAGCAGCTGGTGGCCCAAACATACGCCGAACATCGGCAGCCGCCCGACCAGGCCGCGCACCGTTTCGATCGTCTCGCCGAGATCGGCCGGATCGCCGGGGCCGGGCGAAATGACGACGGCGTCCGGTTCGTGCGCGAGGATCTCTTCGAGCGTCGCGCGGTAGGGCAGCACGGTGAGCCGCACGCCGAGCGCGGTCAGGTCGCGGACGATGGCGCGTTTGACGCCGCAATCGATCAGCACGACGTGCGGCCCCGTCGCGTGCGGCGCGACTTCGTGCACTTCGCGTGTGGCGACCTCCGCGACGAGATCGACGACCGCTGCGTCGCGGGCGAACGCCGCCAAGGCCGCGTCCATCTTGGCCAGCGCCGTCTCGCCGACCGCGAGCGCCGCGCGGATGGTGCCGTGTTCGCGCAAGACCGTCGTTAGCGCGCGCGTGTCGACGCCGGCGAGCGCGGGCACGCGCTGTTCGACGAGCCACGAGCCGAGGTCGGTCGTCATCGCGTGGTGTGAGGGATGCTCGGCGAGGCGTTTCATCACCGCGCCCGCGACGCAGGCCCGGCCGTGTTGGGCCGCGCCGCCCGAGATGCCGTAGTTCCCGATCATCGGATAGGTAAAGGTGAGGATCTGTCCCGCGTACGAGGGGTCGGTCAGCGCCTCTTCGTAGCCCGTCATGCCCGTGTAGAAGACCGCTTCGCCGAGCGCGAGCGCGTCGAAGCCGATGCCCTCGCCGTCGAAACGCGTTCCGTCGGCGAGCAGCAGCGCAGCCGGTTTCGTCATGTCAAGGAGCCGATGTACGGCTCCGCCGCGCCGGGTCCTGGCCGCGGACCGCGCCGTCGCGAAACGCGAAGCGGCCGCCGACGATCGTCGCGACCGCCCGGCGAGCGAACGTGCGGCCGTCGAACGGCGTATTCTTGCCGAGTGAGTAGAACGCGTTCGCGTCGACGCGCCACGGCCGGTCGGCGAAGATCGTCAGGTCGGCCGCGGCGCCGACGGCGAGCGTGCCGCCGGGGACGCCGAGAATCCGCGCGGGATTGGTGGAGAGCAACGCGACGAAGCGGTCGAGCGGCAGATCGGGCAGCGCTTCCGCGTAGGCGCCGAGCGCCGTTTCGAGCCCGCTGAACCCGACGGGCGCCTCGCCCAGCAACTGCGCCTTCTCCTCGCGCGCGTGCGGCGCGTGGTCGGTGGCGAAAGCGTCGATCGTGCCGTCGCGCACCGCGGCGCGCAGCGCGGCCGCGTCGCCCGGCGAGCGCAGCGGCGGATTCACTTTGTCGTCCGCCCGAAAGTTCGCGAAGCCGTCGTCGCCGAGCAGCAGGTGATGCGGCGTCACCTCGCAGGTGACGCCGATGTCGGCGGCGCGGGCGAAGCGGATCAGTTCCACGCTGCGCGCCGTGGAAACGTGCGCGATGTGAAAGGGCTTCTTCGTGTCCCCGCCGATCAGCACGTCGCGCGCGACCAGCACGTCCTCCGCGAGTCCGGGCGAACCGGCCAGGCCGAGTTCGAAGCTGCGCGCGCCCTCGTTCATCACGGCGTCGCCTTTGAGGTCGTCGTCCTCGCAGTGCGAGATGAAGACGCCCGGCACGTCGCGCGCGTAGAGCGCGGCCTGCCGCAGCACGCGCGCGCTGCGCACCGCGAAGCCGTCGTCGCTGAAGGCGACGGCGCCGGCATCGTGCAGCAGCCAGTACGGCGCGAGTTCCTTGCCCGCGCGGCCGCGCGTGATCGCCGCGATCGGATGGACGCGCGCGAGATCCGCCGCGCGCGTCAGGCGCAGCACTTCGGCGACGAGCGCCGGCGAATCGAGCGCGGGCTCGGTGTTCGGCATGCACGCGACCGCTGCGAATCCGCCCGCGACCGCCGCGGCGCTGCCGGTCGCGATCGTTTCCTTGTGCGTGTGGCCCGGTTCGCGCAGGTGGACGTGCATGTCGATGAAGCCGGGCGCGACGACGCAGTTGCTCGCGTCGAACACGTCGGCGTCGCCCGCTTCCAGGTGCTCGCCGATCTCCGCGACGCGGCCGTCGCGCAGCAGCACGTCGCGCACGGCGTCGAGCGGCTGCGACGGGTCGACGACGCGGCCGCCGCGCAGCAGAATGGCGTTCACGCGCTGCGGACGCGTTCGGCGCCGCGCGCGCTTTCGAACCCGTTGACGAGCAGATCGAGGACGGCCATGCGGACGTACACGCCGTGCGAGACTTGCTGCGCGTAGCGCCAGCCGGGGAAGGCGAAGACGTCTTCGGTCAGCTCCACCCCGCGATTGTACGGCCCCGGATGCATGACGATCGCTTTCGGCCGCAGCATCGCCAGACGCCGCGCGTCGAGACGGTAGTTGCGCGCGTAGTCTTCGAGCGAGGGCAACACGGCCGAGGCGATGCGTTCGCGCTGGATGCGCAGGAGCATCAACGCGTCGGCCTCGGGCAGGACGCGATCGAGATTGCGTTCGATGCGGACGCCCGCGCACACCATGGCGTCCGGCAGCAGCGTCGGCGGGCCGACGAGCGTCACCTCGGCGCCGAGCGCGCACAAGCCGAAGACGTTCGAACGCGCGACGCGGCTGTGCAGGATGTCGCCGACGAGCGCCACGCGCAGGCCCGCGATCGTCCCGAACTCCATCTGCAGCGTCAGCAGATCGAGCAGCGCTTGCGTCGGATGCGCGTGACGGCCGTCGCCCGCGTTGATCACGTGGCCGTCGAACGATTCGGCCAGCCGGTACGGAAAGCCCGATTCGGGATGGCGCGTGACGATCGCGCGCACGCCCATCGCCGCGAGCGTCAGCGCCGTATCGGCGATCGTCTCGCCCTTGCCCAAACTCGACGCGCCCGGAGGCAGCGCGACGACGTCCGCGCCCACTCGCGCTTCCGCGATCGCAAACGACGTGTACGTGCGGGTGCTCGCTTCGAAGAAGAGGTTGACCACGCAGACGTCGCGCAGCAGCGTCCGCGGCGGAGGCGCGGCGTGGAACGCTCGCGCCCGGGCGAGCAACTCCGTAATTTCGGCGCTGCTGAGATCGTCGAGGTCGAGGAGGCTACGCGCCGCCATCGGCTTCGCTGCGAATGACCACGCGGTCGTCGGGCGAGAGCGTCTTTCCCACGCGCACTTCGATGTGCTCGCGCCGGCTCGTCGGAATCGTGCGCCCGACGTAGTCGCCCTGGATCGGCAGTTCGCGCAAGCCGCGATCGACGAGCACCGCGAGGCGAATCACCTGCGGCCGGCCGAGATCGGTCACGGCGTCGAGCGCGGAGCGGACGGTGCGCCCCGTGAAGAGCACGTCGTCGACGATGATGACGACTTTGCCGCCGAGATCTTCGTGAATTTCGGATTCGGGAAGGGCGCGCGCCACGTCGTCGTCGCGGTAGAGATTGATGTTCAGAAAACCGAGACCCGGCCGCGTGCCGCCGATCTCCTCGATCTTCGAAGCGAGGCGGCGGGCGAGCTGCTCGCCGCCGCGGCGGATGCCGATCAGCACGATGCCGGCCTGCGCGTCTTCGGGCTCGATGATTTGATGCGCCATGCGGGCCACGACCCGGTCGATCTGTTCGGCCGACATCAGCGTCCGTTCGCGCAGCGCTTCGAGCGCCGTTCTCACCGGCTGGAATCCATGGTGGTCCTCTTCGCGCGCCGCATGGAGCGCGCCTACGACTCGGTGCCGGCCGCAGCCAGCGCGGCCGCCGCGTCCGCCGCGCGGGACCGTTCTGCCCGGTAGTCGGCGAGTTTGGCGCGCTCTTTAGCCACGACCTCGGGCGACGCTTTACCAACGAACTGTTCGTTTGCGAGTTTGCGCTCGAGTCGCTCGACTTCCCCGTCGAGCCGCGCAACGTCTTTGCGGGCGCGCTCGAGCAGGACGGCACGCGGCGCGCGCGCGGTCGCGGCCGCGAGCGGGTCGCCCGCGGCACTCGCGAGCGAAGCGTCGTCGACCACCTCGGCGTGCGCGTGCACGGCGAGCAGCGCGCGCGCGTCGGCATCGAGCGAGGGCGGCACGTCGAGCGTCAGCTTTTCTCGCGGCGCGAGGCCGAGTTCGGCGCGCAGATCGCGCACCTTGGCCACCACCGACTTCAGCGTTTCGTAGCGCGCCGCCGCCGCGGCGTCGGTCGCGATCTCCTCGGGGTCGGGCCAGGATGCCGTCACGATCGTCTTGCCGTCGTGCGGCAGCGCCTGCCAAATCTCTTCGGTGACGAACGGCGCGATCGGGTGCAGCAGCCGCATCGCCGCGTTCAACACGTAGGAGAGCACCGCGGCCCGCGTCGGCGTGGCGACTTTGCTCGCCTCGATGTACCAGTCGCAGTACTCGTACCAGACGAAATCGAGCAGCGCGTCGGCGGCGAGCCCGAATTCGTACGATTGATACGCGGCCGTGACCCGCTCGATCGTCGCCCGCAGACGAGCGAGAATCCACTTGTCGGCGAGCGACTGCGCGTCGAGCGGCGGCAGGCGGCTCGCGCTCGGAAGACCCTCGGGAAGGCGTTCGCGCACGTAGAGCAGCGCGTTCCACATCTTGGTATTGAAGCCGCGCGCCTTGACGACGAAGCGCTCGTCGAAGCGCAGCTCCTGCGATTCGAGGCGCATCTGCAGCACGATGCCCGTGCGCGTCGCATCGGCACCGTACGTCGCGACCAAGTCCATCGGATCGATCACGTTGCCCAGGCTCTTGGACATCTTGCGGCCTTTGTCGTCGAAGACGAGCGGCGCGATGAAGACGTCGCGGAACGGCACGTCGCCCGCAAAGTGCAGGCCGAGCATCACCATGCGCGCGACCCACAGGAAGATGATCTCGCGGCCGGTGACGAGCGTCGAATTCGGATACCAGTGCGCGAACTCGGGCGTGCGCTCGGGCCAGCCGAGAATCGAGAACGGCCAGAGACCGCTCGAGAACCAGGTGTCGAGCGTATCGGGGTCGCGCCGCAGTTCGACCTCGCCGTATCGCGCCCGCGCGAGTTCGCGCGCTTCTTCTTCGCTCTCGGCGACGATCGCTTCGCCGTCCGGCGCGTACCACACGGGCAGGCGATGCCCCCACCACACTTGACGTGAGACGTTCCAGTCTTTGATGCCCTCGAGAGCGTGCTCGTACGTCCGGCCGAAACGCTCCGGGACGAAGCGGATCCGCCCCTCGCGGTACGCCTGCAGCGCCGGCGCCGCGAGCGATTGCATCTTGCAGAACCACTGCAGCGAGAGCAGCGGCTCGACGACCGCGCCGCTGCGCGAACTGACCGGCACCGTGTGGCGGCGCGGCGTCGTCGCGACGAGCGCGCCCGCGGCTTCGAGATCGCGCACGACGGCCTTGCGCGCGTCGAAACGATCCATGCCGGCGTAGCGCGCGGGCGCTTCGCTCGTCATCCTGCCGTCGAAGCCGATGACGCTCGGCATCGGCAGCCCGTGACGTTCGCCGATCTCGTTGTCGGTGGGATCGTGCGCGGGCGTCACCTTGACGGCGCCGGTGCCGAAATCGCGCTCGACCGCGGCGTCGGCGACGATGGGGATCACCCGGCCCGCGAGCGGTACGACGACGCGTTTCCCCACGAGCGCGGCGTAGCGCTCGTCGTCGGGATGGACGGCGATCGCCGTGTCGCCGAGCATCGTTTCGGGCCGCGTCGTCGCGACCTCGACGGAGAACGAGCCGTCTTCGGCGGCGTAGCGGATCTGCCAGAGAAATCCGTCGCGCTCTTCGTCGTCGACTTCGGCGTCGGAGAGCGTCGATTGCGACACCGGATCCCAGTTGATGAGGCGCGTGCCGCGATAGATGAGTCCCTCGCGATAAAGCGCGACGAAGACTTTGGCGACCGCCGCCGAGAGCGGCGGATCCATCGTGAAGCGGTCGCGCGCCCAATCCGGTCCGAAGCCGAGCGCGCGGAACGCTTCGTAGATCGCGTCGCCGTACTGCGCGCGCCAATGCCAGGCTCGCTCCAAGTATCTCTCGCGCCCCAGCCCCTCGCGCGTCAAACCTTCCTTGGCCAGCTCGCGCACGAGCACGGCTTCCGTGGCGATCGCCGCGTGGTCTTGCCCCGGCAGCCACGTCGCGTTGTCGCCGAGCATGCGATGGAAGCGCGTCAGGATATCCATCGGCGTGTAGGTCGAGCCGTGCCCGAGGTGCGCGCGCCCCGTGATGTTGGGCGGCGGCATCGAAATCACGAACGGCGGCCGCGCCGGGTCCGGCTCTTCGTGAAAAACCCCGGCGGATAGCCAGCGCTCGTACAGGCGCGGCTCGACGCTAGCGGGGTCGTAGGTCTTGGGAAGCTCTCCGGTGCGCGGCTCGGTCTGCACGACGGTGCGGAGTTAGGGCTGCCCCTGGACGGGCCCTACCGCCGCGCGCGAACTAGCGGGACGCTACGGCTGATGGTAGTCGCCCGTGCCGTACGTCTTGATGCCGAGCACGTACCACAGCACGGGGATGGCGAAGATCACTCCAAAGAAGACGACCATCAAAAGAAAATTCGCGATACTGGGTCCTGGCACGGCGGTCCCTCCAACGTAGGTTGGATGTTCGCAGGCGCGCTCGAACGAGGCCTGCACGACGCGGCCCGCGCGAACGAAGTGTAGCTGCGGCTACAACGGCTTGGCCGCGATGCGCTCGACGGTCTTGGCAACGCGCGTCGCCCGCGTCGCCGGCCGCTTCGCTTCGTCGATCCAGCGAACGTATTCGCTTCGATGCGACGGCGGAAGCGCGTCGAAGGCCGCGCTCAGCGCCGCCGCGTCGAGGGCGGCGCACAAGTCCTTCGGAACGACGGCTTTTGCGACGGGCACGAAGGCGGTTTCGACCGCCGGAAACGTGCGCCTTCGCGCCGAAACGCGCGAGCGCATGGATCGTGCGCTGCTGCTCGCGGCGGCCGCCGTCGCGCTGTGGACGTCGCCCGTGCAGGCGGCCGGCACGCTCGACGCGCCGTCACCGGCTCCCGGGAGTTCCACCCTCGCTCCGGCGCTGTGCCCGGTGCGCGTCGATCAGATCGTCGCCCTGGATGCGGGCGCCGACGGCCGTAGCGCGACGTACGCGATCGCGTTGCGCACGCTCGATGGCGGAGCGGGCTCCGCGTCCGGGACGCTCGCGCTCTTTGCGGGCGACGAACGGTTCGGCGCGACGTTCGGTCCGACGATTGCCCTGGCCGAAAAGGACGCCGCGCCGCCCTCGCCGATCGTCGTGCGATTTCCAAGCCCGGTCTTCGTGGACTCGGCCTACGTCGCGTCCCTAGCGGGACCCGACGCAGGCCCGTGCGTGCCGATCATCATCCGCTCGGCCGTGAAAATATCGGCAGAGGCGACGGCCGAAGCGAACGCGCTCGTCGAGCGCGCCCGCACGACGAAGCCGATCGATACGGATGCAGGCACCTCGGACCCGCCCCCGGCCTGCGAAGCGCCGTATCGGCCCGCCGCCATGACGCACGTCGTCGGCCCGGAGATCCCAACCGCGGCGGTCGCGGAACGTCTGAGCGGCGAATCCCTGATCAAGGTCTTCATCGCCGACGACGGCGCGGTGCTGCAAGCGACGGTCTTCCGCTCCTCCGGCTCGGCCGTCCTAGATCAGGCAGCCCGGGCAGCCGCCGAGAAAACCACCTATGCCCCCGAAGCCGTCCTCTGCCGGCCCTCGGGCGGCTTCTTCATGTACCGCGCCGACTTCAATACCCGCTGACCCTCGCCGGGCTAAAATATCCGGCCCCTCGTTCCGACTACTTATGAGGATGGTCACAGCGGAAATGGACGATCTGATTCTGGGCGGCCGCCGGCTTGAAGCGATCGGGGCTTATCGGCGCGCGACCGGCGCGGCCCTCGGCGCCGCGGCCAAGGTCGTGACCGAACGCGAGCGCCAGTTGAAGGAAGCCGGCCGTTTCCCGCTGGCGCAAAAATTTGACTGGCGGATCGCGTTTCAAGATCTGCGCGGCGCGGGGTACCTGACGGTCGCCTTCGCGATCTTCGTGATCGTCGCCGCGTTCGTCGCCGTGTTCATCACGTGGGGCTTCAAGGGCGTCTGCATCGTGACCGGCCTCGCGTACCTGGCCTCCGCGCTCTTCGCGCTCGTCGACGCGCGCTTCTCGCACACGCGCAAGGCGAGCCTCACGGGCCTCGCCGCCTGCGCGGCGCTTGCCTTCACGGCGGTCATTCCGACGCACGTGAGCATGGGCATCGCGCTCTTCGCCGGCAGCGTCGTCAGCTATTCGCTGCTCGTGAAGTACTACGTCGCGAACGAACGATACGCGACGCGCCACGGCGGCGCGGCGACCTAGCCGCCGCTAAAAAAGGACCCGCAACGCCGAGCGCATTGCGGGTCCGAATGGTCGGGTAGACAGGATTTGAACCTGCGACCCCCAGTCCCCCAGACTGGTGCGCTACCAAGCTGCGCCACTACCCGTTGCGGATTCCGTTCGCACCGGGCAGCCCCGGACCATCCTACCGCTTCTTGGCGCCCGCGCGTTTCTTGCCGCCGGCGACGGCGTCGCGCAAACCCTTGCCGGCCGTGAAGGCGGGCACCCGGCGGGCCGGGATGGTCAATTTTGCTCCCGTCTTGGGGTTACGGCCTTCGCGCTTCTTGCGATCGCGGACCACGAAACTGCCGAACGGGATCAATTGAACCTTGTCGCCCTTCACGAGCGCGTCGCGGATCTCATCGAGTATCAGGTCGACGACTTCGCCCGCCTGACGCTTCGACATCTCGGTTTCCGTCGCGACGGCGTCGACCAACTCGGCTTTTGTCAACGTTGTTCTCCAAAGTCAAAGCAGCACCATAGGCGCAACGGCGAGCGTGCTATAGCGCCGCACCGTATCGGCGGCTAATTGGCAGCCGCCTGCGGCCCTCCTGCAGGCGCTGCGACGAGCGCGCGCAGCGCCAGCAAATACGACCGTTCGCCGAACCCGGCGATCGTGCCGCGGCAAACCGCGGCGACCACGCTGACGTGCCGAAAATCCTCACGCCCCGCAACGTTCGAGAGGTGCACTTCCACGGTGGGCAAGCCCGCGGCTGCGATCGCATCGCGAATCGCGTAGGCGTAGTGCGTGTACGCACCCGGGTTCAGGATCACCGCGTCGAAGACGCCGCGCGCCGCGTGCAGTTCGTCGACGATCGCGCCTTCGGAGTTGTGCTGCACGCAGCGCACCGCGGCGCCGAGCGTCGCCGCTTCGGCGGCGATCGCCGCGTCGATCTCGGCAAGCGAGCGCGTGCCGTACGTTTGCGGCTCGCGCGTGCCGAGGGCGTTCAGGTTCGGGCCGTGGATCACGAGCACGTTCACGCGCGCGGCGTTCGTGGAGGAAATACGCGCGACCTCGGAAACAGCGCGGGATGCCCGACCGGATCGTTACCGCAACCGCCGTCGACGGCAGCTTTTCGATCGTGGCGGGCACCACCACCGACCTCGTCCGCGAAACGCAGCAACGGCACGAGATGGCCCCGACCGCGAGTGCGGCGGTAGGCCGCTTGCTCACGGGCGCGGCGCTCCTCGGCGCGAGCCTCAAGGGTCGCGAGAAGCTGACGCTGCAGGTCGCAAGCGACGGCCCCTTGCGCGGCCTCGTCGCCGACGTGTCGCTCAACGCGCCGGACGAGATCGGCGCGCGCGGCTACGCGCGCCGGCCCGAAGTCGACGTGCCGCTCAACGAGCGGGGCAAGTTCGACGTCGGCGGCGCCGTCGGCAAGGGCTACCTGCAAGTGACGCGCTCGTTCGAAGTCGGCCAGCCCTACGTCGGCATCGTCGAATTGGCGAGCGGCGAAATCGGCGACGATCTGGCGACGTATTTGTTAAATTCCGAACAAATCCCGAGCGTCGTCGCGCTCGGCGTCCTAGCCAATCCGGCCGGCATCAAAGCGTCGGGCGGCGTCATCGCGCAAGTCTTGCCCGGGGCCGACGAGGCGACGATCCTCGCGCTCGAACGGCGGGCGCTCGAGATGACGCCGGTTACCGCGCAAGTCGACGGCGGCGCGACCCCGGAAGATCTGGTGCGCGCCCTGGCGGGCGAACTCGAAGTTCGTTACACGCGGTCGTACGCGCTCGCGTTCACCTGCACGTGTTCGCGCGAGCGGGTCGAGCGCGTGCTGCTCGGTCTCGGCCGCGACGAACTCGACAAGATCGCAAACGAACAGCAGCGCGCCGAGGCGGTGTGCGAATTCTGCAAGACCGCCTACGTGTTGTCGCGCGACGAGGTACAGGGGCTCATCGACCGGCTCGAAGCGCGCAGCTGAAGCGCGCCTAGACGCCGAGGCGGGGCTTGAACTCTTCGTGAATCAAACCGCCGCGATTTTCGTACCACCAGCCGCACTCGCAGCGAATCGGCTTGCCGCCGTCCTGCGGATAGGGGTGGACGCGCTTGCAGCGGCCGCAGGTGAGCGTCGCGCCGGCGGGCGGCGTGCGCGCGGTGTAGGTGACGGCCGGAGGCGATTTCGGATCGTGATGGGTGCTCATGCTTTCCTTCGTTACGAGCTTGCGGGGAGAATGCGGACGTAGCGGCGGTTCCCGACCGACAGGACGACGGGGGCGTTTGCCTGCCACGGGGCCCGCGGGTCGCCGACGACCGAGCCGTCCAACTTGACTCCGTTTCCCGCCACGAGCCGTTCGGCCTCGCGTTTGCTCGAAGCGAAGCCCGCCGCGACGAGCGCGTCGGCGATCGAGCGCCAACCCGCCCCTGCGATCAGTTCGGGCACGTCGGCCGGCAGCTCGCCGCGCTGCACGGTCGCCTCGAACCGTTCGCGAGCGGCGCGGGCTTGCTCGGCGCCGTGGTAGCGCGCGACGATCTCGGCGGCGAGATCTTTCTTCGCGGTCATGGGGTGGAGCGAGCCGTCGGCCAGCGCCGTTCGCAACTGCGCGAGCGCCTCGGGCGAACGAAACGCGGCGAACTCGGCATAGCGCGGAACCATCGCGTCGGGCAGGCTCATCAGCTTCCCGAACTGCTCGCTTGCGGGCTCGGTGAGGCCGATGAAGTTGCCTTTCGATTTGCCCATGCGCACGACGCCGTCGGTGCCTTCGAGGATCGGCGTCGTCATGCAGATTTGCTTGGGCTGGCCGGCGTGCGCTTGGTATTCGCGCGCCAACAAAAAGTTGAAGAGCTGGTCCGATCCGCCGAGTTCGACGTCGGCGTGCATGGCGACGCTGTCGTACGCCTGCGCGATCGGGTACAGGAACTCGTGCAGCGAGATCGGCACGCCGTTCGCGTAGCGGTTCGAGAAGTCGTTGCGCGAGAGCATCTGCGCGACCGTCGTCCGGCTCATGAGGCCGATCAGATCGTCGAGCGTCAGCGGCGCGAGCCACTCGGAGTTGTACTGCACCTCGACGCGCTCGAGATCGAGCACCTTGCCTGCCTGCGCGCGATAGTCGCGCATGTTCTCCGCGATCATCTCGTCGGTGAGCGGCGGGCGCGTGTCGTTGCGGCCCGTGGGGTCGCCGATGCGCGCCGTGAAATCGCCGATCAGCAGGATGACGCGGTGGCCGAGCTCGACGAACTGCTGCATCTTGTGCAGCACGACGGCGTGGCCGAGGTGCAGGAACGAGCCCGTCGGATCGATGCCGAATTTGACCGTCAACCGGCCCTTGCTCGCGATGCGCGCTTCCAACTCGGCTGCGGTCTCGACGTGATCGCAACCCGCCGTCAGGATCCGCACCTGTTCGCGCGGCGTGCTTCCCAATGCGGTTCCCATAAAACTCGGGGCTTGTTCCGGCGCGCGCGACGCCGCGCCTCCCTCGGTGCGCCGTTCCCCGCTCAGGCCAGCTCGAAGATCGTGACGCCGCCGCCGCCTTCGTCGGCATTGCCGTAGCGAACGTCGCGGACGCCGGTGCGTTCTTTGAGCCACTGCTGGAGGCCGCGGCCGAGCAGGCCCGTGCCCTTGCCGTGAATGAGGCGCAAGGGCGAGAGCCCGAGCAGCGCCGCTTCGTCGATCCACTTATCGACGACCGGCTCCGCTTCGACGAAGCGCTTGCCGCGCACGTCGAGTTCCGTGCGCGCGCCGCCGGCCGCGGCGAGCGTCGCCTCGCCGCCCTGTGCCTGCACCTTCGGCCGCCGCGCCGCCTGCGCGCGGCGCACGACGCGCAGCCCCCGCTTCGGCACGACCGTTTTCATCGCGCCGATCGCGACGAGCACGCCGTCGCCGAAGTCTTCGACCACCTCGCCGTCGCTCCCGAGCGATTCGACATGGACGCGATCGCCGACCGCGACCGGCGCGGGCGGCGTCGCGCCCGGATTCTCCGGGGCACGCGACGGCGCCGTGACGCCGAGTTCGCGGTGCACGTCGTCGAGCACGCGCCCGAGCAGCGTCGCCTGCCCCGCCGTGACCTTGGCGCGTCCGGGCCGGCCGGCGCTGCGGCGCTCGAGCTCGGCGGTGAACTCGCGCAGCGCGCGGCCGAGCCGTTCGTCCGCCTGACGCGCGAAGGTGCGTCGCTCCCGGTCGAGCGCGTCGGCGCGTTCGCGCACGCTCGCTTCGAGCGCGGCGAGGCGCGCGCGTTCGCGCCGTAATTCGTCGCGCTCGACCGCCGCCTGGGTGCGCACCTCGGCCAGTTCCGCGAGCGCGCGATCGTAGTCGCGTTCGCTCGTCGAGAGCAGCGATTCGGCGCGTGCGACGACCTCCGCGTCGAGGCCGAGCGTTCGCGCGAGCGGAAAGGCCAGCGACTGACCGGGCGAACCGACGTCGAGCTGGTAGGTCGGCGCGTAGGTGTTCGGATCGAAGCGAACGCTCGCGTTGCGGACGCCCTCGGCCGCGTGGGCGAAAAGCTTCATTTCGGTCGCGTGCGTGGTGACGACGCCGCGCGCGCCGCGCGCGAGGAAGCGTTCGACGAGCGCGATCGCGAGCGCCGCGCTCGAGGCGGGCTCCGTGCCGCTCGCGATTTCGTCGACCAGTAAGAGCGCGCGCGGGCCGGCCGCGTCGGCGAGCGCGCGCAAGCGCCGCAGGTGCGCGGAAAAGGTCGAGGCGTTCTCGGCGATCGACTGCTCGTCGCCGATGTCGCAGCCGAGATACGCGAAGCCGCCGATCGTCGTGCCTTCCAGCGCGGGCAGCTGCATGCCGCAGTACGTCATCAGCACGAAGAGGCCGAGCAATTTGAGCGTGACCGTCTTGCCGCCCATGTTCGGGCCGCTGATCACGATGAAGCGCACGTCGTCGTCGAGCGCGACCGATTGGGCCACGGCGCGCTCGCCGAGCAGCGGGTGGCGCCCCGCGCGAATGTCGACGCGCGGCTCGTCGACGACGAGCGGCGCGACCGCGTCCATCGCCTGCGCCACGCGCACGCGCGCGAGCACCAGATCGAGGTCGGCCAGGATTTCGAGGTTCGTCGCCGCTCGCGCCGCGCGGCTCCCGACGAGCGCCGAGAGCTCGGCGAGAATGCGCGCCACTTCGCGTTCTTCTTCGATGCGCAGCGTGCGCAGCCGGTTGTTGACGTCGAGCGCGTCGAGCGGCTCGATGAAGAGCGTATGCCCGCTCGAGGACGTATCGTGCACCACCCCGGGCACGGCGCCGGCGAATTCCGCCTTGACGGGAATCACGAAGCGGCCTTCGCGCACGGTGACGATCGCATCTTGGATGGCCTTGGCGTAACGCGGCGAGCGCAGGATCGACGCGCACCGGTCGCGCGCTTCGTCCTGCGCGTGAATGGCGTTGCGGCGCATGCGGGCGAGCGCAGGCGAGGCGCGGTCGAGCACTTCGCCGCGCTCGCCGATCGCGCGGTCGATGGCCGCGGCCACTTCGGGGAGCGGCACGGCGGCGGCCACGCGCGCTTCGAGCACGGGCGCCTTTTCGGCGCGAATGCGGCGCACGGCCGCGTCGGCCGCCGCGAGCGCGAGGCCGACGTCCCGCAAGTCTTCGGGCGCGAGCGTGCTGCCGCGCGCGGCGAGTTCGATCGCCTCACCCACCTCGCGCAAGCGCGGCAGCGAGAACGCGGCGTCGCTCGCGATGCGGCGCATCTCGGCCGTCGCCGCCTGCTCGCGCCGCACGCGCGCGAGATCCGCATCCGGCACGAGCGCGCGCGCCCGCGCCGTCGCGCGATCGGTCATCGTGTGGCGCGCCAGCAGGCCGCGCACGGCGTCCCAATCCAGGACGTCGAGGCTGCGTTCGTCGACGAAGGTCGCGTCCACGATTGGCTAAGGTTACGCGCCGCCGTCCAACGCGGCGCGGAGCCGCTCTTCGGCGAGCGTGGGGTTGGCCTTGCCGCCGCTTTGCTTCATCACTTGTCCGACGAGAAAACCCATGACTTTCGTTTTGCCCGAGCGATAGTCGGCGACGGTTTTTTCGTTTGCCGCGAGGACGCCCGCCACGATCCCGTCGATCGCGCCCGCATCGCTCACTTGCGCCAGGCCCTCCGCATCGACGATCGCCTTCGGCGAACCGCCGCTCGCCCAAACGCGCGCGAGCACGTCTTTCGCGGTCTTCGAATTGATGGCGTTCGCTTCGGTCAACTCGACGATCTCCGCCAGCGCCGCGGGCGTCACGAGGGACGCGGCGACGGGCGTCCCGCGTTCGTTCGCGAGCCGCGAGAGTTCGCCGAGCACGAAGTTCACGGTGGCCTGCGGTTTACCGCTGCACGCGCGGGCCGCATCGTAGAAATCGGCCAGCCCCGGCGTATCCACGATTTGCTGCGCCTGCACGAGCGACAGTCCGTCCTCGCGTACGAGGCGCTCGAGCCGCGTCTGCGGCAGCGTCCCGAGTTCCGCGCGCATGCGCGTGACGTCCGCCGCGGCGAACTCGATCGGCGTGAGATCGGGATCGGGGAAGTAGCGATAGTCGTGCGCCCGCTCCTTGCTGCGCATCGGATGGGTCACGCCCGCGGCTTCGTCCCAGCCGCGCGTCTCCTGGACGATCCGGCCGCCGTCCGCGAGGATCGCGGCCTGACGGGCGATCTCGCTTTCGATCGCGCGGCGCACCGAGTTGAACGAGTTCATGTTCTTGATCTCGGTTTTCGTGCCGTATTCGGCGGCACCGACGGGCCGCAGCGAGAGGTTGACGTCGCAGCGCAGCGAGCCTTCCTCCATCTTCACGTCGCTGACGCCGAGCGCCACGAAGGTGCGTTTGAGCGCTTCGAGGTACGCGACCGCGGCCGCGGCCGAGCGGATGTCGGGCTCGGAGACGCATTCCATCAGCGGAACGCCCGCCCGGTTAAAATCGACGAGCGAATGCGTCGAACCGGCGATGCGGCCGTCGCGCGAGCCCGCGTGGCTCGATTTGCCGGTATCTTCTTCGAGATGGATGCGCGTCAGCCGGCACGAGCCCGCGGTGCCGTCCGGCAGAAAGAACGGCACGACGCCGCCTTGCGTCAGCGGCGTGTCGAACTGCGAGATTTGATAGTCTTTGGGCATGTCGGGATAAAAGTAGTTCTTGCGATCGAACTTCGAGAACGCGGGGATCTCGGCGCCGAAGGCGAGCCCGGCTTTGACGACGAGCTCGATCGCGAGCCGGTTCGGCACCGGCAGCGCGCCCGGCATCCCGAGGCACACGGGACAGACGTTCGTGTTGGGCTCCGCGCCGAAAACGTTGCGGCAGCCGCAGAACATCTTCGTCGCGGTCTTGAGTTCGACGTGGCACTCGATGCCCATGACCGCTTCGTAGGGCACGCCGTTCACGTCGACGACCGCGTTCGCGGATTCGAGCGTCGCGCTCATGCCGTGACCGCGCTCGGCAGCGGCGGGATCGCCTGCAGCGTCGCGTGACGCGTGCCGCGTTCGTAAGCGTGCGCGATGCCGAGCAGCGCGCGTTCGGCGAAGAGCGGCGCCGACAGTTCGAGGCCGAGCGGCAGCGGCCCGCGCGCACCCGGCGGCGTCGCGTAGCCGCACGGCACCGAGAGCGAGGGCAACCCCGCGAGCGACATCGGAATCGTGTAATAGTCCATCAAGTACATGCTGACCGGATCCGCCTTCGCCGCGAACTCGAACGCGGGCGAGGCGGCCGCCGGGCACGCGATCGCGTCGCACGACGCGAACGCTTTCTTGAAATCGTCCGCGATCAGCGTCCGCGCTTTTTGCGCGCGGACGTAGTAGGCGTCGTAGTATCCGCTCGAAAGGGCGTAGGTGCCGATCAGGATGCGGCGCTTCACTTCGTCGCCGAAGCCCTTCGCGCGCGTCGCCTCGTACGTCTGGCCGACGTCGGCCCCCTCGACGCGCAAACCGTAGCGCATCCCGTCGAAGCGCGCGAGGTTCGAAGAGCATTCGGCCGGCGCGATCAGGTAGTACGTCGCCACGCCGTAGTCGGCCGTGGGCAGCGAGACCTCGACGAGTTCCGCGCCGAGCCGTTCGAGATCGGCGTAGGCGCGTTCGTAGACGGCCCGCACGTCGGGTTCGAGCTTATCGAGACCGAACTCGCGCACGATCCCGACGCGCACGCCTTTGAGATCTTCGCGCAGGCCCGCCGCCGCCGGTTCGACCGCGAGATCGACCGTCGTCGCGTCCATCGGATCCTTGCCGGCCATGACGTCGTAGACGAGCGCCGCATCTTCGACCGTGCGCGTGATGGGCCCGATCTGGTCCAAGCTGGACGCGAACGCGATCAAGCCGTAGCGCGAAACGCGGCCGTACGTCGGCTTGAAACCCACGACGCCGCAGAACGCCGCCGGTTCGCGAATCGAACCGCCCGTGTCGCTGCCGAGCGCGACGACCGCTTCGCCCGCGGCCACCGCCGCGACGCTGCCGCCCGAACTGCCGCCGGGCACGCGGCCGAGGTCCCACGGGTTCGCCGTCTTGCCGAGCGCGCTGTTCTCGCACGAACTGCCCATCGCGAACTCGTCCATATTCGTTTTGCCGAGCGGCAGCGCGCCCGCGTCGAGCAGCCGTTGCACCGCGGTCGCGGTGTACGGCGCGATCCAGCCCTCCAGGATGCGCGAGGCGCACGTCGTGAGCGTGCCGGCGACGCACATGTTGTCCTTGATCGCGAGCGGCACGCCCGCGAGCGGCAGCCGCTCCCCCGCGCGCACCCGCGCGTCGACGCGCGCCGCGTGCTCGCGCGCCAGGTCCGCGGTTTCCGCTAGGTACGCGCCGACGGCGGGATCGCGCTCGGCGATGCGCGCGTGCGCGGCCGCGGCGACGGCGGCCGCGCTCGTTTCGCCGGCGTTGACGGCCCGCGCGACGTCCGCCGCGGTCCTATCGAGCGGGTTCATGCGTCTTCACCGATGATGCGCGGCACGCGGAAATACGCACCCTCGCGCTGCGGAGCGGCGCGCAGCACCGTTTCGCGGTCGAGCGACGGACGCGGCTCGTCGTCGCGCGCGACGTTGGTCTGCGGGATGACCTGCGCCGTCGCCGAAACGCCGTCGACCGGGAGGCGCGAAAGCACGTCGACCTGATCGAGCAGCGTCGCCAATTGCGCGCCGAACTTCTCGATCTCCGCCGGCGTCAGCGCCAGCCGCGCCAACTTCGCGACGTACGCGACGTCGATCTCTCCCGAAGCCAAGTCAACCCTCCCGAAGGTGAAAGCCGAGCGGCGCGACGTCCGCCCGGTGCAGTGCGGCAAGCGCCTCGATGTGTCCCGTCTGCGGAAACATATCGAACGGCTGGACCGCGCCGAGCCGGTAACCTCCGGCGACGAGCTGCGCGAGGTCGCGCGCGAGCGTGGCCGGATTGCACGAGAGATACCACACGTGCGGCGGCCGGGCCCGCACGAGCGCGCCGAGCGTCGCCTCGTCGCTGCCCTTGCGCGGCGGATCGAGGAAGACGGCGTCGGCGGCCGCCAGCGCCTCGGCGCCGGCCTTGGCGCGCAGCGTGGCTTCGACCCGGCCGTTGATGAAGGCCGTCAGCGCTTCGACCCCGTTGAGCGCCGCGTTCGCCTTGGCCTCGCGCACCGCGTGCGGATTCTCCTCGATGCCGACGACGCGCGCGCCGCGCTTGGCGAAGAACAGCGCGAACGTGCCGGCGCCGCAATAGAGATCGATGATGCGGCGCGCGTGCGGCAGTTGCGGCGCCAAGTAGGCGAAAATGCGGCTCACCATCTCGCCGTTGACTTGGAAGAACGAAGCCGGCGAGACGCGGAAGCGCACGCCGTCGATCTCTTCCTCCATCGCGGCTTGGCCGAACACGGTCGCGTTGCGGCGGCCCATCACGGCGTTTTCGTTCGCCGGTTCGAACGAATTGCTGACGCCGACGGTGCCCGGCAACTTCGCGGCGAGCGCGGCGCCCGCCGCGGCCAGCGCCGGCGACTCGCGCTCGGTCGTGATCGAGAGGACGCCTTCGCCCGTGGCGCGCGCCGCGCGCGCGATCGCGTGACGCGCCCCGTCGAAGGCGCCCGCGGTCTCGGGATCGCGCGCCGCCTCCCACAGCCCCGCAATCGCCCGGTCGAGTTGGGGCATGACGATGGGACACGCGCGAATCGGCACCACGTCGTGCGTCCGCGCGGCGTAAAAGCCGAACGCCGTTTCGCCCCGGCCGGAAACGACGAGCGCCATCTTGTTGCGATACGCGCGCGGCACGTCCATGCCGACGGGCAAGCCGACGCGCGCGTGCTCGATGCCGCCGATCCGCCGCAAGGCGTTCTCCACGATGCCGCGCTTCCAGCGCAGTTGCGCGTCGTACGCGAGGTGCTGCACTTGGCAACCGCCGCACGTGCCGAATGCGTCGCAGAACGGTTCGGCGCGATCGGGCGAGCGATCGAGCAATTCCACGAGTTCGGCGACGGCGTACTTCGCTTTGACCGACTCGATGCGCACCCGCGCCCGTTCGCCCGGCACCGGCCCCAGGACGTAGACGACCATACCGTTCCAGCGGCCGACGGCCTGACCGGTTTTTGCGATGAGGTCGGTGCACTCGACCTCGACGACGTCGCCCGGTGCCGGTGCCGGCACCAGTGCGGCACGAGCATCCGAGCCGGCGGTCACGAAGTGCGGAGCACTAGTCGGGCTTCTTCTCGTCGAGCTGCTTGAGCAGTCGATTCGCTTCGTCGATCAGTTGCTGGATGCGTTCGGTCGTCGGATCCGCGGGCGGACGCGACAGCGTGGCGCGCACGACGGCGTAGGCGAGGCCCGCGGACGCTGCGGCGATGCCGATGAACAGCAGCGCGCGCCACGGCGGAGCCTGCGGCTGCGGCGTGCCGGCCGCTTCGGGCGGGACCGAGTTGGTGGCCGAATTCGTGTGGTTCGCGTAGGTCTCAAGGCCGGGGACTTCTGCCATGCCGCCGATTTCGCGGGAGCGGTCGGCGAAGCATCCTAGGCGCGATCGGCCTCGCCGCGCAGCGCCGCGACGACGCGCGTCGCATCGAGCGGGCGAGCGAACGCACCGGAAGCGCCGGCGGCGAGCGCCGCGCGAACGAGCGCGCTCTCGCCGAGCGACGCAACGACGAAAATCCGCGCCGCCGGCAACGCCGCCCGCACGTGCGGGAGCGCGGCGAGCGCGCCGTCGGGCGGCAGCCGTCCGTCGATCACGACGACGTCGGCGGCGAGTTCCGGCAAGAGGCGGAGCAACGACGGCACGTCGACCGCTTCGGCGACGACGGCGTGTCCGGCGTTTCGCACGCAGCGAGCGAGCACGGCGCGTAGCGGCGCGGCATCGTCGGCGACGACGACGCGCACGTTACTCCGGCGCGCGGCGCGGCCGGCGTTCGAGGCACTCCGCCGGAATTTCGCAGAGCACCGCGACGCTGCCGGCGCTGCGCGCGAGCGCGTAGTAGCGTTCGGCGACGCGCACCACGTGCACCGCGGCGGCGTTCGAGAGCGCGACGCTCTCGACGACGCCGAGCAGCCGGCGCGAGCCGCCGTGCGGCCGTCGCCACGAGCCGAGCGCGACCGCGCCGGCAAAGCGCAGCGCGACCAGCACGAGCGCGATCACGAGGCACGCCGCGAGCAGGCGCGCGAACGGAAGCTCCATCCGGCGTCAGGCCGGCGCGGCGATGCTGCGCCGGTAGGCGACGACCGCCGCCGCCACGGCTTCCGGCGAATCCGTCACCGCCAGGACGTTGCCGGTGGTCAGCGTGACCTGCGTTTGCCCGCCTTCCGCGCGCTCGACCGTCTCGATGAGATCGGCGTTGACGTAGACGGGCCGGCCGTTGCCGCGCACGAGCGAGATCATGCCGCGTCTTTCCCAGCCGTCGCGCCGCTCGCCTGGGCGCGCCGTGCCCGGGCGGCCGCCAAGGCGGCGGCTTCCGCAAACTCGGCTTCCTCGCGCCGCTCGGCGAGCAGCGACCATGCGGCCCGCGCGCTCGCCCGGTGCCGGGCGAACGCGTCGCGCCGCGCGAAAGCGAGCGCCAACGCCGCGTGCGCCCGGGCGGCCGCCGCATCCGCGACGCGCAGTTCCGCAAGGCGCGCTTGCCGCTCGCGTGCCAGCGCCGCGCGGTGCGTCTCGGCGTCGATCGCCGCCGCGGCGACGAATCCGCCGCGCGCGTCCGTGTCGAGCCGGCGCGCTCGCGCCGCGATCGAGTCCAGCGCCTCGCGCGCGGCCTGCGATGCGCGGCGCGCGTGCGTCAGCGCGACGAGTGCCGCACGCTCGCGCGCCTCGGCGGCGTCGAGCGCGGGCTGGAGCGGGTAACGAAAAGCCACGGCCCCCTATCGCGACGCGCGCGGCGCGCGGCAACGCTCAGCGAACGGCGAGCGAACTGCGTTCGGGACCGAGCGACACCGCGTCGATCGGCACGCCGAGCGCGCGTTCGAGCGCCTCGACGTAGGTCAGCGCCGCGCGCGGCAGGGCGGCGATCGTGCGCACCTGCGACACGTCGTCCGGCCAGCCGTCGTACCACTCGAGGTCGAGCGTGAGCGCGGGATCGCCCGCCGCTTCGAAATCCACCGGCCGTCCGCCGACTCGGTAGCCCGTCACGATCGCTACCTTCTCCATGCCCGTCAGCACGTCGAGCTTCGTGACGACGGCGCTCGTCAAGCCGTTGACGCGGCGCGCGTAACGGGCGGCCACCGCGTCGAACCAGCCGCAGCGCCGCGGCCGCCCCGTGACCGTCCCGAACTCGCCGCCGCGCTCGCGCAGCCGGTCGCCCGTGTCGTCGAACAACTCCGAAGGGAAGGGCCCCGCGCCGACGCGCGTCGCGTAGGCTTTGGCCACGCCGATCACCCGGCCGATCGCGGTCGGGCCGACGCCGAGCCCGGTGCACGCGCCGCCCGCGATCGTGTGCGAACTCGTGACGTAGGGATAAGTGCCGTAGCCGACGTCGAGCAGCGTCCCTTGCGCGCCTTCGATCAGCACGCGCTTGCCGGATTCGAGGAAATCGTGCAGGTAGCCGACGCCGTCGACGACGTGCGGCAAGATACGCGGGATGCGTTCGAGCGTTTGCGCGAGCACTTCTTCTTCGCTCGGCGCCCACTCCATCGCGGCGAACTGCGCGCGCCGCGACATCAAGTTGTAGCGGATCTTGTCGGCCAGCGCTTCGCGCTTGCGCAACTCGCCGAAGGTGATGCCGACGCGCGCCGCCTTATCGGTGTAGGCCGGGCCGATGCCGCGCCCCGTGGTCCCGATGGCCAGCGCCCCGCGCGACTTCTCGCTCGCGCGGTCGAGCGCCGCGTGGTAGGAGAACACGACGTGCGCGCGGTCGGAGATCTTGATGCGCGAGACGTCGACGCCGATGCCGGCGAGCATGTCGAATTCGGCCGCGAGGCCGTCGAGGCTGACGACCGTGCCGCCGCCGATGAAGAGCTGCGGGCGCTCCTGCAGCACGCCGCTCGGCACGATGCGCAGCGCCAGTTTGCGGTCGCCCACGACGAGCGTGTGGCCGGCGTTGTCGCCGCCGCCGAAACGCGCGACCATGTCGTAGTCGCCCGCGTACGAATCGACGACGCGGCCCTTGCCCTCATCGCCCCACTGGATGCCGAGAATCAGGTCGGCGCCGCGCGCGTTCATTCGCCGCGAAACTCGAGGTCGCCGGTGTCGCCCATCGGCAAGGCGGCGACGCCGCCGAACTCCGTCATCACGAACTCCGAGAAGAGGGCGTTGGGCCAGCCGAAATCTTTGCGCGAAAACCGCGTCGGATCGTTCGGGTCGAACGACTCGTGCAAGAGGTGGTCGCCCGGATCGCTCGAGAGCAGTTCCGCCAGCACGTCGCGGCGCTCGCTCTCGGAAGTCGAGGTGATACCCTCGACGATGAGAGCCAGCGGCCAGACGAACCCGTCGTTCGTGTGCGCGCTGCCGATGCCGCGCGCCACGGAGCCCACGTAGTAGTACGGATCGTCGCGCGAGAGCAAGAAGTTCCGCGTGTTCTTGTACACGAAACTGTCGGGCTTGGTGTAGCCGAGGTACGGCGCGGCTAGCAAACTCGGAATGTTCGCGTCGTCCATGAGCGTCTGGTGGCCGAGGCCGTCGACTTCGTAGGCGTAGACGTAGCCGTAATTGGGCGTAAAGACCTCGCCGTACTGCTGGATGCCGTCTTGCACCTCGGCGCGCAGCGTCTTGGCCCGATTCGATCGAATGAGATTGTGGTAGACGCTGCGCTCGATCTCCTCGAGGTCGCCGAGCGCCACGACCGCCATCATCTCGGAGGGGATCAGGTAGTTGTACTTGCACGCGTCGTCGGAAGGCCGGAAGCCGGTCCAAATCATCCCCGTGTAACCGACGGGATTCGGGCCGGGATTGCCGGCATCGTCGCGCAGTTCGCGGTGCGTGTATTTCGAGTTGTGCGGGTGATCTTGCTCGCGCTCCATCGTCTCGAGCGCGCGTTCGAGCCCGAGCGCTTCGTCGGCCGTGAAGATCGACGCGTCGCCCGTCACCTTCCAATAGCTCCAGGCGAGCACGATCGGATACGCCAGCGAGTCCAGTTCGAACTTCTCTTCCCACACGCGGTAGTCGATGGTGAACGCGTTCGCGTAGGGATCGACCTGCAGGTACTTGCCCTCGCGCGCGATGATGCCGCGCAACAGGCCCGCGACCTGCGGATCCGACTTGGCGAAGAAGAGATACGGCCGCACCTGCGCGCTCGCGTCGCGCAGCCACTCCGCGGGAATGTCGCCCGTTTTCACGTAGGCGGTACCGTCGGCCGCGACCGTCGCCTGTTGACTCGTGTTGATGAGCGCCGCCCGGTACATCGTTTCCAAGCGCGTGTTGGGATTGTGAAAGTCGGCGGCCGCGCGCGCGATCGATTCCAGCTCCACCGCGGAGGCCGGAGCGGACACGCCGAGCAGCGTCGCTGCGAGGACGGCGGCAAGGAGTGACCGCATGTGCCGCTCGTTACGGTGATTCGCGCGGGAAGTCCTCGGCGCCGGACTCGCTCGCCCGCGCGCGCAAATGACGATAGATTGCGGCCGCGGGAAAGCCGAGGCGTTCGAGCGCGCGTGCGGCGCTCGCGTAGCCGAGACCCGCGCGAGTGCGATAGAGCTTCGCGAGCGCGGCGCCGAGCCGCTCGTCTTCGTTACGGCCGGCGCTCGCGACGGTGCGTTTGGCAGCGTCGCGGTCGATGCCGCGCTTGACGAGTTCGGCGACGAGCCGGGCGTTGCCGACTTCCTTCGTGCGGCCCTCGACGAAGAGCTGCGCGAAGAGCGCGTCGTCGACGAAACCGTCGGCTTTGCACGATTCGACGGCCCCGCGAATCTCGTCGTCCTCGTAGCCGCGCCGCGCCAGGCGCGCCCAGAGTTGCGATTCGGTGAGCCGTCGCTGCGCGAGCAGGCGGAGCGCGACGACGCGCGCTTTACTCGTCGGCGGGGCTGCCCGCTGCCGCAAACGAGGTCGCGTGGCCGTTGGTGGTGACGGTCGCCTTCAGCGCGTCGCGGATTTTGCCCGCGATCTCCTCGGCGAGATCGGTATGCTCCTCGAGATAGGCCTTCGAGTTTTCGCGGCCTTGACCGACGCGGACGTCGCCGTAGGTGTACCACGAACCGCTCTTGGCGACGATGTTGCGTTCGAGCGCGACGTCGAGGATGGAGCCCATCTTCGAGATGCCCTTGCCGTAGGTGATGTCGAACTCGGCCTGACGGAACGGCGGCGCGACTTTATTCTTGACGACCTTGACGCGCGTGCGCGAACCGACGACGTCTTGGCCGATCTTGATCTGCTCGAGCTTGCGCACGTCGAGGCGCACCGAAGCGTAGAACTTCAGCGCGCGGCCGCCCGAGGTCGTTTCGGGGCTGCCGAACATGACGCCGACTTTTTCGCGCAACTGATTGATGAAGATCATCACGCACTTCGAGCGCGAGATCGCGGCCGTCAGCTTGCGCAGGGCCTGCGACATCAAGCGGGCCTGCAGGCCGACGTGGGTATCGCCCATGTCGCCCTCGAGCTCCGCTTTGGTCACGAGCGCGGCGACCGAGTCGACCACGACGACGTCGACGGCGTTCGAGCGCACGAGCATCTCCGCGATGTCGAGGGCCTGTTCGCCCGTATCCGGCTGCGAGACCAGCAGGCTGTCGAGATCGACGCCCAAGCCGTTGGCGTACGTCGGGTCGAGCGCGTGTTCCACGTCGACGAAGGCCGCCGTCCCGCCCATCTTCTGCGCTTCGGCGATGATGTGCAGTGCGAGCGTCGTCTTACCGCTCGACTCCGGGCCGTAGATCTCGACGACGCGGCCGCGCGGAACGCCGCCGACGCCGAGCGCGAGATCGAGCGCGATCGATCCGGTGGGGATCACGTCGATCACCATGCGCTCGGCAAAATCGCCCATCTTCATGATGGAGCCTTTGCCGAACTGGCGCTCGATCTGGGCTAGCGCGTTGCCTAGCGCTACGGCTTTTTCGTCGGGCACTTTTACTCCTTAAATGGGGGGTGAACCCCCCAAACCCCCGGCGCGGACTCCCGCGCCTGTCCATGGCGACGTCTCGCCGCGTGGACGGCGCTGACCCAGCGCCTACGCGGTGCACGCCTGCGGCGTGCGGTCGTGGGGAGACGGCATGGCCGGCGCTTCGCGCCTTAGCATGCCGTTGGGGGTGTGGGGTGTTCGTGGGGAGACGGCATGGCCGGCGCTTCGCGCCTTAGCATGCCGTGGGGATGGGGCGAGTTGGTGGCG
>Ga0209698_10000524_pt1 | contig 43935 bp, 48 predicted proteins | sample LitLauG_LLR_2012_FD_187203 | JGI IMG/M metagenome (GOLD analysis project Ga0209698, IMG submission 187203) | Freshwater sediment microbial communities from Pennsylvania, USA - Little Laurel Run_MetaG_LLR_2012 (SPAdes) (version 2) | ecosystem: Environmental > Aquatic > Freshwater > Creek >... | reverse complement strand
GGTTGGCTGATGCTGTCGGCAAATTGATCTGCCAGAGCTCCAAGTTCTGCAGCGAATTCCGCAGAACCCGGGTCCAAATTGGCGTCGCTAACAGGTGACGGCATTGTGTCCTCGTCCAAGTTGGTGGTCAACCTGACCATTCCGATTATGCAGCCGCCTTGCGGTCCGCCGCCCCCGCGGCAGGCGAGCCTGAGTTCTGCTGCTCGACTTCATCGATCGTCGGACGCTCGTAGGCGGAAATTGTCTTGCGGCCATACTCGACGGCCACTTGAGGCATAGCTCCGTTCATGAAGGCGAGGAGCGTCTGCTTCACGATCAGGTAAAGGCGCACCTTCTTCTCACGGCAAATCTTCATCTTTGCCGCCCACGGACTGAAGACGGCGTAAGAGAAGAAGATGCCGGCGAATGTGCCCACAAGCGCTGCGCCGATCAGGTGACCTAGCACCTCCGGCGGCTTGTCGATCGCGGCCATGGCTTTGATCACGCCGAGCACCGCGGCGACGATACCCAGTGCGGGAAGGCCATCGGAAGCGTTCGAAAGCGACTGGTAGGCCTTCAGTTTGTCAGCCCTGAACGCATGGATCTCTTCGTCCATCAGTGCTTCGATTTCGTGAGTCCGCGCATTGCCCATGAGGATAAGGCGGACATAGTCGCAAATGAACATCAAGAGTGCCGGGTCCTTCATGACCGTCTCGTAGTTTTGGAAAATCGGGGATTCGGCTGGATTATCGATCTGCCCCTCGATCTCATTCTTTGGCTTACTGCGAATTTCGCGCATCAGTATGTAAAGAACAGCCAAAAGCTCGAGATAATGCGTATTTGTCGGCTGTTTATTCAGGAATGCTTCCATCATTCCCGCGCCCGTGTCCTTGATCGTCTTGACCGGGTTGGCAATAATAAATGTGCCAAGGCACGCGCCAAGGATGATGATGTATTCGCCGGGCTGCCAGAGCACGTCGAGGTGGCCGCCCATCGCATAGAAGCTGCCCAACATGCAGGCCAGCGTGATGATGAGTCCAAGTACGATTGTCACGGCGTGGCTCCGCACTCGAAGTTCAACGTGGATCGAGAGTTGGCACTGACGGCCGCGGCCCCGGCAAGACCGCCCGGAAGCGGGCCCCACCCCCGGCCATTGGCATTCGCAGAGCAGTCTCGAACGATATCAATCTCGGCTCGCGACGGCTTTGCGCCGCGGCGGGCCTTCCTCTCGATGATCGCTAGCAAACCATACGTGGAACGACTTGCGCGAACCTGTGGTGCTGGGCCCGATGCGGCCGCGACCGTGCCGGCACCAAGGGGCGTTCGCGATCAACCGGCCGGGGTTGCCCTCGATGCCTTCCGCTTCGCGATTTCGGCATCGATCAGTGAGTTGGCAGCGACCATCAGTTGCGTGTACTGCGTACTCAAGTTTGCTCCGCGCCTGTCGGGATGATTGAGCCAGCTGAATGTGCGGCGCAGGCGGTTCAGGTCTTTGATCGAAAGATTATCGCTGATTTGCAGAAGTCGTGCCGCCATCATCTCGGCGGTCAGCTTCTCATCCAGGCGCGGCGATTCGCGGTCAGAAATATAGGAGGATACAACTGCTTCCGATGCCTCTGCGGGAGCCAGAATAGTCGCCGGTCGTTGTTCAATCGCAGCATCGAACCAGTCCGGTAGGCGCAAAGGCCCCGGCGCATCCTCGTTCATAAGCCGTTCGATAAGCGCCGCGAAGCTCGCCACGATCATACTCGCGAGGCTATGGCATTTGCCTGCAGGCGTTGGGAAATCAAGGCAATTACTCGCCGGTCGAACGCGACGTTTTCCAATAGCGGCTGGCGTGAAAGCGCCCCATCGAGTTCCGAATTTACCTCCGCGATCGCGCCTTCGACCCGCCGGATGGTGCTGAGCGGCCAGAGCAACGTCGGCGGCGGCATCGTTTCGTCGTGGAGTGATGTAGCAAACTCGATGGGCGGCATTTGAGTGCGCAGGATCGCTTCCGCGTTCAATACGGCCCACGGAATCCAGTTCCTTTCATGCGCAATCAACTCGATAGGCAGGCAGGCTGGATGCGACGTGCGGCATTCCGCAAGGTCCTGCTCGATCCGGCCGCGGCGGCGGCGGCGGCGGCGATCGGCATCGCGAAACCTTTCAGCCGTCCTATAATCCAAAGGAGTGTAGATGGGTTCCCCCTGCCGGTGGCGCAGGGCCGATAGCGCACCCGGGACGGCAACCGGGAGTGCCTCGACGACTTCGAGTGTGCGGCCCACGGTGTACAGGACGGCGGCTATGACCGGGGGTAAAACATAACCGGCGGCCACATACATGATGGTGGCACGCACCGCATCTTGCCAATGAGCTGTCGGTTCGACCAAACCGGGCCTTCCACTTTCAAATCTAGCTATTTCCAGACAATGGCCAAGATTCGCATTTCGCGAAGCTTGTCGACCCACCGGCACCCGAATGCGTCTGCGGCCTTCCAGGCAAATTTGGTAAAAAAATCGCCCGTTTTGTTAACCATTTCGGAACAAATCAATGATACACATGCCATATGGCCGGTTGGGCATCCGAAGTGCTGCCTGAAGGTATGATACCGCTCCGCCATCCCGGTTCGACCGGAATGTCCCCACTGTAATCAATCCGGCCAACGAGCCGATAGGGACATATCATGATTAGCATCAATAGCAATCAGGCTGCCATGGTTGCGCTCCAGTCATTGGAAGCGACCCAACAGTCCATGCAAACCACCCAACAGCGTATTTCGACCGGCCTCAAGGTCGGAAGCGCTTCCGACAACGCGGCCTACTGGTCGATTGCGACCACCATGCGGACGAACAATTCTGCGCTTTCAGCCGTGTCCGACTCGCTGAACCTCGGCGCCTCCACGATCGGTGTCGCAACCAACGGTCTCAACTCTGCCATCACCGTCGTTCAGTCAATTCAAGCCAAACTCGTGGCCGCCCAGACCCCCGGCGTTGACCGCACGGCCATCCAGTCGGATATCACGCAGCTGCAAAAACAGCTGAAGAGCATTGCTGACTCGGCATCTTTTTCGGGCCAGAACTGGCTATCGATCGATTCCAGCGCAAACGGCGGCAACACCACGAAGAGCATCGTTTCGTCCTATCAGAATGGTGCGACCAGCACGATCAGCATCGATGCCAAAAACATCGCGCTGTTTGATGCAAACAGCTCGACTGGCACGACGACCTACAACGTCAGCTTCGCTGCTGGCACCGGTCTCGCCAGCGATCTTGGCACCAAGTATGCTTCTGCCGCCACGGGCGACACCGCTACTGTTACGCTCGACATCGGCAGCGGTCAGCAGGCTGCCACTGCCACGAAGGGTGCCACTGGCTGGACGGTCAGTTACGCTTCGACCCAGCTCGTCGACAGCACGTCAACGCCGGCAAAGACGACATCCGTCAAGCTCGACGGCTCGACGACGGCGGCCGATACAGTCGACTTTACCGCGTCCGGTGTCGTCAGCAAGACGACCGACTACACGAATACCGGTGACGGCATTCTGAGCAAGCTCGGCAATAGCGGCGTTGCCATTGCCCAGTTCGACAACGCCGGCAACCTCCAGAATTCGATCGACGTGTCGAAGCTGACGGATAGCTCCGCCGACCAGGCCAAGCTTGCCGCCTATATCAAGGATACGAACGCAGCTATCGGCTCCATGACGACCGCAGCGTCGAACCTTGGTTCCGTGCAGTCTCGCGTCACAACCCAGCAGACGTTCATCAAGTCGCTCATGGACAGCTTGACCTCGGGCATCAGCTCGCTGGTCGACGCCGACATGACTCAGGAATCGACCAAGTTGTCGGCCCTTCAGGTGCAACAGCAGCTTGGCACCCAGGCGATGTCAATCGCCAACCAGTCGACCCAGAGCATCCTCTCGCTCTTCCACGGCGGCTAATTGAGGGCTAACTCCCGAGGCAACAGGCCACGCCGCTCGCGGCGTGGCCATTTTTTATGGGGGTTGGCAAAGCTGACACAAGCAACGGGCTGCAGGATCATCTCGCACAAATCACGGGGGGTGGTGTGGGGACTTTGCGTCAGCAGTTCGAACAGGTTGTCGCGAATCTTGCAAGCCTCGGTGTCCGCCGGCTAGCGGGTCTCGGCATTGCTGGTCTCGTCATCACCGCCGCGGTGATGGCGGGGGCCTACTACCTCAATCGTCCGGAATTCGAGCTGCTCTATTCTGGCGTCAGCCCGCTCGACGCAAGCCGCATGGGTGCCGTCTTGCGCGAAAACGGGATCAGCTTCGATTTGAGTTCCGATGGCGGCACGTTACTCGTTCAGCGCGGCAGCGGACCGGCAGCGCGCATGCTGCTGGCCGAGAAGGGTCTGCCCGGAAGCTCAAACGCGGGGTATGAGCTCTTCGACAAGATGGGATCGCTGGGGCTCACCTCCTTCATGCAGGAAGTTACCCGCGTACGAGCGCTGGAAGGCGAGCTTGCCCGCAGCATCCAGACACTCAAGGGCATCCGCGCGGCGCGCGTTCATATCGTCATGCCGGAAACATCGGCCTTGCGGGGCATGAAGCAGCCGCCGTCGGCTTCCGTCGTAATCCGCACAGAACAGACGGGCGACTCGTCCACGAGCGACGCGATTCGCAATCTCGTTTCCGCGGCAGTACCGGGCATGTCGGCAGACCAGGTGCGCGTCATGACCACGGAAGGCCTGGTGCTCGCGGGCGGTGGAGATGGCGCATCGGCCTCCCAGGGCCGGCAGGCGCAACTCGAGAAGCAACTTGGCAGGGATCTGCAGGAGAACGTTCGTCAGACCTTGGCGCCCTATCTCGGTGTGGGAAATTTCCAGATCAGTATTGCGGCACGCCTCAACACAGACAAGCGCCAGATCAACGAAACCGTCTACGACCCCAACACGCGTGTTGAGCGCTCGGTGCGGACCGTGCGCGAGACGGGCAGCCAAACCGCCGCTGCGCCGGCAAACGTGACGGTCGAACAGAACGTGCCGGGCGAGCAGAAGCCGGGCCAGAAGGGCGATCCCACCCGTAAGGCCAATGAACGAAAAGAAGAAACCACCAATTTCGAGGTGGGCACAAAAACGATTTCGACGACCAATGAAGGCTACCGGATCGAAGCTATCAACGCCGCCGTGGTCGTCAACCGCAAGCAACTACTGGTCACGCTCGGCCCTAACCCGGCTCCGGGGGCATTGGAGGCCCGCCTTCAAGAGATCGAGAGAATGGTTTCGACAGCCGCGGGTATCGACAACAAGCGCGGAGATCGCGTGAACGTCACGGCGGTCGATTTTCTGCCCGGTGCGGAGACACTCGAACCGTCTCCTGCTCCCGCCATCATCGATCTCGTGATCCAACAGTCGGGGGCCTACCTCAAGGCGCTGGCGACGATCGTGGCGGCGCTCATCATCGTCTGGTTCGGACTTCGCCCGATCGGGCGTCAGCTGCTTCTTCCGCCACCGGAACCCGCAGTTGCCGCGATAGCGAGCGGTGGCGGTCTAAGCATCGGCGATGCCAGCCTTGACGCGCTTCCGCCCATGGCGAATGCCCTGCCGGAGCTTCCGGGCTTGGCGTTGGCCGGGCCGCCATTTGAGGACGAAGGCGAGGCCAGTCCGCTCGACAAGATGGTCTCAGGCAAAGAAGAGCAGGTCGCCATACTATTGAAGCAGCTCCTGAAGGGGGCACGCTCATGATGTGGTTCCAAGCCAAAACCGCGCCGGCCGGTCCGCCCCTCCTTCCGGCAGCTGGGTTTCCTGGAGCGCGCATAATCGCCCGGGAAGCAAAGCCCGCGCCGAATATCGCGCAATTGGAGGAGGCTGCCTACCTGCGGGGGGTGGCCGATCAGAGGAGCGCGAATACGGAATCGCTTGCCGCGTTGGAGCAAAGGCATCAGGCAGAGCTCATTGCCGCCGAAGAGCACGCCTGCAGGCGCATTGTCGAGGCAGAAGGTGCCAGAGTTGCAGCTCTCGTTGCCGGGATGCCTGATCGGGTCGTGGCGGGCGTTCTGGAGGTAGTGGCTCCCGTACTGCGCAAGGTCTTATTGGGCGCTGTTCAAGACCGGGCAATTTCCGAACTCGGGCGGCTGGTGCGTGATCTCGTGACCGGAGAGCACGAAATCGCGGTGACGGTGACTGCTCCGGCAGAGCTTATCGAGGCCGTAAAATCCAAGCTTCCACACGGCGTCCGCGTCGTGAAGTTCGTCGAAGGTGACATCGATGACGTCGTAATCAATTTTGGCGACGTGGAGTTGAGTGCGGCCTTGGAAGGCTGGCGGCAGTCCATTTCAGGGGGTGAACTATGAGTGCCGAGGGCGACAATCGCCATGAGATCGTCATAGTTCGTCGCCGTGGCGGTCATGACGACGAGGGGCACCACAGCGCCGCATGGAAGATCGCATATGCCGACTTCATGACCGCGATGATGGCTTTCTTTCTGGTCATGTGGCTTGTCAATGCTGCCTCAAAAAAGCAGATCGTGGAAGTCGCTGCTTACTTCAATCCAATCAAGCTGACCGACAAAGTGACGGCGCCCAAGGGCGTGCACAAAGCGGATCTTAATGAATCGAATGAGGTGCCGACCGATAAAATGGCGAACCCCCAGAAGGAGGGCGCCGGTAAGCAGGCATCAAAATCAGAGGCGGATAAAAAGGGTTCTGCCCCAGGCCAGGAACATAGCAACCCGTCAAAGGCCACAGCTGCCGAACGTGAAGGTCATAACGCAGGCTCGGCCGCCGGCACGCCGGACGCAGAGAATGGCTCCCGCCTTCAAGACGCCGCCAATGACGAAATGTTCCGCCATCCGTTTGAAATACTAAAACGGCTGGAGGGCGAGGCCGATGGTCGGCTTCATGACGCCGCCCAAGCGTTGACCGGCCTTGACCAGAGCGTCGACTTTTCGAAAGACCCGTTCGAACTCACCGGGCGTCATACCGCGTCGGCTGAAGCGGTCCCGAACCCGAGTGCCAAAGCCGAAGCGAGCAAGGAAGCGGCGGACATCAAAGCCCCGAAGCCAACAGGTCCTGCCGCTCCTCCTCCCCTGGAACCGGGCGATCGATTGGACGGACAGAAATTGCCGGTGCCAAGCAAGGAGCCGGGCTCCGGCAAAAAGCTCGAAGCTCAGGTTCAGGCGATCATCGAGGCCCACAAGCCGGAAGGGCTTCCCGAACTAGAGGTCACCAGGACGCAAGAAGGCGTACTGATCAGTCTTGCCGACAAGGCGGACTTTGCCATGTTCGGCGTAGGTTCTTCGGTGCCTCAACCGGCGCTTGTCCGCCTGATGAGCGATATCGGCAAGCTCCTCGCCGCCGCGCCAGGTCAGATCGCCATTCGCGGCCATACCGATGCGCGCGCCTATCGCAGCGAGAGTTACGACAACTGGCGGCTTTCAACCTCGCGCGCCCATTCGGCCTATTACATGCTGGTCAAGGGCGGTCTCGACGAAAAGCGGATCGTTCGTGTCGAAGGCTATGCCGACCGTCTTCCCAAGATGCCGGCTGATCCGTTGGCTGCCGGCAACCGCCGCATCGAGGTGCTGGTGATGGAGGCACACCGGTGATGCCAATGACGACCCGCATGATGCTGCTCGTGCTTGGGGCCGTGCTGGGACTTCCGGCGGCGAGCCGCGCGGATGCCCCCCTTCCCAGTGGCAGCTCGTTTCACGAACTCGTGCGCGCTTTCAATAACGAGCAGAACCGCCTTGCTTTCGGCGAGGCGGACGGACTCGCCGCGATCAAGGCAGCCATGAGCCAGGTCAAGGTGTGGTTGAAAACCGCGACCGCCGACAGTTGGAAAGACCAACGCGACCGGAATGCGCTGGTTGTCTTTCTGCTGGGAGGCGGGAGCATTGCCGGGGCTGGGCGGTCAATCGAGAATGCTAAGCTCGACGATGCGCAACGGGCCTCGATTTCGGCCGCTATAGCCTATTCGGAAGGAAGGATCGAGGCGGCCGAGTACCTCCAGAAGATCGACCCTCTCAAGGTGGAGCCTATTCTCGGCGCCCATGTCGCACTCGCTCAAGCCACGTTGCTTATCGAGCGCGACTACAAAACGTCATTCGCCTTGCTCGGATTGCCGTCCCTTCTGTTACCGGGGTCGCTGATCGAGGAGGCAAGCCTGCGCCGCCGCATTCTTCTCGTTGCCGCACGGCCGGAAGTGGGCTCCTTGGTCCAGACCGTGCAGCATTACATGCGCCGCTTCGGCCTCAGCGTCTATCGAGAGTCCTTGGTCACTGCGCTATCAAACGCGCTGTTGGAGCGCGAGTTCCGCGAACTTCAGGAAGTTGTTGCCGTCGTCGCGGCATTGAGCCAACTGCCGGCAGAAAACAGCGCCTCGATATTGCTGCGGCTTGCAGAATCCCAAGCGGCCCAGGGGCGTCTCCAGTTCGTCCAGAACTTCGCTGAGCCTGTCGTGGCCGCCGCCGCCGAGGGTAGTCGGGATCGGGCAAGGGCCAACCTGTACAACGCGCTTGGCGGCCTACTGGCTGACCCGCCGCGAACAACTCTGACCATCCTCGATCAACTGGAGCGTGAGAAATTCAATCCATCGGAAGAGGTGCTGCTCGAAGCGGCGAAAGAGGTCATGCGCGGCGTTGCCGAGGGCGAGACTGTCGATCCAGAGGATGATTCCGCTGGCGAAAATCACCTTCTCGTCAAAAAGGCGCAAACCCTGATGGCAGAAACCGACGCGTTGCTACGGAGGAAGTGAAGCAGTATGGCGCCCCCCCTAGAATCATCAGCACTTCCAGCCACGACACTGGGCTTGGCAGCTCGAACCGCGCAATTGTTGCGGCAAACGAGCGGCCCCGCTCGAACCCCGGCCGGCGGGAGTGGGGCCAATAACACCACGTTCGACTCCCTTCTGGCTGGCCAAACCCCAGACCCGGTGCTGAACCAGGACACGTCGTCCCGCACGGATGCTCCTGTCAGCATTGCCGCGCCAGCCACAAGCCAGAGGGCGGGTTACTCGGCGGCCGCTGCCGATCTATTCCCTGAGATGCTTCCAGGGGCCGCCCGCGTGCCCGGCGTTGCACCAAGCCCAACAGTTTCTTTGTCACCACTCGTCGACCGAGGCGCTGATACGGCAACCGCGCATTCCGGTTTGCCGCATCGGGGGCAGGAACAACAGCCGGTTGACGCTGCACCTGCCGCAGCGCCCCTGGTCGAAGTATCGGGTTGCTTTGCACCACCGCCCGTCCAGGTATCACCAACTGTACCCTTCGAGGCGCCGCGCGCGCCGGTCGCGCCAAACACTTCCCCGCTTCCGAAGGCGGCCCCCGGCGTCTCGCTGGTGCCCGCTACAAGCACTGGGTTGGTTCCTGCAGCCGAGGCAGCCGCTGCGCCAGCGATCGCGATGCCGGCACCGATCGATGGGGTGACCATTTTGCGACAGGAGCGGCACCTGGCCGCGCCCGTTGCAAGCCCGGCGGCGCAGCCACATGTTTCGGATGTCCCCGCGCCTGTGCCGGTCCTGACGTCGTCCGGGGTCGAACAACCTGGCCAGGTTAACCCGGACGCTGGCACAGGTGTTCAAGCGTTAAAGCCCTTGGCTTTGCCAACTGCGGGCGGATCGCAGATTGCCGCAAGTGACGGCGACGCGGCCACGAAATCAGCTTCGAATGGGCTCACGCGCGCGGGGTTCGCCACCGTGATATCGGGTTGGTCGACGTTCTCGAAGCCGCAGCAGGGATCCACCGCGCAGGCTCCCTCACCCGGTGAAATCGGTGTATCCGATCCATCTGCGAGCCAGATTTCAAGCGGTGCTGCACCGGCGTCGTTCGCGGCCTTGCCGGCCTTCCAGCAGGTGGTCGCGGCCGTAAAAGATCAAATCGAGGCACATCGGGCTGCCCCGGCAAACTCCGGTGCCGCCGGGCCAACCAGCCAAGCGGCGGTGTCGGATCCGGTACAAGTGCTGGTCGTGCGGCTGCATCCGGAAGAGCTGGGCGAGGTCAAGGTTCGGCTGACCCTAGCGGAGGGCTCGATCTCCGTCAGGGTCGAGGCGCAGCAGCGCTCGGCCGCTGAGGCGCTCCAGATGCAACGAAACGAATTGGTCGAGGGGCTGAAGGGTTCGGGATATTCGGTCGGCGGCATCAGCATCCACGAGGCTGCCGGCACGGCGTCGGCACAAGGCCCGTCCTCCGGGTCTTCTTCCGACCGTTGGGTAGCTGCGGGACAAGGCACTGCGACAGGCCCGGGAGGCAGCAACGGAGGAATGACCGGCGGCAGCAGTGACAGCTCGCCCCGCGGGGGACAATCAAACCGTTCGCCTCAAAATGCACAGCAGGCTGCAGTGGGGCAGCCGATGGCCGTCGAGGCCGGTACCCCGGCCAAGTCTGGCGTGTTCCTGTAGGTAGTCCGAGGACCCTCCGCAATTTGGCGTTCTGGCCGGAACGCCTCAGGTCGGTCGAATAGCTACAGATGTTAGCGTGCCAGTGCGCGTGACCGCGTCATCACTGTTCAAGTCGAGGCGCATACGATCAAACCATCGTCATACGCCTATGGCGTTACATCGATTTGCAAAGGCGGCAGCAATGACCTCATTGGCATTAATGGGTCCTCACCAGTTGGATTTTGAAAGTGTGGAGACCAAGGTCCCAAGGATCAGACCGGGAGTTTACGCGCTCGGGCACCTTGATTATCGAAGCAACTTCTACCTGACGAAGATCGGTCGCTTCGACGCCGATATGCAGTCCGGTCTGAAAGAGCTGATCGGCACCAGTGCCTATTTCAAGTATTTGGCAACCGACACAAGTCGCGCTGCATTCGAGAACGAATGCAGACTTTATCACGAGTTCAGTCTTGCGAGTTCATTTCATCCAGTTCGTTCAGAAAACAAGGCGTGGACATGCCCGTATTGCAGGATTGTGGAATCGGTCGTGCGAGGAGCTGGATAGCGTCGTGCAAGCCTGACATGCGACCGAGGTGCCAGTACGCCTGTTCGGGACTGCCCGCAATCAAGTGCCTTTGATCGCAATCCGCATAGGGCGCGTGCTCGTACAGCCAAAGCGCAACCGACTTGAGCTTGTCTTGAAGGATCTGTGTGGTGTGTTCCTGGGTCATGCCTGCATTTAGAACCCGAGAGCTTGAACAATTCTTTTCGTCCGCAACGAATTGAATTTCGTGCTCAAAATTGGGTGACTTGATTGCTTCAAATTTTATCGAACCGGTCGAACGGAGCTTAAAAAGCATATGGCGGTCGGGCAGCCGAATGTGTCGATAGGGGAGCCGGGGCGGACCGGGTCACCCGCCAAGCCGATGTCGAATGCCGAGAAAGCGGCGATGTTGCTGCTTGCCATGGGCCGGCCGTTGGCCGAGCGCGTGATGCAGCACATGGATGACTCCGAACTCACGATCGTCGCCCGGCACGGCTCGAACCTGGGCGTCGTATCACGGGCGACGCTGGATGGGGTTATAGAGGAATTCGAGCATCTCATGGGGCAGAGCAGCGGTCTGCAGGGCTCGTTGTCCCGCGTAGAGAAGCTGCTCCAAGGGGCTGTTCCAGACGATCGATACGAAACGATTCTCGCGGACGTGCGCGGCGGTGCAACTCAAGCGGTGTGGTCACGTTTGTCGGAGCTGCCGGAAGCCAAGCTCGCCCAAATTCTCTCCAAGGAGCACCCGCAGGTTGCCGCAATTGTTCTGACCAAGGCCACTCCGACGTGCGCAGCCGCAGTCCTGGGCCAGATGAAGACCGAGCTTCGCCATGAGGTCGCCCGCCGCATGCTGGGTGCAAAGCGGGTCAACGACGCAGCAATCGAGGTACTTCAGTCCGTGCTCAACGAGGATCTGCTCGCCCAATCCTCCAGGCTTACCGCACCCGATATCCATTCCCGCATGGCGAATATCATCAATAAGCTCGACCGCCAGCGGATGGAGGAGGTCCTGAACGACCTCGCCGGCCACAAGCCGAAGGATACCAAACGCATCCGGAGCCTGCTTTTCACCTTCGACGACATCGCCAAGTTGTCGCCAGAAGCACGCTCGAAGCTTGTCGATCAGGTCCCCCAGGATCGTCTGATCTTGGCTTTGAAGGGGGCAGATGCGACGCTCACCAATTTGCTTCTTTCAACCATCGGTCCACGCGCCCGGCGCATTATCGAACAGGAAATCGCAGGCGGGGCGGCACCCCCGGTCAAAGAGGTCGCGAAAGCGCGGCGCGCGATCGCAGATCTTGCACTCGACCTGGCTCAGCGCGGCGAGATCGACATGGGACGGGACGGCACAGATGAGGAGGGGTAATTGCCTTTCGTGGAGCGTAGCGGGGCAGCCAACGATGTCCGTCCAGCGGCGGCCAATCGGCCTCGAGGAGCAACGCAAATGCGCTCGATAGCCGATGCTCGAACCGTCATCGAGCGGTTTTCGGAACGGCCACGGCTCGATCCCGATCGGCTGCCGGTCCTGAATTCGATCGTCGAAAAGGTCTCTGTGTCCGGCATCGAATTTCTACGCAAGTTCTGCGCGGGCCAAATGGTGCTCCTGATGAACAGGCTCACTTCGGCGAGTTCGGTGAACTTCCTGAAGGAGGAACAGGACGCGATAGCGTCAGCCTATATGATCCCGGAATGGGACAGCCTCATTTTGATAGGTCTTGATCGCAAGGCGCTTAATCTGTTCATCGACGGCGCCTTTGGCGGCGACGGCGCGGGAGCGAGCCCCGATGTCTCACGGCCTTTCACGAGCCTCGACGTGCGCCTGACCAAGGCGCTCTGCGACCACCTGGCCAACGGGCTCGCCGGCGGCTTCCAGCCGGTTGCCAAGATTACGCCAATTCATGAACGAGTAGAGACCAAGCTCGACGCTCAATCGCTGGGGCCAAAGGCTTACGATATGGTCATAGCCTGGCTTCGCTTGCAGGCATTCGGCGAGGAGGGCCGGGTATTCATCTGCCTCCCTGCAGCCGCTCTGGCGCTGTTGCGCGCCCAGTTCGAACAGAACTCGTCCACCAGTCAGCAAGCGGACCCTGATTGGACACGCCAATTGGAGATTGAGGTCGGACTGGCGGAGGTGCCTCTGACCGCCGTCATCGGGTCCTTGAAAATGACGCTTCGGGAAATCTCGCGCCTTCGAGTCGGCCAGGTCATCGACCTCGATGTCGAACTGGGCAGCCCGGTCATCCTCGAGAGCGAGGGCGAACAGCTCTTCAGGTGCCGTGTTGGGCAATCGAACCGCAATCTCGCGTTGACGATAGAAGCACCAATCTCAGCAGTCGAACCAAGGCCAGATTGAGCATGGCGTTGCCGGCCGTCCCGAGTGCGTCGCATGAGAAGCAGAAAGGGTCTACGTGATGGGGCTGTCGATCCATGCAAACGAAGCTGGCCGGAGGGATGTCACGGCGGCCCCAAGCTTTGACGTGGCGTGCCTGGGAAACGCGATCGTCGACATTATTTGCAAGACCGGATCGGAGACCATCTCGCGATTCCACCTCGCCAAGGGAAGCATGAAGCTGATCTCGGCCTTGCGCGAAATCGAGTTGGTCACGCGGGAACTGAAACCCTGCGTCATGGTAGCCGGCGGGACGGCCGCCAATGTTGCGACGGGCGTCGTCTCCCTCGGCGGGCGTTCGGCGTTTTTCGGCCAGGTCGCCGCCGACGAGGCAGGCCGGATCTTTTGTCACGACCTCAAAGGCGCGGGCGTGCATGTCCCGGTCATGCCCGCTTCGGCGCAGGTCAACCCGACGTCGAGGTCCCTGATCATTGTCACGCCCGACGGGCACCGCACGATGATGACCTATCTCGGCTGCAGCGTCGAAATACCAGCCACGATACTCGATGCGGGCATAATCGGGAGATCGAAATTCTTGGTCATCGAGGCCTATTTGTTCGACCACCCCACCTCCCGGGAAACCGCACTGGCCGCAGCAAACATGGCCCGCCGGATGAACCGGAGAACGGTTCTGCTCCTCTGCGATGGGGCGACGGTTCAGCGTCATCGAGCGGAGATACTGTCATTCGTGAGGAATTCGGTCGACGTGCTCATTGCCAATGAAAGCGAGCTTGCGAGCCTCTACCAGACCGATCGCCTCCAGGACGCCGTGCTCACACTGGCGCGCAATGTCAGTCTCGGCGCAATTACGCGCGGGGAACGGGGCTCCCTGGTGATCGCTCGAGGCGAAGTCGTTTCGATTCCCGCCGAGCGGGTTGGCAAGGTCGTCGACAAGACAGGATCAGGCGACATTTACGCGGCGGGTTTCCTGCTCGGATTGGCGCGCGGAATGACCATCGAGAAGGCGGGGCGGCTGGGAAGCCTGGCCGGAGCAGAAATCGTGTGCCAGATCGGTGCCCGTCCGGAGGCCAATTTGGAGAACCTTGCGCGTTTGCGTGGCTTCATCTGGTGACGGGGCGAGCGGCTATGCGGCGGCAAGTCTGACGCAATGTTGAGGTCTAGACTACGACTCGGCGGTCGGCGCGGCTGCGGGCGCTGTCTCGTCTCATGGCGCGCCAAATTGCACGCCTGGCGGGTCCGCGACCGAGGGAGGCGCCGTTGCCGACGCTTGCATATCTGAATGCCATCAAGGCCTTTGAAGGCTTTTCGAGCAAGGGCTCATGGGACTACGCCCAATTCACAAATGGTTTTGGAACCAAGGCAAAATATGCCGGCGAGACGATCGACAAGGCGGAAGCCGATCGCAGATTTTCGGCCGAAATCGACGAAGCGGGACGGCTTGTCGATCACTTTTCCTCAGGGCTAGATGAAGGAACACGGGCGGCCCTCACGTCGCTGACCTTCAATGCCGGTACGGCGTGGATGAAAAGCGGGCTTGGCCAAGCGGTCGCCAGCCGCGATCTCGCTCGGGCAAAGGAACTGCTCCTGAACTACAATACAGCTGGAGGTCAGGTGCTCAATGGCCTTTCCCAGCGTCGCATGGCAGAGGCTGCTTGGATCGGAGCATCTTCCGAGCCGAGTGGTTCGCCGCGATGCCAAGGCTCCGCACAGGGGACGGGCATGGAAAACCTTGCAATTCCTGCCGCTGCACCAGCCGGAGGGATCGTTCAACAGGCGCTTGCACAGGACGTATCCGCTTTTATTGGCCAGCCTTTCTCTGCCACCTCCTCCAGTATCCAGCTCCATGGTGCCGGGGATAACTGCCAGCCTTCCGCTTTTTCAGACATCGCACAGGAAATTCTGGCGAGGCTGCGGGAGCGGCAAAAAATCTGACACAAGACCCCGGGGCGGTATCAAGAAAATCGGCAGCGTTCGCATGCCAGCGCGCAGTAGGGGTGGCCTTCTCAACATCCAAAATTCGGATTTTTCGGGGATATAACGTAGGCCGGCCCGGGCGCCGTAAAAAGTCTGATGACTTGCATGTCGTTGCACATGCTTCCTGAGCCTCAGCATAACTCCCGTTGCGCGACGGCAACTAGATTTTCATTAACTCTTATAACCTGATATTATTGATTGTAACCGTTTGTGTCCAAGACTATCCACACAAGCGTGGCAGGTGATTCGGCAGCAAGGAGTTCCTGGTGCTGCCCGTCGTCGCGCCAACGTGGAATTTGTTTTGGGGATAGGGTGCGGATGATCATTTTTCTGGAAAATCGGCGAGAAATTGCCGACGCATTCGTGACATGTTTCGATCGCGAAGGCGTCGCTTCATTGGTAATGGCAGAAGGCGATTTTCACGCGTGGCTTGATTCGGCGGCGAATGACGAGGCAGTTTCGGTCGAAGCCATATTAGTGGGAGAATATCCAGGAATTCGCGACCTGGTGCGTGCGATTAAAAGCAAATTGGCAACCCCTCTCATTGCGCTGATGGACCAGAAATCCCTGTCCAATACTCTCGATCTTTTCTCCTACGGATTCGACGATGTCATCAGCAAGCCGGTCCACGTTCGCGAGATCCTGGTCAGGATCGGCGTGATCCGCCAGCGTTCGGCGGGGCGTCAGGAGGCGGGGCGCGAAGGCGGAATCCAGGTGTTTCCAGACGGTCGCGACCCTCTTGTCGCAGGCGAAGTTTTGCCGTTGCCGCGGCGGGAGCGGCGCGTACTGGAGTACTTCGTTCAGAACCAAGGGCGCCGGGTCTCAAAGACTCAGGTCTATAATTTCGTCTACGGCCTCTTCAGCGACGAGATCGAGGAGTGCGTAATTGAAAGCCACATCAGCAAGCTTCGAAAGAAGTTGCGCTACAGGCTCGGGTTCGATCCGATCGATTCCCAACGCTACCTTGGATATTGTCTCGTAAACGAAACCCCAGCCAGATGTGCTGCCAGCGATCCGCTTCACGTCGCAGAGGCTTCAAGCTAGGCGCAAGTTCTCCCTGCCAATATCCAAGCTCAATGAGGCCATCGGAGGGTTTGGGGAATGAGTTTATTTGGGGTTTTGAGAACCAGCGTTTCGGGCATGAATGCACAAGCCACCCGATTATCGTCTGTTTCGAACAACATCGCTAATTCGAATACGGTTGGCTATAAGGAGAGCAGCATCGAGTTCTCTACTCTGGTATTGAGCAGTGGTGCCTCGGATTACGCCTCGGGAGCAGTCAACAGTCACGCTCACAACCAGATCTCCGACCAAGGAGCGCTGAGCTACACGTCTTCGCCGACCGATTTGGCGTTACAGGGCGATGGCTTTTTCCTGGTCCAGGGGCCCGGCGGTCAGACCTTGCTCACGAGGGCGGGTTCGTTTGTAAAGGACGGGGCCGGAGATCTCGTCAATGCTGCCGGCTACAAGCTTCTTGGCTACAGCGGTACCAGCGCAGGTGCCGGTCCTGTGGTGAATGGTCCGGCAGGGCTCGTGCCGGTCAATCTCACCAGCCTGTCATTGCAGGCCACGCCGTCGACCTCCGGTGTCCTGACCGTCAACATGCCTTCAAACTCGACGGCCGTTGCCGCGGCCAATCTGCCGTCCACAAATTCTGCATCTTCAACGTACACAGACAAGTCGTCGGTCGTTACGTATGACAACCTGGGGAACCAGGTCACACTCGATGTCTATTCCACCAATATGGGTGGTGGGCAGTGGGAGGTGTCGGTCTTCGATCAATCGAAGGCGGCAACAACTGGTGGCTTCCCATATTCGAGCGGGCCGCTGTCGAAGGCCGCACTCACGTTTGACCAGACGACAGGAAAAATCTCTTCGACTTCGGCGTCGAATGGCAAAATCAACTTTACAATTCCCAACGGATCCGCCTTCACGCTCGACATGTCGCAGTCCACCCAGTTGGCAACCGGGTATTCGGTTGTAACAGCCAACGTCAACGGCAATGCGCCGGCGGCCGTGACGTCTGTTCAGATCGCCTCCGACGGAACGGTTTCCGCCGCGCTTGGTAACGGCTCAACTGTCCCCGCATTCCAGATCCCAGTTGCTCGAGTCGTCAGTCCTGACAATTTGATCCCGGTGTCGGGAACGGCGTTTCAATTGTCCCAGGACTCTGGCGCCATGGTCATCGGTAAGGCCAATCAAGATGGCAATGCGACTATCGTCTCCAGCGCCCTCGAAGGTTCAACGGTTGATCTGGGTTCGCAGCTTACTGAAATGATTCAAGCCCAAAGCTCGTACACGGCGAATTCGAAGGTCTTCCAGTCGGGTACCGACTTGCTGACCGTCCTGAACAACCTCCACACCTAATTTGCGGGTCAAACTCAGGCTCCGCGAGGTGCATCGCATTGGGTCTGATGGACGCTTGAAGGCGGATAAAAGCGGGAGCTTGCCACAGTCGGCGAGCTTCCGCGAGCCGTGTAAGTATCGCTTCCCTAAGTGGGGTTTGAAACCACCAGATTAAATTTGAGGAAGCGGACAACAACCCATGTCGCTGTCACTTGCTCTAAATGTTGCGAACGGCGGACTTGTTACCTCCGGTCAGCAAAGCTCGATCGCCGCCCGAAACATATCAAGCTCGAGTCAGACCGATGCGTCGCGCAAGATCGCCAATCTGGCGACTACGCCGAGCGGCGGCGTGCGGGTCGTGTCCATTTCCCGCGCCTCCGACGATGGCTTGCTTGAAGGCTTGCTCGCGGCCCGCTCTGGTGCGGGAACGGCCAATTCCATTTCGACGGCCCTCGCCACATTGGCGCAGCCCATTAGCGACACCCAAAATGCCCAGGCGCCCACCAATCTATTAGCGACTTTCACCTCGTCTCTGCAGCTCTATGCGACATCGCCGCAAGACACGGCCGTGGCCAACGCTGCGATTCAGTCCGGCAAGGATCTCGCCGCGGGCCTCAACAGCGCTTCCCAACAGGTCGATACAGTCCGGCAGACGGCCGATACCAATACGGCGAATGCCGTGACGACTCTCAACGGTCTTCTCGGCCAATTCAAATCCGTCAACGATCTGATCGTCAACGGAACGGGCCGGGGACAGGACGTTTCCGATCAGCAAGATCAACGCGATGGTCTGTTGAAGCAGATCTCAGACATCATCGGAGTGCACGCCTCCGTCCGTAACAATAACGACATGATGCTGCAGACAGATAGCGGCGTAATGCTTTTCGACACGACGCCGAGAAGCGTAACCTTCCAACCGACGCCGAACATCACGCAAGGTCAACTCTCCAATCCCGTGTACGTCGACGGCGTCCCGGTCACGTCTCAATCGGGCGGGATGCCGGTCAGCAGTGGCTCGATCGCCGGCAACGCTCAGATCGAGAACGTCATTGCACCGGCGTATGGCCGGCAGCTCGATCAAATGGCGCTCGGCTTGATTTCGAACTTTTCCGAGAGCGACCAGTCGGCAACCCCGACGTTACCGGCAGTACCCGGCCTGTTCACTGCGGCGGGGCTGACTTCCGTGCCTGCCATCACCGCCGCGCCGGCCGGGCTTGCCGGGGCGATTGTGGTCAACTCGAACGCCGATCCTGCCAAAGGCGGCAATCCCAACTTGCTGCGCGACGGAGGAATCGGCGCGCCGGGAAATCCGGCTTATCTCTACAATACGACTGGAGCCAGCGGGTTTTCCGGCCGATTGCAATCGCTCCTCACGGCGTTGTCGAACCCGCAGTCATTCGACCCCTCAACCAATCTCGATTCCAAAACAACGTTGTCGAATTACATGGCGCAATCGGCGTCCTGGCTTCAAGCCAAGAACCAGTCAGCCACAAGCGACACCCAGTACAAGTCAATCCTGGCCAATCAGGCTGCAACGAGCCTGTCGAATGCCACCGGTGTGAATATCGACCAGGAAGTGACCAACATGCTCAATATTGAGCGTTCATACCAGGCGTCGGCAAAGGTGCTGAACGTCGTCAATCAGATGCTCACGAACTTGTTGCAGACAATTTGAGCGGCCAGGCGCACATGTCCATCAACGCCATCTCTTCACAGTCACTCTACGGCGCTGGATTCTCGAGTGTTCAGCTCGGCCAAAAGAACCTGGTCGATCTTCAAACCGAGGTGTCGACCGGCCGGCTCGCAAACGTCGGAGAGTCGCTTGGCGCAAATATCGACCAAGCATTTAACGCGCGCGCTCAGCTGATCGAGCTGGACGGGTTTCAACAATCTACGAATCTGGTGTCGGGCCGATTGCAGGCGACACAAACGGCACTCGGGTCGATGGCAACTGACGTCAATACGATGATCAGCAACCTCCAGACCGCGAGTAACAATAGCACCGCACAGACGACAGCCGTTACCGTCGGCTCCGGTCTTTTGAGTTCGTTTCAGGATTACCTGAATACGAGTTACGACGGCGTATATATTTTTGGCGGGATCAACAGCAGTCAGCCCCCCGTCGGCACGCAATTGACGTCGCCGGCATCGACGGGACTCGTTGCGGTGCAGACCGCATTTCAATCCTACTTCGGCTTTTCCACATCTGACCCCAAAGTCGCTAACATCACATCTCAGCAGCTGACCACCTTTTTGAATGGACCATTCCAATCGGTCTTTTCCGGTGCGTCTTGGTCCAACTTCTCGTCCGCTTCGAGCGCCAATCTGCAAGATCGCATCTCAGCTGGCCAGGTCGTGACTTCGTCGGCCAATGCTAACGATCCAAGCTTTCAGAGCCTGGCCAAAGGCTACCTTATGGTCTCCGCGCTCGGCGGTACCGGCCTCAGCCAGGGTGCGTTCCAGACCTTGGCGTCCGCCGCCAGCTCAGCCCTCTCGGCCGGAGGCAGCGGCATCACGCAGATCCAGGCAAACCTGGGCGCAGTCCAGCAGCAGTGTACGGCGGCCCAACAGGTGAACACGACCGCGAGCAACCTGCTTCAAGCGCAGGTCAACAAACTCGAGGGCACCGATCCATACCAGATCGTCACCCAGCTTAATTCGCTCACCAATCAGCTCGAGGCTTCGTATTCAACCACCAACCGGATCCAGAAACTCTCGATCCTAAACTATCTCACATAGCCGCCAATCCTTGGGGCAAGTTCGAACAATTTAGGGCACTCGAATGCAGTACTTTCAATATCTCGACATGGCCGAGGACTCGGTCTCCAGCCGGCGGCTGCGCGAGCGGAATGCCATCGGGCATTCAATCGAACTTTTGGCAACCGCTGCGGAGAATGGAACGGGTTCCAAGGAGTCGGCGGAGGCGCTCTATTTTACGATGCAACTGTGGGCCGCATTTGCCGAGGACCTCGCCTCGGAAGAAAACATCAATCCCGATGAGCTCAAGGCAAAGCTGATCTCCATCGCCCTGTGGTTCATGAAGGAGGCGCAGAAGATACGAGACGGCCATTCGGAAAATTTCGCGTCGATGATCGAGATTTCGCGAACCATATTGGATGGGCTGCAATGACCGAAAAGTTCGTCCTGCGAATCAAGCCGAAGCAACGCCTTTTCATCAACGGGGCCGTGCTCAGATTCGACCGCAAGGTCGCAATCGAGTTGTTGAACGATGCAGTTTTTCTTCTTGAACAGCATGTTCTTTTGCCGGGAGAATCGACGACGCCTTTGCGCCAGCTTTATCTGGTTGTCCAGACCATGTTGATGGCGCCCGAGAGCCGGTGGCAGGCCGAGCCGGTGTACCTCCAGCAAATGGACAACCTCGACAGGCTCTACGCAAGCGAGGCGATAAAGGAAGGTTTGGTCCTTCTGCGCCAACAGTTCGCGTCCGGTCGATTGGTCGAGGTCCTCAAGACGATACGCCGGCTGCTTCCAATAGAAGCGGAATACTTGGAACGGCCAGCGGCCGGGACCTTGAAGAACGCTGAAAGAAATGAAGAAGTGGAGACAGCAGCATGACCACGATCGCATCCCCAGCCGGGGCATCAGCCCCGGCCCAGAGCTCAAGTAGCAGCTCAACGAAACCAACGGCGACAACCGGCACCAACACGCTGGACTATAATTCGTTTCTACAGTTGCTGATTGCGCAGATGAAGAACCAGGACCCGACAGCGCCCACGGATTCGACTACCTTCGTCTCCCAGTTGGCAAGCTTTTCGAGCGTCCAGCAACAGACCCAGACGAACACGGTGCTGAGCCAGCTTCTTTCGTCCTCCACTCTGTCTCAGGCAGGATCGATTGTCGGTCTCAACATTCAGTCGGCTGATGGCAGTGTTTCGGGAACCGTGGCGTCGGCTACGGTCTCAAGTTCCGGCATAACCGCTACGCTGACCAACGGCCAATCCGTGCCGGTGACGAACAATCTCACGTTCAGCAAGCCATGACCGAGGCCGATGCCCTGGAACTGGTACAAGAAGGTCTGAGCACTGCCGCAATCGCCGGTGGGCCCGCGGTTGCGGCTGCGATGTTCGTCGGAATTCTCGTCGGACTATTCCAGGCTTTGACGCAGATTCAGGAAGCAACCCTCACCTTCATTCCGAAGATTATCGCTGTCCTTCTCGTACTTTCCCTGTCTGCGGGGCTGGTGGGTTCGGCAATTGGCCGCTTCTCGGAAGTTGCGTATGGCAGGATCGAGAAGGGGTTCCCATAACCGCCGCTCGGCTCGCGGAGAATCCATGGAAAAGTGGTTGCCGGGCACCGGCGGTCTCAAATGAGATGGTCGTGGGGACCGGCTGATCAAGGAATGCAGTAGATGAGCACGTCGTTGCCTGCCGGCGCCAGCGGTCAAATCGAGTCGCCAGCACTCAAGTCGCAAAATCTCGGCTTTGCGGTCGGGATTATCGCGATTGTCGTTATCCTATTCGTGCCGCTACCCCCGGTGCTGATCGACCTGGGCCTGTCGGCGTCGATCTCCGTCTCCATCCTGATCCTGATGGTTTCGCTGTGGATCCAGCGCCCGCTGGAATTCTCGTCGTTTCCGACGATCCTGCTGGCGGTTACGATGTTGCGGCTGGCGCTCAATATCGCCACCACCCGCGTGATTCTATCCAAAGGCGCCTCGGGGGAAACGGCCGCTGGCCACGTCATTAGCGGGTTCGCCAACTTCGTTATCAGCGGTGACTTCGTCATCGGAATCATCGTCTTTCTGATTCTCATTACAGTCAATTTCGTCGTTATCACGAAGGGCGCCTCGCGCATTGCCGAAGTTTCGGCGCGCTTCGCGCTCGACTCAATTCCGGGCAAGCAGCTTGCCATCGACGCCGATTTATCTGCGGGTGTAATCAACGACAAAGAAGCGACCAAGCGGCGCCGCGAACTCGAAGAGGAGAGCACGTTCTTTGGCGCCATGGACGGTGCGTCCAAGTTCGTTCGCGGCGACGCGGTGGCTGGGCTCATCATTACGGCTGTCAATCTCGTCGGCGGCATGGCGATTGGTATCCTGCGCCATGATATGTCTGCGCTCAGAGCGGCCGAAGTTTTCGTCAAGCTGTCGATTGGCGACGGCCTCGTCACCCAAATTCCGGCACTTGTGATCTCGCTTGCCGCCGGACTTCTGGTTTCGAAGGCGGGCATCAGAGGATCTACCGAAGCTGCAATCAGCGGCCAATTGAGCAAGTATCCGGCCGCCATCGCTACGTCCTCCGCCGTCCTCTTCCTTCTCGCCCTCGCGCCTGGATTGCCGTTCCTGCCCTTCGTTTCGCTCGCAGCAATTGCCGCCATGACCGCCTATACCATCTCGAACGGTCGCTCGGAGGCCTTGAAGTTGGCGGCGGTCGATGCTGCGGCTCAAGACCGTAAGCTGGCCGAGGACGAACGCGGGTCGGTCCGGGAGTCGCTGAGGGTCGCAGATATCGAGGTACGCCTCGGCAAGCAGGTCAGCGCGGCGCTGCTCGGGTCGCATCAGGAATTGGCTCAGCGCGTCGCCAAAATGCGGAAGAAGTTCGCCAAGCAATTCGGGTTCGTAGTCCCAGAAGTCCAATTGACCGACGACCTCAAAATCGGTCCAAAACGTTATCAGTTCTTGCTCCACGGAACGGTCGTCGCATCCGGCGAATTGCGCCTCGGCGACGTTTTGGTCGTGACCGGGCAAGGCCAGGGGCCGGATATGCCTTGCGACGAGACCCGCGACCCCGCCTTCGGGTTGCGCGCATTCTGGGTCAGCGGCGCCTACACGCAGCTGCTCAAGTCTGGCGGTTTCCAACCCATTGATACGACATCCGTCCTACTCACGCATCTTGCTGAGGTACTGAGGGGAAATCTGTCTCAGCTCCTTTCCTACAAGGACGTGCGGGGAATAACCTCGCGGCTGGAGCCGGAATACCGCAAGCTGTTGGACGAGATCGTGCCGTCGCTGATCAGCGCATCTTCGCTGCACGCGGTTTTGAGGCTCTTGCTCGCCGAGCGCGTTTCGATCCGCAACCTGCATCAGATCCTCGAGGCGGTAGCCGAGATTGCGCCGCATGCCCGCAGATCGGAACAGATCGCCGAGCACGTCCGGGTCCGGCTTGGGCAGCAGATTTGCGGCGACCTTCTGGAGAACGGGCTGTTGAATGTGGTCCGCTTGGGAGGCAAGTGGGACATGACATTCCAGAAGGCTTTGCGGCGCGATCAGAAAGGCGAAGTGATCGAACTCGACGTCGATCCGCGCTCGATCGAGCAATTCGGCGAAGAGATGTCAAAGGTGGTGAAGGGCTTGGTCGACACCGGCCGCCAGTTCGTCATCGTCACCGCGCCCGATGCCCGGCCCTTCATTCGGATGATCGTGGAGCGGACCTTCCCCGTAGTGCCGGTACTTTCTCATTTGGAAATTTCCAGGGGCACAGACGTCCGCGTGATCGGGTCTATCTCGGCATGAGCTACGACGTGGCACAAGTCGAGCTCTTCTTCCTTGTTTTTTGCCGCGTCGGCGGCTGCCTGATGCTGATGCCTGGCTTTTCCAGTTCGCGTGTGCCGGTGAGTGTGCGGCTAGCGGTAGCGATTATGTTTGCTGCGACCATTACGCCGTTGATCGACTATACGCCGCGGCGATTTCAATCGGACACGACCCTTTTCGCCCTTGTGGTGGCTGGCGAAGTGCTGATTGGCGCAGCTATGGGCCTGTTGGGGAGAATTCTTTTTGCTGGATTGCAATTCGCGGCGGTGGCTGCCGGGACGATGATTGGCCTCACATCGGCAGGCGCCGACATGATTGACGACGAGCAGTCCTCGGATCCTTTCGCCCAGCTGTTCACGGCCACCGCTGCGACCTTGTTCTTCGTACTTGACTTGCACCTCGACGTACTCGCGGGGCTCCTGAGCTCCTATCGGTTCATGCCGCCAGCCCCGGCCCTCAATGTGGAGGGTAGCGTCCCACTGGCCGTTGCGGCCATTGAGGGGGCCTTCAGTACCTCGCTGCAGATCGTATCGCCGTTCGTCATCTATTCCTTGCTGGTCAATGCGGCATTCGGAATTATAGGAAAAATGGTTCCGAATTTTCCGTCATACTTCATTTCAATTCCACTGCTGATCGCGGGAGGATTGGTGATTTCCATTTTCCTGTTCCCGCCGGCAATCGACCAGTTTTTCTATTTTGTAAAGAAAATCCTACTGAGGGAGCTCGGATGAAAAACCGGAAATCAGCCAGACGCCTCGAGGCGCTCTTGGAAAAGTTGGTCGATCAGGAAAAGGCAACTTGCATGTTGCTATCCGGTCAGATCGAGGCACTCGAGTCCTCCTACATTAGGCTCGCTGAAATCTCGACGGACCCCAGTGCAACCGTCGGAGGGCGGCTTTGCGGCCTCGCCTTCACGCCACTTCAGCGGCGCATTGATGGTGCGACGGCAGCCTATGCGGCGGCTCGCCAACGAGTACAAGACCGCGGGGGACAGCTGAGGCTTGCCGGCAAAGCGGCCCTTGAAGCCGGGAGGGAGGAACGATCGCGGCAGGAGCAAGTTGAACGCGAGGCCATCTTGGAGCGGGCGGTGCCGCTAGGTTGGGGAAAGCAGAACGAGTGAAAGTGTGCAAGGTGAGAACTCCGGCTGAGCCTGGAATTCCCGCGGCTGGCGGCGCCTTCGGTTCGGGTGCACGCCCCCGCTACTGAAACGGCCTAGACGATGAAACCGGGAATTAGAGATGACCACAGACGTGAGCGGTAATCTCGGACTTCTTCAGTCCCAGTCTTTGCCATCCGCCAACTCCATGTCAGCTGGAACGGCTGCGAAAACGGACCGTCGAACCGACGCCATCCAGCAATTCGATAGTTTTTTTCTGCAGATGACACTGGAGGAGGCAATGCCGAAGCATTCCAGCAGCTATTTCGGACAAGGATTTTCGGGCGACGCCATGCGGTCGATGCTGATCGACCGCGTCGCGGCAGAGATTGCCAAGAGCGGTAGCCTTGGAATCCTGGAGGCAGTGGGTGGATTGAAGGGACTGGCACCATCCCCGGCTGTTGCAGGAGCGGTTGACGCCTCAGAGCAGGGCGCGCAAGCGCCGGAGGTCAGCGGTGAGTAGCGCGTACAGTCCATTCGCCAACCGTAGTGGCACTCCTGCCATGCAGCCACCGTTTCGAATCGAGGCAGGAAGCCATTCGGCTTCGGCTTTGGATGAATGTCTGGAACGGCTGGAAATCGTACTGGTTGAGGAAGTGGCAGCGCTGACCCGTGCGTCACCGGAGGCACTGCAGTCGTTGAATTTGCGCAAGAGCACTCTGCTGCTCGAATTGGATCGCCGGATGCGGGATATGCGCAGCACGACTGTCACGGCTGCAACGCGCAACCGCCTGAGGCGGATCAAAGGCTATCTCGAAGAAAACCTGCGCTTGCTTTCGCTGCATTTGGCTGCTGCCAATGAAATTGTCGCCATCATCCGGCAGTCGGCCGAGAGAGCCGACGCCGATGGAACATATTCGAAAAGCGCGTCGTTTGACGAGTGGTCGAGATGATCAAGGTCATCGCCGCCGGAATATGGGGCGCGCTCGTCGTGCTTGCAACCACCTTCGGCCTCGTTTCATACAAACGAATGCCGGCGGCAGCCCAGCAAAATGAGCCGGCGCAAATCGAGCAGGTGAAGACGAAGGATATCAACATCCCCTTCTTCGAGAAGGAAGAGATGCTGGGGTATGCGCGCGTCCAATTCGCCTTCAGTTTCGATAAGGTGCAGTTTACGAAGTTGCCGATCAAGCCCGACGTCATTCTGGTCGACGAAGCATATCGCTCGATGGCAGAGTACCAATTTCAAAATCCGCGGCGGCCATCGCGAGCGGAGCTTGAGAAGATCGTCGATTCCATCAGAAAATCATGCAACGACCGGATTGGCTCGCAATTCATTCAAACCGTCTGGATTCAGGACTACGCCTTCATACCCGTGGCCTCAATACGCAATGGTGCAGTAAAATAGCTCAGATGAGGGAAGTATGGACCCGGGGTCAAAGCCGAACAACCCCAGGTGACTTTACTGCGGTCCGAAGTGTGGATTGCATACATTCGGTGGTTAATAGCTCAATGCCCTGCGGAGCGGGCACTTGAGCGACACGATCCGCCCGTGCGTGTGCGCCGAGGCTTTCTGCAGGGACCAAGTCCCGAGTCTCATCGCGCACACCAGAACGCCGCTCATAATTCGCGAACGCAGACGGCAAAAAGCCGTGAACAAAACAAGGCTCAATATCTACGGCGTTCCGGCGGAGATTCGTCCAATCTGGCGTCATGAATCCTCGGGCAGGTGGAAATCCGATCGTGAATCTCTGTTCCTTCGAATTTAAGCAATTATTGCGCCAAAGAGTTGTCTCGGGCCGTGCCGACTTTGCCGTCAGAGCGGGCAAGACGAGCCCATTCGCGGAGACCATAAATAATTAGTTACAAAACGCAATGAACCAGGCCAGGCCCTGCTGTCGCCGCCGCCTGCAGGCAGGGAAGGTTCGCACAAGATGCACGGGCAATGGTTGCCGTAATTCGTTTCGCCGGGCACATGCAAACTCAAAGCATGGTCCTTTGGCCCAGGAAACGTGAATTCGAATTGGCGAGACCCCCTCGATCGCAAAAGGCTGGAGGCAGCGGCAGTATGACCTCGCTCGACCCTCACGATTGGAAGGCCTTCCGCCAGACGGCACACCATGCCCTCGACGGCATCATCACCATGCTGGAGCACGTCCGTGATCAAGCGGTGTGGAAGGCCCTCCCGGACGAGTCACAAAGTGTGTTTGAGCGGCAAATGCGGCGTTTTCCGCGGCCGCTCGATGAGGTCATTTCCGACGTAATGAGACACGTGGCGCCATTTGGCACCGGGAACACACATCCCCGGTTCATGGGTTGGGTACACGGAGCCGGAACACCAGTCGGGATTGTTGCGGAGATGATATCTGCCGGATTGAATTTGAATTGCGGCGGACGCTATCATGTGGGCCTTGTGGTTGAGCGGCAGATCGCAAGCTGGTTGGCGGATCTCATAAAATATCCGCCAACCGCCACGGGATTATTCGTCACCGGCTCGTCTATTGCAAATTTTATTGCAATTTATATCGCGCTTGTAGCCCGGCTCGGGCCTGATTACAGAAGTCACGGACATCGCAAAGTAGCGAAAAAGATGGTTGCGTATACGTCTGCGCATGGTCACGGCTGCATCGGCCGCGGACTGGAAATGGCGGGGCTTGGCAGCAACCAATTGCGTCGTATCCCGGTGGATGCCGCTGGCCGCATTTCCCTCCCACTCCTGAACGAAGCGATCACTCGCGACCGCGACAATGGGTTCGATCCATTTCTTGTCGTCGCAACGGCGGGTAGCGTTGAAACCGGAGCAGTTGACCAGCTCGATGAACTGGGAGCCATAGCTGCCCACGAAAGACTCTGGTTTCATGTCGACGGCGCCATTGGGGCTTTAGCGCTGCTGTCTGACAAGCTACGCCCATTGTTCCGAGGCATCGAGGAATCCCAATCGATAGCGCTTGATTTCCATAAGTGGGGTCACGTGCCCTACGATGCCGGATTTCTGATGGTTCGAAATTCCGCAGCAAACCTCGCTGCATTCTCAAATTCGCAATCCTATTTGCAGCGTGGCGAGAGAGGTTTGGCGTCAGGAGACGTCTGGCCTTGCGATCTTGGCCCGGACCTGTCGCGCGGCTTCCGCGCGCTGAAAACCTGGATGACGTTCGAAACTCTTGGCTCCGATGCAATAGCAAAATGCATCGACGAAAATTGTTCGCTCGCTGCCTATATGGCGCGTCGAATTGAGGCCGACCCGTTGTTAGAGCTTAAGGCGCCCGTCGCGCTCAATATAGTTTGCTTCGGAATCCGGACAACAAAAGACGCAAGCGCGATCAACCGTGAGATCGTCATGAACTTACACGAGCAAGGCATCGCCGCGCCATCTTGGACCCAACTAGGGGGAGAAACCGTGATCCGCTGCGCCATTTTCAACCATCGCACGACGCGTGACGACGTCGACACCGTTCTCGACGCAATCTCTCGCTTAGTCCGCCATTATAGCTCCGAACAGGAGGCCTCGCAGTGAGGATGCTTGACCGCCTCGACACCGACCCCGTTGGATTGCAGACCACTGCTCCGATCTTCGAGGCTGAACCCAAGCCGGTAGCCTTTGACCGGGCGCACGCGCTTGAGCGTGCTTATGGAATTACGCGTCGTCCGGCCACCGAAATCGCTGCGGAAATGGACGGTTTGTGCCACGCGATCGGTAAGATGTCCGATCGGGAATACTTTTGGTTTCGCCTGTTCGATGCCGGCTTGTCGCCATCGGAAAAATTAGCATTTGTAGGCGAACGAACGACGCGCAGCATTTGGAGCGTGGCCAATTTCAGTTCGCTGTGGTTTGGCCCGATGATGCACAAGGCCGCATTCTGCGCCTTCATGCGAGGCTATGGATTGCCCGCTCCTGTTATTCTCGCCCAGACCGGCGATAGTTATCCGGTGGCCGCAGCACAACGGCTGGCCGATGAGCAGCAAACCAAAGCATTCCTCGCCCAACCGGATGTGTACCCGCTCTTCGGCAAGCCCCTCGTCGGGGAGCGTTCCCTAGGCGCTTTAGGCTTAGACGCACTTTCGGGCGATGGTCGCGAAATCCGTCTTCTCGATGGCCACTTGGTCTCCGTCGCAGAGCTCGCGCGGGCGATACACGACCGTTATCCGGAGGGCTACCTCTTCCAGCGCCATCTCGAGCCGGACGGGGCTGTGAAACGACTCTGCGGCAAGCGCATAGCAACTGTGAGAGTCTATACGATCAGTGGCGCCCTCGGACCTGAGGTCTTCCGCACCGTTTGGAAGGTCCCTGCTGGCGCCAACATGGCGGACAACTACTGGCGTCCGGGTAATATACTTTGCGCCATTGATCTCGAAACGGGCAGGGTGCGCAGAGCCGTCTCCGGCGGAGGCTTCGAACTCGAAGAAATCCAGTGTCACCCGGATACGGGAACGCCGTTGATCGGCCTTGAAGTCCCACAACTCGCGGAAATTGCGAAGCTTGCCCTCGACGCTGCTCGCGTATTCTCCGATCTCCGCATCGTCGGCTGGGATATTGCCGCGACCGCAAATGGACCGGTGGTTCTGGAAGGAAACTTCGCGCCGGACTTCGGCTTATGCCAGTTGGCGGAAGCGAGAGGGGTGCTCGATCAACAATTGGATAGGGCCCTTCAAGCAAGCCTCGATGCAAAGCGCAAATTGGCGGATCGTGTCAACGCGGCGGTGCAGGAAACTGAGCTTCGCCTGGCGGGCGCCTGACGCAGTTCCGCAGGACACGTTCGGCGGACTGCGGCGTGTGCATTCGGCACCTACCGCCGCCAACCAAGAACTAACGCCAGAGCAGGAAACTCAGAACGGCGATATCAAGTCGAGGATCTGGTGCGCGACACCTGGCTGTTGCACCTCGGTGATGCGGCCGCGTCCACCGTACGAAATGCGCGCCTCGGCGATTTTGTCGTAAGAGATGGAATTGTCGGTCGCGATATCTCTGGGGCGGACGACCCCGGCAATGCTGAGTTCGCGCACTTCGTAATTCACGCGCACTTCTTGCGATCCCGTGACCATCATATTCCCGTTCGGGAGCACGTCGGTCACAACGGCGGCGAGCAGGAGATCGATGGTTTCGGCCCGAGTGATTCCTCCCTGGCTATCCGATTTGGTCGAGCCGTTGAAAGAGGCATCGGCATTGCCCGAGAGGCTCACATTGCTGTTTGAATGGACAATATCCCATTTTGCTCCGACCGATTGAGTCGAGTCGCGCTGGCGTGTGTTCGAATTGTCGAACGAAGCCTTGTCCTTGATCTGGATCTTGACCGTGACGACGTCGCCGACCCGTCGCGCCCTCGGATCCGTGAAGAGATCGGCGCTTTCATCGCGCCAGATCGAGCCCGGTGTGATGGCTCTCGGCTTCGTCCGCGCGTCCATCGCGACCGGAACCGTAGGACTGTTGAGGCCGCTCCCCACCGGCGTCATGTCCGGAACGCGCCCAATCTCTGGCAATTTGGCCGCACAACCGCCCAGCGCCACCCAGATGCTGACAGCCGCACCCCTGCATAGGCAGCCAAGCAATCCCGGGTAAGATCGGTTCTGGTTGCAAATCATGGCGTCGCAGCGTTGGATTTGTCGGGCTCAGCGGTAGGTTGCGCGGAATTCGATATGATGCTGGCCAGCGTCGCCGCCAGCTTAGGTTCCGTATCGTTGAGGATCGCACTCGCCGTTCGCGGCTCAAGCTTCAACAGCACGGCCGCAGCGGTTTCCTGATCGAGCGACGGCAGCTGCTGGGCCACCGCTTCCGGGCGCATCTTCGAATAGATCTTCACCAGGCTGTCCTGGACCTTGTTGACGAAGTCCTGACGCCGCTCCATCCATTCCTTGTATTCTCTAATTCTTGTCTCGAGCTGGGTAATCCGCTTTTGGAGTTCCTCCTCCGCCTGCATCAGCTTCTTCTTTTGCAACGCCGTACGCAGTTCCTCAACCTGAGGCTTGATATTGATACAAAAGCGCTTGGCGGCATCCGGTAATCCGGGTGACACGGCCTTCGTGGCGACGGGCTGGAGCACCGGAGCATCACTGGCCGGCCCTTGTGTCCGCTCCACACTGCCCGTTTCGATTGGCGCTGTAACGGCTACTCCCGATTGACGGGCGAGGCCGGCGCGCGTGGGCCCACCCTGGTGAGCTTCTCCGTCGGCATTACGTTTGCTGGCCTTGGCCGGCCGGCTACGATCCTTGCCTGACGCCACCGTGGTCTGCCACGGCGTCGTGTCGCTGTCGGCGCGCGCGGTCTGGATGCCCCCGGGCCAGTCCAACGTCCCGTGCCCGAGCAGGACCAGAACCCCAAGAGCGCACATGGTCCTTGCGCGTACGATCATTGCACAACCAGGTCTGCCTGGAGCGCTCCGGCGGTCTTGATGGCCTGGAGAATGGCAATGATGCTCGTCGGCTTCAAAGCAAGGCGGTTGAGCCCCGAAACGAGTGACTCCAGGCTGGTTCCTCGCAGCATGGCGACCTGCGAGCCCGGCTGCTCGACGGCAACCTCGGTCTCACTGGTAACGACCGTCTTCCCCTTCGAGAACGGATTGGGCTGCGAAACCCTTGGCGTCTCAGTAACTCGGACCGTGATGTTTCCATGCGCCACCGCGACGGTCGAAATCCGCACATTGCTGCCGATGACCACCGTGCCGGTCTTCTCGTCGATGACAACGCGCGCCGGCGAGTCCGGCGTCACCGTCAAATCCCCGACCTGGGCCAGGAAACGAGCCACCGAGATATTGCCCGGGCATTTGAGCGAGACGGTCCGCAAATCCCGCTCGGCGGCGGACTTAACGTTGAACCTTTGCTGGCTGTAGGCATTTATTGCGTCGGCGATGCGCACAGCAGTGGAGAAATCGGGGTTGAGCAGCTCGATCTCGATCGATGGATCGCATCCCAGCCGGCTGGGGGCATCGCGCTCGATCATCGCGCCCTGCGTGATCCGTCCATTGGTAGGAATTCCTTGCGTGACGCTCTCGTTGCGGCCGCTAGCATTGAAGCCACCAACGACAACCTGACCCTGCGCAACCGCATAGACCACGTTGTCCGCGCCCGTGAGAGGACTAAGGACCAGCGATCCGCCGGCAAGCGACGTGGCGTCTCCGAGCGACGACACCGTGACGTCGATCCGCGAGCCGACCCCTGCGAATGCCGGCAGTTCGGCGGTGATCATGACCGCCGCCACGTTCTTGGTTTGGGCAGTGGTGTTGCGGACGTTGACCCCGAGTCTGTCGAGCATCGCCTGAATGGACTGATTGGTGAACGGCGCACTGCGCAAGCTGTCGCCTGTTCCCTTCAGTCCGACAACCAGTCCATATCCGTACAGCTGATTGGCGCGCACGCCCGAATACGTCACCAGATCCTTGATCCGGGCCTCAGCCATCGCTCCACCGGAGAAACATGCGATCGCGATGAGAATCCATAGCGCTCGCATCACGGCGAGCCCATCCGGATGGAGCCGTCTTCCTGCGCCACCCCCCTCAAAACGGCTCCGCCGTCGGGGCTCTGAAAGCTGACAGCTTCCCCCGGTGCCGCCGACTGCAGCGGCATGGCAACGGCCACGATGGAGAGTTCGCCATCCTCGACGACGACCTTGGTGGCGCGACCTTGCTTGACCACATCCGCCGCTTTGATCCAGCCCGCAGCGATTGGCTGCCCGGGCAGCAAGGCCCGCCGCGCAACATGGCCGACCAAGTCCGCCCTGGCCGCAACAAAACCCACCGCATTGAGCCCGTCGTGCGGGAACGGCTTTTCGACAAGATCCGCATCCGAGATGGTCTGTCCGCCATAGATGACGGTGCGCGGAACGGGCATGACCAAACTCTCCGCCAAACCGAGCGGCGGCCACCCCATCAGCACGCCCAGCGTAAGCGCACCGGCCAAACCGATCTGCCCGGTGACCTTCATACGAGCCAGCCTCTCCATCATACCTTGTCATCAGTAATTATCTGATGCCCTTGGTCACCGTGCTGTACATGTCATCGGCGGCTTGAATGACCTTCGAATTCATTTCATAGGCCCTCTGGGCAGCGATGAGATCTGTGATCTCTTTGACCGGATCGACATTCGAGCTTTCGAGATAGCCCTGCTGTATCGTCCCCATGCCGGGATCCCCGGCGAGAGCGATCTGTTGCGGACCGGACGCGGGCGTCTCTCGATATAGGTTGCCCCCGAGAGGCGCGAGCCCGGCATCGTTCACGAAGCTCGCAAGCGTCAGCTGCCCGAGCTGTGTGACCGCCGCACTACCGTTTACGTTGGCGGAGACTTTGCCCGTTTCACTGATGGATACGTTGGTAGCGTTGTTTGGAATTGTGATGTTTGGAATGACCAGGCTTCCGTCCGCCGTAACCAGCTGGCCCTGCGCATTGAGACCGAAGGAACCGGACCGCGTGTACAGGGTCTCGTTGTTGGCGCCTTGCACCTGGAACCAGCCGTTGCCGTTCAAAGCCAAGTCGTACTTGTTCCCCGTATTGACCAGCGTCCCCTGGATGTTGAGCTGGCGTATGGAAACCGTCCGCACGCCGAGGCCGACCGCCGTCCCCTGAGGAATGACGTCCTGCGGACCACGGCCGGCAACGCCAGCCGGTCTGTCGGCCTGGTACAGCAGATCGGTAAACTCCCCGCGCGAACGCTTGAAGCCGGTCGTGTTGATGTTCGCGATGTTGTTCGCGATCACGTCCGTGTTGAGCTGCTGTGCGGCCATGCCGGTTGCCGCGATTGCTAACGATCGCATGAGAACTCTCCGAAGGTTAGATGGTCATCCGGCTGATTTCGGAATACGCATTGACGATCTTGTCGCGGATGCCGATCGCGATTTGCAGCGACTGCTCCGCTGACATGACTTTTTCTACGACGTCCTGCGCGCTGGCGGCTCCGGTCACCGAGGCGCCCGCCGCCGCCTCACCCGCACCGAGCGACTGCGCCGTCTGGGTCACCAGCTGGTCAAGCAGCGCGCCGAAACCCGCGTCGTCTCCCCCGATCCCCTTTGCCGCGCCCACGCCGGCGGCCGGTGCAGACAGCGGCGACACCGCGTTGACAGGACTAATCATCACGAAGCTCCAAGCATGTTGATCGTCATCGCCACAAGATCGCGTGCCTGCTTGATGACCTGGATGTTGGCTTGATACGACCTCGATGCCTCGCGCATGTCGGCAAGTTCGGTCGTCATCTCCACGTTCGGCATCTTGACGTAGCCGTTCGCATCCGCCGCCGGATGAGAAGGCGCATACTCGAGCTTGAAGTCGGATGTATCGGTACCGATCTCGCCAACCCGAACGGCCGAAGCGCCGCCCAACTGATCGAGATCGGCCTCGAATGAAATCGTCTTGCGTTGATAGGGATCCGCGCCGGGCGTCGTCCCCGTGGAGGACGCATTGGCGATATTCTCCGACACGACTTGAATTCGCTGCGCCTGGGCAAAAAGGCCGCTGGACGCAAGCTTGATCGCAGAATCGAGAGAGTTCATCATCTACGTTACCTCGCGCAATTCAGGATCATCTTGTGAAATGACTTGTAGACGGAGGTATTGAGAGAAAACTGGCCGGCGATATCTCCAGCCTTCAACATCTCTTGTTCGAGCGACACGTTGTTGCCCGACGCGGTTGCAGGATCGTTCTCGTCGCCGGTATCGACCGTGGGGGAAGCAAGGACCTCGGCCGGTGCCATATGGTTCGGGCTCGAGCGGGCAAGGCCAAGACTTTCCGACTGAAGCACGCTTTGGAAAGGTTTCACCTCGACAGTGCGGTACCCAGGCGTATTGGAATTCGCGACGTTCTGCGAAACCGCGAGCTGCCGCTGAGCCAGCCACTGGTTGCGCTGTGACAGCAGGTCGAAAAGTCCTATGCCGGCCATGCTGAGTGTCTTTCCCAGGAAGTGCTTGCGGAAGCTTAATCCTGTTAAGTCCATTCTCTTGTCCGAGGCTTGCCCCCGGCCCACCAGCACTTGCATCGGCGTGCCCCTCGAGCCCCCAAGTAAAGCGGGTGCGCGGCAGGCACGCGCGCCGCAATCACCCCCCCGCCGGTCCGAATAATTCTTGTATGGCTTGAAAAATGTTTGGCACGCTCTTCGTCCCAGGCGACTGCTTCAAGAGTTCGTACATTTTCGGAACCATTGTAACGGCTGTGTCGAGCTCGGTATCGCTCCCCGGCCGGTAGGCATTGAGCGCTCTTAAGTCCGCGCTCGCCTCATACCGGTCGATGAGCCGGCGCAGTGTCGCCACCTGCTTTGCCTGCTCGCCGCTCCAAGCGTGGTGAGCCAGACGGGAGAGCGAAGCGAGCGGATCGACCGCGGGATATCGGTTGGCATTCGCCAGCCTGCGCTCGAGGACGATGTGACCGTCAAGCACCCCGCGAACGCAATCTGCGACCGGCTCGTTGTGATCGTCGCCGTCGACGAGGATCGAATATAATCCGGTTATGGTTCCGCTTCCGCCTTCGCCCGGCCCTGCCCGTTCGAGAAGCCGCGGAATATCGGCAAACACGCTCGGCGGATAGCCGCGCGCCACCGGGGGTTCACCAGCAGCCAGCGCAATCTCCCGCAGCGCGTGGACATAGCGCGTCAGGCTATCCACGATAAGCAACACATTCTCGCCACGATCGCGGAAGAATTCGGCAATCGTCGTCGCGGTACGAGCCGCCATCCGGCGCGACAATGGGCTCTCGTCGCTGGTCGCAACCACTGCGATCGATTTCTGCATCCCTGGACCAAGGGTGTCCTCCACCATTTCGCGTACCTCGCGGCCACGCTCACCGACGAGTGCCACGACCACGGTATCGAACTGGCGGCACTCGATCAGCATCGCCAGCAATGTGGTCTTGCCCACACCCGACCCGGCGAAAATTCCGACGCGCTGACCCGCACAGACAGGCGTAAACAAATCGATGACGTTGACGCCCGTGTTCAAAGGCTGACTGACACGGGCCCTGCTCAACGCCTTCGGCGCCTCCGCACCCCGTCCGAGCTTCAAGCCGCCCTGCGCGAGCGGCGCGCCGTCAAGTGGGGCGGCCAACGAATCGATGACCCGCCCCTTCCACGACGGATGGGGCAAGATGGTGGGGGGGCCGCACCGGACCGCACGCATGTTGATTGCTGCTTGCGTCGCCGTGCCGAAGGGAATTGCAAAAATACTATCACGGCCGATGGAAACGACTTCGGCCAGCTCAGACTCACCTGCCCCTTGCAGCCGGACGAAATCGCCGAGCCTCAGCCAATTCGACAGACCTGAAATGCGCACACCAACCGCGGAAACCTCCGTGACGCGTCCGGCAATATCGACGAGAGAGTCGCGTGACGCCAAATCATCTGCGAGGTCTCCAAGCCTCACTTCAATGTCCCCAGATCGCGGATGCCGGCATCGATTGCGGCATCGACCGTGCTGATCGTCGTGCTCACGGCGTCAAACGAACGCTGAACGGCTATCAGATGCGTCATCTCCTTGATTGGATTGACGTTGGAGTTTTCAACGAAACCTTGAACAATGCCGGTACGCGCGAAGTCGGCAACCGGGGCCGCCGCCGCGTCCGGGATGATGCTCGAATTCTGACCTCTGGTGAGCTTTGCACTCTCCGGGATCGTGAACAGGCCCAAGGCCGCGACCTGCTTGTCGCCTTGTGTTATCCGGCCGTCGCGGCCGATGGTGATCGGGCCCTTCGAGGGATCGATCCGGATGGGGGCGCCGCCGGGATCGAGGATCGCGTTCCCACCCGTCGACTGCAGCTCGCCGGCGGGTGAAAGCGAGAGGCGGCCGTCTCTCGTGTACGCAGCCCCGCCCGACGTTTGAATGCCGAGCCATGAGTCGCCTTCGACGGCGATGTCCAACGGATTGCCCGTGCGGTTGAGCCCTCCCGACGCGCGCGAAAGATAGGTGTCGCCGCGAGAAACGAACGCAACAGGGTTTTGACCATCTGCGGATAGGAGTGACTCAAACCGGACCTCTTCGGACCGGTAGCCCGGGGTCGTCGAGTTGGCAACATTGTTGGCAACGGTTTCCAAGCGGCGCTGCAGCGCGAGCTGCCCTGACAAATTGATGTAGGACGTATTGCTCATTTCAGAATTCCAGCCGGCAATGCTCGAATGTTGTTCTCAGGTCTCGAACCACGCCGAGCAGGGTCCAGGACTGGACTGACGCGCATCGGTAACGCGTTAGAGATCGCGCCGACCCTGTGGACGGGTAGCCCGAGCCGCTTTTGCGGAGCTTGCCAATCCGGTGTTGAGCACGGTCTCCGCAAGCGGCTGAACACTTGCTCTCCGTCAGCGCATGACAAACCTCACGCCATCTGTGCCCAGAACAAGCTTGAGGTAAGTCTGAGCTGCTACCTTTCCGCCGGGATTTCGGATCGTAAGCCGTAAACGAATAATTGGACCTCAAAGTATGCCGTATTGGGTAACTTCCTCGAAGCGCAATGGCGCCGCACTTTTCACGTTGGCAGCTGCAGTCGTGCTCTCGGCCTGCACTGGCGTGGCGCGCTTTGATCTGGCCGAATATCGTGGCGATTCAGTTGGATCGCCACCGCAGCAGCAAGCCCCGCGACCGGCTCCCGCCAACCAGCAATCTGGGCAAGCGTGGTCGCCGTTGGGAGATGGCTCCGCCTCCCAGGCGGAACTCCGGACCGTCGTGGTTCAGGAGGGCGACACCGCGGCTATCATAAGTCAGCGCTACGGCGTCCCCGTCAGGATTTTGTACGCGAGGAACGGGCCGGTCATGGATCGGCTGACGCCAGGTCAGACGATAGTCGTTCCGGTGGTGCAATAGCCTGCTGCCGCATCCCCCAGAGCCGGAAGACCTGAGCTGCCAAACCGTGGCAAACTTTCCATTTGTCGAGGCGCAAAACCCCGTCTGAATTTTCGGAGCCGTGTCAACCGACGGACACAGCATGCTGGGCTAAACCCAGCGCTGCGGCTCGGTCAAACTGACGTGCCTTCCAAGGTTCCAGCCCGTGGGGCACGCAGCCAGACTCTCTCTGACTCGCGGCTCCATCCGAACCGCCAAACGCCGTTGACGAAGAGCTCGATCCAATGGCCGTCACTCTCCAACCGCTCCACGACCCACTTGACTGGCCGCCCGCCTGCCCGATCGACACCTAGCCGGACCCTTCCCGCGAGCGCCTGCCTGATAAGCTCAACCGCAGAAGCGCGGTCGAAGAAGTCTTCATGCCAGCAATCGAAGCAAAGGATCCACACGCGCCCAGAGCGGATCAATTGGATGCTGAATTCATCGTCCATCCCCGCAGGAATGCTCAGCGGCGCCTCGGCCAAAACCCTTTCCGCGCCCGATTTCTGTCCGCTCCACACGCCAGCATAGGCTTCGACGGTGTCGCTTCCGGCAACGGTCGCCGCCTGGACGTTCCCCAAAGCAAGTAGAGTCTCATTGATCATATCTCTGCCCCCCTGCGCCCCGGGCGCGAACACTTTATGTTCGATCTTGCCACTTTATAATGAAAAATGTCTTTTTGTAAACATGGCAGGCGCCGCAGGGCTCGGTTGCTTCTCGAAAGCATCGGTTGTCTCGTGTCGGGTTACGAATTTTACAATAATATATATAAATATGAACCACTTAAATCACGCCGGTCCACGACGGACTGCAGAGCGAGTGCACGGCATCCATGGTGGCAGGCAGGGTTGCCTGGCAGCACCTCCGTGCGGCTCCAGGTTTTGCATCGATTACAAAACTTCACGTCGCGAATCATCCGGGCTAAGCAAACGTGCGGTGCTGCCGCCGCGGCGATTACACGAGCGGCGGCACGCTGAAAAAAGTGCGTCGGATACCTTCTTAATAGTGGCCGTAATTCTGGCCGAGAATCTGAAAAAGCGACGACGCGGAATTCCCGCCGGAGGTGCCTCCCGTCAACACAGCCAACGCAGGGCTCGAGGCGGCGGCGTTGGTATTTTGGAGGTCCCAAAGTGCCGAGAACCGGGTTACCATGTTTTGGACCTTCGCCGGATCACTCAGGTCGGCGATCGGGACCTTACTGTTGATAATCGCCACTTCGTCGCTGATCGCGGAGTCGGTGGTGGCGCTGAAGGTCGGAACGCCAAAGGCCGTCTGAACAAATTGGAACAGAGCCTTATCGCCCAAGATCTGTGATGCAGTGGTGATGTGAGGCGCCTGCCGCTGAAAATAGAGCGCAATTTGAGCGCCAGAGTTCTGTTGTCCCACATTGTCTTCGAGCGTCTGCTCGATGAAGGCCTTGGTCGTGTTGGTGTTGTTGGCGGCGTTCTGGGTGGCGTTGGCGCCCAGATCTCCGAAATCGAATGCCTCAGCGAAAGCCTTGAACCTCGGATCGGTCAGCTGGTTGGCTAGGCTGCTCGAGTTTTGTACGCCGCCATCCATGATTTTTTGCATATAGGCCTTGGCATAGGTCAAATCGCTGAGGCCAAACGCTTGAGTAGCATAAGAGAAAAGCTGGTAGTTGTTGACGAAATCCGACGACGTTTTGACGTTCTTGATGTTCGCCAGAAAGTAGGCGGTTTCTCGCGACACCGCCGGATCGGCCGCCGTCGTCGCCTGCACCTGAGGCAGGTTCCTGGAATACAATTGCATCAACGTCAGACAGCTGAGTTGAGGCGTGGAATTGAGTGACGTGATGGACATGGGCAGGTATTTCTTGGAGCGCGAGGGGGCGGAATGACGGCATCATTCATGCACTGACTATGCGGTAGAGTGACTTAAAAAAAGTTAGCCGGGCGAGCACGCCCGTCCGGCCGAAAGTCAAGCTAGAGCAAGACCGACTGGTACTGGCCGGTGACGGATACGGCGGCCAAGTCCTGGGCGGCCGCCCCTGTGGCTTGGCTCGCGGCGGCGGTCGTACCTGCGGTCGATGTAGCGCTGTCAGGGTGATCGTGCTGCGAGCCTGACACCGATCCTGCCGGCGAAGAAGCGGACTGGAGATCCTGCGTCAAAGAGGATTGGTCGCTCTGGATGGCAGACGTGTTGCCGGACTGGATGTCTTGAACGAGCGCAGCCAGATCCGTCACGAAGCTGGAAGCGCCTGACGTCCCGCTCGCCGTGTTCGTGCCACCAGCGCTGGTGCCGGCATCATCGGCGTCTCCGTCGTTGGAGGACGCACCCGAGGACCCGGACTGGCTGGACGGCGATACTCCCTGTGCCCCGCCATGGTGGTGGTGGTGATGGTGGCCGCCAACCGCCGATGTTTGGGTCCCGCCCGCGAGGTTTTGTGCGTCCGTTGTCAAAGCCGCGGTGTCGGTTTGAAGCGCGCTCGAATTCCCCGACTGGGAGTCCTGGATGTACTTGGTGAGGTCCTGAACGAAACTCGAGGCCGGCGAGGTGGAACCGTTCGGCGACTGCTGCTGGCTGGATTCATTCTGCTGGTACGACTGCAGCGCACCCTGGGCGTTCGAGATGCTCCCGCTCTGGATCGCGGAGGTGAGGCCGCTAATCAAGGATTGAAACTTTCCACCGGGCCCGCTCCCGGAGGACTGCCCGCCTTGCGGGAACTGCGACTGAATGTTCTGCACATCCTTCTGGTACGCCTGCAGCGCGGTCTGCGCAGACGTCAGGTCACCCGACTGCACCGCACTGGTCAACGATTTGAGATCTTGCCGCCGGTGCTGAAACAAGCTCGCGACCGAACCGGGATCGCTTCCGATACTTGAGATGGACATGATGTTTTCCTTCGCTGAATTTATGGACCCGGCTGCATTCGAGGGCCGCCCAGTCCCGGGCGGTTCCGCACCAATGCAAACGTCTGATGATGGTCGACATGCCGGTCGAGACGGCAAGATCTTCACGGCATCATGCCGGGCGAAGGACACACGGGGCTCGCAGACCCAACGAAATCCGCTTTCAAAGCGGCCAAGCGCTTCTCAACTCCAGGCAACGCGCAATACCAGTCGCACCTCGATCGCAAGGACAGACGATTGACGCCAGCACTTCCGTCGCGACGCGGATTACTTCCGAAAGCTTCGCACAAGCACGTGCACGCGAACCGGAGTGTCGTCCATCGGCATCTAACTTGATCTCACCATGATCACTGTTGTGCCTGCCGTTCGGAGGTTGTCACACAGCCCCGGCAATCGGACCCGACGTGACCGACGCGGCTCATCGAGAACGTGTCGACATAACAATTATCGCGGCGAACGAAGGCCCGGTGGAGACCCTCGATTTCGAAGCCGTGCGCGAGGTACATCCGCAGCGCAACCGGGTTGTCGCCGTAGACCGTCAGCTGCAATCTGTGCACGTTCAAGATCTGGTCGGCGATTCCGATCAAGCCGCGCAGGATCATCGTGCCGATACCCTTGCGCTGGTGCTCCTGCCGCACTCCCATCACCAGTGAACCGACGTGGCTTTGATTGCCGCCGCCCATGAACAGGCCGCCGAAGCCGGCGACCTCCTGCTCCAAGTCCGCAACGATCTCGACCCGCCCATGCTCACCCATTTGATCCAGCCACAGCTGCACATGAGCAGGCGTCTCGAAGCGCTGTCCGGCCGCGGCGGAATGAACGAAGGTGGGATCGCTGAACACGGCACAAATGGCCGGCATGTCGGCATCTTCGCGTTGACGGAGGGTCGTGCGCGGCTGGCTCATGTGGCTTTGCTGCAAAAAGAGCGTGGCGGCGATTCCGGCGACGGAGATCCCGCTCGGTGATGGCAGCAAATATGCCACTATTGCGCTTGCGGTGGCCTTGCGCGCCCGGAGGTCAGGGGCGGCCTCAAGCCTATGGCTTGTGCCAAGCTTGCGCTCTGCAGCGTTCCTGCCGCCGGACCGCGCCCGCCACCAATTCGGGGGTCAGGAACGGCCCACGGACTTCACGCCTTCTTGACGAACTCGGACTTGAGCTGCATGGGGCCGAAGCCGTCGATCTTGCAGTCGATATCGTGGTCGCCCTCGATGAGGCGGATATTGCGCACCTTGGTGCCGACCTTCACGACCGACGAGGAGCCCTTGATCTTCAAGTCCTTGATCAGCGTGACGCTATCGCCATCGGCGAGCACATTGCCGTTGGCGTCCTTCCAGACCTTGGGCGCATCCTCATCCTCGACGGCCGCCGCCGCGGGCGACCACTCGTGCGCGCACTCCGGGCACACCAGCAGCGCCCCATCCTGATAGGTGAACTCACACTTGCACTTCGGGCAGGCGGGAAGGGTGTCGGTCATGAGCGGCTCCTATCTGAGCGCGCTCACTCCCACATCGGGGGCAAGGGGACAAGTCCCCTCTCTGCGGAGCAGAGCAAGTATCGGGCCTTCACTTGACTACCTATCAATCTCGCCGAACACGATATCGAGCGATCCCAAAATCGCGCTGACATCCGCCAGCATATGCCCGCGGTTGATGTGGTCCATGGCGGCGAGGTGGGGGAAGCCTGGCGCACGGATCTTGCAGCGGTAGGGCTTGCTCGATCCGTCTGAGACGAGATACACGCCGAACTCGCCCTTGGGCGCTTCCACACACGCATAAACCTCGCCGGCGGGCACGCGCACGCCCTCGGTGTAGAGCTTGAAGTGGTGGATCAGTGCCTCCATCGAGCGTTTCATCTCAGAGCGCTTAGGGGGAACCACCTTCTTCTCGGGCGCGACATGCGGCCCCTGGCCCTCGGGCGCGCGCAGCTTATCGCAGCACTGGCGCATGATCTTCACGCTCTCGCGCATTTCCTGCATGCGGATGAGATAGCGATCATAGCAATCGCCGTTCTTGCCGACGGGAATATCGAAATCCATTTCGGCGTAGCACTCATACGGCTGCGACTTGCGCAGGTCCCACGCCGCCCCCGACCCGCGCACCATCACGCCAGAGAACCCGAGAGCAAAACACTCCTCCAGGCTGACCACGCCGATATCGACGTTGCGCTGCTTGAAGATGCGGTTGTTGGTGAGCAACGTCTCGATGTCGTCCAGCACCTTCGGGTGGTGGTCGCAGAACGCCGCGATATCGTCGATCAGCTTGGCCGGCAAGTCCTGGTGCACGCCGCCCAAGCGGAAATACTTGGCGTGCATCCGCGAGCCGGAGGCCCGCTCGTAGAACACCATCAGCTTTTCGCGTTCCTCAAAACCCCACAGCGGCGGCGTCAGCGCGCCGACGTCCATCGCCTGCGTGGTGACGTTCAAAAGGTGCGACAGCAGCCGCCCGATCTCGGAGTAGAGCACGCGAATGAGCTGCGCGCGGCGCGGCACCTCCAACCCCAGCAGCTTCTCGGCGGCGAGGCAGAACGCGTGCTCCTGGTTCATCGGCGCGACGTAATCGAGCCGGTCGAAATAGCCGATCGCCTGCAGGTACGTCTTGTGCTCGATCAGTTTTTCCGTCCCCCGATGAAGGAGACCGATATGCGGGTCGACCCGCTCGACGACTTCGCCGTCGAGTTCCAGCACCAGGCGCAGCACGCCATGCGCCGCCGGATGCTGCGGTCCGAAGTTGATGTTGAACTGGCGGATGTCGGTTTCAGCCATGGGGGGAAGGGCCTCTGGAGTTGAGTTCAAGCTCCGCATAGATGGCGGCCACTTCGATGGCAATACCGAGAGCGGGAATGGCAATGGTTTGCCCGGTGGTGTATTCACAAGGCCGAGCTGGAAACGTGCCATTCGACCCGCGCACCCAAGCAAGGCAGGCGGCTTCGGTCTGGCTTGCGACGACATAGGCTGCGAGCGTGTCTACGTTCATATATTCGGTGGGCTTTTCGTCGAGATCAAGACTGGTGGTGGACGGTGACAAAACTTCGACGATGAGTGCCGGCGCCTGCGTCCACCTCGATGTCGAGGGATCGCTGGCAGGTAAGACGACGATGTCGGGAAACCTAACAGTCTGCGAAGACTCAACGCCGAATTCCTGAAACACCAGCCATGCTTTGGAATCGAGCTGAGCCTCAAGCAACCTGCTAAATAGCCTAGCGAT
>Ga0209698_10000522_pt1 | contig 43963 bp, 70 predicted proteins | sample LitLauG_LLR_2012_FD_187203 | JGI IMG/M metagenome (GOLD analysis project Ga0209698, IMG submission 187203) | Freshwater sediment microbial communities from Pennsylvania, USA - Little Laurel Run_MetaG_LLR_2012 (SPAdes) (version 2) | ecosystem: Environmental > Aquatic > Freshwater > Creek >... | reverse complement strand
ATATAGGAATTTCCAGATACCCCAGCGTGAGTGTCATAATTAACCGTACCTAAAGTGTATTGAACAGGAGTTGAGCCATTAGCGAAGGATTGGTTAGTAGTTGAAAAACTAACACCACACACACGCGTATCAGTATCCGAGCTTTGAGATGAGTTTGAGGACCAGCCAGAAATTGGGATTCCTGTCGCCTCAACGCTGATTATAAATCCAGATCCTCCAGAGACAACGTTACCATTAGCGGGAGAATTTCCGCCGGTAGATGAGGAGGCTGTTCCCATTTGGAGGTAGGTATTGCCTCCGCCCGCAATCAGTTGCCCTTGTCCAAAATAAGTTGTAGTGCCATACCCTTGCTGATAATAACCAACAACCATATTTGAAGTAGAAACTTTGGTAGAATCTATCGTCAACGAAGGAAGACTAATTTGAGCCTGTACTGCGGTTGCCGTTCCGGGGGTAAAAACGCCTTGAATTTGAAGTGTGTCTCCAATGCGCCTACTGAAAAAACTAACTCCTGAAGTGGTCCCAAATCCAGTGATAGTTGGTGTGTAAGGAACCCAATCCGTCATCGCCGGACCCATTGGAGCGGTTTGAGGGCCTACAACAAAGTCGTCAACATAGAGAGAATAACCAGCAGTTAAGCTATTAAGCGTAACAATCGCCAATTGGTATTGAGTACTGGTGGAGGTGGTTTGGAACGTAGCGGTTGCTTTTCCAACTCCGCTTGATTGCAGGATGTTATACACGCCTTGAGGCTGAATCCACGCTCCAGCAGTTACATCATATACGTAAATAGCAAACGTATTTGAAGAATTGCCTGGAATGGCAGCGACGTTTCCAGAATGTAAATTATAAGCAAAACTGATCTGCATCATCTTTGCTTGATCTTCGGTATCAATATTGAAAGCATTGGAGATTAACATATCCCCAGTGCTAGCTGGACCAGCAGAAGCAAAAGCAGCAGAATATGTCCCGGCTAATTGACCGGAAGAAACTATGCTTACTGTAGCTAAAGGAGTGCCAGAGCCGTTAGAAGAATTGAAAGCAGTCCCAGGAGACTTCGTGGTAGTTGGAAGATAGTAGCCAGCGGTGGGGGTGATTGTGGTCTGAGAAACCTGCCAACCCGTTGTAGTGCCTAACTCAAAATTACCGTTGCCTGTATTAGTACCGTTTGAGGTTGTAACAGCAGATAGGTAATTCTTGGCGCTACCTCCACCACCCCCTCCTGCAGTAGATGACCAGACTGGAAGGCCAGAGGCCCCTACAGCCAGTACTTGATTGGTGGTGCCTAAGGGGAGTCTACCCGAGACTCCTGCAGAAGACTCTATTAAGATGTCGCCTTTACTAGTAAGAGGAAGAAGCTGGTCGGCGGTAATAACTACAGCACCTTGAGCACCATTAACAGAAGATACACCCGCAGCAGGAGTGCTTAGCTCATATTGCCCAAGAGTAGCATTGTAGATTACAAGATCCCCGATCTCGAAATTAACCATCGAGGCATTATTAAGACCAGAAACCGTACCCGCGTGTGCGGTAGAGCACCAGTAGGTATACCCATTAGTACCTGTACCATCAGCAAGTGTTGGGGAGTTGGTAGAGGGGTTCCAGTTGCCTTGGTACTCCATAACCACAGAAGGGAGCTGCGTTGCAGGAACCTTACCAGACGAGTTAAGCGAGGCTACGCCATTATTAGCCCCAACCTCAGATTGTGTGACATAGGTGGCAGAAAGATCGGGTAAGTCACCAGCTTGTATAGAAGATAGGGTAGCGTTTGTGCCATCAGATCTAAGGACCTTACCAGCCGACTGTGTGCCAGTAAGAGCATTAATAGCTGTTTGCTGCGTAACCTGTCCAGTGCCACCCTTAGCAATAGGGACTGTGTTAAGAGTAATGACTCCGGTAGGAGATATCGTAGCATCTCCAGAAGGAGTTACTTCGGTAGTTGCTCCACCAGCACTCCCGATGTAGATCTGGCCTGAAGGGAGCTGTGGCATCTGTACCAAAGACAGAGTTCCAGAGATATTAGCGAAGGTGAAAGGGAGGTTCTGTGCTTGGGCGTTGTTTGGGGAATCTACCCAGATAGAAGAGAACAGAGCTGTACTTGCAGCGGGGATAATCACCGCAAAGTAATAGTCGATGGTAGAGTTAATCGCGTCTTGAGGATAAGCAATGATGATGTCGCCAGCAGATTGCTGCACGCAAGCAAGGGACCAGGTACCGTTCGAGGCGGTGGTGGTGCTTACTTCGGTAGAAGAGATGGTATTACCATTGCCATCGATAAAAGCACCTGTGCCTGTGTAGCGTACGGTAACGCCGCTTAGGGGATTACCACCAAGATCAAGGAGGGTGCCTGTGACGGTGCAGAGTGAAACGGACATTAGGTTAGACCTCCCATTGGACTCCATTGAAGACTGAAGCCGTGGATCGTGATTGGCTGGTTAGCCAGATTATTTTGAAACTGGAGCTGTATAGCTGTGCCAATATTGCTATTAGCCACGCCAGAGTCTAAGTTAAATACTAGAGGGGTGACTTTGGTAGTAAAGCTATCCCAGTAAGAGTAGTCCCAGATAGCGGTATCCCACAGCCCAGCAGTAGTGCCTTGTTCCGTGGATATTGGTAATATCTTATGAGACATGGTTTGAGGGGATGTCTGATAGCCGGACCAGTAATCTAGTTCAAGATTGAAGTTACCAAAGTCTTGAACCCAAACAATAACCCTATGGAACTGTTTGATCGTGTTTGGATCGCCGCAATTAATAGGTTTAGTTAAGTAGCTAAACGGATAATTTGAGCCACCGTCATTGTAAGCATTACTAGCGAAATATAACTTTCCTGCATTGTCACCTAGCACCAACTGTTCATTCTGACTATCGTAAGGAACGTAAGCTAAACAAGCATAGACTGGGTTAGTGTGGAGATCTTGAATCAAGACCGCTTCCATCGTTCTACCAGTCAAACCTTGCTGCACTTGCTCTAAGGTGAGCCTTACGTCCATCTTAATTGCGTACTTCTGGGTCCCGTAGGTCTTAGACGACAAGTACCAGACGATCTGATTCTCACGCCTAAAGAAAGCGGAACATGCTTCATTAAACTTGGATTTATCTAAATCTCCGTTGTTACCAAACAAAGGCTCAATCAAACGAGAGCAGTAGGTTGGTTTAGAAGAACCATCCCAGATCCACACGCCACGGAAGTCAATCCAAGCTAAGTAACCTTGAGCAGATACCACGAGAGACTGGTTGGGGCAGCCTACCGTGTTATCAATCCTAAGGAGAGTCCAGGTGGTATAGTCATTGTTGGTGCCTGGGTTTAAAGCCCAGACTTCTCTCTCTTTAAAGATAACTAAAAGCTCTAACAGGGCATTAGCTTGAGGAGATGTAAAGGAGATAGTAGCTAACCCAGTGATCGGGCCAGCAGAAGGCACAGTAATATAATTAGTAAGAGGCCAAGATTCACTTTTGTTTACGTCTGATATGTAGAGGTTGTTACCAGAAGAGGTACACAGCCTATGGCCCCAGTTGGCAAGAGTATTATAGTTACCTGCAGGAAGAGGTGTGTTATCTAAGATAGTATCTGCTGTACGTGGTACAAGAGCAGATAAGAGAATATCGGGATTGCCAATATCACCTAAGTCAACAAAAGAGGTGGCTGTGGAAGGAAGTTGAGCTATTAAGTTCCCTGTAGTGAAACCGGATACACCCGCTAAAGCAGACCTATAGATCCAGATCTGAGAAATGGTTGTAGTGTCTAGCCCAGTTAAAGTCCAGGCTAAGTTTACACTATCCGTAAGAGTCGAAGTAGTAGTAGCAGAAGGATCTCCGGGCTGAGCATCAATAGTAGAGAGATAACCAGCATTACTCAGTGCTCCTGTGGACCCTTTCATTAAAACCATTGTGTAAAAGAACTTGCCGTAGTTACCCGTAGACCACTGACCAATGCCGGAGGTGGAGTTAGTTGCAGTCATTGTGCCAGTGGGGGCAGCTACGCCATTCAAAGTGTAATTTGTAGTATTATAAGCCCCTACAAGAGCGCCAGCCCCGCCGCCAGCGGCCCAAAGGATATCAGATCCACCATTACTGAACTGTACAAACTGAACGTCCTGTGTGGTGCCCGATAGAAAGGCATCAGTAGTCCCAGCCGTGTTATCTTCTATGCAGTTAGTGAAGATATTAGCGCTAGTATTAACGTTCTGAAGCTTGGTTCCAGCAGCTCTAAATAATGTTTTAGAAGTACCAGAAGTAGGTGCATATAGACCAAAACCTAGTGAGTAGAGCTGCGTGTCTGGGGTGGAATTAATCAAAAGAGAGCCTGGGCGTTTTCTAACACCACCAGTCAGGAGGTAGTCAAAATTATAACCACCAGCGGCTTGTCCGTCTTGAATACGCATGACACTATCAACAAGGTTTGTTCCACCCACGTTGTTGAAGAAGTCTGTCTGCTGGATCTGTCCGGCCATTTGAGGCATTAGTGTTTTACCAGTCTTAAAATTGAGACAATTAATGAAACTACGCTAATAACATGGCTTAGGATAATGAGCCTAGTATGAACCTTGTGGTTATGTTGTACGGTATTCCGTACACACGAAATGTGATCTTGAAGCTCTTGATCTCTTTTGGAAGCCATGAGATCTACTTTAGCGATCAGCTCTGACATGTGCTTGTGCTCTTCGCCCACGTTAATGATCAGAGAACTAATCCTGCCATTTATGGCAGAGTGCTTTGACTCATGCTCAGCTTCTTTTGCAGCTTCAGCTTCTTTAGCGACCCTGGCTTCTTTAGCTACTTGAGCCTCGTAACCTAGAGCCAAGTAATACTTAGGATCATTCTCAATGCCATCCTTATTGATAGCCGCAACTCTAGCGTCTTTCTCCTCAGGAGTCATGGGGAGGATCATCCCGCTAGACACCTTCCAAAAGTGCGGAGGAGTGCCTGTAACATGGGAGAGGTCTGCTCCAATCATCACGTTAGAGAACTCTTTTAGATCATCTAAGGAATCATACCAGACCACCCTGGCATTATTCTTAGTGAAGACTACTGCGCTACGAGTTTTAGACATTAGCTAGTTGGGGTCATCGCTTGAAGTTTTGCAATCTGAGCCGCTCTTTGCGTGGCTTGTTCCGCTAAGTTAGCTGCCGCTGCGGTTCCTTGTGCAGTTAACACAGATTGTTGGGCTGTTAAAAGGTTGATCTGTGCTTGGATAGATGGTACAGATGGGTCATTTGATGCTAAAGCCGCTAGTTGCGTTTGTAGGGGTGTAAGTTGGCTTGTGATAGAGGCTTGTTGAGCCGCCGCTTGGATTGTAGCCACAGCCATCTGAGCGGTCGCTAGGTTCCCCTGAGCGGTAAGTAGTGCAATCTGGGCGGATATTTGAGCTGAAGTCATATAATTTCCTTTAGTAAGTACCTATAATATTCCATTGGGTTCCATCTGAAACAACGGTGTAAGACTTATTTAAACCCATGCTGATAGTAGTAGAGCCTTCGAGTTGTCCGCTTGGAGCAGCTAGAGTTATAGGGCCTCCAGAACCATGCCAGTTTTTAATAACCTTCATTTGGTTAGCTCTACCAACTGCGGTCTGCAAAGTTACGGTAGAACTACCTGCCTGTTCCATAACGATATAGTCCCCGTCCTGAATGGTGTAATTCCCCGAGTGATACGTAATGGCTGGTTTTGAAAATACTCCATTCCCAGACCAATCGAGAAGAATATTGGATCCTGTGGTGTCATAGAGTTTTCTGTTAGCCCAATCTACCGACTTAATAGAAGAGGAATCGCTTAGGGTTCTACCATCCCAGTTAGCGGATTGATTCGACGAAGAATCAACAAGTATTCTAGCATCTGGCTGAATAGAGGTGCTATTTAAGTGATCAATTATAAAAGAGGAGCTGTCAAATGCTATATTTGAAGCGCTCATTAAGATGCCACCAAGAAACGTGGGTGCTCCACCAGAGAATGAGACGCCCCCAGCATTACCAAAAATCCAATCCCCGTTAATGTATGAAAGGCCTAGGCTATCTATTGATTGACCGCCGAGAATGTTCAGATTAGCACCAAGGGTCATGTTTCCAGCGCCGTCATCAAGCGTACTAAACGCGGTGCCGACAGTGAGTGTGCTCGTGTTCAGCGTAAGGGTTGCTGTATAAGCCGCCTGTCCCATAACAATCTGATTATTAGAAAATAAAGTTAACCCACTTGGACCACTTACTTGGAAATCACCGCTGCCATCTGAATTAATTTGTGGTCCATCGTTCCAGCGAACGGGCTGAGAGCTTGGCATCCATATTTGACCGCCAAGATACATTTGTCCTGTACCATCATCTAGTACGGTGTATTTAGTATTAACTGGACCTACGCTAGGTCCGTAAGGATTCCCGTTTAACCAAAGGGGTTGACCGCTAGCAGAACTTACAAGCATTTCCCCGGTGAATGGGTAGTTGGCTATAGAAGCACCATCTGCCCAATAAACCGATCTACCAGGCTGTAAATTTAGACCCCCTTGGGTGGTAATGTTGCCACCAGAATCCACACTAAAGTCATTAGAAGAGAACTGAAGATTCCCAGCTCCGTCTGTGGATATGGCTGGAGTAGCTCCGGTATCTGCCCACTGTATAGATGCTCCGCCCACCATAGTTCCACCAGCAAGAGGGAGAAAAGCCCCGCCACCGCCAGTGGATTTAAAGTCTACTGTATTGGTGGAGCTATTGCCTGTGATGGAGACTGAAGAGTCACTAGAGGTGAGGTTTAGGGTGTCAAAGGCGGTGCCAGCCGTGGGGCTAGTTCCTGTGGGAGTCTGGATTACACCAAAGGCATGGGTTGTAAGGCCACCAGACGTGCTAGGAAAGGTTATAGTGACATCCCCAGTAGTGGCTGGGGTCTGTAGCCCATAGGTGGTCTGAGCGGCTTGTGCAGCGCCTATAAGGAACTGTAGCTGCTTTAACTGGTCAAAGCGGTCCCTTAGCGCAAACTGATCCGCCCTAATGACGCCAGTGCGAAAGAACTGATCAAAATTTAATGGTGCACTCTCTAGTACAGTGCCACCAGAATTAATGATTGGCATTAAGACTTATGCTTTCTTAAGTACTCCACCGCTTTAAGCAGGAGTTCAATATCTTCTTTTAGAGAACCAATACCTGTATTACATCCAGTACAGAGTAATCCACGGACTTTCCCTGTTTTATGGTCGTGGTCTACACAAAGACCTCGGATACTGTAGGCTTCTTTAGAAACCCCGCACATATCACATTTACCGCCCTGGGCATGATATATGGCCATAAAAGCCTCTTCAGAAAGACCATAACGCCTTTTACGGTGTTCTCTCCAAGACTGCTCTGCTCTTTTTTCTGGGTTGGCTTTACGCCACTCTTGGTTTAATTGCAATCTACGCTTCTTATCTTTTCTGTAATACTCTTTTTGGTAACAGGGGTTACACTTGTCTTTGTGGCTTTTGCCGTGTTTTTGATAATCTTTAAAACAAATTACACAGGTGTTTAACATGGTTAAGTATATTTTGCAATAATTCGGGGTTACCTGTCAATAGTGCGTGTTTTGATAATAAAAACGGGAACATAACCCAGTAACCCTCGGGGTTGTAAGGGACAACGAACTCAGGGTATGCTGAGCGGGGGGTAATAGTATCTTTGAAGTTCTTAGCAATCTGTTCTAAGTTATCTTTAGCGATAGCTGTCAGATCTGTACCAACGACCATGCTCTGCTTGATCTTGGCTTTATAGACCGCATACATCTCGATAAGCTGCTTAAATACAGGAGAGACCTGATTGGTCATGGTGTCACCACCGTTGATCATCTGGTCAGGCATCTGGATATAGTCTAAACGAAGCTGGTTAGCTCCATCGAGATTTGGGGTGGGGTGGAGCACCAGGTTATTACCCATGAAGTAATACATGGGGGAGTAGGTGTTAGATCCACCAGAACCAGTGTTGGTTAGGAAACCGTTGGTAACGTCATTACGGTACTCAAGGATCTCCCAACCATTACTGCGTTGAATGTAGAGGGCTTTGACTTGGAAGCAGTCAGAAGGAAGAGCCACGGTCTCCTGGTTAGCCACATAAGAGAGGTTATTATTTGGGTCAGTAGTGACCGTGAAGTAACCTTCCATGTTCTTAACCACGTCGGCAAAGTAAATACGCACAGCTTCATTGATGTACTCTTTAAGCTCAGCGTCAGTCCACGTAGAATTAACCGGGTTTGGTTGGCCCAGTAGATTCCTTACGTTTAGAATTAGTTTGCCTAGTGTAGGGCTTTGGAGTGTAGCCATGATTCCTTATTCTGTGAAAGTTCCGATTTCAGCCATAAGAGCTGCGACTTCTTCCACTCGCTTTGCTTCGTTGTCTGGATTCTTTGCTTGGTACTTCTTAACAAGCTTCATACTCTCAAGTTCTCCCTTAGAAGCATAAATAGCAGAGAGCTTAGCTGCATCTCCTGTGGGGTACTTGTGAGCCAAGTCTTGCTTTAAAGAGACTTGGTTGTTACGGATAATATCCATATGGAAGGCGATGAGGTTAGAAATCCCCTCATTCTTTTTATGCTCAAGTAAATCTTTGCCCTCTTGGGACTTATCGAAACCTTCTTCGTATTGTTCTGAAGATGGGTCAAAACGATTGTCAAGAACTACAAGCCCCGTCTCTTTACGGTTAGTCTCAATAAAGCGAGCCTTGTGTTCGTCCATAGTCTTAAAGCCACCTGGTGCGAAGGTGAACCAAGATCCTTGGATTAGGGTTGATACTTTTTCTTCTGTTGGATTCCATACTCTCATAGAATTACTCCTGTAATTAGATTGATCCGATTATTTTCCCCAGTGGTCAGCGATCCTGTAAGGATTACCCCCTGAGTTAGTAAACTCCATAAAGTCTCGGATTAGACTTTTATGTTGTTTAATATTGTATTCACGCTCTTTGAAAGCTTCATCTTCTACTTTGTCGAGATACTTAGCTTCGTTGTACTCTACGACTTTGGAAATGTCTTTACCACGATCTGTAATGGCCCACATGTCCATCTTCTTAAGCCTATTAAGTATGTCATAGTTGAGATACCCAATATCTAAGACGTGGTTGACTATGCTGGTTTCTTTGTACTCTAAACAGTACAAGTCCATGCCTTGAAAGTTACCTGCATACAGAGCCTTCTTCTCTTCTGGCTTTCTGCGTAACTCCCATACACCTCTCCCTCGAAACTTCTTAGGCTCCCACTTTATATATAACAGGGGATCATATCGCCTCAAGGCCGCTTCGAGGGCGGGTCGCGATACATCCAGCACGTGTCCTTGGATGAGTCTTCCCTCGCGACTTACTTCAAACTGTCTCATTCTTTTGCTCCGTCGTTGATTACCCTTTTGTGGGCATAATTAAGAAGGCTTACTAAGAGCGCCCCGACTTCCGTGATAGAAAAATGAGGAGCAATAGCAATTTTAGTAACGCAGACGATAACAGCAATATTCGAAATACTGAGATTACCATCGTTATCTAAAAGATTTAAGAATGAGAGAATACGTTTCATTACTCTACCGAGACTGTTTTAGCCTTTGGCATAACGTTCTTGACGGTAGAGTTTCCGGTTTTAGCAATCTGCTTTTGTCCAGACTTACTCTTGATAGCCGCTACTTGGTTGCCAGAGAGCTTTTTGTTCCCAGCATTTTTACCAGTGCTAACCATGCCATCATCTTCTTCGGCGTCTTTGTTAGGTGGGTTTTGTTTCATGTGAGCGATTTCGCCCAGGTCTTGTAAAATCTGTAGGGGGTGTTTAGCCATAAATATCCTTAGTCGTATTGATAATGAACTACTGCTTGTGCGCCTGTTCCAGACACTACAATGAATAATCCGTTTGCAAAGGCAACGCCGTTTGCAATATTAGCGAACTGGGTGGTTCCAGAGGGAACACCAGTTAAAGAAACGAGAAGTAATCCTGAGGTAGAATTACCATCATAGATCATCACAGAGCCAGCGGCGCTACCCGCTACGCACTGCACAGCAGTTAGAATACCGCTCTTCACCTGACCAGCCGTAGTAGCTGCGGGAATTACGGACGTTCCTGCGGTGACTGCTATAGCACCTGAGGATGTCGCTGGTTGAGAATAACCCATTTAAAATCTCCTTAAAGTTAGGTCGGGGGCTTCCCACCCCCGGTGAAGGTTACCAACACCTCTAGGAATTATCTAGCTTACGAGATACCTGCAGGAGTTGCGAGACCTACAAGCTTGCCATGAGACAAGCGTGAAGAGGTTCCGAAATTGCAATAGTGTCTCCAGTAAGCTTGGAACACGTCTTGGTTGACGAGACGGAGGAAAGTATCGCTACCTTCATGGCGTCCCATGCCTAGTGGTTCCAACTCGAACTTACGAAGCTTTTCTTTACGAAGAGCGTACACCGTGTCAACTTGGCAATCTTTGTCCAAGAAGAGTTCAAGGCCATTGAACGTGAGCTTTTTAAAGCCCGTGTCCATATCACCGTCCATATAGCGCTTATTCGGCACTACAAGGTCGAGATACTTACGGCGTTGCTGGCGGTGCATGATAAGCATATCAGGCTCCTGACCATCTGGATCCAAGATCGCTACGTCGTCGATAAGACGTTGCAGCAAGTCGGAAGTCAAGTTAGCGCCAGAAGCGTTAACTCGGCGTGAGCGCCATTCATAGATCGTGGAAGCATTGAGGTTCTGGAACGTGGTAAGATCAGTACCGTCATCAACGATACCGCGTAATCCCATCATTTCTTTACCGTCAGAAGGTGCTCCAACACGGATGTTTTGTTTCACGATTTGGGTCGTGGTGTCGATAGACACGCCGATGCTGGTCGAGAAAGCGATGATGCTGTTAACTCGGTCAACATAGGTGATTCTATAACCAGCAACAGTCAACGTGCTGCCAGAATAAATATCAACAACTTGGTTTCTACGGAAATACTGAACGCTGTTAACGGTCAGAGAGACTGCAGCAGCGGCTACTGACTGAGCAGGAGCGCCGAGAAGTCCAGTTCCAAGGCCGAAGAATTGGCGATTTTCATCGCTCATCAAACGGTCCCTTGCGCGATCCAAAGCGTCAACCACGAGGTTGGCGAAGGATGCTTCGTCCCCAGTCGCCGCAGCAGCGGTCAGTCCGCCGAACTGAATCGGCCAAACTTCGATCTTGGGAACGACTTTCCATTGTTGGTAATCTTCGGAGTCGATCGTACGAAAAGTTTCTTCTTCGTTAATCGCGCCACCGGATTCGTTACCGTAGTCGTTGATAGCTCCGAAGTAACCTTGACCTTCAGGGCTGTATTTCTTTAAGCTCTTACCGATTTCATCGATCGAGCGTGATGCCAAGTTTTGCGCGGATTCGATATACGAGTCGTATACCTGTTTAAGGCCTCCGGCAACACTTGTTAGATTGGTGTCTGCCATTTTCTAACTACTTTCTATACAGGTTCAGCCTCTCTATTGGCTGCCTGTTGTTTTAAAAATCTACTAACCACTTGCTGTTTTGCTGTCTCTTTGTCAGCGGACCAGTTTGGTTTTTTAGGAGCCGTTTTCGCTGGCTGACCTTTCGGCTGAGAAGTAGGAGTTGCAGAGTCCTTCTTCTTATCAGCTACATAACTTTCACGGATACTTCTCGTTAAAGCATCTTCATACTTCTTAAAAGCTGAGTGCTGTTCCTTATACACCGCTTCTACGTTCTGAGGATTAAGCTTCCCTTGCATGTAGAGTAGATCTAACTTATCGTTGATCATCGTCTTCAACTCGGGGGATACTTTGTTGGCTTCGTGAAGAGAGTTAATCTTTGCTACGGCGTTTTGCACCACAGCTCGTTGAGCACTTTCTTGTGCGTCTCTCTCGAACTTATCCAATCTCTCTTTAAGAGACCTATTCTCATCTAATGACTTCATCTGCGTTTCCAACGCATTTGCTAATCTTGGATCGATCTGCTTTAGATCCGAGATTAAGGTGTCAAACTCCGACTTCTGTTTCGGAGTAGATGATTCCTTGATCTGTTGTAGCTGAGTCTGTAGCTCCTTATACTGCTGCTCCATCTGCTTTTGATAAGCAAGAGCTTGGTTTTTCTGTTCCACAAGTTCCTTAAAACGGGGATGCTCGTGAAACGGAGTAGATTCAGTTTGTTGTTCTTTTGTTTGTGAACCAGCTTGCGCTGACTCACCACCAGATGATTCAGGGACCGAGGCCTCGGACGAAGAGCCTTCTGATGCGTCCGATGTTGTAGACTCTAAACCACTTTCAATTTCTTCCATAAGTGTTGCGCTCCTACGCCCGATTCCACGGCGGCTGGCTACTGCGCTTGTAGGGTAAAATGCTTTTTAACTATCTGTGGTGATCGTCTTACCTTTCGATCACCAAATAGGGGCTACGCGAAACCCGTTTAGCGCGTATTTAAACTTTGTGGCAGGATCAATCCCGCTTTACTTCTCTGCGGTCCTTTAGCTGCTTCTACTCCTGCAGCAAACCCATCACGGAAGTATTTTTCTTTAGCTGCGGCAATTACCTGCCCCACGTCAGCCATTGCGCTCTTGTGATATTCTTGGACTTTGTAGTTAGCCATCTCAATAGCGTAATTATTCATATCAAGAAGATCTAGCGTCTTATAATGCTTACAGACCATGCCATAATCACAGTAGAACTGAATACCAAGTCTTGAGAGCTTCAGAGCAAACCCGAGATCTTCGCCTTCTTTAATCCTACGCGACTCGTGATCAAACTTAAATTCAAAGTAGGGCTTTTCAAGCTTTGCAAACACTTCTCTTTTAATAAAGAGACAACCCGTTGCAAGAGCATCCACCATCTCAGCCCCGGACTGTGGCACATCGGCCATATAGATCCCAGGTTGATCGGGGTCATTTAAAACCCCTTTGTAAGCAGTAAACAGGATGCTGTGCTCTTCACGACCAGGTACGGGCATGAAGATTGGATATGGTGCTCCTGCTACCTGCCACTTATCCCACTCATTAGTTACTAGCTCTAGTATGTGAGCGGGAGGACAAACATCAGAATCCAAGAACCATAGTACATCGCAGTCAGAAGCGAGGAAGTTATCAACAGCCGCGTTTCTCGCCGCATCGTGAAACGTTCTCCAGCAGCATTGATCAGGAAGTACAAGTTCTACTTTATCTCCATAGCGTTTCTGAAGATCTCTTAACAGGTAAATATGGATGTCTTCGCGTTTTCCAGTACTCAACCATGCTAAGTAAATCTTCTTTTTAGTCATTTTGTAGGCATCCCCGAGGCTTGTGTTATGTCACTTGAGAGAGCTTGTTTAACTTGACTTGTGGCCCCTTTGCCTGTAGGCTGTTTTCTCATGGGGGCTGGGCCTCCTTGAGGTGGTGGGGGCGGTTGTCCTGCTGCCATAGCTTGCATGTTAGCGAGCATCTGTTGTTGCTGTGCCGCTTGCTCATGCTGCTGGCGATGTGCCATAAATGCCTGTTGAACTTCGAAAGGTAGCTCCATCCATGAAGGCTCCTTCATCCTCTGCTCTAAAACTTGAATATGAATCGCGTGAACGTCCCAGTCTAAGACCACGGGTTTATTGTTGGGGTTGTTTTGGATGTCTTCCAGAAGAGAATTTTCCCACTCCTGCCGTTTCTGGTCAGGCCCGATATCGCTATCGTACCCTTGGATACCCATATCCTCAAGATACTTGCGTCTGTTGCGGGGATCGGCCAAGTTTAGAACTCCAGATTGAGCTGCCTCACGGAGTTCCTGTTTCTTCGCTGCCTGAAGCTTTGTTACATTGGACCCGGCTTCGACAACTACGTTGCAGTTATCATAAAGATCAGCGCCAATAAATTTAGAGATAGAAGCATCAGAGAGTTCCTTGTTCTTCTGTCTCAACAGGCGGATAAAGTCTGGGCGGGGTTCTTTATAGAACTTAGAAATGATCTTAAGCTGCTTCTTCTGGGAGTTCTCGACAAAGGCTTTCCAGCGGTCAAGGATTGGGAAGAGTTTACCCATACCCACTTCATAAAGCATTTCAATAGCGGAAGCGGCGGTAATACCTTCTGGTCTATCTCCCTTAAGAATATCAATAGCGCCAGTAATAGTCTTCATGTCCTCAACGCGCTGAGCACGTTCTTGGAACACAGTGGGATCTACCCCGTGTGATGGCACAACTGTCGGGGGATTACCTGTAGAATCCCTATAGAAGATCTCTTGGCCTGGACGACCTGTCCACTGACCATGCACAATCCCAGCAGACATTGGAATAAGCTTCTGTGGGATAGCCATCGTCTTACGATTAAGAACGATTACGGAGTCGATGGAGTTGATCTGTTTTTGGATCTCACTGGCGTTATCGAGAGGCGATTTACCCCAAAATCTACCAGGAACGATTTCCCATCGGCACTCGCTATAAGGGTGCCAGTCCCCAAGCTCCGGGCCAACGTAGGGGGAATCGCCAGCGTATAGTGGCACTCCGTTTGCAACCACGACCAAGCGCCCATTTGGATTAGCTTGTGAAGGGCGCTCATAATATTCTTTGACAACTGCTGAGTTTGTGAGGTGCTCCTCAGTAGATCCGAGCGCAACTGCTCCTTCAACTCTTTGCTTAATCCCTGATGACTGCTTAAGCTGATAAAAACGTTTGAGGGACCCCGCGAGAGAGGTTTCTTCTTTGACTTCATCGACGCGCCCTGTGTAACCAGGGTTTGTAGCGGGGTCTTTGCCATAAACTTCTTTAATCCACTGTAGGGGTTGGATAGAGTACTCCATGATCCAACGCACCTTATGGATGTCGTTAGCCATGGGATCAAGAGCGATACGATAAGGCTCAACTACGTCAGTGTTGCAATCACCAAGAGGCATCTCATCATACTGAGGATCGCCTGTCTCTGGATCGGTAGCTTGAACTTCTTCCATGCCCACGGTTAGTCCTGTATTAGGGTCAACCTTAGGGATCTGGGTCATGCGTGGAACTTTAGACATCACAAGTTCTGTGGTGTCCCAATAGTCTTTCTTAAAGACTGTTCCATAGGTCAAAATACATGTAGCAGCGTATTCGTAGTTCTGCTGTTCTTTTAAACGTGCCCAATTAGCTTCAAGACACAGATCAGCGATCTTTGCTGCCATCTTATCTTGATAGAGTTCAGTATTGGGGTAGACTGTGGAGCGGGGCTTAGTCTTGATGAGATAAGACTTAAGGGTCTGATACACGTCAAAGAGATAGTTGGTGGTAGGCTTAGGAATGAACTCGTTGGCACGAGATACTTCCAGACGCTTCCAGAGGCCACCAGTAGCGACAGAACCATCAAATACAATCCACTGTCTACCATCAAGATAGAGGTGGTTTCGTTCCCAGTTATAGGACAACTGGTTCTTGGCTGTAGTGTCTTTCTTGTAATGGCTCTCAATTTTAGACGCAAGCGTATCTACATCGCTAGTGTCTACAATCGATAAGTCAAACGAGGCTGACGATTCTGTAGAACTACTCATTAATAAAAGTCCTCGTAAGACCCGCTCATGATATTATCAAACTCGCGGATATCTTCGGGTGTTGAATCTGTTTCTGTTTTAATGGGGCGCTCTGTAATGCTGATGATTGCATCAGCTTCACGAGCATCTCTAGGAATCTCGTAAGAAGTAGGCGGAAGTGCTAGGCGCTCTAGCTGCCTAACCTGTTCCTTAAGAAGAGTAATCTGAGCCTGGTAGCCTTCTCGCACATCTGCAAGACGCTCATCCCAGTACCTCACAATCTCTTCATGCCTCTTCTTCGAGATGAACACTAGAGGGATCCACCACATCCAGGGCAGGTAATGCCGCCGGGTTGAACTGGCATCTTCGCATTAGCATCATCCAAAGATCCCCCCTGAGAGATGGGGGTGCCACCAGGAGCTTCTGGTACGTTCATGTTAGCTTTCTCAGGAAGATTCTCGGTATTGGGTCCTAGCTCTTGTCCAAGGTCTTTACCCTTAGTCATAGGAGTCCCACACGTAGCACAATTACCGTCTCGGTTAGGAGTGGCGTTGTTCTGCGTATTGAGAGTCTTCATCATCTGATTGAGTTGACTTACGCTTAGCATTAGCTCTGTCCAATCCCAAGAAGCTTCTTAGCGCCTTCAATCAAAGGATCTCCAGATTCACTGGCTCCCTTAGAGAAGTCTTCAGCACCCTGTTGGTTAATGCCCCAGCCGCTAGAATCAGATACTTGTCCACAATGAGGACAAGCAGTTCCACCATTTTGGGCTGCCATACGCTGTTGCGTAGCTGCTCTAATTTTGTCTGCGTCTACGCCAGCCATAAATTAAACTCCGATTGCGATGATATCGCCAACGATAGAAGCACCAGGAGCAGCGAAGGTAATCGTTACTTGATTACCAGAATAAGTAGGAGCTGCGGTCTGAACAACACCGTCAATATAAATTGCACTGACTTCAATAAGAGCGTCTGCCGTGATAGTAGCGCTAGTAGAAGCGCTGTCACAGGTATAAGTCATAAGTTGAAGTTTTAATCCACCACCAATACCAAAAGCTCTACGGGTACGGGACGAATCTGAACCATCTGTTACTACCATTGCCATATATTTATCTTTCGCTAGTGTATTAAGTACTTAACCTAGTACAGGACCTACTGGCATCCTTAAGGTGAGGGGTAGGAGATTCAGCAGCGCTGTTTCGATGCCCTACCCACTCTGTTTTTGTGTGTCTCGTTTCATTAGGTGAGATCTCCCTATACCTATACTCTACGACGGACAATAAATCTTAACATTATTTATAAGTGCTTAATAATCTTCCCAATTATTGTCTTTTCCGTATTCAAAGTCACCAAACATGTCTTTAGAAGAGCCACGGGTCCTAATTTCATGCAGTTCTCTCATCAAAGAAGCCTCTAAAGTGCTCTGTTGACGCTTTTTCGCTTGCATATCAGCTACTTTCGGCTCATCTGGCCTCGACATGACCGCATAACGAAGGGCATCTACCGCGTGGTCATCCTTTTTAACGGGTTCTTCCTTAGGATTCTGCGTATTTGACACCCCAGAGGTTAATTCTTTCCATTTATACTTGACCATCTCGTCGATTAGGTTTTCGCAGGTCTCAAAAAAGTACATTCTAGGCTTACCTGTCTTAGGATCAATCTTTAAATACTCTTTTACCCGGTCAATTCCGGTCTGAACGGAGTTATTAGCTGGCATTAACGACCACTCCTTAGGCATATGCTCTAGGTATGTCGTATAATCGCTCTCCTTGCCTCTATCTGCCTTTGTAGAGGGGTCAATCCATAACCCCTCAAGCTTATCATTACGGTTCCTCTGAATCAATCCTGGCTCGTTTAAAGTGGTATTCCCTTTGACCAGCTCCTTAATCGTCCAGCCTGGTTGAAACATCTCTCTGTAGGCATATAGGACCCCATCGTAATCGCAGGCAATCCATATAGCTGCCATTGGATTTGTGTATCCATGATCGATACCCACAAAACGAGTCCACTCATCTGGTATTCGGAACGGCTTAATAACGTGAATCGATCTATTAAATTCATTATAGATCTGTCCTTGAAACGCATCGAACGAGGCCATGACCTCTCGCTCAATACGCTCTTTAGAGTAGCTAAGGAGCATGGCTTGAACATAACCATCAGGAAGAAAGATGTTCTCAGTAGAAGGAGCTTTAATCAGTTTAAACATCCTCTTTGCTTCTGCAGACAATGTATCTTGCTTAACAAAAAGATTATACTGCCAATCATGACCAGCGGGGTTGGTGGTCATGTAGATCTTTCTAACGTACCTACCTCTCAAACGAGACTGAAGAAGCAAGAAGGCTTCTGAAGAGACCTGAGAAGACTCATCAATGTAAACCGCATTAAGGTTCAAAGAGCGGTGCTTGTCCGGCTCATCTAGTCCACGGAAGATTACATCAGAGGTCTTACCGCCAGTGGATCTAATACGCACTATACCGTCGGCTACCCTATGCTCTACGATAAGGTCTTTGGGACATAACTGAAGAAAGGTCTTAAGGGTGGTTAATTTTAACTCGGGAAGAAACTGACGACAGACAAGATAATCGCCGGGGTACATACAGGCGAGGGCAAGAGTAGTAAGACAACCGATAGTAGTTTTAGCAGACCCTACCCCACCAGCGTATAAAATATAATTAGGCCCCTTAGGATTGAGAACGGAATCAAAGAACTCTTGCTGCTTAGGGAGGAGTCTTTTGGGAGAGCCATCTTCAGGCTGCGGGAGGCAATCGATCAGGTTTAGTATCGCCATCTTTTTTCTTTGCCTCTTCTGCTTCTTTCTTGAGTCTGTCGATCAACCGTTGGAACTCGGAGGCGGCAGCGTTACCGATTGTTTCCTGAGTTTCTTTGTCATCTTCTACAGACCAATCAGACTCTTTTGTCGCCATAATTTTCTCTTTTTTTTAAAAGACACACCATCCCCCCACTCTTGGGGGGTTGAAACCCTTACTTACCACTACCAAATCCAGTAGGGTATCTTACGAGTCTCTGAATGTTTTGTAACCCTAGTGAAAAAACATAAACATTCAAGATACCCAATAACCCCTCGTAAACTCCCCTGCTATTATCCACCTCGGACAAATATTTTGACTAGTCGGGGTTATCCCCTCGATATCATTTCGAATAAAAATTTTCTAGAGCTACAATTGTAATTCTACAGAGTTTTTAACAATTAGAGAAGTAATTAGGGATTTTTAGTAGAAAGGGCTTCGCCCCACCAAGAAGAATAAGCCCGGAGGGACCCTATATAATGTTAGTAGCTGGGTCCCTCCAAACAGTGGTGGTAAGTTAACTAAGTTATGATGTCTTATAGAGTATCTTAATTACCATTATGAGGCTCTATAAGGCATCTTATCGATCTATTAAGAGATTGTTAAGGCGTTAAAAATTCCAAAAAATTATGAGGGAGGTTGTATATATACATAATTATTACTCAATTCGTCCCTAGGGGGGTGTGTACGTCTAACCCTACGTCAAGCTAACGCCAGAGTCCAAGCCTAGCTGCGTAGTAGAGTACGCGGTAGTGTGATCTGTGAGGGGAGTGATATACAACCTCACACTCTGCTGCTATAAGGAACGCTGTACAAGAACTATACACTGACCAATAGTTCTACAGTTACCAATCTTAACAAACGAGTAAGATCAACTATCTATCGATGGCATGAAGGTTGAATATACTATCTGCATACGCTGACTAATCAAGTCGGCATACTCTAGAGGACCAATAGAGTGACTGGGTTAACCCCTTGACTCAGTCACTCACCCCTAGAGCAAGGGCAAGGGGAGTGAAAGGGAACAATATGATTATTAAGACATCAAATAACATTCAAGACTTGACAGGTGTAGGTGAAGAATGGTTAATGGACTCCGAAGGGTTCATCCTCTTCATGTTCTATAACGGTAACATCATGACTGGTAATGCTTACCAGGGCGACAATGAAAGGACCAAGTAATGCAAGCTATTAAGATGTTCTTGAGTACTGAACCACTATGTATGTCAGTGACTCTAGCTATGCTAGGGTGTGTCTTTACTGTCATAGTTGTGGGAACTATAATTGAGCTATACAATGAAGCTAAGTTTGAAAAGGGAAGGAACTAATTATGAACAAACAATACATTGCAGCTAAGTTACCTCTTGAGTACCGCGCACTATATGAAATGAGTCAGTCTAAGAAACTAGACTATAGATTGCGTTATCTACTGCGGGGTAAGGTTAGGGACATTAGGTCACTTAGTAAGTCTCACAGCGAAGACCCCTTGAAGTATAAGTTATCCCAATGGGGTAATGAGGGGTCATGGTCTAAAGACATGATTCATCGTATGTCTCGTGAGATCTATGATGACAATAGCGTAGAAGCTATTCCTATCGGTGAGGCATTATCAGTTGAGATTGAGTGTGTGTTTCCCTGCGACAGTGATCTGACTCTTTTCATTCGCAAGATGAAGAACCAAGGACTCCGTAAGTCAGTATGCGTGAAGCATGACGGGTCAATCTGTACCGGTGACGACAGTTGCGGTGGTGACTGTGATGAGGGTGATTGTCAATGCGGTGGTGAGGTCCCACGTGAGATCGTGGTTACTTTCAGTGAAAAAAAGCCCGAAGTATTGAAATTAGTCTGTCAAGCATTGTCTGATTGTGGCGCTTTCGTTAACAAGTCGTGCGGTCTACATGTCCACTTCGATATGCGTAATCATGAAGCTAGAGCGGTCGGGGTGTATGCTAGACGTCTAGGTACTATAGTTCCTCACTTGAAAAAGATGCTACCTAAATCACGCCGCAATAACCAGTATTGCGTGAATGACTTTAATACAGTCAAGAGTACAGCTAGGTATGCCTTTATTAATGCTTCAGCGTTCAGGAAACATAAGACTATCGAAGTGCGTGGTCATAGCGGGACGGTAGACTACACCAAAATATTTAACTGGATTCGCTTGATGCGTTTAGTCATGAACCACAAAAAGGTGATCAAAGAAGCGCACTTCTTCCAAGTACTCGCTGAATTAGAGTGTCCGAATGATCTCTATGACTACTGCAAGGAAAGGTACATGACTTTCAAGGGGTTCGAGCTTGAAACCGATGTTCCCTTGGCGTCGTCCTTTGAACTAAACAACGAGACTGTGACCAGTGAAGAAAGTGAGGTAGCATAATATGTGTAAACTATTCGCGTTAACTGATGCTAGTGGTATTCACGTGACGGACAAACTGATGGACACCTTAAGACAATACCTCTGCGTAATGGATAAGGATGGGTTCGGGTATTCAGTGCAAGGTGAGAAAGGGGTCTTTGGTGAAAGGACGTTGGATGCAACTCACAGTTTTAAATCTCGGCTCGGTATTAAAAATAAGACTCGTGATCTATCATTCGTGGAAAAGCGGTCCAATGGGTTCGGGGTTCGGTCGAAAGTCATGGGTAGTCTCATGGCACACGGTCGGATGTCAACTAATCATGTCAGTCTACCTTGCACACACCCTTATGTAGACGCGGGAGTCAGTCTGATTCACAATGGTGTAGTCAATGATATGAGTCTAGACAAGATCAAGTGTGAGACCCTAAATGACACCGAGATATGTCTGCGGTATTGGCAGAAGTCAGGAATTGACGGGATAGTTGAGAACGTGGGAGGGTACTATGCTTTGATCATCCAAGAAGATGGACGGACTCACATACTGCGTGATGATCGGGCACAATTGGTTGTGGCTTGGGTAGAAACAATCGGTAGTTTCATGTTTGCTACTAATGAAGGCATCATCCAGGGAGTGTGTAAGTCGATGAAGTGGAAACATGATTTAGTCGAGAAAGTGCGGGATAACTGTTATCTGGTATTCGAGCGCAATGAATTAGTCTATGAGTCTTCTATTAGTCCTAAAAAGGCCATGATTGATCAAGCACTAGTAACCCGCTCGCTAGGCTATGAGTCAAGCCCGTCGTTGACTTATGATGCCTATGAGTTCAATGATGATGGTCCAGTCTGGCAACCTGAGAAACGTTATCCATACTCGGACTATGACGACGGTTCGGTCGATCTGGTCGCAGAGGCAAAGAAGTATGTTGAGAAACAGAGACCCGCAGCTAAAAAGCCGCATAGTATTAAGAAGGTAGGTTGATATGTACAGAATCAGAATGGTGTATAAGACTCCAGTAAAGGTCGTGTTCTACATTGTCAATGACTCGACCCGTGATGTTCAAAGCGTATGGGATAGTGTAACCGATGCGAGGCGCGTGGTTAGTGGTCTTAATAAAATGAAACGGAGTGGACTATGCTATTAGTATGTTTGTTCTGTATTGTGTTTGGTGTATGTTTAATTATGGGAGGACTTTAATATGATGCCAGCATATAGGGATTTTACTTTGAGTCATGGTGTTAAGACCGGACGCTTGGCCGTATGGCGGGAGGGTAATAATCTTGACGTGATGGTAGAGCGTGATACGTTAGTCAAGGTTCGTGGTGATCTCGTTGTGATCAGTCTGCGCGTTGACTCACAGGGTAACAGAACCGTGACTAATAACGCATTGAAACAGATATTCCCTAAGGATAAGGTCTATCTGTACAGGGATAAGGCCAAGACGTTTATCCAGGTTAACAAAGTGAGTTACCCTTTCAAAGGTACTCACTTAATTCAGGGAGGTGTATTATGAAACGTATACAGATATGGACTAGAACCGTTACTATTCCGCATGATGTCTACATGAACCCAGTCCCTACCATCACGACTCACTTTCTAGTTGACGTGGTTAAGAAGCGTATCTTGGGTAAAGTCAAGAGTCTACTAGAAGCGGAAGCGATTCGGGATAAGTTGAACCTAGAACTTGAAAGGAAAAAGAGCGCATGAGGTCTTATATGATAACAGAAGTTGATAACGGGTATATCCTCAAGTTCATCTACGACGATGTGCCTGAAGATATATTTCCTAGACCCCGGACTCTGGTATTCGGGACCTATGAGACCTTGGAACGTGCCCTATACAAGTACTTAAAAGGTGAGGAGAAAAATAATGACTAAACTAATTTACTTGATGTTATTGTTTGCTGGTTGTGGGAACCCTACTGTGTTCGTACCTACACCTATCCCTGGGCCAAGTGGAGCGCCAGGCCAGTCTATCGTTGGTCCGCCAGGGCCAGCATCGTCTCCAATGCCACAAGTGACAGTGGTAGAGCTATGTCATACCTGCGTACCGAGTTACCCGGGAACCTTCGCAGAGTACGGGCTATGTATTGATAACGTGCTGTACGGAGTCTACAGTGAACAGGGAGGGTTCCTTGCTGAGTTACCGCCTGGGAACTATTCGAGCAATGGTATTAATTGTTCATGTAACTTAACAGTGGGGACTAATTGCCAGGTGGTGCAGCTATGAGTGACTATATCAGGGCTATTAAAGACGAAATTGCGCTCAAGGAATGGATTCTAAAGCACAATCCCGACTCGTGGCTTGACTCTTGGGAGTTAACTTTACTTAGGACGATGTTAAGTAAAGTGGAACCTAAAACACCTTTACATCTTCTGCACTGAAGGGTAGGATATCCTAATGAGAATAGCAATCCTAGACTATGTGGCCCCTAAAGACTATACACCCGAATCAATACTCACAGAACCTATGGGTGGAACTGAGGCCACTGTGTGTAGGGTTACTACTGGGCTGAGAGAGCGTGGACATGAGGTCCACCTCCTCACTCGTGGGTCCAAGTTCGATGAGTTCAGACCCTCTCATGTGCTGGTACTAAGAGACCCTAAGTATCTGCAGTATGCCAGGGATCGGTGGCCGGATGCAAAGCTATACTTGTGGTGTCACGACCTACCGACTCGCGAGTTAGGTCTACAGATAGCAGCTATTAATGCAGCGCGTACGAGTCATGTGGTGTGTGTGTCTAACTGGGCTATGGTGCAGACTACTGAGATGTTTAAGGCTATGGGCTACAAAGGTGGCTTTAAGATGACTCGCGTATACAATCCGGTGTGTGTAGAATTGAAACCTGCTACTACAAATTATCACAAATTGGTGTGGCTCTCCTCACCCCACAAAGGACTAGACTATGCTTATGAGATTTTTAGTAAACTTAATTCTTATGATGATGCTTTCAGTCTGTTTTGTCTCAATCCTGGCTATTACTTTAGAGATATGCCAATACCTAAAGGAGTTCGGGATATCGGGGCTTGCACACACGCTGAAGCTATGGATGTGCTTAGGGATTCTCTTTGCTTGTTTTATCCCAATAAGGTATTTCCAGAGACTTTCGGGCTAGTGATGGCCGAGGCTAATGCCTTGGGAGTTCCAGTACTTACACACAACCTTGGGGCCGCAAAGGAAGTACTAGATTCTCACCCTTCCCAGTTGATTGATTGTAATAAAGTTGATAAGGTGATAGAGCGTGTTATTAGTTGGAGTCGGGGTTCTCGCCCTGCGGTTGTTGGTAATGAGTCTTTTAAACTATCTAGGGTCTTATCAGACTGGGAGAAACTCTTTGGATCAACTTAATCAAATGAATCTAATCAGGAAGAGGAGTCTGGATAATAGCTTAGCTCAGATTCAGAATGGGCTACACTCTATTATTCACAATCAACAACTCACCTGGGAGGATAAGATTGCTTTGATTCAAAGGATTCAGAAGTTGTGGCCTGATATTTTAAGGTTGATGATTTACTTTAATAATATAAAATAGAGTCCTCACAGGTTCAGAGTGACCACAGGAGTCAACGAATGAATGACGAATTAGAAAACACAGAATATTGTGACATGAATCATTCAGGTCAAGAGCACGAATGGACTTGGGTTAGAACTATGGGCGATCCTCAAAACCCACGCGAAAAAATAGTTTACTGTAAATACTGTAACCTGGAGAAAACGCATGACTAAAGAACATCCTGGTAGGACGCGAGCGGAGGAGTGAGAGATGAAAGCACGATGCCAGGTATGTGATAAACAAGTAATAGCACCCAGACCGACAGGTTTTGAGGACGCTAAGGAAGTAGTCGTGATGTGTTCGGAGTGTGAAATTAAATTGGGCATCGACAACCCCTCACCCTCCCCAGTGACTCAAGGAGAGAAGGAATGACTACCGACGAATGGGTTTTACAGGAATTTATGAAGAAGGGCTTAGGATGCCATCAAGCCATATCCGTTCCAGTTGATTCACTTCAATTGCTATTAAACGAGCGAGAGCGTCTAGTGGCTGCGTGCGAGGTGATGAGGGATGCAATTAGTTGTTGCTGCCTTGTTTCTACCTACTGCGAGAATTGTGAGGACGGTAAAAAAACACTTGCCGAAGCCGATAAGATTCTGGGAGGTGGGGAGTGAGTGGAGAACTAACAGCAGAAATGATTATTGTGACCCTCCAAGCCGAGATCGCCAAGCTCACGGCTGAGAGGGATGAGCTGAATGAAGGTTTACATCGCGCTAGGGCCACAGCGAATGCAGTAACCGAGGACGTGTGTATTGATATAGAGCGGATCAAAGAAGATCGCGATCAGGCCCTAGCTCGGCTCAAGGTGGCTGAGAGTGCGCTTGAGTTTTACGCTGATCCCATGAATTATTCAGTGGACTATGACACAAGCCAGAATGGTGTGAGTCGTCGCGTAATTCTTTATTCAGATCAAGAAGAGCGCAATGAATGTTCTTCTATAGCTGGTAAACGTGCCCGTGAAGCATTGAAACAGATTAGAGGGAAAAGTGAAAATTCCTAGCATTAAAGACTACCCTAAAAAGATTCACTTAAGGCACACAACCTATAAGATTAGGTTTGTGAAAAGGCTTGGCGCTTGCGGCGAGACTGACCCTAATAAGTTCGAGATTAGAATCAAAAAGGGTATGAGTAGGAATGAGACTTTCAGAACTCTGCTCCATGAGGTCTTACACCTGGTGGAATTTGAGTGGCCCGTGAAGCTAAAGCACAAGACTATCTGGAAGCTAGAGGCCGCTCTATTTGATTTACTTATTGATAACTTCTTTGACTAAGCATCAAAGCTAAGATCATTCTCTGGTGTGTAGTCAATCCCAAAGTCAGCATCAAGTAACACATCAGCCACAGCGTCTAGTATAGCTTGCTTGGTAAGGTCTTTACCATCATCAGAGCGTACGTGGATTCTCACTTGACCCAGTGTCCCGTCGTGAGGCAACTCCAAGAACACAGAAATATTAAACTCAGGTTTGGTCGGCCCTAAGGAAGAGTGATCGCTCAATTTGCCTCCGATCTTTTAGACCAGGAACTTCTACTGTTTGTCCGTCAACCACCGCATGATCCCACCGTAGGAACTGATCTGCTGCCGCAAGGTAGTTCCCATTGTTTAGGATTTCCCCAAGAGTTCGTTCAAGAGGATGGACACCCACGTTAAAAACCAGACTAATAAGAGCACCGAACTGGTTATCGCTAAGGGGGACGTGAATGTAATGATTAACCAAAGTAGCAGCACTAACGAGATCGTAATGAAGGAAACTATCGGCAGTATCTTGAGTGATGACTTGACCGACCGCCATATCAGTTCTATGTCCATATCCCACCGTGTTCAATCCTGCAATATCTTTATAAACCTGGAGTCTGCAACTCTCCAAGTTCTTAATCATGTTTACTACTTCTTCAGTTAACTTCGCCACTTTCAACCTCTATCGTCTTCTTCTCTACACTCTCTGGAGCTACTGCTCCTGGCAGTACTACTGTCAGGCTTGGAGCACGATCAATCTTACCCTGTTCTTGGGTCTCAATTGCTAGAGCCTTATACACGTAAGCCACCGCCTGAATATTACCGTCCTCTAGTTCTTTTTTAATTACCTTGGTTGCCAGGTCCGCAAGTTCAGACATACCGGTCCTAAGTTTATTCCTAGCTGACTCAATAGCATTGTCAGCCAAGTCCTTTTGGATAGTCTTTCCTTCTTCAGACCTAAGGGCCTTCTTAATTAAGAACCTTGACACCTGGAACTCTGCTTCAAGTTCCCGCTCTGATTTACCAGAAGCGTACTCAATAGCAATAGTCCTGATTAGTGCGGGGTGTAGTTCTTTCTTAGGAGCGGCCATCATCATCTCCTGGTGGGTCTTCTGGTATCTCAGGCATCGCTAAAATTATAAATGCAAGAACTAATAAAAGAGCTGTCATAAGTCCTTTAAAAATTCCTTGACATCTTCAATTCGCACAATACCAGCATCATTCTGCTCATCACTCATCCACGATGAGACCACACCCACAAGCTGACCGCTGTTATTAACAACAGGACTTCCACTGCTACCAGGACGGGCATAGAGAGAAGTAACGTTACTAATGAACTGAGTTGCACAGCCCTTGATATTGTCAGTTGCATCTCTTAACTCCTGCATCCCGGGAGCGCATGGTGATAACTCTTCAACTGGAAACTGAGCAGTCCAGCGTTCTGTGTGATCGAGTCTACCAGCACTTTCAGATAACACACCATAAGGATATCCACGGGTGTAGATTGGTTCTGATTTAGTCAGCTCTCGCCCTACACGAATACCAGAACTACCGGAATCGACAGCAGCAGCACAGAGGTCATAACTAACACTTTGCTTGACAATCCTTCCTTCGATGGTGGTACCGTCGGTGTATGAGGCATGTATCTTTCCTTTGTGCCTGGACCCCAAACACACGTGCCAGTTTGTAAGCACGTATCGTCGTCCTGACGGGGCGACAACGACTGATCCTGATCCTGTCGGGAGTCGGATTGTGTTGATGACAAGTGCCTGGTGTGCGGTAGCTGCCGATCCTGCGGATCCTGTGGAGACTGCGAGCACGTAGCACAAGATGACAGAAGACACAAAAGCGACAATACCAGTTTTAAGCGGACCCCATTCATAAAATGCTCCTATTAGACCTACGATAATACCGACCATCACGCCCAATAACATAAACATCGTTATTGCTCCTTGACAAGAAGGACACAAAGTGATTGTGGAATTTTAGCTCCATTTTCCATCTCGAAGTAACCTTCTCCTTTTGCTTCTTTTGAATCTGTGTCTTTAACAGCTACTCCGAGTGGAGTGATACACACAGCTTTATAAAGAATGAGTGGTTGTGGCTTAGCTTCGCAGCCACATAAACCCAAGAGAAGAAGTGTTGTTAATACAATGTATTTCATTTTTAAATCTCCTAATATAGGTATAGCACTTACTCTATATAATGTAAAGCCCTATATAGTTACTAATCTATATAGAGACTCTTTTTTTTTTATTCGCGGTTCGTTTGTGGGGGTATGTTGAAACTGGTCAGAGGGTTGGACGCCTAACTCTGTTTCCCTCTTGGAGTTATTATATGTTATCACACACCACCAAATAAAAGTCAAATAGAAAAATAGTGTTGCTTTTGTAGTTTTAGGTGTGTAAGCTGTGTTTGGAGGTAAGATATGTCAAAGATCAGTCATAACAACATGAAAGGATTAAGATATGTTACATTGGAAATGAGTCCAATGCTTAATCACTTCTCTTTAAGTGTCTTAAAAAAGATGCAGCACACTTCGCCAGTTCGTAAGATCTGTATTAAGTGCAAAAAGAACTTGCAAGAGAAAAACAAGAGGTGTAGTGTCTGTATCGAGGAGACTAGCAAATGAAATGTGAAATAGTAGAGTCTAGTGCCGGAGGCAAGGACTTCCTTTATTGCCGAACGCACAAGACAGAAGCCTATAATAAATATTCTTGTGGTCAGTCTAATTCTGCTGCTCCACAGCCTACGACTACTACCACCGCTCAACCGAGTCCTTTTGGACAGCAAGCACAAGCAAAGTATTCTGTTCCTCCTCCCGGTTCAGGGATTCATAACCTAAGTAGCTCTATCAAGCCCTCTAATACAGGCCACGAGTTTTGGCTTAAAGTAACCGCAGATCCCAATGGAAAATGGCTTACACAGTATATTTGTAATTGCGGCAAGAACTACGATGATTGGCTGCAGTGGGGAGGAGACTGCGAACCTAAACCTACTTCAGTGGCCGCTCCAGCACCGCTTACCTACGACTTTAAAGCTTGGAGTCCTCTTCAGCACATTCTGAGAGACATGCAGAAAGGAAGCAAATGAGTAGTTGGACAAAAGAGGATGCTCGTAGAGCTTCTAAAAAAAGTTATTATAAATACCAAGAAAAAAGAAAAATACAAAGTAATAATTATCATCACACACATAGGGATGCTATTTTACCTAAAATGAGGGCAAGAACTCGGCTGCCTAAAAACAGATTTAAGCACTCAGTAGATTTAGCTCATAGGAGAGATTTAGAGTGGAGTATTTCTTTTGAGGATTTTAATAAATTTTTAGTACAGGATTGTTATTATTGTGGAGGAAAATTACCTGAAACCGGTTCTGGTTTAGACAGAAAAGATAACTCTAGGGGGTATTATATAGAAAACGTAGTGCCTTGTTGTTATACTTGTAATAAAATAAAAGGAGATAATTTGACTTTTGAAGAGATGGTGGCGGTATCTTTGTATTTAAAAAAGCTAAGAGGTATATTATGAGTTCTTGGTCCTACAGTGCATACTCTTCCGCTGTCCGTTGCTTACGTCATTTTAAACTTTGCTATGTGGACAAGATTGTTACAGATGCTCCTGACAGCGGGGATTTACTTTTTGGTAGTGCCCTGCATAGTGCTATTAATGCTTCTCTCACTGGTGGGGATGGAGCGCTTACTTTTGAAATTTTTTGGGACTCACATCAGAAAGAAGAGGTAGATTATGGACGACTCGGGTGGACACAACTCAGAACAATTGGAACTGAATTTATCCGAAAGTTTGAAAAATCCCATCGATCTAGATACGTTCTTAAATTTGGTGAGAAGCGACTCTTTGCGGAGTATGGGGGCGTTACAATTGAAGGCTCCCCTGACTTCATCGGTGACTATGACGGTCGCCCAGCTCTTAGAGATTTTAAGACTTCAAGCAGAAATTACCCGAACGAGCGAAAAGATACGGCACTCCAGCTCTACCTTTACTCCTACCTTGCTCATCAAAGCGGATTAGGTCTTCCAGAGACTCTGGGCTATACTGTATTTAATAAGGGTGTAGGCACTATTCAGGACTTGACCTGGGAGTTTAAAAAGGAGGATATGATTTCTGCTCTTGATAATATGTCAAACTATGTGAAGATGTTTGATGCACAAAAAGAGTTTCCAAAGAATCCTAACGCCTGTGATAGTTATAATAGGAAATGTGAGTATTTTAATTTATGCTTTCCCAAGTGAGGCGATGCTCCACAGAAAATTGTGAGAAGCCTTTAATGTGTAAAGGGCTTTGTTCGAATTGTTATGTTAAAAAGGCATACGCCAAGAACAGAGAAAAAATAAAAGCCCAAAAGAAGATAAGATATAAAGAGAAATATGGAAAAACAGTAAGAGATAACTATAACCCTTTGGATAGGAGGGCTAAGGCACTTTGGAGTAAATATGGGCTAACCCTAGAGGATTATAAGAAAATGGAAAATTCTCAAAATGGGTGTTGCAAAATTTGTGAAAAAGAGCCAGAATTTGTTAGGAGAAAAAACGGATTAGTAAAGCTACTGGTGGTAGACCATAATCATGAAACAGGTAATATCAGAGGTCTTTTATGTGCAAGCTGCAATGTAGCTTTAGGAAATTTTAAAGATGACATAAGAAGGCTGGAGAAAGCAATAATCTATCTAAAAGGAGAAGCGAATGAGTGATTACGAAACTATAACAAAAGAGCTAGATGCAGGGATTCCTGAGAACGCGGTACAGTATCGTCCTAAGACGAACAAGTACTCGCCTCAAGAATTTTATCAACTACCTAGGGAGAAACAGAGGGAAGAAGGACTTTCTTATCTGTCAGGATATTATGTTATTGACCGACTCAATAAGATCGTGGGGGCTGGGAACTGGGCGTACACTGCTGACGTTAGCAAACTACACGAAGGCACAATATCTGGGAGGTACGGAGAGACGCACTCTGTACATTACTCGGCAAAAGTCAGGCTCGTGGTCACTATCGGCGACAAGCCCACTGAGTTCACAGACTACGGCTATGGAGATGGGTCAGATAAGTCTAACCCCGGTAAAGCTCATGAACTGGCTATTAAGGAGGCTGTGACTGACGGATTAAAGAGAACCGCAAAGAATCTTGGCCAATCGTTTGGTCTAGCCCTTTACGACAAGGAGCAGAAGAATGTCATTCACGAAGAAAAAGAAGTTCAAAATGGTCCCAAAGCTAACCCCAGCGTGGTTGCTAAAGGAAATCAACTGGAAGGAGTATCAGGAGAACTTAAAGCAGCGGTATCAGCAGCAAAAGATAGAGCCACAACAAACAAGCTTATCTCAGCCACGAGTAAAGTCATTGTGGACAAAGGTGTTCGAACGCCAGAGCAAGTCGTAGCTATGGTATCGGCTTACGGAGTTAAGTCGAAAGAAGAACTCACGGATGAACAAGCGGCTAAACTACTTAGTCAACTAAAGGCGGTATTAGAATGAGTGAATATAAAAATGAGATCTTGATTAACATGTGGACCACGAAGAAGGGGCACTTTAAATCTATGCCTCTAGATGCTAAGGCAATCGAAGCTTTGGCTAAAGCAGCCCAAGGAGACGGGCTGTTACTTCGTATCCGTACTGAGGAGTCTATCCAGTCTGCAAAGAATCCAGAGACCGCTCCTCGTGCTTTTTTGGAGTTAGTACCAAAAGAGACTATGGACGAGTATAAGAAAGAGAAGCCGCGTGACCGAACCGCAGCTTCTTTCCAGCTCTAGTTGCGTATCTGAATGTTAGTAGGGTTGGACTAGGGCGGGGTGGGGAGTCGGTTCCCCACCCTATTTAAAGGAGCTTATGTTTAAAAGACTAACCACAGCTTCAGAAGTAAGCAATCTAATAGCGTCACAGAATGACGACATAGTTGTCATTGACGTGGAGACTACTTCTAAGAACGCTAGGGAAGCTAAGCTACTTGATATACAGATGTCAAAAGGAGCTGACGATGTATATATCTTCGATGCGGAGTTTGCGCCAGAGATTCTCCGCTTGCCTGAGAAGATTACCCTTGTCGCCCACAACTATAAGTATGATGCCCACGTACTGTATAGACACGGAGTAGATCTACTCAAGCGCACCTGGCGAGACACACTTTTGATGGGGCACTTAGCCAACGAAAACCGAGAGAGTTACTCTCTTGATTCTTATGTGAAGGAGATGTTTAATGACGACTACAAAGAAGCGTTCTGGTCGAAATACAAAAGCTACCAAGAAGCCAGTGAAGAAGACAAAATCCACTACGCCTGCTCAGATATCATTTACACCGGAAGAATTTATAGACACCTTTCGGAGAGTCTGCGAGAACGGGAAAATATCCCATGTAGCCTTATTGAACACGTCCACAGGCTTGCGGCTGCTCTTCTTCAAACAGAAATACACGGAGTCTGCATCGACCGAGATTACCTCGGGACCCTTGGCGAGCGGTTACTCAGAAGAATCCAAGAAATACAACCCCAAATGCGGAGCTGTGTAGCCGATGAAATCGACCTCATCGAACTCGAAGAGTGGGAGAAAGAGATCGCCAAACGTAAAACTCCTAAGGGAAAGGCTTCGGTCCAGCGACCGAGCTTCTCTTTTGAGTCTTCTAAACAGCTTCAACACCTCCTATATAGTAGCCTGTCACTCCCGGTCCAAAAGAACGCTAAGACTAAAGCTATCTCAACTGATTCTGCGTCTCTTGAACGACTTAAGGGAGCACATCCAATAATTGAACTCATAGAAGAGAATAGGGAGTTACAAAAAATTTATGGCACGTATATCCAAGGCACGCTCGAAAGGCAAGTCGAAGGAAAAATCTACCCTGAGTTCCGCGTATCGGGCACGTCCACTGGCCGCATATCGCACTCGAATCCTAACCTCGCTCAGTTGCCTAAGTCGGGAGGAGTTAGGGGAATTTATAGAGCTTCTGATGGAATGGTGCTCTTATCAGCAGATTACAGTCAGCTTGAAGTTATTATTGAGGCGAATCTCACAGGAGACAAAACGCTCAAAGAAATGATTGAGAATGGGGAGTCTAAGCATGACATGACCGCAAGAGGGTTAGGCGTAGACCGCAATACTGCCAAGACCCTTAACTTTGCTCTCCAATATTGGGCATCTCATTTCCAAGTCCAAAAAATTTTAAAGTGCTCAGAACCAGAGGCTAAGAAGGTTTGGGAAGCATACTGGAGGCTCTATAGTGGACCAAAGAGGCTTAAGGCTATTACGGATGCTGCGGTGGATGATGGTATTCCTATTGTTACTAAGTTTGGGCGTAAGCGTAGGTTTGAGGTTCGTCGTAGGGCACTTTGGGACAAAGACTATCGCCAAGCCTACAACTTCCTGATTCAGAGTACGGGTGCTGATATCACATCAAGAGCTTTTTATGAGATCTCAGACCACCTGGAGAGACACAATAGAGGAAGAGGGCTTTTCACAGTCCACGATGAGATTCTGTTGGAATGTAAAAAAGAAGATGTTGACTCTGTGCAAAAGCTTCTGCTAAGCTTCATGGAGTCGATTGGAACCGAGCTGGAGTTTAAAATCCCGCTCCGGGCCGAGTCAAGTGGCCCGATGGAAAGATGGGAGGATTAGTATGCCTTTAAGAGAGTATCTTTGCGGTAGCTGTGGACATCAGTTTGAGAGTTTTAAATCTGGGTCTAATCCAGAGGATTACCAGACTGACCCATGCCCCCACTGCGAAACCCCAGCAGACCTCCTACCTGCCCTTATAGGCGGTTATCAGGGTAACATGGGGTCAGGGTCCACAAGACCCAAGAACTCCATGTCTATGCCCTCTAGGAAGGCTTATACGGGGAATAAGACATGACTCTAGCTGCCCTATTCCTAAGCGTGAGTGTTGCCTATAATCTACCCCCAAGGCTATTAGATAGCCTCTGCTGGGTGGAGTCGGCACACAACGTAAAGGCTATTAGGGCTAAAGATGGTATAGGGGCTTCTTATGGCGTATGCCAGATTAAGCTTGACACGGCAAGATCTTTAGGATTTAAAGGGACTGCCAAGGAACTAATGAAACCAGGAGTTAATATCAACTATGCCGGAAAATATCTCAGATCCCAAATTAACCGCTATTCAGGGAGTATGGTCCGGGGAATCTGTGCCTACAACAGAGGCAAGTCCACAGGTGACGGTTACAGCTCTTACACTCGAAAAGTCCTTAACACCTACCTTCGAAGAGAACAACTATGACAAGATCGGTGACTTTGACCTATCTAGCCTTAAGGTTGATGTACTTCCCAGTGGATTTCCCATATTTGATAAGCATTTTGTACTGAAGAAAGGTAAAGCGCAGTTAGTCACTATTGCAGCTTATACCTCACACGGTAAAAGTGCGATGATGATGCAGATCGCGGCCTATGTCTCACAAATGGGACCTGTGTTTGTCCACTCCTTTGAGATGGAGAAAGCAGAACTTGAGACAAGACTACTTGCGGCGGTGGCCCACATGTCCTCTGAGGACATCATGGAAGGCAAAGTACCAGCAAGGAAGCTGGCTCTGGCCCGGGATGAGTACTCAAAGAGACACCTCTATATCTCAAAAGATCCAAATAACAATATGATATTTGTCCAGTCAAATGTCTACGAACAGGCCAAAAAGCAGGGAAGGCCAGCTCTCGTAGTGGTGGACTATTTACAGATCATGGATGGACCTATTGATCGTGTGCAGAGATCTCGTGAAATCAGCGATTTAATGAAAGGATTAAAATCTCTTGCTATTAAGCTGCAGTGTCCTGTACTCTTAGGTTGTCAGATGAACCGTGAGTGCGAGAGGCGTGGCAAGATGATTGAGTTGAAAAAAGGTGTAGGCGAGTATAGACCCATACTCTCAGATTTAGCTGAAGGGTCCTCTATCGCTCACGATTCAGATGTGGTACTATTTGTAACTAGACAGGAGCAGTATGACGGAACAAGAAAAGGAAAAGCTGATATCCTCTGTGCTAAAAACAGAGGGGGAAGGGTCTTCGAAGCAGAGTTCAACTGGGATGGAGCTACCTGTTCCTTCGAAGAAAGGGGCCACGAAAAAGGTATTTCAAAGGTTGATTTCAGCTTATGAGAGAGACCGGGATATTCTATGTGCCAGGGATAAGGCAGGTGAAACTCTGGGTAATGATCCTAGATGGCTTGGTGAGCTGGGCCTTGATAAATCCGACCTCATTAGGCTTGAACGACTTGGGTTTGCAATCAAAGCGCGATACGAAACAAAAACAGGGGAGCACAGAATCAGATGGCTGATCTTCAACGACGCGATTCTCTAGTGATGGCAATTAAGTGTATCCGGTGCGGGGTTCTCAAGGCACGCATTAGAAACAGTAAAATGGGTGGTTTAAAAAGTAGGTATAGCTATGTTGGATCTTGTGGTAAGAGATGGAAATCTACAATCTGCCCCCCTTGCGCTAGTGCGGCGAGTATGAGAAGCAGAATGAAGGCTCAGAAGAAGGAGCAGAGACGTATGGAGATGTCTCTTATCGGAGAGGCTGTAGACACCAACCCACTTACCCACCGGATGTGTAAGAAGTGTAATAAACCTCTTAGAGCCAACAGGTACTACTTTCATCCTGACTGTGCTCCTATTGTGACTGAGGAGTGGGATTCAGAGGACTGGGGTTGTGCAGTAGCTATTAATTTAGAGGTGACGAGTGGGCGGTTTTAGTAGAGCAAAAGGTGGTCGCGAAGAGAGATCTTTAGTGCACCACCTACAAGATAAAGGCTTTGATGCGAAGAGAGTACCCCTTTCAGGGATGATGAGGGGCTATAAACACGACATAGACGCAATTAAGAATGGGGAGCACTACACCATTGAACTCAAAACTAGGAACAGTTCTTTTAAGAGTGTTTATGCTTTTTATAGATCTCACGTTGATGCTGGCAAGCGTTGTTCTTTTACGGTGGCTAATTCTACGAAGCTAGTAGATATCCACACTGACTTTGATGCCTTAATTGGTATTGACAAGGACTGGGACTTCAGCTACCCAGTGCTTGAGGAGAATAGGACCACAAAGAAAATTATCAATTTAGATAAGTTAAGGGCGGGGGCAGATTACTTGGTTATTAGAGATAACAACCAACCTTTTCTTTTTTTGAGGTATAGGTGAGAAAGAGACTTCGTTGCTTCTGGCATCAGGAATCGACGCCAAGCCTTGTCCAGCGGAAGGACGGTTGGTATTGTTATGGTGCCTGTAATAGGCTTTATCCTAACGACGAGGTAGAGAAAAGAACAGGAGAGAAGTATGAGTACGTGGAAGAGTCGGAGCCAGAGGACCTTACTGAGAGGTTTAACTACATCAGATCTCTACCCCCAAAGACCATCAGAGGACTACAACTACCAGCAGATGAAGGGGGCTATTTTGTCATTTGGCCTTATGACAAGTACTACAAGTATCGGTTTTTTAATCCAGGTGACAGGCCCAAGTATGTTGGGGCTAAAGGAAGGACCCCGCCGCTATTCTGGGCGAGGAGAGAAAGCAACCCGACGCTAATAGTCAGTGAAGGCGAAATTAATGCCCTAAGCATTGCCCTAGCCTTCCCCCAATTTGACGTATGTAGCCCGGGATCTTGTAGCATGTTCAGAGTTGACAAGCTGTCAAAGGATTTGACATCTTACCAAGGATATAGTAATCTTGTGGTTGTAATGGATAAGGATAAGGCGGCTGATGAAGCGATGATTCACGCCAAAGCCTTTTTTAGATACAAAATACCTTTTACGGATTTTATCCAATTGGAACAAGATGCAAATGAGCTTTTACAAGAAAGAGGTCCCCAAGGACTTAAGCAAGAGATGGAAAAGGCGCTGCGAGCGTGGATGTGAAGGTAGGATTGTCAGTGCTAAACGCGGGATCTACTGTAAGCACCTTGAGGCCCAGCTCCCTAAGCCTAACAAGGGTTCTATCAAGGCTCTACACTCCCAGAACATCGATAAGATGTTTTTCACTAGACTTTCTATCCCAGAAGGTAAATACTCTGTGGATGAGATCGAAAGAGCACTTTACGGGTTTGGACTTAGGAAGTACGAAGTGGATTTGATAGTAGCACGATTTATAGAAGGCTGTAGTAGGACCGAGATCGTCGAAGAGCAGGGTTGGTTGAATGAGAGATCTGTTTCTCACTACCTAAAGGTAATTTTAGGTAAACTAAGAAAAGGGAATTTCAAACTGTGAGACCAAAAATACTGTTCGTGGACATCGAAACCAGCCCCCTCCTAGTGTACACCTTTGGTGTCAATGACCAGTATGTCTCTACCGACCAGATCTACCAAGACTGGAATATTCTCTCCTACTGCGCTAAGTGGGGGCATGAGAACAAGGTTATTTATAGAGATCTATCTAGTACCCGAGATAAGACCAACGATAAGGCCCTTGTGAAGGATCTGTGGAAGCTGCTTAATGAGGCTGATGTGGTGATTGGTCAGAATTTAGACCGCTTTGACAAGAAGAAGATTAATGCGCGCATCATTTTCCACGGTATGCAGCCACCCTCATTCTACAAGACAATTGACACGCTAAAGATCAATCGCAAGAACTTTGGGTTTACTAGCAACAAGCTTGCTTACGTAACTGAGTTTTTAGACACGAAAAGAAAGAAGTTAAAGCACAAGAAATTTCCCGGTCTTGACCTGTGGAAAGAGTGCTTGAAAAATAACCCAGAAGCCTGGGAAGAGATGCAGGAGTATAATATTAACGATGTTCTCTCGCTTGAAGACCTTTATCGAAAAGTTGCTCCTTGGGATTCTTCTGTTAACTTTGGCGTATATCGCCCTGGTAACGTTACACAGTGCGATGCTTGCGGTAGCGTTAATATTATCCGTAAAGGCCATTACTATACTTCCGTAGGTAAGTACCAGAAGTGGCGTTGTAAAGATTGTGGACACGAGACTTACGAAGGTAAGAATCTAGCCGCTAACGGCCAGCACAAAGGAGTCAAGAGATGAACTTCGAAGAGGGCAAACAGTACTCCCACAAGAATATGGTAGATGTATGCTTCGAGGTTATCCAGAACTTTGGGAATGGTATATTGTCGGTGGCTTGGTATAAGAAGAATGGACTTAATCTTAATGCTAGAGATCAGATCGTGATTAAGCCAGAAGAGATGGAGAACTACTCATGCTACAAAAACTAAAGGACCTAGCCGCAGCGATCAAAGGATCGATTCTGTGGATTCTAGGTCCCTTATTGGTACTAGGTATTACGATTTACGAGTTGATTAATAAGATACGCGGCTTAGAGGAGAAGATTCAATCGGCCCAAGGCCAGGAGAAATTAGATGAGGAAAAGATCAAACAACAAGCTGATGATATTACTGCTGGTGACGCTGTTGATGCCTTCGAGAAGCTTCGCGGGGATAACAGTGCAGGAGGCCCTAGCAGCGGGGGAGAGGGCGATTCAGGCCCAAAAGCAACAAATAGCTGATCGTGACGCCGAGATCTCACAAGCGCAAGCTATGTTAAACACCCAGACCAAAGAAATAGAGAGTCTCCAGAAGGAGAACTCTTCTCTACTACACAATCCATTTTTCTTGATTGGGCTGGGGCTTGTTGGTGGGATTTTACTTACTAAGTAATTATGAAAACTTGTTTTAAGTGCGACAAAAAGCTGCAGGATAGGAATGTCAGTGGGGCTTGTCAGGACCATTTCGATTCTTCTGAGTATGCTAGAATACTTAAAAAGAAATGGCGAGACAGAAATGCAGATAAAGTTAGATTAAGCGGTAAGAAGTCTAGAGATTCTAGAAAAGAGGCTATTAGAGCTTATCACAGAGAGTACGCGATCAAGCATAAGGACAAAATAGTAGCTAGGATCAAAGAAAAGAGACTAAATTGGGATTCTACCTTTAAAAAGTTTGGAATAACTGCAAAAGAGTACCATGAGCTAGTAGCTAAACAAAATGGAGTTTGTGCTATATGCCAGAGCGACTCTTGTGGTAGAAAAGGGTCTACTAGGCTTTGTATAGATCACGACCACAAGACCGGCAAGGTTAGAGGTTTACTATGTAACGCCTGTAACGTTTCCTTGGGAGCTATGGGAGATGATCCAGAAAGACTCTTGAAGGCCTACAGCTACTTACTTAAGAATAAGTCTGAGAGCGATGGCGATAATACCAGAGCACATGATTCCCAACCACCACCTGTTGAAGCTTTCGACGTGCTCTAAGCGTTTTTCCGCTAAGTCGGTTCTTGCGACATGAATTTCCAGGGTGGCTGTGTTACGAACCATTGTATCTGAAATTCTTCTCAATTCAGCCTTAACTTCCGACATATCACTCTTTAATTCGCTTAGGTCTTCCATGATCTAATTCCTATTGGTTGTCACTCTTATTTTGTAATAGCTCTCTAAACAAACCTTGAAGTGTCTGTTGTGTCTCTGGGGTAACTGCGGTTTTTGCTGCGTTAGCTGCACCTTGAGCCACAGGAGAGGCTACTCTCTGTAGTCCATGAGCTGCTACCGACTGCGCTAACGGAGTCCCTGCGGCGTGGCTTGCTAGAACAGCGGTCCCTACACCAGGGAGACCCTTTACAGCAGCTCCTACGGCGGCAGGAATAGCATCAGACATAGTTGTGCCCGAAGTAATGGGTTGAGGCTTCATTAAGCCTTTGTTAGCATAAAGTAAAGTTTGCTCGTCTTTTAATGCCTTTGGCATTTCCCCTTCAGACAGTTTTGCTAAAGCCTCTCTGGCAGCGTCAGCTTGAGATCTATAAGCCTCAGCTTTGTATGTATTACCCATCAGACCCGATTGGTTAAAAGCTTGCTCGTCTCCCAATCTCTTTAAAGAAAGAAGCCCACTTCCTCCATAAGAGCCTTGAGAAGCTGGGGAGGCTGGAGTAGTGGTGGAGCTAAGAGGAACCTTTTCTCCATTATCCACCATGTATTTAGTTGAAGTGCTTTGTGGAGTTCCTGGGGTGTAACCTGGGGCTTTTGTCTCCAGAGAGTGAGCTACGTCTGAGAACGCAGCATCTCCCGCTTCACCCGCCGAGAAGGGGGCACCCGTCATAGGGTCGACAAACCTAGCTCCCTTTTCTTTTACAGCAGAGGAGAGTGTGTCACCGCTGACGCTTCCCTTTAAGTCTTTTGCTAGAGACTGGATCTTATCTTCAGCACTAGCATACTTAGAAGCTACCTGTGTAGCCATCTGGGCTTTAGTGCCGACAATGCCTTGATCGACTATCCTGTTACCAATATCTTCCGGTAGATTTCTAACGCCTTTAAGCCCTATAGCTCTAGCCATGAGGCTATTAGCGCCTGACTTGAATTTACCAGCCAAAAAGGAGGCAAGGGCGCTTCCAGTCTCCCCTAGACCTGAGGTGGCGGCATTTACAGCGGCAGAAAACCCCACGTCATCTGATAGTGGTTTTTGATCCATAGCGTTGGAGACTACCTGTTGTCCCGCTCCAGCTAATGCGTTAGCCCCAACACGAGCACCTACTCCTAAAAGACCTTCTAACCCAGCAACAGGAGCGGCCACTTCTCCCGCCGCAGCTCCGACAATAGCTTTACCAAATCCCCTTTTAACGTCAGGGTCCATCTCATTAAAACCCGAGATGTCTTGTTGAGCAGCGCCACGCATCATGGAGATGGGTTTAGCGTCGGGTTTACCACCTTGAGCAGCTTTGTCTGCGGAGTCAGGAATCTGCTGAGGGTTTTGGGCTTGAGCCATAGCACCTTTGGTAGCAGCTCTCTGCTTTTGAAACTCCATAAGACCTTCAGGAGACATACTATCGTAGTCTCTCTTCTGAAGATGCTGTAGGTCTTCTACTGAAAGGTTTGAAAGGTCCATTTATTGTCCTTGTGGAGCTTGAGGGGCCTGAGGAGCTTGTTGTGCTTGTTGTTTTTGCTTTTGTTGCATTAGGAGGGCGGCTTGCTGCTTCTTTTGCATAGCTTTTGCTACTGCCGCATCTACGTCATCCAGAGCGGGTGCTTGAGGAGCTTGAGCAGCTTGTTGTGGGGCCGCTTGTGCTTTTGCTTGTGGTTTAAAGAAAGACATGAGCCTCTGCAAGTTAGACGGATTAGCGTCGGCTGTAGAGGGGCTAGAGACAGGATTACCTGGCATGTTAGCCTTCTGTTTGGAGTACTCCTGTTGCATACTCTTAATTTCACCAAGCTTTTGGTCTACGGGGCTTGCAACAGAAGATAGAAGAGAATTAGAATCGGCCAGAGGGGCTACTGCGGGACCCTGCTGAGCTAATTTAGCCTTGGTTTGACTGTGGAGGTTTGCTAACTGACCTGTTCTATTAAAAACAGACTCTCTGATAGAATCCCTTTGACCATCTGTCATGGTGGGGATTTCTGGAGTGTTGTTGAAGTAGTTAAGTGTGTCTTGGAACTTCATGTTGGCTGTTTTGCCACCAGAAAGCTGGTCCATGACTGTCTTAAGTGCTCTACTTCCACCTTGACCAGCAACTAACCGTGCTTCGTTGACGATAGCAATTTTATCAGAGGTAGCGTTCTTCTGATCAAGGGCATCTAAGGTTGCTTTAGAGGCGTCTAACTGGTCACTAATGGGCTTATACTCTTTGTTAGCCATATCTACAAAGTGCTTGGCTTGAGAAGCCCCGGCATTTGTAACTGAAGTGGGATTGTATCCCTTAGTAGCAGAAACAGTACCAGATCCCCCGATAGAGGCCCCAGAACCCTCTGGGAGTGCTCCACTAGAAAGGAGGTCCTTTAAGGAACCCATATTTCTTTGGCTTGTTTGACCCTCTAAGTAACTCTTTAAGAGTTCCATAGCTTGAGCCTGATTTCCTTGAGCGGCGGTTTTATCGCCTTCGCCGATCTCTTTCCAGATTGCTGGTAGGTCTGAATGTCTTAACATATTATTTTAACGCTGCCGCAGCAGCGCCTCCTCCACCACCACCGCCACTAGAACCGCCACCTTGGAACAAAGACTGACCCGCCTTCTGCACCATGCCAGGAGACATCATATCAATCAAGTTAGATGGAGCGTTAGCTGCGTTGGTATTAGCTACGGATACGTTTCCACTATTAGCTACCTGGTTAGCTTGGTTTTGAGCGCCAGCACCAGCTACCTGAGAATTAACTCCAAAGTTAGCTGCATTACCAGCCATCTGGTTATTCTGACCATTAAGATTACCCAAGAACTGTTGCTGTTGAGCAATCTGATTTTGGGTATTCTGAAACCTTTGCTGTGCGATCTGCTGCTGTGCTCCCGCAAGTTGTTCATTTTGTGAACCTTGCAGACCGGAGAACATAGCTCCTGCTGCACCAGAGTCGGACAGCCCCCTTTGAGCTAAGTTGTTAGCCATAGAGTTACCAGCCTGACCAAACTGCCTGGAGATGTTTCCAGCTTCTTGGCCGTAAAGCGACTGATCTTGGGGTTGTAAGTTAAAGCCTTGGTTCTGGAGGTTATTCAAAATACCCGCCTGACCAGACTCTAATCCTTGGCTTGTGCCTAATTGTCCATTTAATTGGGCTTGTCCAGACTGTATGGCCGGATCTATGTTTCCTAGGAAAGAGTTCCCAGTTTGAGCTGTGACCTGATTGGGGTTGCCGCTAAGACCTAGCATCCCCCCTATAGACTGTGCAAAACCACCCATGTTAGATTAACTCCTTAACAAAATACACCATATTGCCTTCAGACCTTAATAGTTTCATGCCATATCCAAGTAGGACTAGCATCGAAGTGTGGGCTGTGGGCATATTAGTCGCCACCGACCCAGTTAAATATTTTACGTTTCTCTCGCGAGCGATATCCGCCACTTTATCCGCCATTTTTCCCGCAATACCTTTTTGTCTCTTATCTGGCTTAACATAGATATCTACTATGTAGCACTCTGTAGGAAAGAACTTGTAGGTAACGAACCCATCCTCTGTTTCAAGAACGTGTTCGTTACGCTGCTCAAGTAGGTAATCCTTCCAAAGACTCATATTTTGATAATGTAACTCAGTGCAGTGTAGGGTTGTACGTTATTATGCGCTCCACCACCGCCGGGGTTGCTGATATTAGCCGACGCTCCGTTAGTACTAGCCCCAGAGTTAACCCCGTTAGCTCCAAGAACGTTACCACCGTTAGCGCCACCACCGCTGTTGTAGGTACCAATACCATGGACGTGGCCTGAGTCTTGGTAAGCGGTAACTGGCAACTCAGAGGCTACCAGGGTATGTGTAGCTTCGCCACCAATAGCTCCAAGATTAGCCCCAATAGTGCCACCAGGACCCACCGCTACCCTACCTTGCATGTTTGGTAAGTTAAACGTAGTAGAGCCATTACCAACGCCGTGAGGGGCGAAGGTGATCGTGTACGTTCCCGAGGTAGTAGCTGAGTTATTCAAAGTAATCGTAGTAGACGTTAAAGATGCGATTGTAGTGTTAGCTGGAATACCAGTACCACTCACAGCAAAACCAGTCTGTAGTCCCGCCGTAGTTCCAGAAGGTAAGGTTAGTACCGTCGTAGAGACTAAGATACAAGACAGTTGCAGAGAGAGGGCTGAGAATAACGTAGAATAGGTAGTTCTCGATACCGCAGACCCATCACAAAGCAACCAAGCAGATGGCACAGATATACCACTATAAGGGATAACCGCGCCAGTTGGGAACTGAGATCCCCAAATAGGTAAGTTACCCGCTCCTTGGGAGATAAGAGCTGAACCAGCTACACCAGAGCTGAGTTCTGCCATATTTCCTACAGAGTCATTACAGACTAATACATTTGCTGTACCAGCTTTTAACTTACTAGAAGTGCCAACTCTTGTCAAGCCATGAACTTGAATATTTGTGTCATCCAAACCCGTTGTATTTAAAAGGGTTTGTATGTCCGTATAACACTCGTTGATGTCAGCACTGTAAATCTTAGTTAAAGGCTGAAAGGGGAAGTCTGAACTGGTATATGTAAGGATTGGTGCCATTGATTAATTTCCTACTCTGTAAATTGACATAATGGTTCCGTTTGACGATGGAGCGCCGCCTTGAACTGTAACACCACCTGGATTCCCTATGGTCACATAATCGCCAGTATTTAATTTTAACTGAATTGTTCCGCTATTGAAAACAGTTGTAGAAAGACCACAAAGACCGCAATAAAAAGAACCATTTTTTGACAAAGTTAAGTTGTTGCTTCCACTAGCAGAGTAGCCCACAACAGACACTGAATAAGTTCCACTTACAGGAGCTATATATTGATAGGTAGAAGTGTTCATGGCATTATGGGAATCAAATACCTTAGTATTAAAAGGTACTGTTGTAGATGAGCTGTTTCCACTCAGATAGTAGCTCGCGTTCACACTCTCCGTAGCCGTGACTACTGCGGGGCCTGACATTCTAGTTAAGCTCAAAGTAGCGGACATGTTCGAAGATCCGCCAGAATTCTGCCATCCCCATAGTGTGATAACATCGCCAGCGTTTAAATGTGCGGAGTTTAGAATTGGATTTGTGTTACCATATCCATTAAAACCAGCGATTTGAGAAGCATATAAATTAGATCCATTTTTATAGACCGAAAAGAAATTCTGTCCAGAACTAATATAGCTATATTGATTTGCGGCTATTTGATAATAACCAGAAACAGGTACTATATAGGAATTTCCCGACACTCCAGCATGAGTGTCATAATTGACCGTACCTAGTGTATAC
>Ga0209698_10000521_pt1 | contig 43973 bp, 47 predicted proteins | sample LitLauG_LLR_2012_FD_187203 | JGI IMG/M metagenome (GOLD analysis project Ga0209698, IMG submission 187203) | Freshwater sediment microbial communities from Pennsylvania, USA - Little Laurel Run_MetaG_LLR_2012 (SPAdes) (version 2) | ecosystem: Environmental > Aquatic > Freshwater > Creek >... | reverse complement strand
CCACCCGCCCCACCTGAGCCACCATCCCCCACTGCGGCGGTTGGGGCTGTTGCCTGGGCAGATGTCGTGGTGCTGGAGTTCGCCCCGTTTGTACCGGCGGTTGCCCCACCAAGTGAGTTCGCGGATACGGTTCCTCCAGCAGTACCGCCAGTGGTTGCGCCACCATTCGTCCCATTGTTTCCATTGTTCTGGATGATGCCTCCTGCCTGGATCTGACACGTCCCTGTGCAAAACAGACGGTAGCCCGCAGTTTTTAGGACTCCAGAACTGGTTACCGTGATTGAGGAGTAGAACCCATCCGCAGACAGGGTGACGGTGGTCGAAACAGAGAGCGCCCCATCTGAGCCGTCGCCCAGTTCAATGTCGTTAAAGGTGCGGATTGGCCCGCCGGTTCCAATAGGCATCTGTTAACTCCAGACGTGGTTCGCAGCTGTTGCGCCGATTGTTGCCAGCCGACGGGAGATAGCTTCCGCCATCGTGTCTAACCTTTGCCGGTTAGCCGTAAGAGTTGCGATGGCGTTTGGGTCGGTAGTGTCTGCCAGCTGGTTCTGGATTGAGATACTGGTCAAGGAGATGGCCTGAAGCACCACCGCATACGCCATGGCGGTGCCCAGTACGCTGCCAAATGTGGCAGGTGCGATGTTTTGCTGGGTGGCTATCGTGTTTAGCGAATCCGCAAACGGAGCCAGGACGGTTTCTTCCGCTGTAGTGAGTGCCATGCTGTGTTTCTATTCGGGAGGAGCCGGGTAGGGCTCGGTCGGGTAGTGGCGTGCACGAAGCGTAGCCGGCAGATTCATCCAGAAATTGTTGACCTGGGCGCGCCACTCGGTGCCCCACACCGGGGCGCGCGCCGTGAGCAGCGGATCGTCCATCGCGGCGGCGGCCACTTTCCAGGCGTCGTAGAGCGCCAAAAAATAGGCTTCCCGGTCCGTGATCCAGGTGAGACTCTGGCCCGTCGAGGTGAGCCGGGGCGGGATCATGAGGCCGTACGCCACCACCGCATCGGACGTGGTCGGCACCGGATAAAACCCGAACCCCAGCCCCTGCTTGTACCAACCGGTCGGGATAGAGGCGGTGTCGGTGACCGGATTCAGTCCTGCCAAAACCAGGCGCTCCCGGTCGTATTGCTCGAGCGGCGACCCGGCCCAGGTAACCACTTCCGGGCTCCACAGCTCGGATCCGTCGGTGGATCCCACCCCGTCGAGAAACCCGGAGCCCGTGTTATAGAGCTGCTGCTGTCGGTTCGCGGTCCAGGTCCAGGTCGCTTTCCCGAGCACCGGCCAGCAGCGCATCGCGAGCTCTTTCACGCCCTCGTCAAACCAGAGCCCGAGCTGGTTAGAGTTCGTGATGGTGGGCGAACCGCCGGAGCCGGTCGGGAGCTGCACCCGGACGGAGTTTGACGCCAAACGCAGCAGCTGCAGCGTCTCGTTTTCCAGTTGCTGACGGGTCCAGCTCATGCCTTCAGGTGTCTCCGGCCGGCGGTCTCACGGTACCAATCGGCGGCGCGTGCTCGGCATTCGGCGATCTGCCAGAGGTAGTCTTTTTCAAAAACCGGCATCATCATCTTGTAGGAGGCGTCTTTACGGGCCTTTTGCCGGCAGCGGTAGTAACAGGCTTTCGTAATGGTGGCCTGAAGCGCCCACTCGGGCAAGGGAAACGGGGTGGTTGCCGAAAACGCCACGGGCGCACCGGTCGAGTCCCATGCCCAGATTCGCCCTGGCCGCGCAAAGCCCGACACGGACACGGCGGCGGAACGAGAGACTTCTGGCGTCGGGTAGAGCCGAAACGCCCCGGAATCGTCCGAGGCCCCGCCGATCAGGATATAGCGCGGCGGGTCGGCCGTATCGTTTTCGTAGTTTGACCCGAAGAGGCGCTGGGCCCGCTTCCGGGTGTTGATGATAAGCGGCTGCCAGTTGCTGCCCGAATCCAGGACTTTTTGCTCCTTGATCCGGTACACACGCGGCGGGCAGTAGTCTTCCTGGCCGGCGATAAGGTCCAGGTAATCGGTCGCAAAATGGCAATCCGACTCGCCCGCCACATCGTTTGCCGCCTGGACGATGTGCGGGTGCCACTCGAAGGATGCCACCGCCTCATCGGTGCCGGGTGTCTCCTCAAGAGACAACTGGCAGGAGGCGAGGATAGACCCAAATGTCGGATCTGCTGTGATGAGGGGGTGGGTCAGCATGGTGTTTCATTCGCCGCTCGCGTCTCCGAGCGAGGAGACGGCGACAGGAACGCTTAGAGTGGTCTGCGGATAACGGTCAGGTTTGCCTGGCTGGATTGGTTCACCGGAGAGCCAGCAGTCCCGGATCTGATCTTGATGTAGTTGAATCCCATCCCCCAGGTCGTATGCTGGAGGTTTAAGGCGCAACCCGTTGTCACAGGGACAGTGACCGAGATGGCTGTTCCTGTGTCGTTGTACAGCTCGTAGAAGGTGACCCCATCCTCAGACACCTGGAAGGTGAGGTTGGCAGCCGTCCAGCCTGTAGGGACGATGATTCTGGCAATCCCCTGGCGTTCCATCACAATGGCGGCAGATAGAGAACCAGACGCCGCAATCACTGCTGGGAGGGCTGAATAGAACCCGAAATTCTCTTTGGCCATAATAGGTTTCCCGCCCTGGGCGAGGGCCCAGGGCGTTTGCAAGCGGTCTGGTTTAGCCGGTCGCGTTCACGATTTCGGCCGCGAAGGTAACGGTGGGCGTTGAGCCGGCACCGGCAATCGTGCATTTGAACTGGATGTTCCCGGCCGAGTAACGACCAAAACCGACCAGCGGAATGAAGTACTCGCCGGACTGGGCGGTGGTGGTCAAAGTGATCACCGGGGAGAACTCCTTATCGTAATAGGTGTTGGTAACATCCTGGTCCTGAGCAGAAAACTGAACCGTATTCGACCCAGACGCATTGGACGCCGACTTATACCGGATGCGAATCCACAGGGGTTTGCGGAGCGGCGTGCGCCCGGTCGAGAGTGCGACCGGGTTAGACGTAAAGGTGGCCGTTTTGGTAACAAAACCACCGGTGATGTCGAGTAGATTATCAACCGCCATTTGAGTCCTCCTTATGCCAGCTGAATGTCGAACGCGCGGGCAATGGCAAAGGGGTGCGGTTGCAAGATGCCGACGCCCCAGTCAATCAGTGCGTTTTCCTTCACACCGGTTTCCGTCGACCGGCCCAGGTATTCCAATTTCAGTTCCTTGCGCTGCCAGCCCCTAAACGTGGTGTTGCCGTAGCGGACCACATAGAGTGAGGTGTAAGCAGTCGAAGTGCCCGAGGTGACACCGGCGGAGGTCTCGTAAAGCGACACGACCGGGGTGACCGAGTCCTGCTGCCAGCCGAGGTCGCGAACCGTGGCCATCCGGAACTTCTCGACCATGCGCCCGAACGCGTCCTGGTCGTAGCGCCACTGCTTGGTCTGGCGAAACGCACGGGCCATGCGCTCTTTCATCAGGTAGTTGGTGTAGATCACGCAGTCGGTACCGTCCGGCGACCCGACGAAGGCGAACATGGTCCCGAGGATCTCCATCAAAGTTTCCGCGTCGGCGTCCGCCATGGATGTCTTCATGTTCAGACCGCCCGCGTCGATTAGGTTTCGGGCGGGCACCTTGTAGTGCGGAAGGGTGAAACGAGACTTGAGCCCCACCCACGCATCCCCGTTCCCGGCGATCGGGTCGTTGTTGATAAAGGTGGTGTTTAGCTCGTAGTTCAGGTGGTCACGCCAGGCACTAAGCTGCATCTCAAACGGGTCACCGATCCAGTTGGGGGATTCGAGGAGCGCCACGTCCACCTGGATCAGGTTGCGCACCAGGTAGATCGGCTCCTGGAAGTCCTCAAAAGACGCTTTGTAGACGGTTGGGTCTTTGTTAACGCGTCCCCAGCCGGAAAAGCTGCCGGGCAGGCCGGTGGGCAATAACCGGAGAGCTTCGGCTTTAAGCGCCGGATTGGTGATGAGCGGGATGTCGTTTAAGATCGAGGTGGGCAGCAGGATCGCCTTGATCAGCTCCCGCACCCCCGGATCATTGCTCTGCATCGCGTAGTCAGCGAGTGTGAGAGCATTAGAATCGAAGGACATGGATGGCTCCACGTCCGACCGTCAGGGGGCGCGGCCCACTGTCGGTGGACAGGGGGCAATGGGAGTCGGCAAACGTCCCGAAAAGAGGTGAAATAAATCACGTTCCTGTCGCCCAGGACGGCGAATGGAATCACGTGCGGCCTGGTAGTTTCATCCCGAGACCGCGCATATGGTTTAGCCAACCGTTCCAGTTGGAACCCTGCTGCGCCTGGGCACCGGCCGGTGCGGCCGCGGGTGCGCCGCCAGGAGTGGCTGCGGCCCTGGCCGGCGCGAGCTGCTGCTGGCGCTGGGCCTGTCCTGCCTGGACCGTGACCTGGCGCGACACTTCCGCCTGGATCGCCGCGTGGATCTGCCCGGCGATCTGCTGGGCCGTCATCGGATTGGCGGTCACCAGCGCCTGGACGGTGTCGGCGGGCACGGACGGGTACGCCTGGCGGATCGAGGCAATGGTGGCGGACTGCGTCTGCACCATCGTCTGGCGGATCAACCGATTGGCCTGAAACTCGCGATCCATCGCCTGGGCTTCCATGTTAAAGAGCCGCTCGGCCACGCCTGGCTCCATCTTTCCGGCATCCACTTCGGCTTTGTATTGTTGGAATCGTTGACCGACGGCGCTCTGGTGCTGGGCCAGCGCACTTTGCTCGGCGTAGGCCGCCTGAACCGCGTCAGCGGACGTGTACCCCTGCGCCTGGAGCTGCTGGATCAGCGGCGCGAACTGCTGGGCAGCGGCCAGAATCGTCGGGTCTACCTGGTGTTCCGGGGCGGGAACGGACCCCACCGGCGCGGGTGCAGGCGCCGCCGGATCTGCGACCAGCGGCGCGGCAGCCGCAGGAGCAGGAGCCGGCGCGGCTGGCGGCGGCACGCCTTTTGCAGCGTCCTCGGCAGCCAGCGCTCCCGGAGCCCAGCGCCCGAGTAATTTGCGCCGGTTCGCTTCGGCTCCGTGGTCGTCTACCGGTTTTGGCCAGTCCGGACCGCCGGAGCCGTCGGAGAGTGCGCCGGTGCTGGAATCAAGACGTGTCGCGACCGCGCCCTGGACAGCGCCAGGGGCGGTTCCTTCGCCGCTCGTGCCTCCAGGAGCGGCCGGTGGCGCGGGTGACGCGCCTGGGGAGGGATCAGGCATGGTTTACCTCGTTTAGAATGTGGGCGAGTAGCCCAGGGTTGTCTTTGAGAACCGCGAACAGACCACGTGAAAGGCGTCCCACCTGGTCTTCCTCCAGCCCTGTCTGCATCGCAGCGTCGATAGCGTGGACGATTTCGTGCAGGAGCACTTCGCCTTGAACGCCCGGATCGTTATTCGCGGCCAGCACGATTCGCATCCGGACACCGTCGAAATAACCGAACTTCCCGTCAAGGTACGTGTCCGTATCCTTGAACTGGACCAGAACCGGGTAGTCAAGGCCCAGAATGCGTACGGAGGTGACCATCAGAACCCCAAAACCTTACCGGTCGGCATCACGTCCTCGACAATTACGGCAAGATTGGTGAGCTGCATGATCGTGGGAGCATCGCCCGTGTTACCCAGTTCGTGGAGGGCGGGATGGTACTGATTGACACTGAACGCCGGGAGGATGTAACCCGATGGTAGCGTCATGCTCTGGGCCACCGGGAGCAATCCGGAGCGGAACTGCTGGATCCCATCCTCGAACGCCGCGAAGGAGTCCTGTAGCCCCATACGCTGGTAGTAGAGATCCTTGCGAAGAAGGGGGCGGCTCGCTGAGATTGCGTTGAAGGGCAAGCCATCCGTGGCGAAGGTTTTCTCGTACTGGCCAGAGTTCTGCTCCCCGCCCCGGATCACCTGATTGTTCGGGTCCATGTCCATCCAGTTGGTCGTCAGCACGTTGTTGGTCCAGGTCTGGGTGCTGTCGGCTCCGTCGAATCCGGGAGTAGATACGACCTTCTGGAGCACCAGGTTGAACTGATCTGGCTGCCAGTTGGCGATAACATTGTCAACCGTATTCATCGAGTCGCCGAGCAGGAACTTATTCGAGATCCATTTGCCGACCCTATCCGCAAGCTGGAACCCGACCCAGTCTCCCGGTCCCTGATTATCGCCAAAGTGCCGAGGGGTTACCCAGGACATATGCAAGACCTTGCCGGTGTTCGCGTTAAAGGCGAAGGGAAGGGCACCGGCAACCTGCTGGCAGTTCGGAGACAGGAGCTGCGTGCCGTACGCCTCACCGAGGTAGGCATAGATCGAAGCGACAAAACCGTTCCCAGGTCCAGGAGCCGTGAAGCTGGATTTGGTCATATCACAGGCGACCATCTCCACGAACCACATGATCGATTGAAAGACGCCTGCATCCTGAGCTGAGGCGACGATTTGCGCGATGACGCCATCGGGAACAGGACCGCCGTTAAAGTTCCGAAATGCCGAGATCAAGAGCTGAACGAACTTCATTCCCGCTGGACCTGGGCACAAAAACGACGCAGGGCACTGTGGCTCGATGCCGGGGGTGATACCAAAAGGGGTCACCGTGCCGTCCGCCCGAAGAACCACCCCATGCGCTGCAACGGGAGCGCTGGCAGAGGTTACGGCCGCCGGAGACGATGCAGGAGAGGGTCCCCCTGGCCCCCGAGCAATAACCGTATAGGCGACCGTGCCGCCAGGTGTTGCTCCCTCATCCACGTAGCTTGGCGTAGTGATACCCGTCTGGATAACGGATCCATTGCGCAGGACATCATAGCTGGTTGCACCCACGGACGTGCTCCAGGTCAGGGTATTGGCGGGTTTGCCCGTTGTAGCGTCCCAGGTGCTGCTTGCCTTCAGGCCAGTAGGAGCAGCCGGGGCGAGCGGGGCGGCGGCAGGTACGACCACGGTTTTAGAACCCATATACCCGTCAGCGCTGTCAGTGACATCGACGATATGAGGGACAGGCTGCGGACCCGGTGCGACAGGCCGAATAAATGTTGCGGTCAGCTGCGTGGGGGAGACCGGATCGTCCAAGGCGACCGTAAACGTTGGTTGGTTTGGCATAGTTTAGTCCTGGTTCACGTTGTCGTAGCTTTGCGAGGGCTGGGACTGAAGCTTTTGCTGCTGCATCTCCATTTGGGACCGGTGCCCAAGCTCCGCGAGCAGCATCTGGCCCATGAGCCGCAGCGATTCCTGGTCCTGGGCCTGGGCGTGTCCCTGGGCCGCCTGCGCGCCGATCTGGCCGTGCTGCTGCTCGGCCAGCAGGATCTTCCCGCCCACCGCCGCCTGTTCGCGCTGCATCGATCCGGCCTGGCGGACCACCTCGGTTTGCAGCTTGCCCTGGTTTCGTAAGTTTTCCAGGTCCTGCTGGTGCTGGGCCTGCTGGGCCAGTTGCTGGGATTGCTGCTGCGCGGCCTGCTGGGCCATCTGCTGACGCTGGGCGATCTGCTGCTGGAGCATGTCAAGCACCAGGTCGGAGCGTGACAGGCTCATAAGCTGGACGGCGATCGCCGCCGCATCCGGGGATCCGACCGGGCCGAAAAGGCCCATCTGGAGGTACGTCAGGATTTCCTGGTTGCGGCCGGCGGGCGTTTTGGGAGTGGCCGATCCGGCGGTCACGATGCAGGAAGCGGCGCCGCCCTGGGACAAAGCGGTAAACGCCTGCACATTGTTTCGGGCCTGGTCGGGGTTCCCGGTGTCATCGAGCCCCACCAGGCGCTGCAGGTACGGCTGCGCGTTGAACCGGTACGAGAGGATCGCGATGTTCGCGGTGTCCTCGAGCCCGGACTCCATCGCATTTAGCGCGATCGCCAGCTGGGTGCGGTCCGACTGCTGCAGCATCTCAATCGCGATACCCGCCGTGACGCCGCCTTCCGTTTGGCCCAGGTTCGGGTCGTGGATCCCGGCCATGTGCTGCATGTTCGCCCAGAGTTCCTGCTTGAGGCGCCAGACGTCTGCGGTGACCGGTGGTGCGCCCTCCATCGTGGGCGGCGTGGAGCCAGGGTTATAGAGGATCTTGCGGACGTGTCGCCCTTCCTCGATGTCATCGACGTACGCGTCCACCCGAACGCCGGCGCCCTTGTCGATAATGACCGTGAGCTTGTCTTCCTCGATCCGCTCGATCACGCGAGACGCCAAACGGTTGTACTCGACCTGGAGCGGCGCCAGATCCGGCACCAACCCCCGCGAATACGGGTGTCCGGCGCACTCCTCGAGCGTGTAGCGGGTGAACATCGGGAACGGGCGGCGCGGCGAGTCCTCGAGCCATTCGGGCAGCCACTCACCGTCGTAAAGCAGACGGTCCCCACCAATCACGATCCAGCGGCCGTTCTGGTACTTGGGGCCAGGCGGCTCGTAGTAGTTGATGCACGGGGCCTGGGCGACGTCTTTCCCGGCAATGAGCGCGGAGAAGTTGGCGCCGTAACCGGGGAGCTGGGAGATCCCGCCGTAGCCCTGCAGGTACCCGAGGTACCCAAGGTACGGAATCGCGGATTCCGCCTGGACGAACTGCCCCGCTTTCCCGAACTGCTCCTCAAACCAGACCAGTGGGCGCACGGTCATGTCCACGACATAGCGGCAGTCCTTGAAGCGCCGCGCAGCCGGATCGAGGAAGATCTCAAACGGAGACTTGACCTCCACGCAGTGATCTCCGACGCGGGCGCGCTGCTTGCCCTGGAGGCTCCCATCCGAACCGATCTTGGGGATGTCCGCCATCGCGTTCGCGTCCCACCAGGAGTACTGGTAGCAAACGCCGGTCGTGTAGAGCCAGTACGCGATCTCGATGTTTTGCTGCTGCTGATTCAGTCGTCGGGCCAGATTCCCGAGGATCGCACGCCCCTCGGCCGCCGCCGCCCGGTCAATCGGGGACGTGGTGTCCGGCGCGACGGAGGCGTCGGGCTTGGTCATCGTGAGCAGCGCGATCCACTTGGTCATGAGTGGCCGCAAGAGGTTTTCGGTGATGTACCGGTCCGGGTCGGACTCGTCAATCAGCGAGATGATCTTGTTGGCCGCGTCGTCCCAGGCGAGCCACTGGCGCCCCTCGACCATCGCGATCGAGAGCACCCATTCCCGCTCCATGAGCCGGCGCGCGTCCGCAGCCCGGCGCCATTCCTTTCGGATCTCCTCCACCGTTTGGCGAGCGTCCGCGGACTGCTGGCGACGTGGCTGGGGCGCACTGTCGGGCGGCCTCGTCGAGTAGGGCGTGACCAGCTGCTCCGGCGTCCCGGCGTTCGAGTTCAGCGGGGCGTTTGCGGGCTGGGAGCCGGAGCCAAAGACCTTGAACACTACGTGGTGGCGTTAGGCGCCAGGGACGGCGCGACTTCAGGCAGCGCGGCAAGAGCACCTACCACGATCTGCTCCATCTCGGAGGCAGTGAGCTTCTTCTGGGCAAGCGCCGTCAGAATCGGGTCCAGAATCGGGAGCAAGGCCTTAAATTCAGAGGCGACCGACGCATCGGCGTACCGGGTCAGCAAATTGGCCAGCTCGTCTTCTGCCGCCACCCAATCGTGCTCTTTGGCATCTTGAATGAGTGGGTCCACACCGAAAATCTTAGTAATCAGGGACATTACAGTTTCCGTTTCCGTTTCTTAAACTTAGCAAGCCAGGACTCGTCTGAGACGTGGATCCCCCGCCGGAGCAGGTTGATTTCCCGCCAAACGAGAAAAGTGATGGTTATGAGCACCGACAAAAGCACACTGATCAGCGCGTTTAGCAAAAGTGACATAGAGGCCATGCGGGACGCCTTAACGGAGGCGGGACTGCCAAACACCGATGTGCCGGACAAAGAGATCCCGCTGTTTTACGGCCGGGCGTATTACGAAGGGCAGGTCAATGTGGCGTCAATGCCGCTGGTTCGCTACTCAACACTTCGGCTGCTGGTTCAGGAGTGGGAGCGCCGGGATCTTCGCCGCCCAGATCGTCCGGATCCGTGAAGCTCTGGGAGCGCACGAACCACTCCCGGATCGCCTTCGCGCCGCCCACCGCAGCCATCCGGATGTACTGCACATTCTGGCCCTGTGCCCCGTCCACCCACGGCAGATAGACGGAGATCTCGCCCGGTGCCAGGTCTGTCTCAACCGCAATGGTAAGCGAGATCGTGCCTTGCTCCCGGCCCTCCTGGGCCCGCTTGGGGTGAGCAGCGGCCACCAAACGCCCCAGGGAAAATTGCACCGAGTAGACCCGGACATCAATGCCAGGCAGGGCCTGAACGCCGGTTTTCACCGATCGACCCGATCATGCAGGTTATTGATACCGGCGCTGATCACCCGAAGCTGCATATTGTGGCGCTCGACCAGTTCGTAGAAACCGCTATGGACAGGCGCTGGCTGCTTGGAGTACGCCTGGTCCGGTGCCATCTGGTCGGGTTTAAGCACCGGACCGATCCGCTCGTGAAGGCTGGCAAGCTGCATAGACACCCGATCAAGCAGATCCGCCTGTTCCTTGAGGATATGGCCGATAGTGACTTCTTCCGGTACCTGCATTGCAGCTTCGGTCCCATAGCCGCGCGCGGCATCTAAACTGGTTCCCGATTTCCTGTCGTACATACTGAATCGCTCCTGTCGTGATCGCCGAGCACGGCGACCGAAGTGGGGGTTTGAATTAGAGTTTCCGCTTCGGGCGGTTTTGCCCGAATTCTTTGGCGATATCGGCTTCCCGCTTCTTTTCCTCCGGACTCTTTTTGTCCGAGGGCCGGGGACGGGCGGCCAGGCCGTAGCGCCATTCATCGACCGCGTGGTCTTCCTTGTCGGTGTCCAGATCCTCGCGGTCGTTTTCGTCGTGGACCATTTGCGTGATGGTGCGCACCAGATTCGGGCGTCGCCCCTTGAGGTAGCGCCAGAACGGGGTGCGCTTCACCACCTGGCCGGACTGGTCCTTTTCCTCGTCCAGGTCATGCAGGTATCGCCGGCAGTTCGCCCAGCCGCCTTTTCGGTCATTTGATGCAGGGACCATGCGTAGCCCAGCAGCCAGAAAAGCATCCACATTGGCGATCAGTCTCCCCATGTGGTCCGTCTTTTTGGCCCACATGGAGGGGTCTGCGTAGATCGGCACCTGGTCGAGCCGCAGCCCCCAGCTCTTGATGCAGGCGACCACTTCGGCGGCTTGCTCGGGATCGGTCGCCCGGATCTGGTACCGCTCGTCGATATCGATCACCCGGCCGCGATCGTCCACCACCCGGAGCCCAAACGAGGCCGGAGACCCGTAGCCCCAGTCGTACGAGCCGGAGTACTGCCAGTATTTTTCGATCCGGACCTCATCCTCGAACACCCCGTGGCGAGCCGGATCAAAGTCCGTGAAGAACGCATCGGTAACCGCGAGGAAGGCTTCCTCGTCATCTGAGGGGTATTCCTGCGCAAACATCGCGCCCATACCCGGCTCCGCCTTCTTCAGTCGCCGCCAGTAAAGCTTTCTATCGGCTGTATCCCTGCCGAAGCGGTGGTCGAGATCCAAACGGATCGCCAGACCCACCTCCTCGTCTGTTCGTCGAAAACCAGCTGGCGGATCTGCTTCGTACTCGTCGTGTTCCCACCAGGCGTAAAACCGGGCGGTGTAACCATTCGTGCCGGACTTGGCGGTTTCATACAGGTCGTGGTAGATCTTCCCCTGGCCACCGGTGCCGTTTGCCGTGGACTCCACCGCGATGAAGCCGGAGGCGGGCACCGCCTGGAAAAGACCGGTGATGGTTTCCGAGTGCTCCCAGAACGCCGCTTCCGAGCAGTGCAGGTTATTGATGGTGTAGGAGCGGCCTGCCCGCTTCTTCCCCGCCGTCATCACCAGGATCCGGGAGTTGCGATCCGGGAAGTAGAGCTCGCGCCGGTTTGCGTAGCGCGTCGGCGGACGGATCCCATCCGGCAGGTTTTCCCAAAAGCGGGACACCATCTGGAACAAATTCTCGGTCGCTTCCTGGTCGTGGGCGATGATTACGGAAACGGTGTTTGGGGTATTTACCGTGTCCTGGAACATCAGCGCAATCAGCAGAGTGGAGAACCCGAACTGGCGCGCCTTTAAGATGATTTCGCGTTTATGCCGCAGCGTGTGCCCGAGCTGCGTGAGGTAGCGGGCCTGGACCGTGTTTGGCTCAAGCGGGATGAGCCGCTGGTCCTTCGTTTGGATCTTCAGGTGCGGGAGTCGCACCTGGCGCTCCGGCGGGATCAGCTGCGCCGATCTGAGGGACGCTTCCCGGAGGCGCTGGGCCACCACTGAGAGGGGCGGCGTATTGTTTCTCGATTTCGTCGAGGTCCTGGGCGATGGTAGCAAGAAGGTCCACGTCCTGTATGCGCTCGGCCAGCACTCTGGCGATCGCTTCCATCCGGTCAAAGAGGTCCGCCGGATTCACCGCATCCGCCGCATCGAGCGCGGCCAGTTTGTCGGTACTGATCGCGGCAGCGGTCATCAATTGCTGGTACGTTGCCTCTTTACGCTTGGTCGCCGCCAGTTTGAGCGCGGCCTCCGCTTCTGCCTGGTACAGCTGCCGCAGCACGTTTCTTTTCTCATGGCGAGACCTCGCCACCGATTCGTGCACGCCGATGCCACCGCGCCAGGACTTGATGGTGGAGCGCGGGATCCCCAGCTGGGCTGCGGTCAGCACCAGGTTCCCCCCGTTGGCATCCAGCGTCGCCAGGGCGTTTGCTTTATCCTGGTCGCTGTATTTCAACATCGATCTCGATGCGCGTATAGCAGTAGCAACAAAACGCTTTATTTTGCGCGATCAGAAACGTCTGGTTGCCACATTTTGAGCAGCGCTCAATGGGCGTAATAGAGGCTAAAAATTCATCTTTCTCGTCCAGCGTCTTTTCGACCTGTGTGAGAAGGGATTCCATATCAGCCAGTGAAGCTTGTGCGGCGAACGCGCAATTAAGCCCTCGCTCATAACACTGCGCCCAGCGTCTGCCGATCGCAAAAGACCGTGGTTCTTCGCTCACGAGTCCCACCTGCTGTAGACGATGCGTCCGGCCTCATTCACGTACCACACATCCCCCCGGTGATTCACCCGGTCAAGTGGCGACTGCTTCGGGTCCAGGTCCCCCGTCTCCGGCACGCGCCTGACGCGCGTCGCCTCGATCACTTCGCCCATAATGCTCGCGTCCACCGGCACCCGCCGGGCCTGGCGCCAGGCGCGCGCCTGGGCCCGCTGCATCGCGATCACTTCAGGGGTGCGTTTCTGCATCGAGGTCTGGTCCTTGTGCCCCATGTCCCACCTCAGGGGCCTTTTGCAAGCGTTACCGTGGGTCCGACACCAAAGCACCCGGAAAGCATCGAGCCTCGCCCTCCCGTCTGGAATGACGGGCGCTCTCACTGAGCTACGGGTGCGCGAAAAGCAATCCCTGGCCCGCACCACTGGAAACCAGAGGCGACGGGGCCGGTGATAGCCACGTCAACGGGGGAACCCGCCGGGGGCCAGGGACTCAAAGAAGGAATCCGAAAGGAGTTCGCGCTTTCGCCCAGATTATACACGAAACCCACCCCGTCAACAAACTTTGATGAAATACGACCAAACAGCCGACTTCGTGTACCGGGGACAGGGGACACTTGGACGATTTAGGGGAGGGTTTAGGGGACAGTAGTATGTCCAGTGTCCCCCAAACGCATTCCCATCCATTGATAACCCTTGGTATTTATTTCGATACACTTCTGTATAGTGGTGGAGGGTAGGGGATACTTTTCCTTAAAATCACGCTTATGTGCGCGTGCGTGCGTGCGCGCGCGAGGTATAAACCCGCGCGCATGTTAGGAGATATTCGTAAAAAGTCTCCCCTACTCTCCCCCAGTGCAGAAATGTATACCGAAATAAGTATCAATTACCGGTATCAGGTATCAATGCGTTTGGGGGAGACTAGACATATAAGTGTCCCCCAAAGTGTCCCCTAAATGCCTCAAGTGTCCCCTGTACAAAATACACTTACCGGCGCCGGTGGGCGTACTCCACCGGGGAGTGCACGCGGGCCTGGGCGGCGAGGTCCGCACCCGTGAACCGAACGTAGCGCATCGTCATCGAAAGGGACGTGTGGCCCATCAGCTCCATCAGCGTTCGTTGCTGCCCGCCGGACAAAAGGAACAACGTGGCAAACGTGTGGCGGAAGGTGTGCGGGTGGCAATGGGGAACGGCTGCGTCTGCCCCGAGCCGGGCGCAAAGCTTTCCGAGCCCCACCCGCGTCAACGCCTGACCGCGCGACTTATTCCCGATTGAGGGGAACACCGGCGCGTCCGGGTCCTGGCCGCCGAGCGCCTGGATCCAGCGCCACAAGGCCGACCCGGTGCGACGCGACCAGTGCACGGCCCGGACCCGGCCGCCCTTCGCGTTTTCCGCCCGGACATTCGCCCGGCGCGCGACCAGGTCCAGATCCCCCCAGACCAGCCCGCACACCTCGGTGGCCCGGAGCCCCGTGTCCAGGAGGAGCAGCACCAGTGCCACATCCCTCGGCCCCTGGGCGGCCGCCTGGAGCCGGCGGATCTCGTCCTGGGTGAACACGTGGAAACCGAGCCCGGACGTGCGGTGGATCGGCTGGCGGACCCCACCGAGCGGTGAGGTATCCACCACGTGCTGCTCGACCAGCCAGTTGAGAAACGTCCGGACGCGCCGGTACCAGTCCTTCAATGTGGAATCCGAAAGCGGAGCGCGCGAGCGGGTATCTCCGGCGTCCCAGCGGCCGCCGGGCTCGAGGTGCGCGCCCTGGAGGTATGCGAAGAACCGGCGCAGCGCCGCCTGGTCAAGCGTGCCAATCCGCTCGCGCGAAAGATACCACGTGAGGCGCTGGAGGACTTCGCGCTGGGTGTCTCGGTAACGGGCCGAAAGTCCCGCAGCACGCGCATCCAGATCCCACGCCTGGCCAAGTTCGGGCAGACGAATCGTGGCGACACCGACACGCGCCGGGAGCGGCGCCTGGTAAACCCTTGCTCGCTTCAAAACACGAGAGGGAGGAATCTTAAGAGTCAATTTGGGCACTTCCTTGAATGAAAGTTACCCTGCGAAAGGCGTTTTGGTTGTGTGACCGAGTATTAATAACTTACAGTTTTTATCAGAAAGGTACCCCGTACCGGACTTGAACCGGTGGTTTCCTCCTTGAAAGGGACGTAGCCCAAAAAGACCTTAGAAATGGGAATACGCTCTCAAAGCACGCCTAACGCAGGGAAGCAAACGAGGCTGGGGAGGAATCCTAATGGACGGTATTATTCGTCCGCTCGGAAATCGGCTGCAGTCGGTACTTGACGACCCCAAGCACCGTAAACCGATCCTCATTGATGCGTCCCTCGCCGTTGGTCGGCTCCAGGTACGCACTTTCTCCAGTGAACCGAATTATCTTACAGGTTCGATAAAACACATCAACAGCGGCTACTACGATGTCGCCTGATTGAACCGTTTCCGGTCCAGTGAGAAAAACCACGTCACCGGGGTTTAAGAGCGGGCACATGCAGTCGTTTCGGATCCGCATCACGCGCACGTGTCCCCCGAATTGCAGTGGCTCGGCGCTATCATCGTCACCTGGTGTAAGCCGCTCCATATTGGCGCCTACATCCACAATTGCCTCCATGCCGATCAAAAGCTGGGCGGACACACCGGCGGGCAGGTCCTCCGCAATTGAGAGCAGCGGATCGTCCGCGACGCTTGGTCGGTCCACCAGACGAACATACTCGTCCATACCGGCGCCACGCAGATACCGGGCTACGTTTTCTCGCTCCTTTCCAGCATCCGCCGTGGCAGATGCCCACTTGATGGGGTATCATTTCGTCAAAGTTTTTTTGACAGGATGGAAAATGACCCCGGAACAGATCCAGAATGTGGACGGGTGGGTCCGCGAGGGTGTGCCCGTGCTTGAAATCGCCCGCCGGTGTGGGACCCACTACCGAAAGCTGTTAAAGCAGCTTGATGACGCAGGCTACCGGCTCGACACCCGCCGGCATCTGCAGCGTCGTCTGGTGCGCAAAGACATGGAAGCCCAGGCGGCGGCGCAATGATCGGACCCGCCCGCGCCCGCCTGGGCATCACGCAGGCAGAGCTCGCGAAGCGCGCAGGTCTCTCGGTCTCCACCATCCGCCGCTACGAATCGGGCTGCATCCCCTGCGAGACCATCGCTTGCCGGCTCGCGAGCGTGCTCGGGATCAGCCTTACCGAAGTTGCCCTGCGAAAGGCGACTGAACTCCATTCGCCTGGTCAAGTCGCTGCCGACAGCGACCGGAGCACGGCGACCGGAGCGACCCCGGTCGGTACGTCCGGCCGGGGCTTTTCTTACCAAAAGAAAAGCCTGGCGCGTCGGTAAACGCTGCCAGGCCGGACGAAACTTGTTTCGTCGAGGAGGATTGTCATCTTGCTTTCTGATTCTGTTATACCACTAAATGGCGATGAGAGTGAAACCACCACACAAAGTGAACCGGAGCTTCCACCACTTGCCACCTTTCGCCTCTCGATAGCCTTTGGCAAAACCGAGGCAGTAACACTCACGTCCGAGTTCCGGATCAGCGCGACCAGCGACGACAAAGACGGGGCAGACTGGGCGATGGCCGCGATGAAAGCCGCGATCCTGGCCCTGGTCGGTGAGGACCGGTACCCGTCGGTGATGGCAAGCTTTGGCGCGCAATGGGACGCATGGAGGGCACAAAAATGACCCAGGCACCAAACGGCGAAGTCGCCTTTAACGCTTCCGAGTGGCAGGCGCTCCGGACCACGCAGATCCGCGCCACCTCGCTCCTGTCCGAAGGCTACAAGGTAGAAACCACCGACACCCCCGGCATCTACTTTGTCCGCCGCCCCGTCCCGCTGATCAAAAAAGACGGCACCTATATCGAGGGTTACACGGTGGATATCTGCCAGGGCACCTGCAGCTGTCCCGCCTTTGCCAGCCTCGGGGACTGCAAACACAAAATCGCGGTCCTCACCTCGATCGCGGAAGCGGTGGCGCTGCTTGGCCCGCTGCTCCCCCAGCCCGTGAAGGTCACCGTGCCCGATCACGCACCGGCGCCGCTTTCGCCGAGCGAGATCATCCGCCGCCAGGAGTACTGCTACGCGGCCCGGTGGCAAGGGGGCGTCACATACAACTGGGCGCTCGCCCCGATCCAGGAAGCCACCCGGATCCCCTCGCACTGTCCGGGCCTGCGCGTCTTTATCATCCGCTGGTACGAAAAAGACCACCGGTTCGCCATTTACCGCTCGAACCGCCAGGGCTTGATGGGACCCGAGTGCACCTCCGAGGAGCGCACACTCCTCACGGAGCTCGGACTGGAGGCGACCCCGTGACCATCCCTGACATGATCTTCTTTTTTTCTTTCGCCTTTGGCGCGCTCTATTGCCTGCTCAAAGGTGCTCCCGATGACGCCGCGATGGTGGTGCTTGTCATGGCCGCGTATCTTTCGATCCGACTGGAGGAAAAGCATGATCGCTATCGCTAAGCGCTACGAGAATCTGATCTGGCAGCGGTACGCCCCGGTCGATCCCCTCGAGAACCTGCTCCTCCAGATCGCTCTCCTCGAAATGAGAGACGAATCCGACTGCGTGACCGGTTTCCTTTTGGAGCGCTACGACGCGATCATCGCCGCCGCGCGCCAGGTCATGCTCGAGCTCGATTCCGCAGACGTGGTGGATGCGCCCACCCGCTGGGAGCCGTTGCCGGGGAGCCTCGGCCAGGTCGCGGTAGGGGGCGGCTATACCTGCACAGTGACCGCCCCGGCCGTGGTCGATCTGCCGCCCGCTCCGGAGCCCCCCGTTCCGGATCCGGAGCCGCAAACGCTCGCCGACTACGCCATCGCGTCCGGGGATCCCCTATCTGTAAAAGCGGGCGAATTCGTGAAGTACTGCAAGGCGAATCCCCTGCCGCCCATGCCGGGAGACTTCTCGGCAGAGGCTCTGAAACAGGCTATGGAGGCGCGCGCCATCAACACCCCAGGACTTGCAAGGATGCTCGGGATCAACGCGCAAACGGCCTACAACTGGGTAAAAGGGACCACAAAGCCAACCGGTCCGATGATACCTAAGCTGCGAGAGCTGATACCGGAGGCTTTCGTTGCCCCAGTATCCCCCGCTCTGGAAGACCTGTCCCCGGAGGCGATCGAGCGTGCCAACTCCATCCAGGAAGCGGTCGCGGAAGCCAGGCGTGTTTTCAACATCCCTGGCGGACGCTTTGACCTGGTGCATCTGCGGGGCGGTAAGTACACGACGATTTCCGTACGCGAGGCCGTCCCCCAAAACGCAAAAGTGATCGAGCGCCACGAACGCCGAAACAATGGCACCTGGGAGGTGCGCACCAGCAACCTCCGGCGGGAAGGGGGGGGGGCGATAAATGAAACGCAAGCGTGACTCCATTCGCCGTCCTGGGCGACAGGAACGTGACCAAACCGAGCAGATCCTCGCCCAGGTGGACCCGATGATCAAAAAGTTTGCGGGCAAACTGACCCAGCAACACATCGTGGGCGCGCTCGCCTCCCTTACCTTTGACGAGGCGGTGGCCGAGTGTCGCCTTTTCGCCCTTGATGCGATCCGCACCTACAAGGTGATACCGGGCGGCTGCTCGATCACCAGCCACATCTACAACGCCTTGCAGCACAAGTGCGCGGGCTTTATCTACCGGTCCCCGAACCGGATCGTGCGTTTCCCGGCCGCCTACGCCGAAGGCCGCCTCAAAGGGGAACCGGTCGCCGCGATGGTGTGCGCCTCGCTCTCAGAGCCCTCCTCGGGCGACCAGGACGGCACCAGCGCCGAGCACGCCTGGAACCTGGCCACCACTCCGGATCATGCGGGCAGGATCCTGGACCGCCTGGTGCTGGCGCAAGTACTGCGGCATCTGGACCCACGCGACCGGGCGATTTTGCTTGCGACCTTTGAGGGCGACACGTACGAGGAATGCGGCAAGCGATGGAATCTTTCCCGCGAACGCATCCGCCAGATCCGGCAGTCGGCGCTGGAACGCTCCCGGCGCATCGCCGAAAGGATGGTCACCCTATGAGTCAATTTGAACCCTCGGGGTACCAGAAAGGCGTGTTCCAGCACCTGGTGCACGGCCAGGGGAACTTCGTGGTGTCCGCGGTCGCCGGGTCCGGGAAAACCACCACGCTCGAGAGGGCGATCGCGCTGCTCCCCGGACCCTTGCAGTGCAACACCTGGGTCGTGGCGTTTAACAAAGCGATCGCGGAGGAGACGGCGCGCCGGCAGCAGATCGGGCGATTCCCGGCCGGCGTTACGATCTCCACCTTCCATTCAATGGGGTTTCGGATCCTTCGGGCTCACTACGAGGTCCGGGGCCAGGGCTACATGAATAACCTGAAGTACTTCCGGCTGCTCGACGCTGCCTGGAACCAGCAGTTTCGGCTCGGCCGGATCCCGAAACCCGACCGCAAGGACGATAAGTTCAAAGTCGCCAATAAATGCGCCGGGACGCTGGTCTCGCTTTGCCAGTCCACGCTTACCGAACCGACCCGCGAGAGCTTGATGCTGGTCGCGGCGCACTACGAGGTCGAGCTGCCCGCCCTGAACTTTTTGGAGCCCGTCGTGGACGTGGTGCGCCTGGTGCTCACCTGGGGACGGGACGGGATGCCGGAGCCGGACCGCGAAGGACGCCGGTACCGCCCGAGCGAGCACGTTGCCTTTGCCGACCAGATCTGGCTGCCGGCGACCGATGCGAAGATCGATCGGCCCCACTTTAATCTCATCCTGGTGGACGAGGCGCAGGATTTGAACCGGTGCCAGTTGGAGCTGGCGCTCTCGTGTTTGGCCCCCGGTGGCCGGATCGGGTTTGTCGGGGATCGGCACCAGGCGATTTACGGATTCGCCGGGGCGGATTGCCGCTCCATTGATTACGTGATCGAGCGCACCAAAGCGCGCGAGCTCCCGCTCTCCATCTGCTACCGGTGTCCCACCACGGTGATCGCGCTTGCCAAACGCCTGGTCCCGGAGATTGAGGCCGCGCCGGGTGCGCCACTTGGGAACGTCGAGTGGACGGACCGCACCGAGATCCTCGCGCGGGCCGCCGGCGACTGGCAAGCGTTCCGGGAGCCGTGGCTGGTGATGTGCCGCACGAACGCGCCTCTTTTGTCGGCCGCGGTCCAGCTCTTAAAGCGCCGGGTGCCGGTTTACATCCGGGGCCGGGAGTTTGCCGAGCAGCTGCTCGCGGACGTGGACACGATCGCGGCGCTTGATGAGTACTCGGACGCCACGATTATGCAGGCGATCGGGCTCTATGAGTCGCGGCGGCTCGAGCAGCTAAAGGCGGCGGACGCCTCGGACGCTGCCATTGACGCCTTGCTCGACCGGCTCCAGTGCGTCCGGATCGTGACCGATGAGCTGATCACCCGCAAAGGGAGCACGTCAGCGGAGGCAGTAAAGCAGGTCTTAAACACCCTGATCCCGGAGCAGCCGACCGAGGGCGTGGTGTTCTCCTCGATCCACCGGGCCAAGGGTCTCGAGGCACGGTACGCGGCGATTCTGCGGGCGGATCTTTTGCCTCACCCGCGCGTTTCGGGCGGGTGGCAAATGACGCAGGAGGCGAACCTGGCGTACGTGGCGATCACGCGCGCCAAGGAGGAGCTCTGGATCGAGGGCGAATTCGGGTTTCGCTCGCTCCGTTTGTCATAAAAGTTTTATGACCAGACGCGAAGGGGACGGCGTTTAACGGTCCCCACTACTACACGCGAGGGGGTCGGCGTACAGACCCCGAGGAGTATGGATGGCAGCACAAGACGTGGATTTAGACGTTTCCTCCAAGGGCAACGTGATGGTGGCCGGACAGCACGCGGCAACGCTTGCAAGCGTGCAACTCGTCGAGCGAGACAAGTACGTCGCACAAGGCCAGGCGTCCACCGGCGAGAAGGAAGTGCAGGTCGAGTGGATCTTTGAGGCGGCGTCCCCCGCCGATCCGGAAAACCCGGAGCAGATCACGCTCTGGACCTACAAGAACGGCAAGAAATTGCGCGAGCTTCTGACGTCCTTTTTCGGGCGGCCACTGACCGAGGACGAGGCGCAGCACCTCTCTACCGCAAAATTGGTGGGCAAGATCAAAGGCTACGTGATGGTGATTCCCTACACCAAAAACAATGGGCAGCCGGGCGTCAAGTTTGGCGGCTTTGTGCACAACATCGCCGGCAAAAAGCAGCGGCCCTACCCCCAGCCGTCCGAATTCTTCCGGGAGCCCGGCACCGGTTCCCAGGTCCCCGCCCCGAAAGCGGGCGTCCCGGCGGAAGATGAGTTCGAGGATCCGTTCGACAAGTAAGGGGGCCGCGATGAGTCATTACACAGTGGCGGTTATCACCCCGCTGCTTTCCGGTGAAGTAGACGCGCAGAGCCTGGTCGACCAGGTGGTCAGGCTGATGGCGCCCTACGACGAAAACACCGAGGTCGAGCCCTACGACAGGCCGTGCTATTGCATCAAGGACGAGGTACCGAATCCTGATTGCGAACAATGCGACGGCAAAGGCAAGTACCAGACGAGCTACAACCCAAAGTCGAAGTGGGACTACTACCTTGAAGGCGGGCGGTGGAATGGCGCCTGGCACGGCTCCAATCGCTCCGTGGTCAGTGATATCCCGGCCGGCTGGAGTCCCTACGCGGCGGTAACACCGGACGGCGAGTGGCACGCTGTTGGGCGCATGGGCTGGTTCGCTATCAGTTTTGATCGGAAGCCTGACGAAGAGTGGATAGCAGAGTGGGAACGCATTCGGGAGCACTACCGCGACCACCAGGCGGTGCTTCTGGACTGCCACATTTAACGACTTCCTCCGCGATGACCTGGGCGGCCAGCGAGCGATGGAAACGCCGGGGAGAGGATTTAGCAAACCCCTATCAGGTCTCCCCGGCGGAAGATGTTTCGCAATGCTAACGAAAGGAGGAGCAAAACCATGGGTGAAGAGACAAAAAAGCTGATTGATTCAACGATCTGCAAGTTCGTTTGTGATTCCGTCACGAAGCACCAGTACGGCGGTGAGACGGTGAAACTGGTTGCGCAATACGACGAAAAGCTCGATGAAGATCGCCGGTTCGCCAAAGCATCGCCATCGGGGTCCTTTGAAGTGTTTGTTAGCAACCCGAACGTACACGGGTTTTTCGAGCCAGGCAAAGCCTATTACATGACCGTCACACCAGCGGGTTAACCGCTTCGTTATCGCCCGGCCGGGGGCGTGGTACCCGGCAATTTGACTCTCGATGCACATGGTGTGCAGGCATGGGCGGAAAGAACACAGGGAAACCTGGGCCTTACGACTGAGACGGACCGGGCGACGTGCAAGCTTCGGGCTTGCGTAAAGAGATGTCCAAGTTGCCGACAGTGCCTAAAGGCAGTCAAGCGGGTTCGATTCCCGCCGAGAGTCCTACGGAGGAAACATGAGCATCATTTTAGCACTGGACCCCTCGACCGGGTCCGAGCCCGGCACCGGCTGCGGGGTTGCGCTAGTCGAATACCCGGCCCGGCGGATCTTGGGCCTTACCACTATCATCCCGAACGCATCGGATGCAGACCTGTCCCTGGTCGTGCGGGCGGACCGGATCCGGCGCATCCGCACCGGTCTTTCCGTCTTCCTGGAGGGGCGGGACCACGAACCGACCCACGTGGCCTATGAGCTGCCGTATCGCGGTTCGGACACCATCGAGGCGATCCACTGGCTGACCGGCACGCTGCTTTCCATGCCCGCGCTTGCCCTTTTGCCGCTCGTGCCGATCAGTGCTGCCGAGGCGAAGAAAGCCTGGGGCTGCGCGAAGCTTTCCCGCGCGGACGGGAAGATCGCCGCCACGTTGTGGGCGAACCGCACCTTCCGGCTTTCCCTCGGGCCTACCCAGCACGATATGGCGGACGCTCTGGCCGTCGCGGAGGCCGCCTGGTCCCGTGTCCGCGCCGGCGAGCTGCTCCCTCTCCCTCCGGCACGCCAACTTGCGATGTCACTGCCCAAACCCCGGAAGGCGCGCAAACGGTGATTATTACCACGTTCGGGAATCGACACGACACTCAGCCAAGACGCCGGGAAATCGACTGGGAAGATTTAGCCCGCGATCTGACCAGACACCGGCCGCGCCAGGAAAAGGACGGGATGCTCTGGTGTCCCTGCGGATGGAGGCCGGGCCGGATCCGGGAGCAGCAGAACCTGGAGAAAGGGAACCTGGTCGCGGTCTGCTGCTTTGTAGCCGACATCGACGATGGCACGCCGCCGGGCGCTTTGGAGGGTCTGTGGGGGAACCGGGCCTACGTTTTGTATTCCTCCTGGGGCTCGACCACCGAGGCCCCGCGCTGGCGCGTGGTGTTTCCGCTCGCGGTTCCCATCCCGGCTGAGGAGTGGCGCGGCGTCTGGGAGCGGTGCTCCTACTGGCTCCTGAAGAATCATAACGACCGGTCCGCCAAAGATCCGTCCCGGATGTACTACACGCCCTCTTGCCCGCCCGAGCGCCTGGCGGAGGCGTTCGCGCGGTCCCAGGACGGGGAGTGGCTCGACGCCCGGACCCTGCCACCGGTCCCCGAAAAAGCGACCGGCACGCCCAAAGCCGCCCCGACCAGCGGCACGGCGGACGTTCCTGTCACCGCGGACGGTGACCGAAGTGAAGGCCGTCCGGGCGACGATTACAACGCGTCCCAGACCCACGAAGATATCGCCGCGCTGCTTTTGCGCTGGGGCTGGCGTCGCGGTGCGGACCGGGGCGACGCGATCGATATGATCCGGCCGGGGAAACCCTCCGACATCCGCTCCGGCACCATCGGACACGTGGCGCCGGGCGTCTTTTACTGCTTCACCGACTCGGCCCCGCCGCTCGCGCCGGGTCACGGGTACGATGCGTTCACCCTTTACACGATCCTGGAGCATGGCGGCGACTTCAAGGCGGCGGCGGCCGCCCTGGCGCGGGAGGGCTACGGCCAGCCCGACATCAGCCTGCCCGACGCCGCCTTCGACTGGGTCTCCCCAAAGAAGGCGCCCGAGCCCCCGGAGACGCAGCGGTTTCCCCTCACCGAGTACGGGAACGCAGAGCGCCTGATTCGGCGTCATGGGGAGGACCTGCGGTTTTGCCCGACGCGCGGCTGGTACGTGTGGAACGCCTGCGCCTGGGTGCTCGATGAATCCGGGGAGGTCGAGCGGCGTATGAAGGCCACCGTGCGCAAGATTCAGTGCGAGGCCGATGCGCTGTATCGTCGGGCCCGCCGAGAAAACGACGCGGACCGGAAGCTGGGGATCCAGAAGGAGGCGGCCGCAACGCTTGCCTGGGCGAGCAAATCCGAATCGAACAACCGGATCGTGGCCGCGATGCGCCTGGCCCAGTCCGAGCCGGGGATCCCGGTGGAGGCCGGGACACTCGACGCGGATCCACTGCTTCTGAACCTGGCGAACGGGTCGCTTGAGCTTACGACCGGCAAGCTGCGGGATCACGCCCGGACGGACCTTTGCACCAAAGTACTGCCCTACGCGTACGACCCGAAAGCCGTGTGCCCCACCTGGGACGCGTTCCTGAAGCGGATTTTGCCGGAGGATCTCGGGGCATATCTGCAGCGGGCGGCGGGCTACACCTTGACCGGGCTTACCACCGAGCAGTGCCTCTGGTACTTGTGGGGTTCGGGCTCCAACGGCAAGTCAACGCTTGTGATCGTGCTCCAGAAATTGTTCGGGGCGTACGCGGTGCATCTTCAGTCCTCGGTGATCACGGTGCGCCCGAACGGGATGGTAAACGACGAATTGGCGCACCTCGCGGGGGCGCGCCTGGCGGTGATCAACGAGCTCGGGAAAAACGAAACGCTCGCGGAAAACGTGGTCAAGCAGATCACCGACACCGACGTGATCCGGGCCCGGTTCCTTTATAAAAACTCCTTCCAGTTCCCCCAGACCCACAAAGTCTGGATCGCTGCAAACCCCAAGCTGTACCTCGCGGACACCGGCGACGGCATCATGCGCCGGATTAAGCTGGTGCCGTTTGCGGTTCGGATCCCCGAGGCGGAAAAGGATTTGCATCTCCTGGACAAACTGGTGGCGGAGCTGCCGGGGATCCTGAACTGGGCGCTCCGGGGGCTTACCCAGTACCTCGCGTTTGGCATCCAGGAGCCGGATGTGGTGCGCCAGGCGGTGGAGGAATACGCGGAGGAAAACGACGTGTGGGGGCAGTTTTTAGAAGACTGCTGCACGGTGAGCGGGAAGGCCAAAGTACAACCGGCCTACCTGTACGCCGCCTACTGCCAGTGGGCGGAGCGGCGCAACGAGCGGATCCGCTCGATGACGGTGTTTGGCAAAGAGATCAAATCGCGTTTCGGGGTGACGAAGGTTTCCGGCCAGCAGTACTACACCGGTCTGGCCTTGAACGAGGGGAGGATGGATTGATGGACGACGAAAACGAAGTGGTCGAGCAGGAAGAATTCCATATCGACACGGAGGAAAAAGCGAACTGGCTTTTACGAAAGATCGCCACGATTGACGCCGAGAAGGCACGCGTCAAAGCCCAGGCGGACACCATCGTAAAGCAGCTGGAGGGGGACCGTGAGCGGCTCATGGGCCGGTTTGGTGCAGAGCTGGAGGAATGGACGCGGGGCGAACTGGAGCGCCGGGGTGGGAAGCGCAAGTCGATCGTGCTCTTGCAGGGCACCTGCGCGTTCCGGGCGGTGCCTCCCAGACTCGTTGTCTCCAGCGAGGAAGAGGCTCTGGCGTTTGCTAAGGCGGAGCCAGGGCTGGCGCAATTCGTAGTCCAGAAAGATGTCTGGGCTCCGTCCGTCAGTGCTTTGTTCGGGGACCCAACGGACAACGGGAAAACAGTCTACCTCAATACCGCCCATGTGCACCTGGAGCGCACCGGCGAACTGCTGCCGGGCATCGAGCGGACAGAAGCGCGGGAATCGTTTTCGATTAAGTTCCCAGGAGGGAAGGAATGACTGCCGAAGACTTACCGCCGATCTACGTACCACTGCAGCCCGTCGCCTTCATGGACTTTACAAAAGGCGGCTACTGTAACTCGTACCATAACGAGGAATTTAAGATCACTAAGGTGACCCGCGCCGAAACCCGGAAATCGGAAGCCGTTACCACTTTCTTCCTGGATGATACTGAGTTCACCGATCTGGATGTGTTCAAAGTCGCCTTTTTTGAAAGGTATCCACAAATGATAGACGCCTGTCGTAAGATCGACCAGGAAAAATTCCCGGAGAAGTACCCGCCAGCCCCTAAGAAGACGATGACGGCCGCCGAATTCATCGAGCGCTGCGCGGAGCGGGGGTGGGTGCTCCAACCGCTCGCCACCGGTGGGGTCCGGATCCACGGCCAGGGCGTCCCGGCGGCGGTTGTGGCGACCTTGGAGGCCCGAGCGGAATCCATCCGGTGCGCGCTCCTGGAGGACCTGCCCGAAGTGGTGACGTTTCTAAAGTGGTCTCGGAGCGCGGCGATGAAGGACGAGATCCCGGTACGGGCGGATTCGCCCATCCCCTTGCCGGACGGCCGGTTCTGCGCGCACCCCAAAGCCGAGCTCATGCAGTGCATCACGCACGCCCGGATGCTGGCCAGTCGCCACGGGGAGACCGGGTGGATACAAACAGAGGAAGGCGGTTTGCTTTACGCCACCTGGATCGCCTTGGCGCGGTGGTGGCACGACCAGGAGGGAAAGAATGGCTAAGAAGATGTTTGAAGCGCACACCCAGTCCGATATCAAGCGCGCGGACGCCGAGAATTTCGTAGGCCAGAAGGTCCGTGTTAGCTGGAAGTTTGCAGGCACCTCTGATACCGTGGACGCCAAAGTGGGAGGGGTGCAGGACTATGGAGGGCTTCAGCCCTCCATAGTCCTGCACCCCTTGGATTCCAGTCGCAAGCAGATCCACCTCCCGCTGCGCGCTTTGACGAACCTGGCGGAGCTATGACCTGGCGTTATCGAGCGGCTAGTACGATTCGGGATACACTGGCGGGCCTTCCGGCGGACGCGGATGAAAACGCCGTCCGCCGGGCACTGAGGGATGCCTATCCGTTCGGACAGCGAGAGATGCATCCCTACAAGGTCTGGTGCGAGGAAGTCCGGCACGCGTTAAACCTGCGGTTCCGGGGTGTTTGGCCCGGCCAAGTGCGCCGCCTCAAGGCTCAGGATGCGGACGAAGACACGCTCACGATGGAGTTTTGAATCAATTCCCTTTCATCCAGGCGATCACCGCGTTGGGATCCAGTCGTGGTGTCTTGAAGGTGTTTACGGTGAGATAATCGACGGCGGTGTCGCCATTTAAGATGATAGGCGGGGTGGCGGTGTACTGATTGAAAGGCGATTGTGCGCTGTAAGGGCTACCGTAGACACTATACTGATTGAAAATCGAAGTCGCCGAATACTGGCTTCCGTAACTTCCATACGCATTCGACATTGACTCGGCTGCGTACTGATTTCGAGAGATCACACCAAGGAAAGTACCATCTTGTGCGACGACTTTAAGGCCTTCAAGACTAGTTATTCCAGGGCTGTAACCATAGCCGCCATTGGTTGGAGCCCCGCAACCTGTTATCAGACAAAGTAGGAGTACAAGAAAGCAAGAAAGGAGTTTCATAACACCGATTTGGACACTGTTGTTTGAAACCCCTCCTTGGTTACGATGGAGTTTTAACCACCGACTGGGCTATTCGCGGTCGGGGACGGATCCGGGAGCCGCACCACCAGGTCCACCGCGCCAAATTCCGACAGGTTCCGGTATCCCTTCGCCCCCTGGACGCGTCCGATCGAGGTCGAGGAGTTTTCCGCCACCAACCCGATCACCGGCTGGGGGTCCCCGATCCGGCCGACGTAGATCCCCACGTGGCCGGCGTCCCCATCATTAAACATCTTGTAGAGGATGTCACCGGTCTGCGGGTAGTCAGAGATGTCCTCGACCTTTTTCCCCAGGCCCGCCGCCTGCCACTTCTGGGCCGCGTGCAGCGCTGTGTCCGCGCGGTAGTCGTCGTACCGGTCCCCATACACCGCCTCGATGACTTCGCGGACAAACATCTGGCAGCAGTGCGGCGTGGAGACGAACGCCGGGTCGTGGATCGCTTTCCGGGCAGCGACGGCCAAAGCATCATTTGCCATAAGAGGGCCTTTCTCCAGAGCGTGCCTGAATGAGCGTGATCCCGTTTATCTCCACGTGCTGCGGGTCGGTCCCGAGGCGCACGCAGGCGTCCCAGGCGCGTGCGTCCACCGCCGCCCACACGATTTCTCGTTGACGCTTGGTCAGGCCCCACACGCCGCCCCAGCACAGGTCCTCCGCGCGGACGGCGGCCGCGAGCATCAAAGGGAAAGCGGGACTGTCCGCACCGTCCTCGACGATGTCCACCGCCAAGGCTTCGGGCTTGCCGTCGCGGTCCTGAGCGTTATGAAAGGACCAGGTGACGTTTGATTGGCCGGACGCGTAGAGCCGGGCCTGGTCGTTTTGGGAGCGCCAGGCTTCACGGATCCGGGGACTGCACCCCCGCACCTGGAGCGACTGGAGGATGAGCTGGATCCGGGGGCGCAGCGCTGGGTGCACCTGGGCCAGCATTGTTTTGTTGTGCGATTTGAGGTCTGTCGGTTTGTTTGGCGTCTGCATTTGATGTATCGATGTAAGCACGGAAGGTCACCAGCCCGATGGCGATCGCATGGATGATAACCTTCACCCCTGGCGGGATCGCGGCGAGTACCTGGTCGTCAGAAAAAACAGCGATGTAAACAGCGATGGCGACGATCAGAAAGCCGCGCACGTTCGCCCCGCCCTGCGTCATAGGCGTCATCCTCGTTGAAATCCTTTCAACCGCGCATTTCCCCTTTCTTGAATTCCTCGATCTGGCGGATGTAGGCTTGCTCCCGATTCCGGAGTGCGATGATCTCTGCGCGTGCCTGTGCGAGTGCTTCGACGCAGCTGGTTTTCTCGCTCTCGACCCGCTTGATTTCTTTCTCGAGATTGTCGATCTTATCGGCGAGGCGGTTGATCTTGGCTTCGGCTTCGTTGTACTGGGCCTGGACGCCGTTGTACTGCCGGGTGACCCCCTCGTAGAGCTTGGCCCACTCGAGTGCCGTTTTGTTCGCATCGCTATAGATTGCCGCATTTGCCGTCGCGTCGTCTTTTTTCTCCTGCGCACGCGAGGTGCGGGTTGCGATAGAGCGAGCGGACAGCGCGGAAATGACGCCCACCAGGACTCCAGAAAGGCCGGTGATAATCTGCGCAAAATCGGTAGTCATCTACTTGGTGAAAATGTAGGGCGTGGTCGGGCCGCCCTTTACAGGTTCACCCGGCAGGAACGCTGCCGGTCCGGCCTTCAGGTTCATCGCCGGGCGGGGCCACAGGGTTTCTCGCCCTGGCAGCCCCCAGCCCGGCAGCCCCTGGCCAGGAATGTTCTGGGCAAACGCGTCGGAGATCCCCTGGATACCGGGCCGGATCTGGCGCTTCAGGGGATCCATCGAGACGGCGATCTCCCGAACGCCTTTCGGGATAAAGGAGGAGCCCAGGCTGCCGATAAAGCGCGCCAGTTTGTTCGGCTGGCCCAGGTCCTTGATCGAGGCGATCCCGCCGATCAGCGGTTCGGATCCCACCTCGTTGATCAGCGACGCGCCGGTGTTTAAGACCGGGTTGGACCAGCGGCCCGACGCCGAATCGATCTTGTGGTTTTGCTCGTTGATCGTGGCGCCTAAGGCCATGAGCGAACCGAAGGGCAGCATATCGGAGACGTTTAGCCAGGTGTCTCCTACCCGGATCGAGCCCTCCGGCAGCTGCATCTTCTCCCGGTCGGTCGCGTCCGAGTCGGCCACGTTTTTGCCGGTCAGGATCCCGTGGTTGTTCAGGTACGCCCCAAGCGCCACCAGCCCGAGCCCGGTCATGCCCCGGCCAAAGGTTTCGGCAAACGCCTTTTGCTGCTCCGGACCAAACGCCCGGCTGGCGGCCGCGTCGGCCGCGGCTTTCAGCTCGGCGCGGGCGGCCTGGGTATCGTCGTAGAGCCCTTTGGACTGCGCCCAGGCTTCTGGCGTCGCGGACCCGAAAGAGGGTTTCCCGAGCAACGTCTGGAGATTGTCCTGGGCGCTCTGGAGCCGCTGCTGGTTCTGGACTTCGGTCTTGATCTGCAGACCCGCTTTCACCGGAGCGTAGGCGGCTCCCACCGCGTACTCGAGCGTGCGGCCGATGATGTTGGACGGGGTCTTCACGAAGGGAAACAGCACGGAGCCGATGGTGTCCAGCGCGGGGTTGCCGGCGGTGGCGTCCTTGAACTTGTCGCGGGCGGATTTCCAGGCGGATGCGATCGCGTTGTCGTTCTGGAAAGTGGCTTCTTCGCTGTCCACGATCGCCTGGAGGTGCATCGCCTCGGTGGGACTTGCCAGCAGCTGTGCCCGGCGCGCCGCCACGTCCACGGCCGGTTTCCCCATCTGCTGCGCCGCCTGGGCCTCTGCCTGGGCGAGCATCGTGGCCTGTTCGTTTAAGGAGCGCTGGTATCCGAACACGCGCGTGATGCGGTCCTGGGCGGAGATCCCGCGGTAGATCCCGTTCACCAGCGCGTTCATGACCGGGGACTTGGAGGCATACTCGTTCAGGTCCACCATCCCCGCCTGGCCGGGCGTCAGCTCGTTGTGGCCAGAGGCCAGCGGGTCGTTTGGCACGTGTCCCTGCGCGAGGATCTGCTTGGCCTGCTGCACGCCCTGGGTGGCGGCCGTTCGGGCCGCATCGAAGAAGTCCCGGCTAAACGCGCCCTGCACCTGGCGCTGCCCGCCCAGGATATCCCCGAGTGTGGTCTGGCCGACCTTGACCTGGCCGATCAGGCCTTTGGCGGCCGCAACGCGAGCCGCGTCCCCGATCGCGGCCGGGAGCCGGGCCAGTTCGTTCCCGAGCTCCGACACCGAGTTCTCGACGAGCACCCGGCCAAAGATCGAGGACGGCGACATCTGCATCGCCTTGCGGACAGTGAGGAGGTTCTGGATGGGAGTCGACCCGGTGGGATCCTTGGAGGTGATGCCGGACAAAAACGCATGGGCGAGCACGCCGGCGGGCCCCAGGGACCCCATCAATTGGATGTCGCCCACCTGGTCGCCCAGCGGAGAGTTTGTGGGATTTGTCCCCGTCGGTTTTGGCGGGACTACTCCTTCGGGAGTTGGGGTACTGGATGCGCCAGTCCCCGGATCAGGTCCGCCGTTTCCTGGGGCGTTTTCTTCCACATTGCCCGGTTGGCTGCGTCCTCCAGGTACTCCGACATCTCCTGCTGCTCCTGGATTTCCTGCACCGCCTTCTTGTGGGCCTTGTCGAAAAGCGCTTCCCGTTCCTCCGGAGTCATTTCCGATAGCTTCTTGCGGGATTGTACTGGGGCTTCCACCATTTTGGGTACTTCCGTTTCCATTTCCGACCTGCGACCTTTCCAAGGGATACGCTAACCGGGCCAATAAATCCGGGGTGGCTTCAAGGCTTGGGCGGTTGAACATGTCCAAGCTCCGGACTACCTTCCGAATCGCATCGGTGTTCCCTGATTGTATCGCGTGCCAAAAATCGTCGTGTATAGACTGGCGGGCCAGATCGAAAACCGGAACATTGGCGGTGTCTCCCAGGCGTAATCCTGGTATACCCACATTGAAATCCGGGTTGGCGCTTAGCCCCATCTGTGGCAGCGTTTGCATCGGTTTTGTGGGGTCCTGAAGCCCTATAGCAACAGTTCGATAGGGACCCGCCCCCTGATAGTCCACCGCGCCTTTGGCGACGTCCAAGCCAGGGTGTCCGGCTATCGATCTGATATCGTCACCAGATAGCGTGCCGACAAACTCATTTCGTTTCGCCAGAGTATTCAGTTCAACTCCACCGTTACGCAAATCGTTAATAGCATCGTTGAGTGTCGTGATATTAGGCGCACCTGCTTTTTGGGCAGAGTGCCCAACAACCAGATCAATCTCGTGGGGATCAAGCTGCCCGTCTTCGACACGCTGTTGGATTTCCTGGAGGTAAGCCCGTAGCGGCGTCGTTTCCTGGAAAGCATTACGGGCAGGATGCAAAACATACGCTGTGATAGACGCATTTTGTGGGACATCGGACCCTTTGACGCTTCCCGCCGGCAATCCTTGGCGGAACAGTCGCGTTGCGAAAGGCGCCCCACTGCTCCCCGTGATCACCCCGTAGTTCGGGTCAATCTGAGCAATACCGACACCACCAGGAAGGACGATCTTGTTTTCCGGTCGCTGCCAGTAGGGAGCATCCGGATTCGATGGTGTGTAATCACCGGTCGCGCTCGGCGAGTAAAATTGGTTTTGGATTCGCAGGTTGTTGTCGTGGGCGTATTTCGCCAGTGCTTCGGCGTCTTGTGGAAGGAACAGGTACCGGTTATCCGACGGCTTGAGTGCATCCACAGGCAAGGATGTTTTTGAAGCGACTCCCGACGCAGAAACAGTCCATTCGGGAGAATCCGGAGTCGTGGTGGGGAAATGAAGCGGCAGTGCGCCCTGTGCTCCGCCGAGTCCGCTACCGAGAATCGTACCGCCCTGTGTCTCTGGTGGCAGGACCTGGAACGACTTGGCCAGTTGCCCGCCAAACGCTTCCCCTGAAGCGTGCAACGCTGCCCCCAGCTCTGTGGATCCTCCGCCGGCGGCCAGTGTGTTCAAAAGCGGCATCCCAAAGAGGCGCCCTGGGTCAAACTGGCCTGACATCAGCTGATTGACGCCTTCCATCCCCAGACCGGCGCCGTACTGCGCGGCCGCGTTCCCGAGTGCCCCTTCTTCGCCCGACATTAAAGCGCCGACGTTTAAGGGGCTCCCGGTAAGCAGTGCCGGGGCCACCTGGCCCGCAGCGGCCCACAGGGGGTGCTGCGCGTTTAGCTGCGCTTCGCGCGCCTGCTGCTGGTCCCAGTAGGACTGGCCGGTCACCATCGGGCCTACCGCGTTCTGCAGCGCACCTGCCCCGAGCGCACCGCCCAGGCCAAAGGCCGCCCCGCCGATCGCGCCAGGGATTGCCCCCAGCCCGCCAAAGAGCGATCCTCCGACCGCACCGGTAAACGCACCAGTAAGGAGAGGAATGGCAGCGGATGCGGCGTTTCGCCCCAGCGTCTCGAGGCGCGGCGCCACCTGGCGGTCCATGAAGGCGTCCACGGGAGCGTTCATCGCATTGCGCTGATCGGCGCCAAACCGGACCGGCACCGGCGGCACGGGCACGGCGGCCGCCGATCCGATCCCCTGGCCCGCCAGGAGCGATTTGCCCATCGCGTCCCAGCGCTGGCGCTCGATGTTTTGCCAGTCCAGCTGGCCCAGCGCCTGGGGGATCGTGCCGGGCACCCCGAACAGCGGATTGTTGAACAGCGTCGGCAGCGTCGGCAGGGGCGACATGGGAGGCATGGCCGGCGGCGTCAGCATCGAGGAGGACGCGGTAGCCATTCCTGGGAGCGCCGGTGCGGTGAGCCCCATCAGGTAGTTAATGGGGATTGGCGCTGGCGGGGTCAGTCCCTGGGCAGGGTTTAGCTGCGGAGTGGGACCCGCCAAAGAGGGCGTCAGGGGATCCGGACCACGAAACATGGTTAGCCTCCCATCCCCGGCAGGCCGTACGGGTTAAAGAGACCGGCCCCCGGAGCCGCCGGAGCCGGAGCGGACTGCGCTCCGGGCACCATCGCCCCTCTGGCCTTTTGCAGCATCTGCATCACCGCTTGCGGGGAGATGATCCCTTTCATACGCGAGCCCCATTGATCCTGGAGCACGGTCTGCTTGCCGACCACGGTGGTGATCTTGCCCTCGATCGCGTCGAGCTGCCGGGCGTAATCTTTGAGCGACGCCTGGACGTTGGAGAGCATGGCCGGGTTGTTTGCCACCACCACGTTCGTCGCGATCGACTTGGTCAGCTCCCCCATTTGCGCCTGGATCTGCTGCCGCTGGGTGAGTAACGCCTGGAGCTGGCCGGAATTGTCTTTGGCCGCCTGCGCCAGCTGCTCCTGGGTGGATTTGGCGTACTGATCGTTCGCCGACGAGATCGTGCCCATCAGCGACATCATCGGGGCGTTCCGGATCTGGAGTGCCTGAAGCGCCACCTGGGCGTTGTTAAAGTGGGTGGTTTCCGCGAGCGCATTGGCGGCCGTTTGCGCCTGGGTCGTGATCCCAAGCTTCTGGATTCCGGGCTGCTGGGCCTCCACTTGCGTCTGGGTCTGGGTAAGCCGGGTCGCCGGCGAGGGCGGGATCACGCCGGTGTTTGGCATCGGAGGCAGTCCCACGCTCCCGGTGATGTTGTTCGCCTGGCTCGTGAAACTGGCAGCGGCCGCCGGCGGCGCGCCCACAAAGTTCTGGCCTGTGGCGGCGAGTGACCCGAGCGTTCCGGCGTTCGTTGCCGCGATCTGGGCGGTGGAGACCGGATTTAAGGATATCTGCGGGACGGCCACGTTTCCGAGACCGATGGACTGCAGCGTGCCATTCGCCACGGACGCCCGGTCCTGAGGAGACAGTCCACCAGTATTGCCGAGCGCGGAGAACAGGCCGGGGATGACGCCGGCCGCGTCGATCAGGTTGCGCTGCCCACCGAGCGCCAGTTGCCCGGCGGTTCCCATCATTTGGGTGTTCGCGTTTTGCTGACTCACGCCCAGGTTCCCGAGCCCGAGCGTGAACTGGTTGGAAAGCCCCTGGCCCTGAAGCCCTTCGTTCGCCATCGATGCCCGCATTTGTTCCGCAAGCGCCGCCTGGCGGTACTGGTCGAGCTGGTCCTGCTGCTGTTGCTGAAGCTGCTGCTGGGCGAGCGTCTGGTTGTTTTGAAACATCTGCTGTCGTCCGGCCTGATAGCCTGACAGCGCGTTGCCAAGGAAGGAAAGGTATCCGGGATCCATCATCGTGGGCCTCCTTACGGTCCGTAACCGGTGCCAAAGCCGGGTCCGAACGCGCCTGGTGCGTAGCGCCGTCCGGTGCCCGGATTGCCGAAGATATTGCCAAGGCCGCCGCCCACGCCGCCCATCAGCTGCTGCCACATGTTTTGCTGGTACTGGTTGTTCAGGAGGTTCTGCCCCTGGCCTTGATTGGCGAGACTGCCCATCTGGCCGTACGCGCCCATCTGCTGCTGGTTGGCGTTTTGCTGCATGTTGGTCGCGTCCTGGTTGGCAGAGCCCAGCAGCCCCATCCACTGCAGGTTGTTCCCCGTCCGGGTCTGGACCGCGTTTAGCCCAACGCCAAGCATTGGGGAGGCGAGCGCACCGGCACGCGACGCGTCCAGGTCCGCCAGGCCCCCGGCCATCAGACCCGAGGAATCGAGGCCCCGCTGCGCCAGCTGCGACTGGAGCTGGGCCGCGCCTTGCTGGTATGCGGACCCCACCCCGCCGGTCGCCTGGTTGATCTGGGCGGTGCGGTAGGCGTCGGTGTACGGATCCTGCGTGAGCATCTGGCCCACGTTCTGGAGCTGCTGGGTATAGGCGGGCATCGTGTAAGACGATAGCTCGCGGCCCTGGGCGCCCAGCTGCCCGGCCTGGCCCGCGACCTGGCCGAGGCCCGCCAGCCCCTGGGCCTGCATCTGCTGGTAGTACGGATTGACCTTCGGACCGCCGCCAAACAGGCTCGAAAGCCCGAAGGACGCCGCTCCGCCGAGTACGGAAGAAAGCCACGGAGGCATTTGTTTTCCCTTTCAAACCTGAACAACGAGGTACCAGGCGGCACCGTCGGAAAAAACAGAAATGGACGCACCGGTGGCGGTGGTCGAAGTGACAGAGGTGGCACCATTGATCGTGTCCGATCCAGCCCTTGTTACAGTGAGGTTCCCTGTCGTGGCCTTGTGTGCCCTGAGGATCTTCCCTGAGTAAGCAGAGGCTGCTGGGAGGGTGAGCGTACACGCAGAGGTCGACGTGAAGATGACCACGTCGTCTGTCGAGAGAGCTGTGTACGTTGTCCCTGACTGGGTGCTGATGATGGGGCTGAAATCCGCTGACACCCCGGCTCTGTAGTTGCTGATGATGTCCCAGCCAAAGGTTGTCCCGTTTGCCTGGACGGCTGCCTCCAGCTCAATCAGCGACCCGATTGGGTAAAACTGATAGGGGGCACCACTGATGCCGGTTGGTATCCCGAATGGCTGAAAGATGCTCTGGCCGGACACCGGGGAGGGTCTTAGCCCACCTGTACCAGAGATCACCTCAAGGAGGACCCTGTCCCCTAAGCAGAGGCTTGCGTCTGGGAGAAACGACAGAACAACTCTCGTCCCGGTCGCTACTCTGATATGGTCCCCTGGCTGTGGGCTCGACGTTGTCGAGACGACTATCGGCCTGTAGTAGGGGTATCTATCAGCAACCCGCCATCCATAAACCCCACCCACGATAACCGCAATGAAGAGAACGTCTTGCGGCTGCGGCCCGAGTAGCCAGGACGACTGCCCGGTGCTATCCGAGGACCAGAACACCTTCTGGCCAGAAGCGGCGGAAAGCGTTGCGATAAACGCGCCCGAGTCGAGCCGGTAGCGAATAGGGCGTCCGAGTATCGTGCTATTTACCGTTGGCAGCACAAAGGTGTGATTCGAGGTCAGCGTCAGGATGCAGTAGTTACCATCGGCACCCACATCCGTCGTGTTGTTTAGCGCCACCTCGGTCAGTGCCCCGCCCGTATTCCACCAGGCCCTGTCGGAGGCCGACACCGAGGACCCACCACCCCCGCTGACAATCGTCGTGGTCTGCTGGATCGTGGTGCCGGAGGTGGGGCGCTTGGCTCCGGTATTCTCGAGTGACTGAATCCGCTGCGTGAGCCCCCGAATCGTCGTGAGCAGATCCGCTCGGTCCGAGTCATACCCGGACTGGTCCGCCGTGCCGGCGCGGTACCGGCTCATTAGTGCGCCCCGCCTTCAGGCGAGACTTTAAGGATCATCTCCTGCAAACGGAACGCCGCCACGGTGGAGGCGGTCACCTGCCACTGGAGGGTATTCCCCCGCGAGTCGTGCGGGATTTCGAGGTTTCTCAGCTGGTTCTGACCCTGGTCAAGCGAGTAAGACAAACTATACGTCTGGTCCCCGATCACGGAGAAGGTGGCCGTCGGACTGGCATCGGAGCAATAGCACCGGGCGGTGAGCCGCTCGGGCCTGAGCCACACGTCCGGCACGCGAAACTTTCGGGACGTGATGGAAACCGCCACCGCCACCGGCGACCCACCGGCCGTCAGGATATCGCCTTGCGTTGCCTGGAGGCGCCACAGCTGCCCGTCGGAGGTGGCTGCGTAGAGCGTGTCGGTCACCGCAGACACGCCAGAGGCCGGCGTGTTGCCAAACGTCCACAGGCACCCGATCCCGCGCCGACCGCCCGAGCCGTCCGGAATCCACCAGCGGGTCCAGGCCGACGGGGACAGGATCTGCTCGTCCCGGTCTTTTTTCACGTCCCACCCAAACCGGGAATCGAGCACGTAAAGCGCGGTGCACTCGGTATCGGACGTGTTGTAGGGCGCGGTCAAAAAAAGCCGGCCGGCAGACAGCTCCAGGCAGGACTGCTCAAGCACCGCGTAATTGGGCTCAAGCCCGGCAAAGAGCCCGGCCGGGTACACGGCCCGCTCGATCCCTTGAACGCGCCGGGCATCGTTTACCCCGTCCCAGGCTCTCAGGCCGTCCTGCGAAATGTACCACACCAGCCCCCCGGCCACCTCAACTGCGGTCGGGGTTAAAAGGCCCCGGCCCCGGTCCGACTCGTAGCGCCGGACCTGGTAGTTCGAGGGGTCCGTGCCGATCAGCTGGTACCGGGACGTCCGAAAGAAGATCACCAGGTCATCGTTCATCACCAAAAGGCGCTGGATCGTGTCGCCGCCCACGTACTGCTGACCGGACAATTTGGTATAGAGGCCCCGGATCGACACGTCCACCGCCAGGGGGTCGGTCACCAGGTCCCAGTACATCCCCGGATCGTTTAGCGCCTGGGGCACCTGAGACAGGTAGATCCCGTCATCGGTCGCCACCACCACCCGTGGGCCGTGGACGCCGACCGCGCGCGCGTAGATGGAATTGGCGCCAAACGGCGGCGGATCGTGATCGGTTAAGAGATCCACATCCAGCAAGGCCGAGTCCGGCGTCTGATCGGTTAAGGTCCGGGTCGTGTGGTCCCAGGAAACAAACGCGTCCGAGTAGTCGGAGCCGGGCGTGTCCAGCTCCGTAAGCTTTCGCCACAGCCCGTCCGCAAATGTCCCGCCTCGGCGCCACCACTCCAGCGCCGCCCCGGAGTTTTGCGGGACCGAGCCGGACACGGTCGCCAAACCGGTCCTTTTGTACTGGGTCGGGGTGATCGAGTTTGACGCAAGCGTCGCCTTGGAGGTATAGAGCGTGGTCGCGGTCTTTTCCCGGTAGCGGTACTCGTACGTGTTGTACCCGACCGAAAGCGGCCCCGCATCCGTCAGCGCTCCGAGCGCAAAGACCTGGGTCGGGCTCTCCACCAGGGTGCCGGTGGTGGTGAGGTCCTGGAGCCAGTTGAGCTCCAGCCACTGGGTCGCCGACAAGATCGCATTGGAGTTGATCGTGGAAAGGTCCGCCACCCAGTACGTTCCGGTCGTGTCAACGACTCGGGTAAGCGGGATATAGACCGGGGGAGAGGTTAAACTCGACAAAAACCCGAGCTGGACGTTGTAGCTGTTTAGGGACAAGTACTCGGTGACCGGAATGGCGATCCCCTCCACCGTGGCAAACATCGCCGTGGAGGATCCCAGATTGATCCCGACCCGGTTGTAGCCAAAAAGCAGCGTGGTCGAGTCGTCGCCCTGCGGATCGCTCACGGTAGGCTGGATGGAGATCCCAAGGCTCACCCCGGATCCGGACCCGGTGACGCTGGTCTGGTACGCTTCGTAGGTCCCGGCGCTTCCGGTGGGTGGCTGCGGGGTGACCGTGATGCCGCCCACATACGGGCCGGAGTCTGGGGTATCGACGTTGGGGCCACCGGCGATCAGGACGCCGACCGAGAGCACCTGGGTGTCATCGACGATACCGGCAAACGAGAAGGTGCGGCTGATCGTCTGCGGAGCGCTGGTGGAGGTCGGGGTAAAGAGCTTGGTGATCTGGGCGATCGGCGCCGTCGTTCCAATCGTGGGCGAGGCGGTGTTATAGGCGTACACGGTCACCAGAAGCGCGGAATTGGCGGAAGTACCGCGCATGGGCAAACTGACCACAAACTGGTTCGTGTAGCGGTTCACCACGTTCGCCTGGGTGTTGTATTTGGAGGCGGAGGTAAACGGCGCCAGCACGAGCACCGAATCCGTCGGGTAATCAAGCCGCAGATACCGCTGGGTCGGATTCACCGGATCGATAAAGGAGCCAAAATGCGCCTCGACCTCGCCGGAAAACACCTGCCAGGTGCCCCCATCGAGCAGGTTCGGGGCGAGCGTCGGCGTGGTGGTACACCCCACGGTGCTTTGCGTCTGGGGGACGTAGGTGGTGCCGGTGTCCGAATCAATCGTGCAAGTGGACCAATCGACCAACACCTGGGACCCGATCACCGCCGCCACCTTGCGTGTGGGCGTGGTGGCCCCGGCCGTGCCGCCTACCGTGGGCTCCAGGGTGAGATCCGACAGATCCACCGAGAACCGGTACAGTTTGCCGTCCTGGGAGCCGGAAATAAAGACGTAGCCCCGAAGCTGGGCGAACTGCACCTGGCCGGAGTTAAAGAGGATGGAGGGGGAGAGCGGCCCACCCGAGTTCTGGAAAACCGTGGGCGCGGACTCCTGCCAGAGCCAGATCTGGTCCCCCGTGGCGCCCGCGTTTCGGATCGCCAGCAGCGCGTAGTTTTCCCCGGAGTACCGGAAGGGGAAAGCGCTTGTGATGCGCCGTCCGGTTCCCACAGGTGTCGTCAGCATCGCCGCCCAGCCGGGACGCGTAACCAGGTCCCCGGAGTCGAGGAAGACGTTGTCCGCCTGGGTCAGGACGCCCGGCGCGAGCATCTCGGCGGGGGAGTCCAGGTCGATCCCAACAAAGGGTCCATCCAGGTACGGTTGAAGCGTTTCCATTAGTCCGTTTTCCGGGTGATGTTCTCGCACGCTGCCCGGACCTTACGCCGGCGCGAGGGCGGGCACGGGGAAACCGATAAAGAAAGTCCTGCGTTCCAGCCATCAAACGTGGCCTGGATCTGCGCCTGGGTCATGCCGTACGGCACGATGATCGATCCGGCAATCTGGGCGTCTGAGGAGGTCCCATACGTCGTTTCGCCGTGGATAAAAAGGTGCACACAAGGGCTGGGAGGAAACGCCTGCGTGTAGCTCGATCCGGCCCCGAGCGGCGCGTTGAATTCGACCGTCCCGTCGTTGTGCTGCCAGAACGTCTGCTTCACGGTCCCATCCGAGACGGTTCCCCACCCCCAGGCAACCGGGCCCAAACTGCCCCCGGACCAGGCTCCGTTATCGACGGCAAACATCGTCTCGATGTCCTGGCCGACCAGGTTTCCATTGGCGCCCTGGACCCGGACCCGCTCCGCATATTGATTCGAGCCGTCGGTGTCCTGGCCGTGGAGCAGCCAGTGGGGCGTGGTGCCCACGTTCGGGTTCTGCGAGTTGATCGCCAAACACTGATACACGCGGGTGTTCGGCCCGGCCGAGGAGTACTGCCCGAGCGCAAACGTGATCATTGTGTAGCCGTCGGTCTGGGGTGTCCAGTTGGTAGGCTGGGTGATTGGCGTGTAATAGCGCGCGGTGCTCTGGGCCGGGTTGTTGTGCCCGATGATCTCGCCCGGATAGTAATCGAGCACGTTCGGGCACAGGTAGGTCCGCCCGCCAAACACGACCGAGGACGCCCCCGACAGACCCGCATAGATCATCCCTTCGCCGGTTGAGATCTCCCCGCCGGTTGAAAATCCATCCTGGATAAAGAGCACCCGGCCCATCTCCAAAAGGAACGGCGTCAGGGTGTCGCAGGGGTCGGTATTGCGGGATTTGCGGGTCGGTGTCGTGCAGGGCGCGGTCGCCCTTTCCCGGCGGCACGGCGCATTGACGCTGCCGCTCACCGGGATATCGGCGTACATGGGCGCGATCTCGAGGGGCACCGCACCGCACCCCCAGATCCGAAGATCCATCGTACCGCCCGCGTCCGCGTACGTCGGCATTACTGACCTGCCGTGGTCAAACCCTGGTAAATCGCCGTCATCGAATCGACGTCCGCCTGTGTGAGCCTCACCTCGGTAATCGCGTAGTTGGGTGGTGCGGGGTACATGATATCGGCAGGTTCCGGAGAGTGCTGCCGAATGCCCAGCGCGTGTCCAAACTCGTGCAGCCCAATCGCGGCCATCCGCCACTGGGGGAGACTTTCGTCAATGTAGGTATCCACCTTGACCAGTTTGTTCGGATCTCCACCTTTTTTCGTATCGGACTCCACCGTGAGCTGCGTGTAGCCCTGGTACCCGCCGTCCTGGGCGACTCCGTCCACGACGCCCGCTTTCACGAAATGGATCGTGATGTCAGCGGATCCCTCGACCTCAACGAGCCTCAAGCCATTTGTGTACCCAAACCAGCGCTTGAACTGGTTTCGTGCGGTGTCATAGGAGTCCACACCCGGGATCGAGGTGTGTCCACCGTCCCTGGCGTAGGTGACGATCGGCTGTTTCCAGCGCACCGGATACGTCTGAGGCCCGACATAGGAGGCGGCGAGGGGATCGGGCGCGACGCGGGCCGTGAGGACTTTGTCCACACTCCCGCACGATACGAAAAGCGCAGCGAGTGGTAAAGCAATCAGAAATCGTTTTCGCATCAGGGTCCTTGCAGCGTGAGGGCGTTGGCGAGCAGCCGGGGAATGACGTTGGTGGTCACCCCGAGCGGAGTATTCAATTGGCAGCGGCAAAGGAGGAGCCCGGTCCCGGAAGCCGCCGTGCCGATACCCATATAGGTGATCGTGTCGGATCCACCGGTACAGGTGGGCCAGAGGAGATCCGCCGCGTTTTTAGTCGTGTCCCCGACCACGTTCCAGCCCGAGCCTGACCGGACGACAGCGAGGCGGGCGTAGCCGGTGTAGGCGGTTTCGTGGGTGGACTGGTTCCCGCCCGTGCCCGGATCCGCGTTGTGCAAGGAGAGGTACAGGTTACCGGCGGAGGCGGACCCCACGACCCCGGTCGAGTCGCCCAGACCGGCCCAGGACGCGTTGTTAAACAGCAGCAGCATGATCTCATTGAGGCCCGCGACCGTGAAGGCAAACGAGGCCGACACGGGCGGGCTGGGGATCAGGCTGGTGCCGGTTGGCGCTTTCTGGAGACCGGCGGCCGAGAAGCGATAGTTCGAACCAGAATCGGGTTCGATGAAGGTCTGGAGCTCGGCGGAGGTTCCGGCCACGGCCGCGAGCTGCGCCGCCTGGCCTGTCGTGAGGCCACCGCCGCCACCCGAGCCCGAGAGCCCGATATCGTACCCGATCGTTCCGGCCGTGTTGTGGGACGCCTGGACCGCATCGAGCACCAGGGTCGCTGGCGACTGCCCTGAAGCGTACCCACCGATCGTTCCGGTCAGGTTCCCCCCAATGCCACCGGTGACGCTCCCCACCGCGCCGGTCACCGAGCCGACCGCGCCCACCACAGAGGCCACCGAGCCGGACACGTTCCCCGCGACGCTGCCCACCGAGCCGGTGACGTTGCCACCAACGTTTCCGGTTACGGACCCGACGGCGCCGGTGACACTTCCGACGGCGCCGGTGACAGAGCCAACGCTTCCTGTAACCTGGTCTGCTCGGCAGCCAGCCCCTGTGATACTGCTACTACCTCCACCAAGAAGCTTTCCTGCGACATCGCCTCCCACGTTGCCAGTAACTGAGCCAACTGCGCCTGTAACAGAGGCAACCGACCCGACGACGTTTCCGCCGACGTTGCCTGTGACCGAGCCCACAGCCCCTGTAACAGAGCCCACTGCGCCTGTAACGGAGCCCACTGTTCCTGAAACGTTGCCGGCGACATTTCCGTTGACGTTGCCAATTAAATTCCCTCCTACATTCCCGGTCACCGAACCCACGGCGCCCGTCACTGATCCAACACTGCCCGAAACCGAGGCGACCACCTGGCCGGATGCAAGCGACGCCTGAACGCCGGTCCCCGTGATCGAGGAGGCGCCGCCCCCAAGCACCTTGCCCTGGACATCACCGGTAACGCTGCCTCCCACGTTGCCAGTAACACTTCCGACGGCCCCCGTGACGCTGCCGACCGCACCCGTCACGGATCCCACCGCGCCGGAGACTGTGGAGATAGTGGTGCCCGATAGATTCACGGTCGAGGACGCCGCATTGATATGACCCCAGTCCGGGCCAAAGTATCCTGCGGCACCCGCACTGAGCGTCCCCAGGATATACTTGACGTCGGTAAGCGGCACCCCGGTCACGTTGGGGGCTGGGATCGTGCCTCCCAGCCACTGCTGGACGTTCACGAGATGGTTCGTGAGGGCGGATCCCGACCAGGGGACGTACCCACCCTGGCCACCCGGCAAAATGGGGTCTGATGCTGCGCCAGAGCCTCTGTAGACAACGTAGGAGTAGTTTCCGGCAACGGTGATACCCGAGGGCATGGTTGCCACGTAGACCCCCAGGGCGTCCTCTGTCAGGCTGATAACGTAGTTTGCAACGTTCCCAGCAACAGCTGCTTCAAAAGCAGGGGTGCCGGACGTGTTCCACACATAGCCGTCTGTGGGACGAAATATCCTGGCATAGATGGTGAGGCCGGACACGCCGACATACTGGATCTCTCTTGCCATTTGTTATGCCCCACTTTGCGACTGTTTATAGGTGTCTGAGTATGCCTCGTAGACAAGAATCGTCCCCTGGCTGCCAGCACCAGCAGCCCCACCCGCAGTGCCTGTTCCGTGCCCAGATCCGGCAGAACCCGCAGCACCGCCATTTGCCTGGATGGTCCCTAAGTTCTTGACCACGTTTGCCCCAATGAGGATGAACCCACCCCCACCACCAGCACCTGCGCCACCGCCGCCAGTGTTCCCAGAGGCAGGGGTGAACCCGTTTCCACCAGCTCCACCGTTTGAGTTGATGGTCCCAGAGTTGTCGAGAATATTGCAGAGCAGGAAAAAACAACCCGCACCAGATCCACCAGCCCCACCTGCTCCACCGTTGTTGGTTCCATCGCCTCCCCCAGAAGACCCACCAGCTCCGCCCGTCCCCCCGGCGATGATGGTCGCCCCAAACAGTTCAAGAGGGTTGAAAATGCGGTTCTTATGTCGGGTTTCAGAAACGGCAGCCCTTCCAGCAAGCCCACTGTTCCCAGA
>Ga0209698_10000520_pt1 | contig 43974 bp, 27 predicted proteins | sample LitLauG_LLR_2012_FD_187203 | JGI IMG/M metagenome (GOLD analysis project Ga0209698, IMG submission 187203) | Freshwater sediment microbial communities from Pennsylvania, USA - Little Laurel Run_MetaG_LLR_2012 (SPAdes) (version 2) | ecosystem: Environmental > Aquatic > Freshwater > Creek >... | reverse complement strand
CGGGGTTAAAGAGATGTCGAATCCGCCGTAGGCAAACAGCAGCGTTGGATTTTGCCCATCCAGTTTCAACCCCTTTTTGTAGGTCAGGAACATGGGCACACGTGTGCCGTCCTTGCTGTTGTAGAACACTTGCTTGGTTTCGTAGCGGCTGGGATCGAAATCGACTTTCGGTTGACGGAAGACCGTGCTCTTCCCTTCCGACGGGACATAGCGATAGATCGTGGTCGGGGAGATGAAACTGGTGAAGGCGTAGAAAGTCTCTTTATCTTTGCGCTTTCCGCCGAACCCAGCAGCGGTTCCGATGCCCGGCAGATCGACATTGCGGATGAACTTGCCGGTCAGGTCATGCACGCGAACTTCGGTGCGCGCATCCTTGAGGTACTCCAATAGGAAAAGATTGTCGACAAGTCCGACGCCTTGAAGCTTGTCGGGACCCTGCGGGATCACGGACTTCCAGTTCGATTTCTCCGGGTGCCGTGTATCAATCGCAATCAGGCGGCCGCGCGGCGCATCCAGATCGGTATGAATCCAGAAGATCGGGCCGCCGTTGTCGACAAAGTTGTATTGCGCATTGAAGTCGTCGATCAGTTTTACGACCGGCGCGCCGGGCTGGGTGAGGTCCTGATAGTAGAGGCGATTCTTGGAAGATGTGTCCTGCGCAATGGAAACGATCAGATAGTGGCCGTCATCAGTGACCGATCCGCCAAACATCATTTCTTTGACATCGGGGCGATCGTAAATCAACTTGTCTTCCGATTGCGCCGTGCCCAGGCGATGGAAATAGAGTTTCTGATAGTAGTTGCTCTCGCGCAGTTCGGCGCCCTTGGGCTCGTCGTAGCGGCTATAGAAAAATCCCTTGTTGTCTTTGGTCCACGATGCCCCGGAAAACTTCACCCACTTGATGACGTCGGGTAAATCCTTGCTGGTATCCACGTCGCGCACGTGCCACTCGGTCCAATCGGAACCAGAGGCCGCGGTACCGTAGGCCATGAGTTTGCCGTCATCGGAGATGGTCGTGCCGGCGAGCGCAACGGTGCCATCTGCCGAGAGCGTGTTGGGATCGAGCAGCACGCGCGGCTCAGCATTCAGCGATTCTGAGACGAGCAGGACGTTCTGATTCTGCAGTCCGTTGTTGTGCTGGAAGAAGTAACGGCCGCCTTCCAGTTCCGGCGCGGAGAAGCGTTCGTAGTTCCAAAGTTTGAGCAGGCGCTCGCGGATCGCGCCGCGATACGAGATCTTGTCGAGATAGCTAAACGTTACCTTGTTCTCTTCCGCGACCCAAGCCGTCGTGTCGGCGGAATCGGTGTCCTCGAGCCAGCGGTAAGGATCGGCGACTTTGGTGCCGTGATAATCGTCTACCTGGTCGACCGTCTTTGCCTTGGGATAACTCAGCGGGTCGCCACCCGATTGTGCGCAGACGAGAGCGGTACAGAAAAAGGTCATTGCGACAGACGCGAGAACAGCACGACGAATCGAGTTCATCAGGAATTCCTCCGACACAATCTCAATGAAGAGGACTATTTTGCCTGAGGGAGGGCGACAAGTACATCGCCTTTCGGCGAAATTCGCCGCAATATCGCCACATTGTTATGGTTGGGATGCGAGCGATTGTTATGAGACGAGACAACTCTGGCAGGCACTGGATGTATCTAAACTGTTGTAACCCCTCTTGGGCTCTATTCGGTTGCGGAATATTCGTTCCTTATGCTAAAAAGTGCTCTGTTGGCAATGCTGCGATTGAGCAACCCAAAACATCTTGGCCGCAAGCGCTGGTGTACGGCGATTGTGTTGCTGGCTGTGTGCACGCTTACTCTCAGCGTGGCTACGCGCTATAGCGTCTGCCCGAGCGCTATCGACACTACCCAAACCGTCGTACAGAATCACCACTCTTGGACGCCAGGGCTTCAGCGCCTGCTGAACAATGCCGCGACATGGCTGCCACCTCTTGTGGAATCCGCGATCTTTCACGCTCCGGAGAGCTATGCGCACGTCGCGGAGTCCGGACCACGAATCGCGATTGTTTTGCTGGAAAAGAATCTGTACAACCGTCCTCCTCCCTCTGCATTTTTCCTGTCGTAAATCCGGCCGCCGGGATCACCTGCGCTTTCCGTTCATTCGGTGCATTCACGCGTAGATACCCACACGGCTGCGATTCGTGCAAGGCGTGGTTCGCCTTCGTACCTCAACGATCGCTAAAGGGCTGAATTCGAGCCTCCTGCGGTCCTTCTGCTTCGATTCAAAGTCGCGGTGCGTTCGGCCGTGATAAATGGCATAGCCGCCAGAGAGGTAACCCGAATGGCTAGTGCTCCGTTGTTGACGGAAGAAGAGCTGAGTTCTCTTCGGCAATTCGATACCTGCATGATTGCAAACGCGATTGAGACGTTTCATGTCAGATTGCGCAATACGGGTTTTACGGACGGCAAGGTTCGATGCATGTTCCTCGAAGCGCCTCCGATGGTGGGATATGCCGTGACGGCGCGCCTGCGAAGCGGCGACCCTCCGATCTCGGGAGCAGTCTTCCGGGACCGGGGAGATCTTTGGACCCGCATTCTGAATAGTCCAGCACCCCGAATCCTGGTGCTCGAAGACATCGATGAGAAACCGGGGCGCGGCGCGTTCGTCGGTGACATGCATGCGGCGATCCTCAACGCTCTCGGTTGCGCGGGTTACGTGACCAACGGCGCGGTTCGAGAACTGCCGTCGGTCCGCAGAATGGGCTTGCAATTGTTTGCCGGCAGTGTCGCCGTGTCGCACGCGTATGCCCACATCTTTGACATCGGAGTTCCGGTCACCATTGACGGAATGGAAGTCCACACGGCCACACTCCTCCACGGCGATCAGCACGGGATAGTAAGTGTTCCGTCCGAGATTGCCGCGCAGGTTCCGAAGATCGCGGCAAAGCTTCAGCGTTTCGAACGAGAGGTGATTGAGTTCTGCCGGTCCAAGGATTTTTCTGTGCCCAAGCTGGGTGACGTGATGAAGAGGATGCCATAAATAACGAGGCCCAAACACTTGAGGCCGAAATCTCTTTGGCAATGAAGGGAAAGCTGGTGAATAGAAGCGATGACGCACATCCCGAATAGGTCCAATCTCAGGCAAGCACACAGACAGAATCAGATCATTTCTGCCGCCCTGTCCGCTCTCGCGATTGCCCTTGTCAGTTTGTGGTCATCGTGCAGCGGCGATGCCGATAAGCGAGTTCACGCCAGCGGGCCAGCGCTTACCGTTGGGGTCACGAAGGTGATCAAGAAGTCGCTGGGGCGCGATATCACTCTTTCTTCGGAATTGGTGCCCTTCCAGGAGATTGATGTCTACGCCAAGGAGTCCGGGTACGTGAAGAAGTTGATGGTGGATTACGGAACTCATGTGAAATCTGGCCAGATCATGGCGATCCTGGAAATTCCGGAGCTCGAAGCACAACTAACGCAGGACCAGGCGGAAATCAAGAATGCCGGCAACCAGGTAAGCCGAGCGCAGCACGAACTTGCCCGGTATCAGGCGCAGTACAAGGCTTTGCACCTCCAGTACACGCGCTTGAGCGGCGTCTTCCAAAGCCAACCGGGCATCGTGGCCCAGCAAGAGGTCGACGATGCGCAGGGCAGGGATCTTGCAGCATCTTCACAGGTTGACGCCGGGCAAGCCGCACTGGAGGCAGCGCAGAGCCAACTCGCCGCGTCGAAGGCAAAACTGGCTCACGATCAAACCTTGTTCGATTACACGAGAATTACGGCCCCATTCTCCGGCATCGTCACGCAACGATTTGCGAATCTCGGGACTCTGGTTCAAGCGGGCACGAATTCCAGCACGCAGGCGATGCCGATCGTGAGGCTGTCGGAAGATGACTTGTTCCGTCTCGTAATCCCCGTTCCCGAATCTTATGTTCGGTTTATTCGAGTGGGCGATCCCGTGGATGTTCGTGTGCCCTCCCTCAATCGCACGGTCCCCGGCAAAGTCGCCCGTTTCTCGGTGGATGTTCGAGAAGATACGCGGACGATGCATACCGAAGTGGATGTTCGCAATCCGGATCACACTCTGGTGCCCGGTCTGTATGCCGAAGCCGATCTGATTCTGGAACACAAGGAAGACATTCCAACGATTCCGTTGCAGGCTGTGAATCATGAGGGCAAACGAACCACGGTCCTCGTTGTAAATGGGAATGATCAATTGGAAGACCGTACGGTCAGCCTCGGCATTCAGACGGCGAACGATGCGGAAGTGGCGGCTGGACTCAAAGAAGGCGAAATGGTCGTGGTCAGCGATCGCGCCGGACTAAAGCCCGGAGTGAAGGTGTCACCCCAGGCCGTGCAGGTCATGCAGTATCAGGACAACAGCCAGGAATAAAACTCTCGCTCGGTAGCACTTTGCCGCGAATGGTGGACTAAATGTCTCGGTTTTCAATTCGTAATCCGTATTTCATCGTGGTCATCTGCCTGGTGCTGATGGTCATCGGAGTGACCAGTCTGCTGCGGATGCCGATCGACCTCTTCCCTGCCATCAATCTCCCGGAAGTGGTCGTCGCGACGTTCTACTCGGGCATGCCACCTCAGGATATCGAGACCGATATCACGGATCCGCTGGAACGTTTCTTCACCCTGGCCAGCGGCATTGATCACATGGAATCGCGCTCGCTTCTGGGAGTGAGCATTATTAAGGTGTACTTTCAGCCCGGCACGAATGCCGACGCCGATGTGACCGAGTTATCGAACCTCGCACTGGCCGATCTGAAGCGGCTTCCGCCCGGCACGCTTCCACCGGTCGTGCTGAAATTCGATGCCTCAAGTCTTCCGGTCTGCCTGGTGACGCTGAAAGGCGAAGGCCTGAACCAGACCCAGCTTCACGATATAGGACAGTTCACAATTCGCAATCAAATCGCGGTGGTGAAGGGAGCGGAGATTCCTCCGCCATTTGGCGGGAAGTACCGCCAGATCATGGTGTACGTAGATCCGTACAAGCTGGCATCGCGCCAGCTCAGCCCCATGGACGTGGTGAGCGCGGTCAATAGCTCCAACCTCATCTTGCCCGCTGGCGACGTCAAGATGGGTCCGCTGGATTACTACGTGTATTCGAACAGCCTGGTCGACAACATGGAGCAACTGGGCAAGATCCCGGTGAAGACGGTGGGATCTTCCTGGGTCTCGGTCAACGATCTCGGCAAGGCGGAGGATGCGAACCAGATCCAGTACAACCTGGTTCGGGTGGACGGGCAAAGATCGGTGTATCTGCCGATTATGAAACAAGGTGGTGACACGAACACGATTCAGGTGGTCGATGGAATCCGCGAGATGATCGGCCACCTCTTCGATATTCCGAAGGAACTGAAGGCCACGGTGGTCTTTGATCAGTCGGCGTTTGTGAAGGAAGCGATCAAGACGCTGCTGCACGAGGGACTGCTCGGGTTGCTTCTCACGAGTTTGATGATTCTCGTGTTCCTGGGAAGCGTTCGCGCGACGTCGGCGGTATTCCTGTCCATCCCGTTGTCGGCGTTGGCGACGTTCGTGGTGCTTTACATGATGGACAGCACGGTCAACACGATGATCCTCGGCGGGTTGGCGCTGGCGTTCTCGCGAATCATCGACAACTCCGTTATCTCGCTGGAGAACATCTACCGCCATCTGGAAATGGGGGCGGACCCGGTTAAGGCAGCCGAGATCGGAGGGACCGAAGTCAGTCTTGCGGTCCTTGCCGCGACCCTGACCACAGTAGTCGTGTTCTTCCCAGTAACGTTCCTGTACGGTGTGAGTAAGTTTCTGTTCTCGGCGCTGGCGCTGGCGGTCGTGATCTCGCTGTTTGCTTCCTACCTGGTGGCGATGACCGTGATTCCGCTGTTCTGCGCCCGTTTCCTGAAAGCTGTTCCTCACGCCGTGGAATCGCACGGTCACGGCGGCGAATACGAAATCGAGCCGACGGTAGCGGCGAACCAATCGTGGTGGGAACGCTTCACGAGCGGTTTCAATCGCATGTTCAACCGCGTTCTCGATTTCTACGAATTCTGGGTGCGACGCGCCGTTCGGCGGCCCGGTCTTACGGTGGCAATTCTCAGCGGCGCCTTTCTGGCGAGCGTGGCGATCTATCCGCTGCTCGGTCTGGCGTTCTTCCCCCGCACCGATGCCGGACAGTTCACCATCAACCTAAAAGTCCCGACCGGCACCCGTCTCGAGGTTACCGAAGAATACGTAGCCAAGATCGAAGACCTGATCAGGCACGCCATTGACCCCAAGGATATGAAAATGGTCGTCTCGAACCTGGGAGTCGTGCCCGACTTCTCCGCGCTGTACACCACCAATGCCGGTCCGTACACCGCCACCATCCAGGTGGCTCTGCAGGAGGATCACGGCAAGAGCAGCTTCTGGTACATGGACCGGGTACAGAGCGAGATGGCCAGGCAGTTCCCTGATGTTCGCGCCTTCTTCTCCAGCGGATCGATGGTCGACTCGGTGCTGAACACGGGAATGCCGGCTCCCATCGATGTGCAGGTCAGCAGTTCGCACCTCCGCCAGAACTATGCCGTGGCCCAGAGTCTGGCTAATGAGATTCGCAGCTTGCCAGGAGTGGGCGAAGTTTATATCCCACAGGACTTGAATTATCCGGCACTGCGGCTGGATGTGGACCGAGTGCATGCGGCCGAGTTGGGACTGACGCAAAAAGATATCGTGGACAACGTCATCACGGCCCTCAACTCGAACTCCATGATTGCGCCTAATTACTGGGTCGACCACAAGACGGGGAACGATTATTTCCTGACGGTGCAGTATTTCGAACAGGGCCACGCCGCGATCCACGATTTTACGGATCTGACAAATATTCCGATCCGTGCTCCTAACCTGAAGCAACCGACGACACTCGACAGCGTGGTCAAACTCGAGCAAGTTCAGACACCAACGGAAGTCGATCATTACCAGATCCAGCGCGTAACGGATATCTACGTGACGCCCAAAGGGGAGGACATGGGCAAGGTGTCCGACGAGATCACCAAAGTGATTGCCGATCTCCACGCCCCCGAGAATGTTCGCATCAATCTTCGCGGCATGGTGCAGGGGATGAATGCCTCGTTCCGAAGCTTCGCCATTGGCCTGTCGCTCTCCGTGGTGCTCCTCTATCTCATCCTGGTGGCGCAGTTCAAGTCATTCAAGGACCCGCTCTTGATCATGCTGGCCATTCCCATGGGATTCATCGGAGTGCTCATCATTCTTCCGCTGACCGGAACCACGCTGAACGTGATGTCGCTGATGGGCGTGCTGATGCTGGTAGGAATCGCGGCGTCAAACAGCATTCTGATCGTGGAGTTCACACATCGCCTGGAAGAACAGGGGAAATCGGTTGAAGAGGCGGTGATCACGTCCTGTAGGGTTCGGTTGCGCCCGATCTTGATGACATCGTTGGCGACGATCATTGGAATGATCCCGATGGCTCTGAAACTCGGAACGGGCAGCGAGCAGTACGCGCCTCTGGCCCGCGCCATCATTGGTGGACTCACCGTTTCCGTGGTGCTCACCGTGTTTATCGTGCCTGCGGCGTACTTGCTCGTGTACCGACGCAGCGCAGAACAGGGTGCCCTGACATCTGCGACGGAGGGGCAATGAAAGCCTCCATGATTCGGGTCATACCGTGCATTCTGCTTTTCTGTCTGGTTGCGACTGCGGCGCGGCCGAGTAACGCCCAGAGCGTTGAGAGACCATCTCCGAACCAGTCATTGCCGCCTGCGCCAGAGCCGGACAAGAAAACAGGTGAAGGCGATTTCTTCACGGCCAAGCTGCAGGCTGCGCCGGGTGCACAAACGTCAGCGGCGCAGGCAGCGGGTTCACTCAGTGCGCAACAAAATCCGACATTGCAAGCACCCGGCTCTCCCATGCGGCTGACTCGCAGAGATGCGGAGCAGCTTGCGATCAAGAACAACCCGCGGATCTCAGTGGGACGATTACTTTCTCTGGCTCAACATCAGGTCTATCGGGAAACCAGATCGGCGTTACTTCCAACTTTGAATGGAATGATCACGGCGGTCGATGCGAATGAAGGCAGCCGCATTGGCGCGGGTGGACTCAACGCTTCCCGGGTATTGGAACATGCCGGTGCGGGCGTAGCACTGAGCCAGTTGCTCACCGACTTCGGGCGCACCACCAACCTGGTATCAGCTGCAAAACTTCGCGAGAAAGCGCAGAACGCCGATGCCCTGGCCACCACCGAAGACATTGTTCTGGCGACCGACCAGGCTTTCTACACTGCACTCGAAGACCAGGCTTTACTGAAGGTAGCGCAACAGACGGTGACAACTCGCCAGTCGGTGGAACATCAGATCGACGAACTGGCAAAGAACAATCTGAAATCGAACCTTGACCTGACCTTCGCGCAGGTCAATTTATCGCAGGCGAAGCTGCTGCAGCTCGACGCACAAAACAACCTCGATTCGAGTATGGCCGCTCTGGCCGCTGTTCTTGGCTTCGATCACCAGGTGGCGTTCGAACTCAATGACGAGGACACGCAGCCGGCGGCGCCGCCGACCGATGTTGACGGCCTCATGCGTACCGCCTTTCAACAACGTCCCGACCTGCAGGCATTCGGCTATGAGCAGCAAGCTGCGGAAAAGTTCCGGCGCGCCCAGCGCGACCAGCTTCTTCCGACGATCAGCGCGCTTGGCATTGCCGGCGGCACGCCCGTGCGACCGGATTGCTTTGGCGGATGCTTCCCTAATTACTTCATTTCCAGCTGGTACGGAGCGGTTGGAGTCAACATGAGCATTCCAATTTTCAATGGCTTCTTGCTCAGTTCGCAGGCGGCGGAAGCAAAGTCCCGCGCTCAGGCGGCCGCCGAGAACACTCGGGATTTGCGGGATCGGATTGCGCGTGATGTACGCACCGCATGGCTCGCTGCCAACACGGCATTCCAACGGGTGGCAGTAACTGCCGAACTCGCCAAACAAGCTGACCTGAGTCTCAACCTGGCTCAAAGCCGTTATCAGTTGGGGCTGGGTTCCATTGTTGAACTCAGCCAGGCGCAGTTGCAGCAGACCGATGCTGCCATCGGTTATGTCAATGCTCAATACCAATATCGGCTGACTCTCTCGACGCTCAACTTTGAGATTGGAATGCAGCCTTGAGGCCTGCTTTTCTTGTGGAACCAAGACCGAGGAGTGGAATGAATCGTAGTAGAAGAAGAACAAAAGATCTGCCACTTACGACACGTCAAGGCATCCTGCTTTTATTCGTGCTCGCTGTTTTTTTCATTGCTGTTTTTACACTGGTGTTTCGTTGGATCAACTTTCCATAGCGGCTCCTGTATTCTGTAGAGCGTGTTTCGAAAATATTCTTCTGGCTCAGGGAGTTGCCCTCAGGGGCTAAAGCCCGCGTCAATGTTAGGCTCCAGCGGCACGGCTGGAAGCGGTGCCCTTCCAAATCCACGGATTCTGGTACATGGTCAGCGATGCGCGCACGGATTTTGCCATGCTGTGCTGCCAGTTGTTCTTGATAGCATCCGGCGGTGGATCCAGGTCGCTGGATAGCAAGCGCTAGCGCTCGAGGAGACGCAATGAAACTTTTTCCGCAATCCCGGCGACGTTTCTTACAGGCGCTAGCGACTTCGACGGGGGCTTTGCTGCTTCCTCGCGCAAGCTTTGGTCAGGCCGCGTCTTCCGCCGCAACCGAAGGGGTCCGCGCCGATTACAGTCTGCGAATCGAGGTCTCTCCCATCGAGATCGCGCCGAAGCGAATCATCTCGATGACGAACTACAACGGACAATTCCCCGGGCCACTGATCCGGCTCAAGGAAGGTCAGCCTGTCACCATCGACATCTTCAATGACACCGATGCACCCGAGCAATTGCACTGGCACGGTCAGATGGTACCGGTCGATGTAGACGGGGCTTCGGAAGAAGGAACGCCTTTCATCCCGGCGCACGGCAGACGGCGAATCACGTTTACGCCGAGGCCGGCTGGCTTCCGGTTCTATCACACGCACAACCGCGCTGGTGCGAACCTTGCAGCCGGGCAGTACAGCGGTGAAGTCGGGCCGGTCTATATCGAATCGAAAAACGAGCCCGGCAACTATGACCGCGAAGTGTTTCTTGTCCTGAAGGAGTTTGCACCGACATTTAGCCGCGGTGGCGACATGCCGCAGGATTTCTTACCGCCCATCGAAGTGAAGGAACTTAAGGAACAAGGCGAGTCGGCCATGAAGGACTCGCTCGCAAAAGGAAAGCCGAAGGGATATGAGGTCGACTACGAAGCGTTCACCATCAACGGGCGCATGCTCGTACACGGTGAACCGATTCGGGTGAAGCAGGGCGAGCGGGTTCTCTTCCACATCCTCAACGGAAGCGCGACCGAGATGCGGAGTTTGGCTTTGCCCGGCCATACCTTTCGGGTGATTGCGTTGGACGGTAATCCAGTGCCGAACCCGGTTTCGGTTCCGCTGGTTTGGATCGGAACAGCCGAGCGAGTGTCAGCCATCGTGGAAATGAATCATCCCGGCGTCTGGATCATGGGCGATCTGGACAACGACGACCGTCGTCGCGGCATGGGTGTAGTCGTCGAATACGCGAGTCAACAGGGCAAGGCGCAGTGGATCAAGCCGGCCCCGTATCACTGGAATTATCTGCGGTTCGCCAAGTCGGACGCATCGAGCCAACCGCCCGACGAAACCTTCGAGATGGTCTTTGTGAAGGACAACGCTGCTGAGCAGGGATTCAATCGCTGGACGATCAACGGCGTTGCCTACCCCATGACGGGAGGAATGGCTCCCGCTTCATTTCATTTGAAGGAAGGCAAGCGATATCGGATTCGCATGCGCAACGCGAGTGACGACATTCACCCGATCCATCTGCACCGCCATAGCTTCGAACTTACGAAAATCTTCGGTAAATCTTCGTCTGGAATCCTGAAAGACGTCGTGATGCTTGGGGGATATCAAGAAGCAGAGATTGACTTCGTGGCGAACAATCCGGGATTGACTCTGTTTCATTGCCACCAACAACTCCACATGGACTTCGGCTTCATGACGCTGTTTGATTACGCTTGAAACTTGCTGTTCCCTTCATTGCGCTTTCACCCGATAGGAGTTTGTACCTACTTCATTTTTCCAATCGTTCCAATAAGAAATATCTATTGGACGCACCGAATGCCTCCAGTTATTTTCGCCCATTGACTCCCGAGTGGGCGTTTTCGAACGTTGTGCAGAAAATTGCGAGTCGGCGTCAGCGGAAGTCAGCGTTGCAAGCCGGGCGGGGTCAATATTTTGCTTGGGCCGACGTGCGAAGGAATCGTTTACCGGGTCCAGGCTTATGGTGTGCCACTTAGCTTCCGTTGCAGGAAAGCAGAAGGAGCACAACAAGATTGGCGGCAGTTCGGCGAGTCATGGCTTGCGTGGGCTCGTCGGTAGCGGCACTCGCGGTCCTGGTGATTGGACTCGAAGAACTGGCACATCGTCCGATCGTGGGCGTCTTGCTCACGCTTGGCGGGATGGCGCTCTCGCTCTACGGCGTGGCGAGGTTGTGCGGAGCCGATCCGTTCAGAAGGTGACAGGAAGATCGCATAGCAAGTGCAAAAGGAGCATTCAAAAATGACAAACGGAGCAGAGATGTGTTCTCTGCGTCGAGTTCGGGTTTCGGGCTGTACCACAATCGTTTTGCTGATCGCAGTACTGCTCGGATTGGCGGCGGTAGGTTTCGCTGATGACAGCCCAAAGCCGGATCCGGCGGGCACGGCAACTGGAGACAAGACGAGCGTCGTGGATGCCGCGGGCAATCCCTTTGTCGTCCCCGAACCCACGGACAAGAACGCTCCGGACTACGCGAAGGCCAAGAAGGATTTTGATGATTTTCAGGCTCAGGCTGCGAAAGAGCCGCTGGCGCTCAAGCTTGCGGACGGCGTGGGCCACGTCCGAATCGGGACGAATTTCGCGTGGACGCTGAACACAGGCTATCTGGTCCTCTTCATGCAAGCAGGATTTGCGCTGCTTACCTGCGGTCTGGTTCGGAAAAAGAATGCCGCTCATCTCATGATGCTGAATTTCGCGGCCTACGTATTCGCCTTCCTCGCTTATTACGCCGTGGGATATGCGTTTCAGTTTGGGGCGGTGGCGATCAACGCGGCGCCGGGAAACCTCGGTGGAGCCCCGACACTCAACAAATTCCTCATCGGACACGGGCTCTGGGGCTTTGTGGGCGGAAAAGGATTCTTCTTTTTGGGTCCGGCTTACGACACCGGCAGTAACTGCCTGGCGCTGTTTGAAGTCGTATTCATGGAAACGGCCGGCTACATCATCGTCGGAGCGATCTGCGAGCGCATTACGTTCTGGGCTTTCCTGATCTGCGAACTGTTTATTGGCGCAATCTTGTATCCGATATCAGGATGCTGGACCTGGGGTGGCGGTTGGCTCTCACAACTCGGAACAACCATGAATCTAGGCCACGGATATGTGGACTTTGCCGGTTCGACGGTGGTGCATGCAGTCGGAGGATTCTGCGCCATGGCGCTGGCGATCATCCTCGGACCACGGCTCGGCAAGTACGGATCTGGCGGGAGGATCCGAGTTTTCCCTGCGCACAACATCGTGTATGTGGTAACCGGGACATTCTTGCTGCTGTTCGGGTGGATGGGCTTCAATCCCGGCTCGACGCTCGGAGCCACCGATCTTCGCATCTCTGTCGTGGCGGTGAATACAAACCTCGCCGCAGTCGCGGGTTCGGCTACAGCGATGCTCATCTGGTACTTCATGTTCGGCAAGCCTGACATAACGATGGCATGTAACGGAATGCTGGCGGGGCTGGTGGCGATCACCGCGCCCTGCGCGTTTGTCTCGCCGACTTCGTCGGTCGTGATCGGAGTGCTCGCGGGAGCGCTGGTTTGCTTCGGCGTTCTCTTCAACGATCGTGTGCTGAAGATTGACGACCCGTGCGGAGCGATTTCGGTACACGGATTATGCGGCTGGCTGGGCGCCGTCTGCGTCGGAATCTTCGCCGATGGAACGTACGGAGCCGGTTGGAATGGAGTGGGCGCATCCAGTTACCTGGGCCACGCTGGGCAGGGCGTTACCGGTCTCATCCACGGCGATGTCCGGCAGTTCTCGGTGCAGCTCATGGGCGCCACCCTCTATGCGGTCTGGGCGTTTGGCGCGACGTTCGTGGTCTTTTCGATCGTCAACAAAGTGAAGAGTATGCGGGTTGCGCCCGAGGTGGAGGAGGAGGGCTTGGACGTTCCGGAGTTCGGTATGCCGGGCTACCCCGAGGATGCGATCGTGACCGCGCCGTACTGACAGACAGGATGCACAAACTGAGCCAGATGCTGAGCACGCATGCCATCACGTTTGTTCTCCTCTCTTGTGCGGCGCTTCTGGAGGTGCTCGGCGATTCGTGCTTTCAGTCGGCGATCCATCGGTCTAGCGGAGTCGGGCGGATCGGTTGGTTTGCCTTGGGCGCGTGCCTGCTCGCACTGTACGGATTGCTGGTGAACGTGCCGCAGTGGGATTTTGGAAGGCTCTTAGGGGTATACGTTGTGTTCTTCTTTGTCGCCGCGCAATTGGTTGCGAAAGTTCGATTCAACCAGCCGATGACTTTGCCGGTGCGGGTCGGCGGCCTTCTCATCGTGGCGGGCGGTCTTGTTGTGTCGCTCTGGAAAAACTGATCCATCGGCAAAAGAGCACGCAGGTTCGAAACAGCGCGCATGCCGTGCGTTTTGAGACTTTTTCAATGTTTGATAAAAACTACCGCGGGCTCGGCGCCTTCATCATCAGAACGGCGCCCGGGTGTCTGCTGGCGGCGCTCATCACAGGCATCTGCTTTCGGCTGCGCCTGAGTTTTGCCACCACGGCATTTCTGTATCTGATCGTCGTGGTGTTGCAATCGTTGACGGGCAGTCTTGCATCCTCTGCAGTCGTCTCTTTCGTTACGGTCGGTTGTCTCGACTATTTCTTTGTGCCGCCAATCTTTTCGCTGCAGGTAACGAACCCGCTGGATGGCGTGGCGTTGCTTTCGTTCCTGATCACCGGCCTGGTGATCACCCGGTTGACGACGCAAGTTCGCAAAGAAGTTACCGTGTCGGAATGCCAGCGCCGGCAGATAAGCCTCTTGTATGACCTAGCGTCGCAGTTGCTTGCGCTTGATCCCGATGACGGACTGCTCAGCAAGACGGTCAGGCTTTTTCGGGAAGTGTTTCAGATCGACGCGGTTTGCCTGTACGACACGCTCCACGGAGACATCCATTACGCGGGCAACTCGCAACACGGGCTCGGCGAAAAAACTATGGCCACGTATCGGGCCCGTCAGGACAGCGCCAACGAAACAGGACTTGTCTTTCGATGCCTGCGCGCCACGGGAGAAACGATTGGCGCCATCGGTTTCGACGGGTTACCGGAACCCGCGTTGAATAGTGGACCGCTGTCTGCCCTTGCCGCAGCCATGCTGGAGAGACATCGAGTCTTCCACAGCGCCAGCTATTCCGCCGCCGCGGCGCGGGTCGAAATGTTTCGTGGCGCCGTGCTCGATGCGCTGGCTCATGAATTCAAGACTCCCCTGGCCGCGGTTCTCGCGGCCGCGGGATGCTTACGCGAGATTGGTTCGGTATCCGCACCGCAAGCGGAGTTGGCGGAATTGATCGAAACGGAAATCTCCCGCTTAAGTACACTGACGTCGCGGGTTCTAAAAACCAGCAAGCTGGATGGCGAAGAGGTCAAGCCTCGCCTGGAACCGATGAATGTGTCTGAACTGGTTGCGGGATTGGTCGATCAATACTCGCGGCAGCATACGGACCGTCAGATTTGCGTTGCGAAACAGGAGAACACGGCCGAGATTCTGGCGGACGGCGAGCTTCTGCAAATCGCGGTTCGACAGTTGCTTGAGAATGCATGCAAATACTCGCCTCCGGGAACGCCCGTCAGCGTAACGATCGACACCGACCATGAACGAACGGCTGTGCGCGTTCGCAACGAAGGCAATCCGATCGAAGCGAAGGAGCGAGGACGAATTTTTGACCGCTTCTATCGCGGTGCCGAATCGCGAGACCAGTCGCCGGGATCCGGTCTCGGATTGTATTTCGCGAGGAAGATTGTGCGAGCCCACGGAGGGTCCGTCGAACTCGAGGATACGAACGGGGCGCATGAATCTGAGACAGTGTTCCGAGTGACTCTCCCCTTGGCCAAACCCGCCATGTTGAGCGAGAACTTATGACGGCAGACCGACTCAACGTGTTGCTGGTAGATGACGAACTTTCCTTTCGTAAAGTTTTGCGGACGTCTTTATCGGTAGGTGGCTTTACGGTCGAGGAAGCGTCCTGCGGCGAAGATGCTCTGGAGATTCTCTCGCAACGTTCTTTCGATCTCGTTCTGCTCGACTTGAACATGCCCGGAATGGGAGGGATGGAGGCCTGTCGCGAGATTCGAAACCTGCGTCCGCGAATCGGGATTGTGATGATCACCGTGCGCGACACCGAGAATGACATGGTGCGAGCTCTCGAATGCGGTGCCGACGATTACTTGATCAAGCCGATCCGCTTTCGAGAACTGGTGGCCCGGCTGCGCGCTGTCTGGCGAAGGCTGCACGTCAACGACAACGACGAACCTGATGTCATCCGCGTGGGAGATTTGGAACTCAACACGAAGCGCCGCGTGCTTCGTCGGGGCGGCGAACCTGTTCATCTCACGCCCACCGAGTTTCATTTGCTTGCGCTCTTGATGCAAAATCAAGGCGTCCCAGTGACGCACGTCCAGTTGTTACGTTCGATCTGGGGACCTGAGTACGGATCCGAGCTCGAGTACCTCCGTTCGTTTGTCAAGGCCCTGCGGAAGAAGATTGAGCCGAACCCCTCCGAACCACGGTACATAGTTACAGAGCCCTGGGTCGGATACCGGCTCTCTAACCCAGTAGCAGGGGACTGTGTCGCCACTGGATAGGACCTTTCCATTCATGAAAAAGGATGGTTGGCGGGCTCTCATCGAAGTAGCTTTCATCGTCTTCCTGTTCTATTCCAATTTGCTGATGGGGGAGTTTGAGCGTTCCGGCATGGGACGGTCGAGAGGGCTCGTCTGGGCGATCAAAGACATCTTCACCATCGCCAATTTCGAGATTGCGATGCTGGCCGCCTTCATTGGCTACATCTTGTTCGAATATCTTCGCAAACGGTTCTGAGTACCTTACCCGCAGCATAAGAAACAACAATTCTCCCTAATCAAATTATGAATGGACGTCTTCACGGTTTCTTCACGGCTCTCGCGATATCGTGCATCAACAAGTTGAGATTGTGACGTGCATCACGCGGAATTCGTTGAGATTCTTTACGGAAACTTTATAAATCCGTTACGCAATGCTTATGACGTTGCTGCTGTAATCACTTCACGATTTCAGCCGTAGACCGAAAGCAGCACGAACGCAACGCAATCACTACTCCTAAACAAAAGTAGTCCGATTCAGTACTGAGGCGATCGCTATATGAACGAGGCGGACAGTTTGACCAATAAATGCATAGGATTCTCACTCGCTCTTGCAGTTGGAACTTTGCTGGCTGGCGTACAGTGTCTCGGCCAAACCGCGCAACCCAGCGCTCCGAGCAACGTGGCGACGCTGTATAGCGCCGAGTCGGCCGATGGTCATCCCGCGGCCAACAACGCGGCTGCAAAGGCTGCGCCCGCAGGCCCGGACGTGGAGATCGCACCGGCCGTGGCCAAGCAGCTCGCGGCGATGCAGGCGCAGATCGACGCACTCAAGGCGGAGCTGAAGAGCCGAGATGGCGCTTCTGTCGCTCCGGGCGGGTCCCCTCCCCCTGCTCCTGCTGCGACTTCGGAAGCCAAGGCCGTCGAACCGTCGGCAACAAACGCTTCCGCTGACGCAGCCCAGGCACATTCCGCGGCGCCGGAAAAGCCAAAACCGGCAGACCCATTTGCTTTTGCGGACTGGACCTGGCTGAACGGGAACCCCCGCAACAAGGATGTAGTGTGGGATTCCAAGTTCTTCACGCCAGAGATTCGCTTGGACGCCCACTACGTCATGGACTTAAACCATCCCAAGGACGACACCATGGGTGGATCGACGGAGATTTTCCGCTCCAACGAGATTCAAGTGGAGCAGATCAGTTTCGGTGGCAACTTCCACTGGCAAAACGTCAATGCACGGATCTTGACGATGAACGGGATGTTCGGCGTCACCACGCCGCGCAACGACGCCAGTGCCGGCCGCGGCCAATGGGATCTGCGAGGCGCGTACAAGTATGTGTCCGAGGCCAACGCCGGTTATCACTGGGATGTGAATCACGGCCTGAACCTGGATGCAGGGATTTTTGTTTCCTACATTGGTCTGTTCAGCTACTACAACTTCGACAACTGGACCTATCAGCCTTCCTATGTGTCGTCCAATACGCCATGGTTCTTCAACGGTCTGCGCATTCAGTGGTTTCCCACGGACAAGTTGAAGATCGAGCCTTGGATCATCAACGGGTGGCAATCGTATGGCCGAATGGGCAGCAAGCCAGGGCTGGGTGGACAGATTCTCTACCGCCCGAAACCGTGGCTCTCGCTGGTCTTCAACAACTACGGCATGGGTGAAGATACGCTGGGCAATGGCGACGGTCACTTCGGCAGGTCCCGTATCCATACTGACGACAGCATCGAGGTCAAATACTACGACCATCCCGAGAGGGTTCTCGACAAGATGGCCTTCTCTCTCACCGGTGACCTGGGCTGCGAATACGGCGGCAGCGGGAACTTTGTGAGCGCACAAGGCCGAACGATCAACAACAACGTGAACTGTCATCACAACACCGCCACGAGCAGCAAGCAGACCTTCGCCGGATGGATGGTCTACAACCGCTTCTGGTTCAAGAAGGATCTGTACGGACTTACACTCGGCGGCGGCGTCATGGACAATCCGGGCCGCTATCTAACGCTGCTTCCTCCGATTAACGGAGCCGACGCGATCACTGGCTCTCCGTATTTCACGCAGAATCCCGGCGATCCCTACAAGGCATGGGATGGCTCGATCACCTTTGATTGGATGCCACGGCAATACATCACTTTCCGCACCGAGTATGGCTACCGCCATGCAAACGTTCCTTACTGGACGGGCCGCGGCGGGATCACGCCAGGGGCCAACCTGTTCCCCAGCACAGTGCCGAACCCCGGCGGAGGCTCGGTGGTGGGAAGCACGAACTGGGCGCCGGGGCCGTACTTATCGGCCACTCCCGGCTACACGTGTGTTGCCGGATCTGGCGGGTGGTGTCCCGATTTGCGGAAGGACGAACCCAGCCTGAGGTACGCCATCATGGTGAAGTTCTAAACCGGCGATCGAGAATGATCGCGTGCAACTACGATGACCAAACTTCGAACGTGGCAATCTAAACTTCTCGTTTCCACCGTTGCTGGGCTGGCAGTGACGGCCGGATGCACGAGTCACAACGATCCGGCGGCGGAGGCACCTCCGCCGCCCAATGTTGTGCTGGCAGCCGAGCCCAGCCTGTTTAGCGTGGATCATCCGGAACAGTTCCCTCTTGCCACCGCAACGGAACGCCAAGCCTGGTCAGAATTGGTGGTAACCGGAACGATCACTCCGGACATCGCCCGCAACGTACCAGTCGTCTCGCTGGCGTCGGGCCGTGTTGTTGGTATCCACGCGCGACTGGGCGACACGGTCGAAAAGGGCCAACTGTTGCTGACTTTGCGCAGCGATGACGTCTCCGGGGGATTTTCCGATTACCGCAAAGCGGTTGCCGACGAGATTCTTTCACGCGCTCAACTCGAGCGTTCCAAGGATCTCTATGAACACGGCGCGATCGCTCTAAACGATCTGCAGGTCGCACAAGATGCTGAGGACAAGGCAAAAGTCGACGTAGAGACCACGGCCGAGCATCTGCGGCTCTTGGGCAATGATCCCGACAAGCCGGCGCGAATGGTCGACCTCATCGCACCCGTGTCCGGAGTCATCACCGATCAACAGGTCACAAATGCGGCGGCAGTCCAGGCATTCAATACTCCGGCGCCGTTCACGATTTCCGATCTCTCTCAAGTGTGGGTAATTTGCGACGTGTATGAGAACGAGTTGTCCAACGTTCGCAACGGCGACACCGCAGACATCACGCTCAATGCTTATCCCGATCGCGTGTTCAAGGGGAAGGTCAGCAACATCGGCGCGATTCTCGACCCGAGCATTCGCACCGCGAAAGTTCGCATTGAAGTGCCGAATCCCGGAATGATGCGGCTCGGCATGTTCGTGAAAGCAACGTTCCGCGGCCAGAAGAAAGAAACGCACACGACGGTCCCAGCCTCAGCCGTCCTGCACATGCACGACCGCGATTTCGTATTCGTTCCGGCACCCGACAAAAAGTTTCGCCGCGTAGCAGTCGTCAGCGGAGATGTCTTGCCGGAGGACCTGAGTCTGCAGGAAATCAAATCGGGCTTGCAGCCGGGCCAACAGGTGGTCACGAACGCACTCGTGTTAGATCACGTTCTCGAACAGTAAGCGAGTCCTGCGCAACTCAAATTCGAATTTCACTCATATAAGAAATGATTCGGGCCCTCGTCGATTTTGCGCTGAACAACAAGTTTGTGGTTCTGGCCCTCGCCGTTCTGCTGGCGGGCTGGGGCGCAATCTCGTTTCACGAGCTGCCGGTTGAGGCATATCCCGATATCGCCGACAACTACGTCACGGTCATTACGCAATGGCCCGGGCGCTCCGCCGAGGAAGTGGAGCAGCAGGTCACGATCCCGATCGAGATTCAGATGGCCGGAATGCCGCACATGACATATCTGCGCTCCGAGTCGATTTTCGGACTGTCGTTCGTGATCATGATTTTCGACGACAGCTCGGTGAATGACTGGAATCGCCAGAAGGTGCTCGAACGGCTCACGCAGGTCAATTTACCGCCGGGCCAAAATCTGCAGCCGCAAATCGGGACTGACTGGAGCACAACCGGACAGATTTATTGGTACACGCTGAGGAGCACCAATCCCCGGTACGACTTGATGGAGTTGAGATCGCTTGAGGATTGGGTTCTGCTGAAGCAGTTCAAGTCCGTTCCAAACGTCGTTGATGTCTCTGATTTTGGCGGCACCGTGCGCGAATACCAGGTGCGCGTTGATCCAAGCAAGTTGGTCTCGTACGGCTTGAGCATAGGCCAGGTCGAGCAGCAGCTTGCTAACAATAACATCAATGCCGGAGGCAGCTTTGTTGAAGTCGGCATGCAGCAGATGAACGTTCGCACGCTCGGACTATTCGGCAGTGTGCACGACATCGAGCAGACCGTCCTCAAAACCCAGACGGGCACTGCTCTTCGCGTGAAAGACATTGCGGACGTGACCCAGGGGCCCAAGATCCGGCTTGGCCATATGGCACGCGCCAATCATATTGAGGATGGCCGGATCATCGACGAACCCGATGTAATTCAGGGCGCCGTCCTCCTGCGCAAGGGAGCGGAAGAGCAGCCGACGCTCGATGCCATTCATAAGAAAGTTGACGAGCTCAACAATGGCCTCCTGCCGCCCGGCGTCAAAGTCGTCCCCATGCTCGATCGCAGCGACCTGCTTCACTTTACGCTGCACACGGTGATGCACAACCTGGTCGAAGGGATGATCCTGGTCAGCATCATCCTGTTTCTCTTTCTGCTGAATGTTCGTGCGGCGTTTATCGTCGCGCTGACGATTCCCTTCTCTCTCCTGTTCGCTTCGATTTGGCTCGACTTGAGCCATATTCCCGCGAATCTTCTTTCGTTGGGTGCTCTGGATTTCGGGATGGTGGTCGACGGCGCCGTGGTGATGGTCGAGAACATCGTTCGCCACATCAGCAAGCGTCGCAACGGAAATGGATCGGGTAATTCGAAGACGATCGCCGAAGTAATCCGCGAAGCTGCTCACGAAGTGCAGCGTCCCGTCTTCTACGCCATCGCCATCATTATTACTGCTTACATGCCGATCTTCACTCTGCAGCGAGTGGAGGGCCGCCTGTTTCGTCCCATGGCCTGGACCGTCGCCCTCGCCCTGCTTGGCGCCATGACATTCTCGGTGCTGGTCGCACCCGTTCTGGCGGGGTTGTTGTTCAGAAAGGGCGTTCACGAACGGCGCAACCTGGTGATGGAATATCTCACCGAACAGTATCGCCACCGATTGCGTTGGGCGGTTGAGCATCGCTGGGTCGTCGCGGCAGTTGGTTTGCTCGCCCTTGCGGGAACCATCTTTCTCGGCTTCGGTGGTGTAATCGGCGCGGAGTTCTTGCCACATCTCGATGAGGGAGCCATCTGGGCCCGGGGGACCCTGGCCAACAGCACGAGTCTATCGGAGGGCGAGAAGTTCACTACGAACGAGCGCTACGTATTCGCGTCGTTTCCAGAAGTGAAGACGGTGGTTTCTCAGGTTGGCCGACCGGACGACGGCACCGACACCGGCGGCTTCAGCAATACGGAATACTTCATCGATCTCAAGCCCAAGGATCAGTGGCGCCCGGTCTTCCACCGCGAGAAGGAGGAATTGATCGCGGCCATGAGCCGCGCTGTCGAGAAGTATCCCGGCGCCATCTGGAATTTTTCACAGCCGATCGAAGACAACGTCGGAGAAACGATGACCGGCACAAAGGGCTCCCTTGCTCTCAAGATTTTCGGCGAAGATCTCAAGACTCTCGAGCAGAAGGGAGAGGAAGTCACCGCCGTGTTGGCGAACATCCCGGGGATGCACGACGTGAAGTTGCTGCGCGATTTTGGACAGCCGAATCTTGATCTGACAATCGACCGCCGCCAGGCCGCCCGCTTCGGCATCAACATGGCCGATATCCAGGATGGGATCCAAACCGCCGTCGGCGGAAATGCAGTCAGCCAGGTTCTGATCGGGGAACAAAGATACGACGTGGTGGTTCGCTATCAGGCTCCCTATCGCAATACTCAGCAGGCCATCGAGAATGTCCGACTGCTCTCTCCTTCAGGAGAACGCGTCTCGTTGGCGCAGCTGACGAGTGTTGAGATCAAAGATGGAGCCTACGACATCTACCGCGAAGGGAACACGCGTTATGTCGCCGTCACGTTCAACGTTCGCGGCCGCGATCTGGGTACCACCGTTGAGGAAGCCATCAAACGAATTGCCCGCGACGTCAAGCTACCGCAGGGATACCACATCGGCTGGTCCGGTGAATATGAGAGTGAAAAGCGCGCCGAGGCGCGCCTGGCTCTCATTGTTCCGCTGACCATCCTCGTGATCTTCGTCATCCTTTATACGATGTTTCGGTCATATAAGTGGGCCCTGCTAATTCTGCTCAACGTTGCTTTGGCGCGCGTCGGCGGATTCCTCGCGTTGCTCGTCACGGGAACGTACCTCAGCGTTTCCTCCGGCGTAGGGATGCTGGCTCTGTTTGGAGTCTCGGTGCAAACCGGCGTGATCATGTTGGAATACATCAACCAACTGCGTGCGCGGGGGTACTCGATCGTCGATGCCGCTGTAGAGGGCGCCGTTCTGCGGCTTCGTCCCATCATGATGACGATGCTGGTGGCGACTCTTGGTCTTTTGCCCGCCGCTCTCTCGCATGACATCGGATCGGATTCGCAACGGCCGTTTGCCATCGTCATCGTAGGAGGGCTGATTTCCGACCTCCTCCTCAGCATCGTCCTCCTGCCGACCTTCTATGTTTGGATCGCGCGAGATGGCGATCAGCTTCCAGAACTGGAGGCACCGCTTGAGAGCTAGTCTTCAACTCGCAAGAGTTCTGCGCGCCTGTCTGGCTTGCGGAGCCGTCTCAGCATTATTCGGCCTCGCTTTTGGACAGGCCACCACGCCCGCCAGGATCACGCTCGACGAAGCCATCCAACTCGCGGTGCAGCACAATCACAACATGCTCGCGGCCCGAACCACGATTCTGCAGAGCCAGGCTGATGAGAGGACCGCGAACATGCGGCCCAATCCATCTCTGTTTGCGGATTGGGAGTATCTGCCTATCGGATCTCCAGCCAAACAGAATCCGAGCGTGTATGGAGGGCAGTCTACCTCCGATTATCTTCACAACAATACAGAAGGCGATATCGGCTTGAGCTACCTGGTGGAGCGCGGAAAGAAGCGGCAACATCGCTTGCAGGCGGCAAAAGATATCACCGCGCAAACGAAGTCGCTGGTCGCCGATAACGAACGCACACTCACGTACAGCGTAGCTACAGATTTCGTGAATGTTCAGCTTGCCCAATCCACAATCGAATTGGCCGAAGCCGACCTGAAGAGCTTCCGCCAAACGGTCGACCTTGCAGAGCTGCGCTACAAAAAGGGTGCAATCAGCGAAGACGACTACCTGAAGATCAAATTGCAGTTGCTGCAGTTCGAGACAGACTACGAGCAAGCGCAACTGGCCAAAGTCCAGAGCCTGTCCGATTTGCGACAGTTGCTGGGTTACGAGTCGGTGGCTCCTGATTATGACGTGGCAGGAGAATTCGACTACCAACCCGTCAAAGGTAACACCGAAGATTTCCAGGCCAAGGCGTTGGTCAACCGTCCCGACCTGCGCGCCGCGCAACAAGGGATCACGGCTGCCCGAAGCCAATACGAAGTGCAGAGGACGATTGCCAAGCAAGACGTTACCGTGCAGGGGAATTATTCGCACGTGAATGCGATCAACGCTGCGACCTTCTACGTGAGCATCCCCCTTCCGATTTTCAATCGCAATCAAGGCAATATCGAACACACTCGTATCGCGATCACGCAGGCACAAGAACAGGAAAAAGGAACAGAAGGTCAGGCCCTGACCGATGTGCGCGATGCGTATGAGGGGCTGCGCACAAGTGAGCGCATCGTGCAGTTCTACCGGTCGGGCTACCTCGACGTCGCGCAGAAGGATCGTGATATCAGCGAATACGCTTACAAGCGGGGCGCTGCCAGCCTGCTCGATTTTCTCGACGCCGAACGCAGCTATCGGGCCACGCAGCTTGCCTACCGGCAATCGCTGGCCTCATACTTGCTCGCGCTCGAACAGCTGCGCGAAGCGGTGGGCGTGAGAACTTTGCAGTAATCGCACGATCAGACCGGTTGTAAATCGTTAGGCGCCTGCATCGGATCGCCGAAGGGAGCGGGTGATTGAACAAGCAAGACGTACGAAGGCGAATTGAAGAAGTCGGCATCGTTCCATCCATCCGCGTGTCGACGACGGAAGATGCCCTCTTCGCGGCGGAGGCCGTGGCAGGCGGCGGTATCCCGATCCTTGAAGTGACATTGACCGTTCCCGAAGCGATCCGGGTGATCGAACAGGTCGTGAAGCGAGCACCCGACATGATCGTGGGCGCGGGCAGCGTACACGACGTCGATACTGCTCGCCGTTGCCTCGACGCCGGAGCGAAGTTCCTTTCCAGTGACGGTCTCGATGCCGACACTGTCCGCTTCGCCGTGGAACAGCAGGTGGTGATGATCCCCGGAACTCTTACGCCCACTGGTGTGATCACGGCCTGGAAACTCGGCCCGGAGTTCGTGAAGGTCGTCCCGTGCGGCCACATCGGCGGAGACAGTTATATCCGCGATCTGAAAGCCATGTTCCCCCACATACCGCTAATCGCCGCCGGTGGGGTCAATCAACGCACCGCCTTCAACTTCATTCTGGCGGGTGCGGTGGCGCTAGGGATTGGTGGAGAACTCATCCCGAGAGAGGCGATCCGGCGCAGGCAACCGACTCGCATTGCGGAATTGGCACGTCGTTTTCTGGATGCAGTCTCAAGCGCTCGCGCCCAATGATTCCAGATTCGCTCTTTTGTTTCTGGGCTGGAGCCGGCGGCAGTTCGTCACGGACCTCGTTCTTTTTGATCGTGATGGCAAGCATCACGACGTTCGCAGCGACGAACATTGACGACCTGATCCTGCTGACGGCCCTGTTTGCAAGCCGGGTCCCAACCCGCCGCATTGTCGCTGGCCAGTATCTCGGCTTTGCGGCGATCGTCTGCGTAAGCCTGCTGGGGATATGGGCGACACTTTCCATCCCGCGTCAATGGATCCACGCTCTCGGACTGCTGCCGATCGCGATTGCTCTGAAACAGATTGTTCAGCGGCACAAGGGAAAATCTGGGCGGGATCCCATGAGCAGCATTGGGGTGATCTCGATTGCGATCGTTACATTCTCAAATGGCGCCGATAACATTGCTGTCTATCTTCCATTTTTCGTCGTATCGCGCACACATCTTTGGCTGATTCTGTCGGTTTACGCAGTTCTGGTCGCGATGTGGTGCTGGGTGGGCCGGAGCTTTGGAAACCATCCACTGGTTCTCCAACAAGTGGAGCAGTTCGGGCACTGGATCATCCCACTGGTACTGATCGCATTGGGGATCTACGTGATGCGAAGCTGAATCATCCGGAGATCAGATCTTGCCGCTCTGCGGGCGGCAATACCGACGAAATACTCGACCTCATCTTTTCCGCTCAATGCACTCTGCAACCCGCCAGACATCGTGGGCTTGCAATTGTCTGGGCGCGTCCGCAGGCGATTTCGTAAGCTGTCCGATAACGGACGGTCAACGGGCCAATCGAACACTTCGCGCCGGTCCGATTGAGTCGGACAGGCGCTTATCTACTTGCTTTTCATCGAGTTACCTTGCTCCTTAGATGGCGCGGCAGTTGCATATATGTGTCGCGATGGATATCGCTCGACCCGAGTTTAAACAACGCAAGCGCCGGCGGCAGATCGTTGTGGTCGCCGGGATCGTGGTGCTTGTCGGAATCCTGACCGCCGCCGTTTATCGGTTGAAACCGGCCGCGCCGACTGTGGAGCGTGGAACCGTCTGGACGGATACCGTGAAGCGCGGTTCGATGCTGCGCCAAGTGCGCGGGATCGGGTCCCTGGTTCCGTCACAAGAATCGGTGTTGCAGATTCCCGCCGAGACGGAAGCGAATGTCGTGCGCATTCGCATGCTGCCCGGTTCACTGGTCAAGACCGACACCATCCTGGTCGAGATGAGCAATCCGCAGGTGGAGCAGGCTGCCGTGGATGCACAGCTTCAGTGGAAGGCCGCCCAGGCTGAGTACCAGAGCCAGCGCATGAAACTGGAAAGCGATCTGATGAACCAGAAGGCCGGCGCAGCCACCGTCAAAGCGGATTACAACCAATCGCAACTCCAATCGGAGACCGACAAGTCCCTTTACGACTTGGGCGTGATCTCCGGACTCGCCTATAAAGCTTCGAAAAGCAAGGCCGACGAACTCACAATTCGAAACGGTCTCGAAGATCAACGGATGGAAAGCACGCAGAAGGCGATCGGTGCCCAATTAGCCGAACAACAGGCAAAAGTGGACCAGATGCGGGTATTGGCAGAGCTGAAGCAGAAGCAACTGGATCTGCTCAAAGTTCGAGCTGGGATTGATGGCGTGCTCGTCGAGTTGCCACTGAATGTTGGGCAACATGTCTCGCCTGGAACGATGCTGGCCAAAGTCGTTCAGCCCAATCACCTGATGGCCGCACTGAAAGTCGCGGAGACGCAGGCGCGGGATGTGCAGATCGGCGAACCCGCATCGGTGGATACGCATAATGGCGTGATCGCCGGGACGGTGATGCGGGTGGATCCGGCGGTACAAAACGGAACGGTGACGGTGGACGTCAAACTGACAGGAGAGTTGCCGAAGGGCGCGCGGCCTGATCTCAGCGTGGACGGCACGATTGACCTCGAGCGACTGGACAACGTGTTGTATGTGGGACGGCCGGCATTCGGCCAGGAAAACAGCACCATCAGTTTGTTCAAACTGGAGCCCAACGGGCACGACGCGGCTCGTGTTCCGGTGAAAGTGGGGAGGGCTTCAGTGAATTCGATTCAAGTGATCGAAGGTTTGCGCGAAGGAGACACAGTGGTGCTCTCCGATATGTCGCGCTGGGACAGCACCGATCGCATCCGGCTTCAGGACTGAAGTAATAAATCACAAAAGAGGCAGACGATTCATGAGCGACGCTAGCCAATCTCTGATCCAGATCTCCGACATGACAAAGGTCTTCTACACCGATGAAATCGAGACGCATGCACTTTCGGGCGTCCACCTTAACGTGAACAAAGGTGAGTATGTCGCGATGTCAGGGCCGTCCGGTTGCGGCAAGTCGACGCTGCTCTCGATTATCGGATTGCTCGATACCCCGACAGGAGGCCGTTATCTTCTGAATAGCAAGCCAGTTGAGAATCTGGATTTCGCGGAGCGGGCCCGCATCCGCAACCAGGAGATCGGTTTCATCTTCCAGAGTTTCAACCTCATCGGTGATCTAACTGTCTACGAGAACGTCGAACTGCCGTTGACCTACCGCCAACGGATGCCTTCAGCAGAGCGCAAGGCGCGCGTGATGGAAGCGCTCGAGCGTGTGGGCATGGCGCACCGAGTCCGGCACTATCCGTCGCAACTCTCCGGCGGACAACAGCAGCGTGTCGCGGTGGCGCGTGCGCTGGGGGGGAAGCCGTCCATTCTGCTGGCGGACGAGCCTACCGGGAATCTCGACTCACGAAACGGTGAAGCGGTGATGGACCTGCTTGGCGATCTTCACAAGGAAGGCGCAACCATTTGCATGGTGACGCACGATCCGCGATTTGCGAAGCATGCGCAGCGAGAAGTTCATTTGTTTGATGGCAAGGTTGTGGCCGAGGAAGAGCTAAAGAAGTTGATGGCGGATGTGGGCGCATGAATCACTTACTCAAAGATTTTCGTTTAGCGCTGCGGCAATTCCGCAAGAACCCGGGGTTCACTGCGGTGGCAATCGTCACACTGGCACTTGGGATCGGCGCTAACACAGCCATTTTCAGCGTGGTCAACGCGGTGTTGCTGCGGCCCCTGCCCTTTCAAGACCCGGATCGTCTCGTTCGCGTGTGGCACACTCCGCCGGCGAAAAGCTTTCCTGGAATCGACAAGTTTTCGGTCTCCGCCGCCAACTATCTCGACTGGAAGCGGGACAATCACGTTTTCGAGCAGATGGGAATCTTTAGTGGCCGGCTTTTGACGCTGACCGGCGTCGCGCAGCCACAACAAGTGACCGCCTGCACTGTCGGTGGCGGATTCTTCGAGACACTCGGTGTGCCACCAATGCTGGGGAGGGTTTTCGCACCGGAAGAAGATCAACCGGGCCGGACGAATGTGGTCGTCCTGAGCTATCGGTTCTGGCAAGAACATTTCGGAGCGAACCACGACATTGTGGGCCACACCGTAACGATGGATGGACAGAATTTTCAGATCGCCGGAGTGATGCCCGAGAGTTTCCGCTTTCCGGAATTTGCGCAACTGTGGACGCCGATGGGGTGGACGGACAAAGAGCGCGCCGTGCGCGGCGAACATCACTCCGTTGTCATCGCCCGGCTGAAGCCGGGCGTCGATCTTAAACAGGCGCAAGCGGAGATGAATACGATCTCCAGCCGGCTGGAACAACTCTATCCTGTGGATGACAAGGGCTGGGGAGCAGTGGTGGTGCCTCTTCAGCAAGACATGGTGAACGATGTCAGGCCGGCGCTGCTGGTGCTGCTCGGGGCGGTTGGTTTTGTCCTGCTCATCGCCTGCGCCAATGTGGCGAATCTCTCGCTCGCCCGAGCGTTCAGCCGGCAGAAGGAAATCGCGATTCGCGCCGCGCTCGGGGCGAGTTCGGGACACGTGGTGCGCCAGATTCTGACTGAATCTATCACGCTCGCCGTAATCGGCGGAGTTCTCGGGCTGGCCGTGGCGCATTTCGGAGAGCGCTTCGTGCTGGCGTTTCTTGCCAATCAACTGCCCGGTTCTGTGGTGGCCGGGCTCGATTGGAAGATTCTTGCGTTCACGGCTGGATTGTCGGTGCTCACCGGAGTTCTCGCGGGAGTGCTTCCGGCGCTGCGCCTGGCGAAATCGGATGTCAACCAGGCATTGAAGCAAGGACTTGGCCGAACCGACGCGAATTCGGGCAGTCATGGGACACGCAGCGTTCTGGTTGTCGCCGAGGTTGCGCTTTCTTTGGTTCTGTTGATCGGTGCTGGGTTGATGATTCGCAGTCTTCACCAACTTCAAAGTGTCGCGCCCGGATTTGAGTCCCATGGGGTGTTGACGATGACGGCGGCGATTTCGCAGACAAAATTTACGGAACCGCAGCAGGAGATCCAATTCTTAGATCAGGTTTTGCAGCACGTGAGGGCTCTTCCTGGCGTAGAGTCAGCGGGCGTGGCCGACGATGTTCCACTGGACAATGACGGCTCGCACCAGCCGATTCAGGTGGAAGGGCAACCCGTGGTGCCCATGGCGGAACAGCCTGAAGTCGATGTGCGCGTAATCAGCCGCGGCTACATGCAGTCGATGCGCACACCGATTTTGCGAGGTCGAGATTTTAACGATCAGGATATCGCGGGCAGGCCAGCGACGGTGCTGGTCAGCCAGTCGATGGCGGAGCGGTTCTGGCCCGGTGAAGATCCGATCGGCAAGCGTCTGACGCTGACGTTCTCGCCGGGACAAGTGCGCGAGGTTGTGGGGGTGGTCGGCGACGTAAAGCTCGACAGCCTGGATCAGACTCGCCCTTCAACCACTATCTACGTACCCCTTGGCCAGCTCTCGAAGCCTCCGGAACTGGACTTCCGTTCGTTTCCTATGGCGGTCGTTGTGCGCTCGACTACATCGCCCAGCAGTATGGTCTCGGCTGTAACGAATGCAGTGCACGAAGTCGACCGCAACATGCCGATCCGCGACATCCTCACGATGGACGACCTGGTTGCGAATTCCCTCTCCCAACCTCGCTTGAACATGTTCCTGCTGGGAATCTTCGCGGCTCTGGCCGTGCTGCTGGCGGGAATCGGAATCTACAGCGTCCTATCTTATAGCGTGAAGCAACGAGTGCCAGAAATTGGAATCCGGCTCGCTCTGGGAGCACGGGTGACGGATGTCCTCCGCCTGGTCGTGATTGAGGGTATGAAACCGGCATTGCTCGGCGTAGCCATCGGCATCGCTGGGGCGTTGGCGTTGGGCCGAGTTGTAGCGAGTCTTGTGTTCCAGGTGAAGCCGTCGGATCCACTGACCTTCGCCGGTGTAGTCGCGCTGTTGGGGATGATCGCGCTGTCAGCGTGCCTCATTCCCGCCTATCGCGCCAGCAGGGTCGATCCGGTGGTGGCGCTCCGGAATGAATGAGGGAGCCTCATGCACAACCTGATTCAAGACGTTCGTTACGCGCTGCGGCAATTGCATAAGCGACTGGCCTTCACGGCCGTTGCGGTGATCACGCTGGCGTTGGGGATCGGCGCCAGCACGGCCATCTTCAGTGTTGTGTATGGTGTGCTACTGCGGCCGTTGCCTTACAGCGATCCAGACCGGATCATGGCTGTCTTTGAGGTGAACACCAGGGGCACGTGGTCTCGTCTTGCGGATCCGAACTTCGACGACTTCCGCGATCAGAACCGCAGCTTTCAGGCGATCGCGAAATACGGCGCGAACATGGCGTCCGTATCAGGCGGCGCTGTGCCGACACGCTCGATGGTGGCAAACGTCACACCGGAATTTCTTAACGTCTTCCGCGTGCAACCCAGCATAGGTCGCGACTTTACTGCGGCGGACGCGAAAAAAGGCGCGGCTCCGGTGGCCCTCGTCAGCTTTGCGTACTGGAGACAGAACCTCGGATCGGCTTCGGATCTTTCGCGACTCCACCTGAAGATCGGCACCGACATCTTCTCGGTGATCGGTGTGCTACCGGACGGATTTCAATTTCCGTCAGAAACGGCCTTGTGGATTCCCGCTGACGTTGAAGGGGAAAACACCAGCAGGACCTCTCATAATTACTCCGCGGTCGGGCGACTCCGGGATGGCGTCACTCCGGAACAAGCCAACGGCGACATCAGCGCGATCGCACGCCGGATTCACGATACTTCCAGCGAGCAGAACGATTATCTGCTCAAAGATGCTGCCGTCGTTCCGCTGCGCGAGTCGATGACAGGCGAGGCTCGGACAGCGTTGCTGGTGCTCGTAGGAGCAGTGGCATTCCTGCTCCTGGTCGCCTGTGCCAACGTGGCCAACCTGCTGCTTGCACAGGCTTCGACACGAGAGCGTGAACTCGCGATTCGCAGCGCGCTGGGGGCGGCGCGCAGCTACCTGATTCGTCAGTTTCTTACAGAATCGTTTGTTCTTGCGTTCGTGGCTGGCGCACTCGGAGTGTTCGCAGCGTGGTTGGGAATCGCCGGACTGATTTCATTCGCGCCGCAAAATCTTCCGCGTCTCGATAGCGTTTCCATCAACGTTCCCGAGCTGGCATTTGCGCTCTTGCTCTCCACGGGCGTCGCCGTGGGGCTGGGAGCATTCACCGCAATTCGCGTGACCTCGGGAGATGTACGGGAAAGCCTCGCTGAAGGCGGGCGCGGACAGGCTGGCTCGCAGAACATCCAGCGCCTGGGCAGGGGAATTGTCGCGGCGCAGATGGCCATCACGCTTGTGCTGGTCGTAGGAGCCGGACTGCTCGGACGCAGCCTGATGAACGTTCTCGAAGTAAATCTAGGGTTCCGTGTGGACAAAGTCGTCACCATGGAAGTTTCGTTGCCTTGGGTCGAGGATCCAAAAGCAAAAATCGGCCAAGCCATTTTCTTTTCCAACCTGATCGAACGGCTCAAGCAAATTCCCGGGGTGCAAAGGGTCGGCGCAACCAGCGGCCTCCCACTGGACGGTGGCCTCCCCGACGGCCAATTCCTTTTAATGTCGCAGAATGAAGTTCCGAAGAACTTCGACGACTTCGGCGCTCTTTTTCAACAGAAAGAACGGCTGGGTAATGCAGATTTCGGAGTGGTGACGGATGGATACTTCCAAGTCCTCGGCATTCCCCTGATTCATGGGCGCATCTTCAACGAAAGCGATACCGCGGATGTCCCGCACGCTGCAGTCATCAGCGAATCCCTGGCTCGTGAGCGCTGGCCCGGTCAGGATCCCATCGGCCACACCATTGAATTCGGAAATATGGATGGCGATCTGCGCTTGCTGACCATCGTCGGGATCGTCGGAGATGTCCGCGACTACGGCCTCGAGGCGCCGCCACGTCCGACCGTTTACGTGAACCTGTTTCAACGGCCGCGATCCGCGATCACCGTCACAATGCTGAGTGACGCTCCCACGCAACTGGTCACTACGGCTGCACGGGGAATCCTGATGGACCTCAATCCCGAGATTCCCGCGAAATTCGGGACGTTTGAGGAAGTCTATTCTGGGTCGCTGGGTCCGCGCAGATTCATCCTTATTCTTATCACCTTCTTTGGAATCGCCGCACTGCTGTTGGCGACGGCCGGAGTGTTTGGCGTGATGGCGTATTCGGTCAGCCGCAGGACGCGCGAGATCGGCGTTCGCGTGGCACTCGGGGCCAGACCTGGCGATGTCCTCCGCATGATCCTCGGACAAGGCATGCGCACGATCCTGATCGGTCTCGCGATCGGACTACTGGCGTCGCTGGGACTCACGCGCGCCATGGGGTCCCTGCTGTTCGGCGTCACCGCTGGCGATCCGGTGACATTCGCAACCGTAATTTTGCTGTTGGTGGCTGCTGCACTGTTGGCCTGCTATATCCCGGCACACCGAGCGGCCAAAGTAGATCCGATGGTGGCTCTGCGATACGAGTAAGGAGGTGAAGGCCAGTGACGAATATGCTGCCAGACTTGCGTTATGCTTTGCGGGCCCTCCGCAATCGTCCAACCTTTGCAGCAGTTGCGATCCTCACAATTGCCATTGGCATTGGTGCGAACACAACGATTTTTAGTTGGCTGCGCTCCCTTGTTCTTAATCCGTTGCCAAAGGCTGTCGACCCAGCGCGTATCGTGGCCATCGAGAATACGGCACCCGACGGCGAGTTTATTACCACCTCGTATCTGGATTTCCGGGATTTCCGGGATCACCTGCACTTGGTGAAGGATGTAACCGCATACCGCGGGTATCTTTTCTCTGTAGGCGACGCCCCAAATACCGAACGTGCATGGGGCGAAATGGTCTCGGGTGCCGCGTTCGATATGCTCGGAATCAAGCCCGAGGCCGGCCGTTTCTTTTCCCTCGATGAACGCGACGACGCACAAAACGCTCACGCGGTCATCGTCATCAGCTACGACTACTGGAAAGCGCATTACGGACTCAATCCTTCTGCCGTCGGAAGCACCCTGCATGTCAATCAAACTCCATTGACGGTCATTGGCGTGACTCCCGAAGGATTTCACGGTATGCACGCCGGCCTGGACTACTCATTTTGGGTGCCGCTGACGATGTACGGACAAATGACGCACACAGGCACGTGGATGCTCCAGGATCGCAATACACGCAACTTCATGCTGCTGGCCCGCCTGGCTCCGGGTGGGACCATCGATCAGGCGCGTGCCGAGATCCAAGGGCTCGCCAAGCGAATGGGAGAGACTGACCCAGACTCGAACCTGGGAATTGGCGCGACGGTTCTGCCGGTGTGGCAGTCGCATTTTGGCACGCAGTCGATTCTGCTGACTCCGGTAGCCATTCTCATGGGGATTGGGGGAGTGGTCCTGCTGATTGTGTGCGCGAATCTTGCGAACCTGCTGCTGGCTCGGGCAACGGGTCGGACACAAGAATTCAGCATCCGCCTTGCACTTGGAGCCAGACCGGGTCGACTGGTCGGCCAACTTCTCACCGAGACACTGCTGATGGCCTTCGGAGGCGCAATGGGCGGATTGATTCTCGCGAAGTGGTTGGGAGGCGCTCTGGGATGGCTCCTTCCCGGCGTCGTCTTCCCGACGCTGCTGGCTCCGCCTCTCGACGGCCAGATCTTCGCATTTACCGCAGCGCTGGCTGTGATGGTGACTCTGCTGGCGGGATTGATCCCCGCGCTGCACTCAGCCCGGAGCAATCTCAATGAGGCTTTGAAGCAAGGCGGCCGCACCGGCAGCCTGGGTACGCATGCGCATCGCCTGCGAGGAGTGATGGTGATCTCCGAGGTCGCTTTGGCGGTCGTGGCGATGATAGGCGCGTCCGTCTTCCTCGAGAGTTTTCGGAACGCGCGAACGATCGATCCCGGCTTCTCAGCCAATGGAGTAGCGCTCGCCCAATTCGACTTTTCAACAGCTGGCTACAGCGCGCAGCAGACTGATACTTTCTGCCGCCGATTGCGCGACCGCCTGGAGCAGCTTCCCGGTGTGACTTCCGTCAGTTACGACGATTCCGTCCCTCTTGGATTCCATGGAGGGAATTGGGAAACACTCGATGTTGAAGGCTACGTTCCGCCGCCGAACGAGAACATGAAGATCTATCGGGATCTCGTTTCGCCCGGTTTCTTCGAGTCGATGAAGATTCCTCTGGTGGAAGGCAGGGACTTCGATTGGCACGACGATCGGGTTTCGTTGAAAGTCATGATCGTGAACCAGGAATTTGTGCGGCGCTTCCTGCGGAATGGGAATGCCATTGGCCACAAAGTGCATGGCTGGGGCGAGTGGTTCACGATTGTGGGGGTCGCGAAAGACAGCAAGTATCACCGCGTCACGGAGAATGTTCAACCTTACTTCTACATTCCGATCCGGCAGATCTATCGGCCGGAATATGGCCTGACTTTTCATGTGCGCACTTCGGGCTCCGTCAATGAAGCGATAGCAGGCCTGCGCCGTGAGTCAGCCGCGATCGATCCAGCGCTGACCATTTTCGACGCCGAGCCTATGACCGAGTACATCGCTGCCTCGTTGTTTGGTGCGAAGATCACTGCAAGTTTGCTGAGCCTGCTCAGCGGCATAGGACTGCTGCTCGCGGCGATGGGATTGTACGGAGTGCTGGCTTACTCGGTCGCTCAGCGCACCCGAGAATTCGGTGTACGCGTGGCAATGGGAGCCAAGCCTCGGGATATCCTCGCTTTGATCTTCACCGAGAGTGCCCGGTTAGCCCTTACGGGCACAGCCGCAGGTCTTGTATTGGCTGCCATGGCGACCCGGGTCGTTGCCAGAGAGATTTATGGCATCAGCCCGCTTGATCCTCTGACATTCGGCGGAGTCGGCCTTCTATTGCTGGCAGTCGCGATGATCGCCAGCTACATTCCGGCGCTACGCGCAGCCAGAGTCGATCCCATGGTGGCACTGCGATACGAGTGAGAGGAACAGACATGGAGAACCTGGTTCAGGATATTCGTTACGCTTTGCGACAACTGCGCAAGAGCCCGGGTTTTGCGGTAACGGCGATCCTTATCCTCGCACTCGGCATTGGAGCGAGCATGGCGATCTTCGGATTCGTGGATGCAGCGCTCATCCGGCCTCTTCCGTATCGCGATCCTGCGCGGCTGGTCGATGTTGCGGAGAGTGCCGTGCTGTTTCCCCGCAACAACATTTCTTACATGGATTACCTCGATTGGAAGAGGCTCAACCAGGTTTTCAGTTCGCTCGATGCGTATGAGCAATACGGATATCTGCTGCGCACGGAATCCGTTAGCGAGCCCGTAGTCGCCGTCCAGGTAAGCGCTGGCTTCTTCCGGACGCTCGGCGCCACCCCGATCGTTGGGCGCGATTTTCACAACGGGGAAGATGAAGTCGCAGCCCCACGAACTGTGATTTTGAGTTATGCGACGTGGCAGAAGCGTTTTGGAGGCAGGAAGGATATCGTCGGCGAAACTGTGACGCTGAGCGGAGCGGTTTACACCATCGTTGGAGTTCTGCCGCAGAGTTTCCAGTTTGCTGCTCAGGGCGATTGTGAGTTCTGGACGACCCTGCGCGCGGAAGGCTTCTGCAACACCCACCGCGACTGTCACAACCTTTTTGGAATCGGAAGGCTTAAAGACGGCGTAACTGTTGCGAACGCGCTGGCCAACATGAAGGCGATCGCGCGCCAATTAGAAGTTCAGTATCCGGATGAAAATCAGGGCATGGGAGCTTCGGTGAAACCTCTCGCTGACGTCTTCGTAGAAGACGTTAGGCCCGTCCTGTTGGCGCTGCTCGGCGGAGCCGGACTGCTGCTGTTGATCGCGTGTGTAAACGTGTCGAGCTTGCTGCTCGTCCGATCCGAAAGCCGCAGACGGGAAATCGCCGTGCGCGGCGCGTTAGGCGCTTCACGAATTCGCCTGGTCCGACAATTCGCAACGGAGGGGGTAGCTCTCGCGGGTGCGGGCTGGATCGCAGGCTTGATCGTTGCGCAGTTCGCGATGCGTGTCCTGACAGGACTTATTTCCAAAGACCTGCTGGCAGGCATGCCCTATCTTGCCGGACTTGGGCTGAATTCCCACGTGCTCATCTTTGCAGCCGCCGTTGCGGTCAGCGCGACGCTCTTGTTTTCACTGACTCCTACTCTGCGTTTGTCAATTCGTGAAATGCGGGAGGGTCTGGTGGAGGGGGGCCGCGGTAGTGCCGGAACAGTGTGGCGACGCTTGGGCGCGAATCTGGTCATGGTGGAGTTGGCCGTCACCGTTGTGCTGCTTGTCAGTGCGGGACTGTTTGGGAAAAGTTTGTATCGGTTGCTGCACGTCGAAGTCGGATTCCGGCCGGACCACCTGGCTACTGTGGGAGTTGCTTTGTCCCCGGCCGCCTATCCGAAAGAGGAGCAGCAGGAGGGAGCTGCCAAGAAGATCGTCGACCGGCTCTCGAGTTTGCCGGGTGTGCAATCCGCAGGGATCACATCCATGCTGCCAGTAAGCTACAACGGCAATACCGTTTGGATCAGGATCGCAGGCCATCCCTACAACGGCGAACACAACGAGGTGAATCAGCGCGAAGTGAGCGCAGGATTTTTTCACACCATCCGCGCGCGACTTCTCGAAGGACGATATTTCACAGAATCTGACGACGCCTCGAGACCGCGGGTGGTGATCATTAATCAAGCTTTGGCGAAGAAGTATTTTCCCGGAGAAGATCCGATTGGCAAGAAGATTGGCGAAACCAGAGGATGGCCCGACGCGCAAAAAGAAGTCATCGGAGTAATCGAAGACATTCGCGACGGGGCCCTGGATGACGAGATTTGGCCCGCTGTCTATTATCCCTTTGCCCAAAGTCCCGATACTGAATTCAACATCGTTCTCCGGACCTCTCAGTCGGAAGCATCGATCCTCCCGGCTATGGTGGCTGCAATCCACCAGGCCGATCCTACCGCTGGAACCGAGAAAGAGATGACCATGGAGAGCAAGATCAGCCAATCGCCGAGTGCCTATCTGGACCGCTCTTCCGCCTGGCTTGTTGGCGGGTTCGCCGGGGTCGCGCTTTTGTTGTGCGTAGTCGGGCTTTACGGAGTGATCGCGTATTCCGTTGGAAGGCGAACGCGAGAGATTGGTGTGCGCATCGCTTTGGGCGCGCAACGTCAAGCTGTTTATCAACTGATCCTTCGCGAGGCTGCCTGGCTGGCGGGCATTGGCATTGGCGTTGGCTTGCTCAGCGCGATTGGGGCAGCTTCCCTCATCCGCGGATTGCTGTTTGGGGTCCGACCGTGGGACGCGGGGACTCTGGCTGCCGTCGCATTGGTGCTTGCATTTTTCGCGTTGATCGCCAGTTACATTCCGGCGCGGAGGGCGGCAAAGATCGATCCCATGGTGGCGTTGCGGTACGAGTGAGGGGAAAGATCATGCATCGATTCATCCAAGACGTTCGTTATGCGTTGCGCCAATTGCGCAAGAGTCCGGGAATCACAGTGGCCGCAATGCTCTCCCTGGCTCTTGGGATTGGAGCGAACACGGCCATCTTCAGCTTGATCGACACGGTGATGCTGAAGTCGTTGCCGGTGAAAGAACCATCCCAACTGGTTCTTTTTGGAGATGGACTCGACCAGGGCGTCAGCGACGGATTTCCTAATCCCTGGCTCTACGCGTATCCGTTCTACCGCGAGATGCAGAAGAAGAATCTGGTGTTCTCGGATGTAGCTGCGTCGTCAAGCATGATCGATCGCGTGCATGGCTTCGTGGACGGGCGTAGCGAAGCCGACGCCATGAACGTTCAACTGGTGTCGGGCACGTACTTTCCGATGCTGGGAGTTCAGGCTGTGATCGGCCGCGCTCTTTCTGAAGACGATGATCGGACCGAAGGCGGGCATCCGGTTGCTGTAGTCAGTTACGGATGGTGGAAGAGGGTTATGTCACGCGACCCATCCGTGCTGGAAAGGAAACTAACCATCGGGCCAACGGTATTCTCCATTGTGGGCGTGGCACCGCCGGAGTTCTTCGGAACAACGGTGGGTCAGTCTCCCGACATTTGGATTCCGCTGTCGATGCAGAAAGAAATACCGCCCGGCTGGGATGGGTACAAAGACAGCATGTTCGAGTCCCTGCACCTGATGGCACGCGTAAAGTCCGGCGTCAGCATCGAGCAGGCCAACGCCAACGCGAATGTGCTGTTTCGTCAAATTCTCCGCAGCCTTCCCGGCACACCGCTGACGCAGAAGAACCTTCAGGAACTCGACAGGACGAATATCGAGCTGACCTCAATGGCGAATGGGTTCTCGCGGCTACGATGGCAGTTTTCTGAGCCGTTGAAGATTCTGATGGCCGTGGTTGGGTTGGTGCTGCTCATTGCGTGTGCCAACATCGCCAATCTTCTGATGGCGCGAGCCACAGTCCGCTCGCGCGAGCTTGCGGTCCGGCAGGCCCTGGGAGCGGGACGTTCACGGCTGATTCGGCAGCTGCTGACCGAGAGCCTGATATTAGCGGCCGCTGGGGGCGCATTGGGAATCCTGTTTGCGTCTTTCGGCAACCGTTTGTTGCTGCGCATGGTTTCGGACGGACGCGATGCGCTGAACGTGGATGTCTCCATCGATGGGAGAATACTTCTCTTCACGATGGCCGTAACCGTGACGGCAGCGATTCTGTTTGGAACTGTTCCCGCGTTGCGCGCAGTCCGCCTGCGGCTCACGGAGACGCTGAACGATCGTGGAGGACCGAGCAGCGCTCCAGCCAAAGGGCGGTTCGCACAGGCCCTGGTCGTCTCGCAAATTGCTCTTTCGTTGGTGTTGCTTGCTGGAGCTGGAATGTTCGTGCGCAGTTTAAGCAATCTCCTGCAAGTGGATACCGGTTTCAACCGTGAGAACGTGCTGCGCGTGCGAATCGATCCGAGTTCTGCTGGATACAAAGAGGATGCGCGCCTGATCAACCTGTACGGGCAAATCGAACAACGGATTAATGCGATTCCGAGAGTCAGCGCGGCCAGTTGCTCGTTGTTCATGTTCAACGAAGGCACATGGAACAACGCGATTTGGGTGCAGAGCTATGCGTCAGGACACCGCGATGTGAACGTTCATCACAACGTTGTCGGCGACAAATATTTCGCCGCAATGGGTATTCCTTTGCTGGCCGGGCGGACGTTCGGCCCTCAAGACACAGCGACATCGCAGAAGGTGGGTATTCTCGGCGAGACGACGGCGCGCACACTGTTTCCACAAGGATCTCCGCTAGGCCGGCATTATGGGCGCGGTCCGGACAACGCGGGCGACATTGAAGTGATTGGCGTCGTCAAGGATGTCAAGTACAACAGCCTCGACGAAGACGCCCAGCCTGGCGATTACCTCCCTTACAGTCAGAACCAGAGATATCTCGAAGACCTTGAAGTGCGGTACTCGGGCGATTCTGCTAGCGTCGCCTCCGCTCTCCGCCGTGCCATTCACGAAGTGGATCACACGTTGCCGATTTCCGAGATCACATCATTCGATGAGCACGTTGCAAAGTCAGTGACGAACCAGATGCTCGTGGCTCGGCTCTGTTCATTTTTCGGTTTCGCGGCATCGTTTCTGTGTTGCATTGGGATTTATGGCCTCATGTCCTATGTCGTGAGCCGGCGGAGCAACGAAATCGGAGTCCGGGTGGCGCTCGGGGCCGATAGTTCCCGCGTGTTGTGGATGGTGATGCAAGACACTCTGTTCCTGGCTGTGTGGGGAGTAGCGATTGGAGTTCCGGCTGCCCTCGCTTGTGATCGCGTCGTGTCGAGCATGTTATTCGGCGTTCAAAGCGCAACGACGATCGTGTCTGCGTCGGCTGGACTGCTGGCAATCGTAGCGGCCTTTGCCGGCTTTCTGCCGGCACGGAGGGCTTCGCGGGTCGATCCTATGGTCGCCCTGCGGTACGAGTGAACTCAATGGATACAGTGTTTCAGAACCTTCGTTACGGTTTACGACAATTGCGGAAGTATCCGGGATTCACAATTGTCGCAGTGCTGACACTTGCCGTTGGCATCGGAGCGAGCGCTTCGATCTTCTCCCTGGTCGACCAGGTTCTCCTTAAGCAACTGCCCGTGTCTGAACCTGACCGGCTGGTCATGCTGAAATTCGCAGGCTCGGATACAGGTCATACAAGCAACTACGGCGGCACGAGCGATCTGTATTTCTCGTATCCGATGTATCGCGATTTGCGCGACCAGAATCAGGTGTTCGCAGGCATACTGGCGATGTTTCCGGCCCAGGTCGGGGTGCAGTGGCGGAACACGCCGAGTTTAGCGAAAAGCGAATTAGTGAGTGGAAACTACTTTTCGCTTCTGAACGTAAAGCCCGTACTGGGCCGCTTATTTATTCCTGACGACAGTGCGACGCGCGGCGCGTCGCCTTTGGTGGTGTTGAGCTACCGCTATTGGGCTCAACATTTCGCATCGGATTCTTCGGTGATCGGCCAGAGCATGCTGGTCAACGGGAAACCATTCACGATCATCGGGGTCGTACAACCAGGGTTTGACAGCGTGATCGGCGGAACACGGCCCGACATCTTTGTGCCCATCACCATGAAAGCCCAAATGACTCCGGATTGGGATGAACTGGAGGACCGGCGGTCGAAATGGCTGAACATTGTTGCGCGATTGAAGCCGGGAATGACCGTCCAGCAGGCAGAGGCAGGAATCAATCCAGTCTGGAAGTCAGTGCGGGCAATGGAACTGCAGAGCATCACCACGAAGAGCCAGAGATTCCGGGAACAATTTGTCGAGAAGAGTCACCTGACTCTGCTCGATGCTTCGAAGGGGTTTTCGCCGCTCAGAGAACAGATGCGCGTGCCCCTTCTCATCTTACTGGGCATGGTAGGCCTGCTGGCTCTCATGGCTACAGCCAACGTCGGAAGCCTTCTTCTAGTGCGAGCCACGGGACGTATGCGGGAAATGTCAGTACGCTATGCCTTGGGAGCGACGAGGAGACGCGTGATCGGTCAACTGCTGACGGAGGGACTCGCTCTCGGGCTGACCGGCGGGGCAATCGGTCTTGCCCTCTCGCCGCTGCTCGCCAAGGCATTGGTCTCACTGATCACACATTCCATGACACCGGGAGATTCCCCGCTTTCCGCGGTTCCAGACCGAAATGTCTTCCTGTTCTGCTTTTTGATCTCGGTTGGGGCAAGTGCCCTGTTTAGCCTGGCCCCCCTGATTCAGTTCTACAAGCCGAAGGTGACGTCGTCCCTCAAGCAGCAGACGGGAACTGGTGAGATTTCCGATGCTCGCTTCCGGCGCGCCATTGTCGGTGTGCAGATTGGACTCAGCCTGATATTGCTGGTAGGCGCGGGACTCTTCAGCCGGACGCTGTCGAATTTGAAGATGGCCAATGTCGGATTTGTGACTGACCACGTGCTGACGTTCCAACTCGATCCTCGCCTGGCCGGATATCCACCTTCCGCGGTGACCTCCTTATATAGGCGCTTGCTCGAGTCGCTCGCGGCCCAACCGGGCGTGCAGTCGGTGGGGATGACCGACGATCCGGTGCTGGCGCAATCCGACAGTACATTTTCCATTGTCGTGCCCGGCTATCAGGCGCAAGAAGGCGAGCGGATGAGCTTCGAATGGGAACACATTACGCCCGCATATTTCACTGCGTTGGAGTTACCGCTCGTCACCGGACGAGTCTTCAATGACGCTGACACACCTGATTCCGCGAAGGTTGCGATTGTGAATGAAAGCTTCGTTCGGAAATTCTTTGGAAGCCCGGACAGAGCATTAGGCGAGACGTTCACGGTTGGCAAGCAAGGGAAACCGCTCCAAATCGTTGGCGTGGTCAAGACCGCCAAGCACTTCAACCTGCACGAGGCGCCATCTCCGATCTTCTACACACCGCTGTTCCAGGACGCCGAACCGAACGCTGTCGCCGTTTATATCCGGGCGCGGCAATCGCCGGAAGATGCAGCCAGTTCCGTCTGTGCGGCCGTCGCGAATATCGATTCGAAACTGGTTGTGGATTCGCTGCAATCGCTGAATACGGAGATCGATACGACGCTATCTTCGGAGCGCACGCTGTCGTTTATCGCAACGAGTTTCGGGGCGGTAGCCGTGTTCATCGCCGGGATTGGACTTTATGGCGTGCTCGCTTACTCCATTGCTCAGCGGACGCGCGAGATTGGCGTACGCATGGCATTGGGAGCGACGCGCGGAACAGTGGTCAAGATGGTCCTCGGCGAGGTGTTGATGATGGCGGGCTGCAGTGTGGCGATTGGCGTGCCATTCTCGGTCGCTCTCGGCAGCCTTGTACAAAACCAGCTTTATGGCATCTCGTATCGAGATCCCGCAATCATGGCACTCGTAGTGATCTCGATTGGGATCGTCGCTCTCATCGCTGCCTCTGTGCCGGCGAGTCGCGCGGTGCGAGTGCAGCCCATCACTGCTTTACGTTACGAGTAACGGAGAGGCAACGTGTTGAACAACATCCTGCAAGACGTACAGTACGCGCTGAGGCAACTGAAGAAGAACCCCGGGTTTGCCGCAGTCGCCGTGATCACACTCGCGCTGGGGATCGGCGCCAACACAGCGGTTTTCAGCGTGATTGACGCCGTGATGCTGCGACCGTTGCCTTACTATCAGCCAGAACGCATGGTCGAAGCGCAGTCGTTTGAAGCGGGTGACTTTGAGGCTTTCAACATCTCTTACCCGGACTTCTTCGACTGGCGTGCACAGAACCATACGCTGGAACATCTGGTTTCGTATCACGACTCCGGGCTTACCCTGACCGGACTTGAGCGACCGATGCAGGTCGATGCCGAGGTCGTCTCTTGGGACTTATTGCCGGCACTTGGGGCCCATCCGGAACTTGGGCGAGGTTTCGTGCCGGAAGAGGAGAAAGTTGGCTCAAGAGTGATCCTGATCAGCCATGCGCTGTGGACCTCGCAATTTGGCGCAGACAAGAACATCATCGGCCAAAGCGTTCGTCTGAGCGGAAACCTCTACACCATCGTCGGTGTGATGCCAGCTTCGTTCCGGTTCCCCGTAACGCGGCCCACGAACGGAATTTGGACCACAGTTTCGGTCGACGACGATCCGACGAACCCGAACTCCATGCTCAAGAACCGCGGTGGGCATTGGCTGAACGTCTTCGGGCGCCTCAAGTCGAACGCTACCGTGACGGAAGCGAGCCAGGATCTAAACGCAATCGCCGCCAATCTTGCGAAGGAGTACCCGAACACCAACACCAAACACGAGGCTGCGCGGGTCATGAGGGAACTCGACTCGCTCGTGGGTGACAGTCGGACTGCACTTTTCGTGATTCTTGGCTCCGTCGCCCTTGTGTTGCTGGTTGCGTGTGGCAACATCGCGAATCTGTTGCTCGCGCGGGTGCGCGAACGCCAGCGTGAAATAGCACTGAGGTCCGCCCTGGGCGCCGGCAAGACAAGAATCGTGCGACAACTCTTGGCAGAAAGTATTGTGCTGAGTGCAATTGGTGGGCTTGCGGGTTGCGCGCTGGCTTTCCTGTGCACTCCGGCGGTCCTTGCGCTGATTGGCGACAGCGTACCGCGCGCTACCGACGCAGGCGTTGACCTGCGGGTGCTCTCCTTCTCGTTTGCTCTGTCGTTGTCTGCCGGCGTGATATTCGGCATCGTTCCTGCGGTCACGGGCTCACGTACCGACCTGGTTTCGACCCTCAAGGAGGGCGGACGAAGCGAAATCTTTGGGCGCAATTGGACGCGCTCGCTGCTGATCGTTGGCCAAGTCGCAATGGGATGTGTGCTGACCGTAGGGGCGGGTCTGCTCATCGCGAGCTTTTCGCGTCTGGTTCACGCAGATGAGGGATTCAGTCCGGATCATCTCACCACGATGTTCTTCGAAACGCCGGACGCACAATACAAAGACAGGCGGGCTCAGTTTTATCAGCAATATTTCGATAGTGTGCGCGCACTGCCGGGAGTTCAGTCGGCCGCGGGGTCGATGGTGCTTCCGATGGGCGATAACGGAATTACTGTCGGCTTCGAGAATCCCGAACATCCGGTGCCGGAGAGCGAGCGCC
>Ga0209698_10000518_pt1 | contig 43984 bp, 57 predicted proteins | sample LitLauG_LLR_2012_FD_187203 | JGI IMG/M metagenome (GOLD analysis project Ga0209698, IMG submission 187203) | Freshwater sediment microbial communities from Pennsylvania, USA - Little Laurel Run_MetaG_LLR_2012 (SPAdes) (version 2) | ecosystem: Environmental > Aquatic > Freshwater > Creek >... | reverse complement strand
CTATGAGCGTCTGCGAATGTGGCCACGAGCAATCGAAACACGGCAACCACGGCAAGGATGACTGTCTGGAGATGGTTTCGCAGTACGGGCATAAGACCTGGGACGGCAAGTCGAAGTGGTTGCCACACTATCCGTTAATATTGAGCACAATTCACATTGCGGGGATTGCGCTCAATGAGCACGCGATCCACCAGAGCTGCCAGAGGGCGGGGGTGATATGTCGATGATGGCACCCGGAGCAAACGGGCCTGTGACGCCGCCAGCCTTGTGGGACGTGCTCGCCTACTTCGGGATGATGCTGGTGTTCTGCGGAATCCTGTTCGCGGTAGGGATGTACTACAAGGCCAAGGAACGCGCCAAGCGTTCGAAAGGAGAGCGATGAGCCTAACCAACCCAACCTTCGATGAACTGGCGCAGGTGGCGCACGCCTCGGTCACCTGCAATCTGGTGATAGTCGCCGCGCACTGGGGCACCAAACCGATGCTGGCGGTCGCCGGCGCCATCATCGTGTTCGCGCTATGGAAAGAGTTCTGGTTCGACATGCACGAGGAACGGCTGGACGTGTCAGGCGGATGGAATGGCGGCGTGCAGGATTTCGCGTTCTACGCGCTGGGAACGGCGCTGGGACTACTTCTGGGATGGGGGTTGCGATGAAGCTGTTGATTGAGATACCGGATGGGACGCGGTTCAAGGAACGCTTAAAAGAAAGCAATGGACGTGGCTGGTTGCACGTCGGAGACGGTCACAACTTTGAAGCCATAGGCTTAGTCCTGCTCGAAATCAACGGCAAGCCGTGGCCGACGCAGCCTGTGCCACTTACTTGCGGTGCCCACTTAGGGTCTATCGGCCCCTGCAACTTACCGCATGGTCATGTTGGGGACCATGTACATGTCGCAATCAAACCAGCGGAGCCGAGCGAGAAGGAGAAGCTGCGGGAGCGCACTGAGCATATTTATCGAATGGCCAGAACACATGGGAGCACGTATGCCACTCAGTTGGCGGCGATAGTCTTGGAAATCGTCAACGCGCTGCCCGACCCGCGAGCGGAAAGGTGAGGGAGCGATGGGCCCGTTAACCGCTGTAATTTTCACGGTGGGCATGATGGCGTTGGCCATCATTTGCACGAAGGCACTACAGGACGTTTTGCGCGAGATTCGCGACGAGCTTCGTAAGCTGAAGAAGAAGTAAATCCAACTGAGGGGAGAACGGGAATGACACAGAAGCAGGCAACACTCGCAGTACTGGCAAGGGCAATCAGGCGGTACCGGAAGATGCTGGGGCTGGCAGCGATAGTCCTCGCGTTTGCCGGGGCGGTTCACGCACAGGACGACCCACAGCCCATCGTGATCACGCAGTCGTCGGCGTGCTCGCAGGGCGGTTATCTCATGTGGTGCAGCGGCGTGCCTATGACCATCGGCGGTCAGGCGACACAGGCAGCGGTCGTGCTGAACAAGAACGGCACCGGGTACGTGAGCTTCAACGGCATCTTCGCGCCCACGACGTTCGTGACCGTGGTAAGTGCATCGTCGCACGGGCCGACCGAGATTAAGCTGGGCTTTGCCAGTTCCGCTGACCCGGACAAGGATGGCGACGCGGTGAGCGGGACGCTCGACCTGACCTTCGTCTACGTTCCGCAAGCACAGGGCGGCGGCAGAGGTTCGCACAACTTCATCTGGCGTCCGTACGTGTCGGGAACCGGAGAGGTTGAGCAGTAGGCCCCGCTGGGCCGGAAAGGGAAAGGTGAGCGATGACTGTCGAATCCATCTCCATCGAGCGGGACATTCTCAAGGCGCTCGAAAACACAATCACCGAAGCGCGGCAACGCGTCGTCAAGCAAGCTGTCGAACAATTCGAGAAGGAAATCCGCGTAGCCGTAGGACAAGTTGCTGTGAGTCTTGCAAACTATTACACCGTAGAGCGCATTGGTGCGCAACTGTTGATTCGCGTGCAGATGGAGAAGACGGCGGCACCGTAGCCTAACGAGGGTGCGAACGCGCAACCGGCGCGGGAAAGCGGGGTGATGCCCACTGCCGCTAGAACACGTTGAGGAATGTACTTGTGCGAAATGTATTCTGGGGTCGCAGCAACCGTCGCCCGATGCTCGCTGAGGCGGCGATGGCGTAGGAGCGAGCAAAGTTTCGATTCGAGGGAGGCAAAAAAATGAAAGTTGTCGAATGTACGGCTACCGGAAACGGAGTCATGTTGTACTTAGAGCCTGAGCATCCAGCCGAAATAGCACTGTTCAAGCTGCTGGATGGGTGCTCGGCAACCATTCAGGGGAATGGTGGACTTCCAGCACCGAAGGAGAAAGACGTAAAGACGGTGGACGGCATCGTGATTAACGCGGTCGTGAAACAAAACCCCAGCTATCGCTAAGGGAGCGAGCCTTTCGATGGATGGCCGGGAGCCGCGCAGAGCGGGTGAGGGGCGCAGTTTCGAAACTCACGGGTCCGGCGAGATGCGGACGAGCCCAACAGTTGCGATTACTGGAACGGCCATCCTTCGCAGGGTTTCGAGCCAGAATGAGGTGAGCGATGAATCTTGGAATCGTTCTTCGTAAATGGCGATTGATGTCCGAATTGGGAATGCGCGAGGCTGCGAAGCAGATAGGCATTAGCTCTCCGACGTTGTGCCGTATCGAGATGGGGCATTCGCCAGATAGCAAGACCCTTATGGCAATCTTGAACTGGCTGACTGCCTCGCGACGGAAGGAGTGACGATGCTGACTTGGTTCGATAAGTGCATAGTCGTGGGTGCCTTATTCGTCTCATTGGTGTGTAGCTTTTACGCAGGATGGTCCGAGCGAAAAGTTGTGGACGACCGCTACTACGCGGAGCATCCGGTGATGCATCCTGTCGAGCTTCCAGCTTCGACACACCAGCTTGTCATCGGGCGCGAGACATACGACTGCTACGGGCCGAAAGGACGGTGACGCGATGACGAAGAAGCCGAAGTTCAAGGTGGGGCAGCGTGTCGTTGTACGGGATACAGATGCCTGTATTCTGATAGCAACAAGGGCTTTGCAGGGTGAATGTGGCTGGGTCTATTGGACTCAGAGTGGTTCTGTGGGGTTCTTGGAACGGGAACTTCGTCCCCTCACCGCGCGTGAGCAGGGGCCGAGGCCGGGGAGGTCGAAGCGATGAAGCGGAAACTACCAAGATTCAGGCGCAACGCTGGGCACATTCACTATTGGGGATGCCCAAGGTGCGGTTACGACATTTGCGCGAAGTGCGTGTCGTGCCCAAAATGTGCGGGGAGGAAAGCTCGTGGCTGACCTACGTAAGGAGCTTACGGAAGCCGTCTACGAACATACGCGCAGGTGCGATAAGTGTTGCGGGTTCGATTGCATGGCAAATGCGCTCGCTATTTTTGTGGAAATGAAGATTGCTGATAAGGATAAGGTCGTAGAGAAGAAATCTGTGACTGACCGGGAGGAGTTGCGACCGAAGTTGACCGATGAGGAAATGCTGGATATTGCGGACGGGTTGGCCGACGTACAAGCTGGCCGCACGAAGCCCGTCGAGCAGGTACGAGCGGAGATTCGTAAGCGGGAGGAGTTGCGGAAGAAGCTGGCAGCGTTGACTTGCAATCTCTGCGCGGAAGAGGGACCACCGACTACGACTGTGGTTGGTGAGCCTGCACATGATATGGGAGCGGACTGCCATATTGTATGTGCATCCGAAGCGGATACCATCCTATCCATCCTCGACGCAGAACTCGCCGCCCAGCGCGAGAGGGTGAAGGAGTTGCGGGTGCAGATTCAAGAGGATATCAAGGCGCTTCATGCGATGGTCTTCATAGATTGGCCCTCGAAGGAAGCACAGCTAAAGATGCACGATACAGCGGTCGCAGAAGCTCGCGCCCTGCTCGCCAAGGAGGAATGAGATGGCCATTTTGAACGAATTTTTACTGTCGGCCTTGCGGCAACATCGGGACACCTATCACGTATCTCCACGTGAGCAAGACCTACTCGACACACTGGCCGACGTGCAGGCCAAGCTCGCTATCTACGAGGAAGTATTCGGCGAGATTGCGGGGGCGGACGAATCACTGGAGGATGCACGAAAGCGATTCCTGTCTTGGAGCACGACATTCTACGAGATGAAGGACAAGCTCGCGGACTATCACAAAGTGTGCCAAGAGCACGTCGAAGCCCTGGACAGCATGAAGGCGCTGCTCGCGCCCTCGCCGTGCGGCAAGGAGGGGCATCCGATGGCGGCGTGGGTCGAAGGCTGGTGCAAAGCACATAACTCGTCTCTAGCGGTATGCGGTAACGTGGCAAATCTGAATTGTGAGAAACAAGCCCCATACTGCCGCATCTGCCGCGAGCAGGAGCAATTACGGGACGAAAAGCATGGAGCATATGCAGAACGCAATAATCTTGTCGCCGCATTATCGAAATTGTTTCCAGCCAGCTTGGAACGTCATCCAGATGAGGATACCTCGTGGGATGATGAGTGGCGCTGGGTGGTCTATATCGACTTACCGAGTGGTCAAGTATCGTGGCATATTCGAGATTCAGAAGTAACTCAATTCGACCACTTGAAAAGATTTCAGGGACGTAAATGGGATGGGCATACGACTCCCGAAAAGTATGCACGGTTGGAGGCGTTAACTGGCCGCGAGCAGGAGCAGCAGACTCAAGCGGCTGTGGCGGCGGCGCTGAGGCAGGCGGTAGAACTCGCACACTGGATCAGGTCAACTGACGCGGAAGATACTGCTATAAATATCCGTGACCACATTCTCTCCCTCATTACCGAGCCAGCGGCGGAGGCGCTTTACAAGTATGGCGATGAAGTGTGGGACAAGGCTTACGACAAGGGCTGGGAGCACGCGCTAAACGAGTTAAAGGATGACGAAGAGCTTGCCCGGCGCGAGCGGATTGCGCGGCTGGACGCGTACAAAGACATCGAGATGCTGCTGGATGGAAAGATAGACGACCTTCAACGCCAGCTCGACGCCGAGCGTAACGCAGAGTAGTTACTCCCAGGGGTTTCCTAAATGCTGCATCCGCACATCGCTTGTTAGCATTGGATTCATTAAGAAGTCGTAACTGAGCCAGTAAAATCCCCGCTGCGTGGACAGGGACGGGTCTGGGGGAGCAATTCCCCAATTCGTCCCCCACGAGTTCTGACAAAGAACAGCGCCGGAATGTGGGGCATTAGGGCATTGAATTGTATCGTCGAATCCGATTAGTGCGTGTGTTTCATGCCCACCTTCTAGTTGCTCTACGCTCAGGTTAGGGTAAGGCACTAGTCCCGAGCTAGCTACCGATTCATCTTCAAAGGAACTGTAGATTGCAATTCCAATCACTCCTGTGTAGTCGGAGAGAATACAAGACTTGATATTGGCGATATTATTGCCGATAGAGTGGTGAGAGCCGCCGGGATACTTCAGGGCTGCTGCAAGAGCTTGCGCGGAAGGTGATGTGGAATAGTCCGAGTCGCTGTACGGCATCTGCTCTAGAGGACAGAATCCGTATCCTCCGTTCTGAGCAACGACAAGGCTCGTATCCACCTGTGCGCCGCAATCTCCCTGCGCTAGCGTCCCTTCTAGCTGGCGTTCTATATAGTAATGAAACGCCGGAGAGAAGATAGGAAATCTGCCACCTCTGCGATACAGCCGTTCTCCTTCAGAAGTGCTGCCGTGTGCGGTACAACTGCCCTGCTGCCCTTGGTCTTTTGTAGGGCCTAGCGGTCCCTTTACAAACGCCCGGACTGGAAACTCACCCGTTCGTACAATCAGATGCGAAGGAAATCCCAACTCATTCGGATTCGGCTTCGATGCAAATGCGCCAAGATAATGCCCTTTGCTCGTCTTTATTGCCATGTTTTCTCTCCTTTTCGTGTCGAAATCTTATCAGAATGTCGAAAAACGCTATTAGAGGCGTTTTAAGAGACTTTCCCTAATTCCGGGTAGGGGTATAGCAGGACGAAAAAATAATCGCTGTACGGGGCTGCAAACTGGGTTTAAACATGGTTTTAAGAAGCGTTTTTCGGAGTCTAGGAGGGACGGGAGAGGAATTAGGGGGGAATCTAATCACCTCTCCCGCATTTTGGCAAGATTTAGAGATGCTGAAGCAAAGATTCGTGAAGGTTTACTTCAGGATGCCCACCCGCAGTCGCTAGCTTGTTAAAATCGTGAATAAACGAGCGCCGGGTAAGATTCTTACGGGGCGAAATAGATACGGATACACCGTTAATGATGAATCCCCGGTTAACTGCCGCCTGCGCTTTCGGCAGGGAAGTGGCCACAGCTGGAATCTGCACCATGAATCCCTGAATTGCGGAGAGGACAAGTTCAAACAGGCCAGCTACAAGTGTAATTGTATTAGCCGGGCCAGCAGGTAGCTGCTGCAAAATCGTCCCGAGATTCGACACTAGATCAGATAGAAAAGTGTCGATTTTGGCAAGCGCACCTGCCGGAGGCGGGGTCGTGGATTGATACTCTGCAATCGCTAGCTTTAGGTCTGTTAGCCCGGTTTGAACTAGACCGATTACTACCATCGTTGGAGGCCCGAGGATAATCCCCCCACCGGAAAGCAACGTAAGAACGGAACTGATGGCTTTCAGCCCGACCGGAATCCAATTTAGCAAATCATTCATAACACTTGTTGCGGAGCATCCTACGAGGGAGAATCCCCCCGAGCAAACTACCGCGAGTGCCGCAATCGTCCTGCCTAGAAATCCTCTGCGATTCATGCCTGTCTCCTTATGCTGATTCAATTTGTACTTCCCCAATCTTTGTGTCTAGTGAAACGTTGAGGCCATCGGCTACGTTCTTCGCCCAGGCATCTGGGTCTGTCCGGGTCCAACTATCCGCAATCTGCTGAATAGTCATCGCAGGATGATAGAAAATAGACTTGCCATCCAGAATGTTGGAAATCTCTCTCCAGAGTGCCGCCCAGCCATCCTCCTTATCCCCGATAGTCGTACTTCTGTCCGCTTTCGGGAAAATTGTGATTCCACCGATAGTGCCGGTGTAGACTACGCCTTTGTGCGTTACGGAAATGCTAAATCGCTTCCCCAACATTAAGTCCCCCGGATTCCTAGCATCCGTAGGAGTAGCGTCTTTCTCTCCATAACCTTCAGCTTTAGCAATCTTATCCGCTATGAGTTGAACTAGCATTAAGTCTGCCATCTGACCTCCTGAGTTTACGGTATTCCGCCCATCACGTCCGAAATCTTCCTTGTTGCTGCATTGCCCAAGGCTCTTGTTGCCAGGTATGTCCCTATTCCAGTTGCAACCGGGTGCGCTTTGGCAAAAGCCTTCACCTTAGACATCATCGTAGGTTCCGCTTTCTCGACTGCCGGGTCTTCATCTAAAGTTAGCGGAGTCGAAGCTACAGGAGCCGGAGCTGCTTTTCCAAGAGCGGAAGCCGTGTTCTCCACATTAGTACCCGCTTGGATTAGGTTATCTGCCTTGCCGAATCCTCGGTAGCCTTCTTCCTTCATTTTACTCTGGAGAGTCTTTGTTAGCTGCTCATAAACATCATCTGCATAGGGAGCGAGTTTAGAATCGTTTTGCATCATATCGTAAACAGCATCCCTGTATTTGAGAACGTCCGTAGGGGTTGCTGCCCAACCCGTTTTGGTCTTCGTTACAATCGAATCTCCAATGGAACTGATTTTTGGCATCACTTTGTCTAGAAATTCCTGTTGCGCGGCTTTTGGGAGTTTATTGACATAGGCTCTCAAGTCTACGTGCGGGTCTAGAGTTACGCCATCGTCCGTGGCCTCGGTAGCGAGATTCATTACTTTCTGTGCGCTGGCTTTGAGACCCTGCTTTGCCGTTGTCTGCTCTGTAATCTGCTGTCCAATATCCGCTGTTTCCGCAGCGGCTTTCTTAGCAGCAGCTTCCTCCATATCCATTCCTATTCCCTTAGCTATAGGAGCCGCTGCTGCGGCATTGCCTGCCATCCGGGTTGCGGTATCTACTAGATTCCCCGGTTCGTAAGGCGAAGTCTGGCTTGGCTCTCCTTCTCCAAAGATAGCACGGTTGGCTGCTAACTCCGCCTGCTTTCCCGCCTCACCAGCAAGTGCTCCTCCTGCTGCCGCTGTTGCAGGATTAGCTCCCAACATTGTTCCTGCTGCTGCTCCCGCTGTTCCTGCAACGTAGGGGAGCGTTCCCGTGGCTGCACGAACTACGTTAGGATTAGTGAGAGGATTGCCTCCCGTAGAGGGCTGCATAGCAGGAATGGGCTGCCCCTTGTTAGTCGGTCCTGTCCCTGGCATAGTCTGAGTAGAAACAGGCGCAACCGTTTGAACAGGAACTGCACCTTGGTTCTTTGCCAGAAAAGCTGCTTCCTCAGGACTCCCTTTTGTAAAGGACTGGGGAGCAACAGAACCAGGAGCTGCATAGCTGACTTGCTCCTGCGGATTGTGAGCGGCCATGTTATGTACAATCGTGGCATCATCTAGCCTCGCGTACTGTGGAAACGCTTTGCGAAATTTAGCAGGGTCTTGCAGGCCCTGTAGAATCTGCTGATCTGTGAAGTTCGACTTAGGCCATGCTTTCCTGAATTCTGCTATTGGGTCAAAAGTGGGAGCTTGTTGTTGCTGTGCTTGTTCGTTTGCCATAGGTCATCTCACCAAGGGTTAACTACGCCCCCGCCAACAGGAGCGGCACCACCGGGAGCGGGAGGGGGTGTCCAACCCGGAGGCATAGCGTTTGCTTTTCTTGAGGCTTGCCGCTGTCGCATTAACTCACCTGCGGTAATGAACTCTCCATCCTTGTCTAGGAAGCCTCCTGTACCAGGAGGTAGCTTTACGCTGTCTATGGAAGTTCCTACTCTCGTTTGATACCCCTGATACTGTGTATCTGCTATCATATCCAGGAGCTTACGTGTCTCTTCCAGCGTTCCCTCCGGCAGTTTACCCGTAGCCGCTTTATCCCACATCGCTTGCACGTTGCGAGCGAGGTTGCCTACGTTAGGACCGAGAGCGTTTACCAGTCCCATGTTCATGCGTACTCCCTTTGCATCCGCCGTAATCCCTAGCAAGGTCTGTAGCGGAACAAGGGCATTGGCGAGTTGACTCCCGTCCTTTGCCTGAGCAAGAGCCGCTTCTGCCTGCTGTATGTTCGTTGCAATCTTTGCGTAATCATTTGTCTCTTTAGAGACTGGTCCTAAGACTACAGATTTCTGAGCATCGTTCAAGGGACCGTTGCGAATCTGTTCCAGCATAGCAGCCTGTTCTCGCTTCATCGGTTCCAGCAAGCGTTCCGCATCTATGTCATTTTGCTTTGCCCGGAGCGCATCTACGGCTTTATTCGCCTCTGTGTAGTTGTTCTGGCTTAGGTACTGCTTGATACTCTCTTTTGTGGTATTCCGCAGGCCAGGGTCCGAAGTGATATTATCAACAGTCTTACCAAGGGACAATTCTAGAGCCGCCGGGCTTATCCCGCTTATATCTGCCTGGGACAGTTCTCCCTTAGGACCAACTTTCCACCAAGTGCCGCCCTCGTACTTCAATCCTTCCGATTGGGCACGCGCTGCCGCCTCCGCTGCCTGGTTATCCTTCAAAACCCTATCCGTCTGGTGTGTTAAGGCCCCGTTCAGGGTAGCAAGATGACTTATTGTATCTGGCCCCTGGTACTGAAGTCCATTAAAAAATGTACCGAAAGACGGGTCAAATTGTGCCACTTGTTGCTTCCATATAGGGAGCTTCTTCTCGAATAGAGCCGCCTGCTTCGCGGGGTCTTTCTCTGTTTGGAGTGCTGCAAGATCATCGTCCAGTCCATTGTGCCAGTCTAGTTGATTCTTGAGGTCTTTTTCGTTCTTGTCTGCAAGGTCGGTCTCATACTTCAATTTTGCTTGGCGGAGGGCTAGAACTTTATCAGGCATTGCTCCCGGCTGCTTTTGGTACTCGTCAGCTAGCCGGTCATAAAAACTACCGTCAAACGCATCCTGAGCAGGTCCGGTAAGAGAGTTCCGTTGCTGAGATAGATTCTGCATCGCAGTCATCATTGCTTTCTGTGATGCTAGCTCCATTTGTGACTGTTGGTTTGCTAGCTGCTTGGCTTGAATGTCCTGACGCTGTTCCTGTCCTGCCTGCATCAGGTTTGCAATCTGTGTAGTTTGTCCCAGCGCATCTAGTTCGCTAGGAACGGGTCTTACGAGTGCCGCTGCTGCTGAAGGTGTCGATGCCATGTCTGTCTCCTTCTAGATTACCCAAAGTAGCTTGAAGCTATATTTGGGGGTGGTGCATTCCAAGGGGCTGCCGGACCATTAGCCAATCCGCTATAGGTGTTGGGAATACCAGCGGGGACTCCTTGGCTATAGCTGCTAGCTCCACCCCCACTGCCGTACTTCATCACGTTAGCGAGGGATTGCTGTTGCGTGAAAGGATTCCAGTTTCCGGTATAGGAACCTAGGCTGCCATAATTGCTAAGAGCGCCTCCAATCGAACTGCCGAGGGCATTCAATCCCGAGGCACCTTGGTATGCCGCATTGGAGAGCAAGTTACCTTGCGCTGCTGCGCCAGACTGCATGATACCTGCTAGATTCTGTGTGCCTTGCTGCCCTAGCTGACTCAATCCGAGCGCGGCGTTCTGTCCCTGCTGTCCTAGCCCGAGCAAACGATTGTATGTGTTCGCCTGATTCTGCTGAAATTGCTGATAGCCCATCTGGTACTGGTTCAGCAAGTTGTTATAGACGTTCTGGTAGTTCGTAGTCGCGGCTTGCTGCCCGTAGCCTTGCAAAGCTTTCTGTGTCGCACCACTCAACAGTCCGCCTCTCGCGGCTGCGGAGTTCTGCATCGCCTTCAAGCCTTCTTGCAAGGTGAACTGATAACCGGGCTGTTGCTCTGCTTGCGCGAGGGTAGGCGCTTCGAACTGTTGTGTCCATGGAGTAAGTAGTCCCTGCCCCGGCACCGACATCAAGTTAGCAAGGGAAGTTGTCGCTCCCTGTCCTGCTTGTACGAAGGGAGAGATGTTTTGCTGATTCTGGGCAAATTGGGACTGCTGCTGGGCTAAAGCGGTCTGCTCTGCTTGATATTGTAGTTGAGCCGCATATTTTTCAGCAGAAGCTTGTTGCCCTGCGCCGATTGCTCCGGTAATTCCACCTATTATTGAGCCGATAGGCATGGCTACACTTCCTTCTTCCAGATGTGGAGAGGACTGCGGGAGAAGTGCAGTCGCTCTAGATAGCTGTCTACTTCGTCACTCTCAGAGTAGGCAAGGAGGGTTGTGATTCCGATTTTCCTGGCCTCCTCCTCCATTCTATTCATCAATCTTTTCAGCAATATCCCGGAACGTACTTCCGGCTTAATCCACGTTCCTTCCACATGTGCCACCCCTAGCAGGAACATCCGGGCTACGATTTCATCTCCAACCTTTGCAACAAGCACGATGCTATCTTTCGGGGGAACGAACCCTTCCTCAATATTCTTGAGCAGCGGAAACTCCTCATCAGGCAACCGCTCGACGGGAATCAATTTAGACGCTCCGCAATAAACTGCCGCTGTACGGTATATACATCGGGGCTAGGAGCAAGCCCCGTCATAGTGACAGACACGGAAATGGTATGAGCTACTGTAGTATCTAGCGAGAGCGTAGCAGCATTCATAAGCGGGATTGTAGTAGGTGTGGTTCCAGCCACTCCAGTTGCCGTAAAAAAGTCACCCTGAGACTCTACCGTGCCGGAACTCCCTGCCGTTGCACAAATTACGTCCAGTGTTATCCTCCAACCATCGTTTGCCCCGGTAACGGGAAAGTTATCATCAGCGGTAGACAGGGAAGCTAAAACCAGTCCATCAGCTTTTACCTTAAAGGTGAAAGTGGCGGTTACACCCGCACCTACTGTGCTGTAAACTCCTGCTGCGGCAAGCCGCAATACCTGACTGGAAGTTAACTCATTCGCAGGCAGGGAAAAAGACATCAAAGGAGTCTCAGACATGGTATTAGCGACTGTAACTGGCGATGAGCCCACATACTCAATCTTGAATCCTGAATTCGTATTGCATCCAAATTGGTGCGTCACTTCCGAGAAGGTGAGACTGTTTCCAAATGCGGAACAGTTAGGTAGCACAGCGGAAGAAACAGCACCCTGAAGGGCAGTACCGCCTACAGTCACATTGGCAGTAGGCGCACCGGAGCCGCTGCCTGTTAGCTCGGATAGCGTCGCACCTGTAGTAGTAGTGTAGCCACTCCCTCCAGACAGCACATTGAAAGTAGCTATTGCACCGCTGCTAACCGTGGCGACCTGTAGAATAGCACCAGAACCTCCGCCGCCTGTAACGGCGAGCAGATCACCAACATTGAATCCACTCCCAACAGCATTGACAACTGCGGCAGTAATTCCCGTAGCGGTGATAGGAGCTACTGTTGTGACCGGCACCGAGTACAGAGCTGCCGCTGCGGGATAAATTGCACCGTTTATATCATTCACATTCAAGTTCGTAACTAGAGTTGAATCCAGTACTGTAAAGGGAGGAGCACCCGTTGCATGAATAGTGCCCGAGAACGTAGCATTTCCACTAAAGGTAGGATTTCCACTAAATATTCCCGACACAGAGCCGCCGCTGTTTATCGCTACGCTGCCATTAAAGGTTTCCGTTCCCGTATGGGTTTCGTTTCCTGTCCATGCATTGTTTCCGTTCAAGAAGGGTGGAAGACAAATCCCGTCTTGAGAGTACTGAACTGCTCCAAAGGAGTCCTCCACGATAACTTTGTAGCATTGCTGTACTAGCCAAATACTCGCGCTCCCTGTAGCGTCTAGAATGATAGGATTGGAGTTCTGCACGGTGCCTGTATTATCGGTGTAGGTAGCTAGTGGTGTTGTAGTTCCTGACTGATAGGTGAAAACCTGGCCACCTACGAGGGGATTCCCGTTAGAGTCCGTGAACTTTTGCCGCGCAACCGGGGCAATCTGCACCGGGACTTGCCCATTTGCGGGAATTATCCAGAAAAGGGCAAATAGTACCAAAAGGGACCATCTTGATTGGAATTTCATTCCAACTCCTCTCCTTTACTGTGTCCTAACCCGGAAAAACGCTTCCTAGATATGCCTTTAAACCCAGTTTGCAGCCTCGTAGAGCGATTTAAATTTTGTCCTAGTAGGGGTATAGCTTGTTTTAGAGATAATTGCTCTACGGGCTTCTAGTAGCGTTTCTCGCTCAGGGAGTAGTGTTGTCTACAATGAGTCCTAGCGTCTGTAATGCAGACAGAAGGCTTTTCAGGGCAGTCCCATCTGAAAGCTTCCCTGTTACTGGGGTTGCCGCGCCTAGAGTTGTAGATACTTTAATCAACCACTGTTGCCAGGGCCAAGAAAGATTCTCCGTGTCCTGCCCGGTTTGTGGGTCTTTCATAAACATGGGAGAGTCTGTGGGTGGCCTAGGAAATGCTGTTACCTTTGTGGGTGCTGTCATCAGGTGCCTCGATTACATAGAGTTCATGTATTTCTTCGCCAGTCTCTCTTGCGGGGTAGCGACCGGATTCGCAAGGAGATAGCACTCTATCAATCTCCAAGGAATTGGGTCTGTTGCTACGAGCTCAAATACCGCGTCTCTCGCCTTTCCTAACCGCCTCCAAATTACACGCTTTTTGTAATTCCCTGCCTGCCCACAATCCCGGACATGCTCTGGACCCCAGGTCTTAGAGCCGTCTCGACTCATGCGTAGAGTAATTTGAGGACCGCGAGGATTCCCTAAGCCATCCAGTAGCGGCGGTTGTGGGCCTAATCCAACTTCTAGATGCAGCGTCAGGCGGTAGAAGAATATCCACTCATTCTCTACCGAAATGTGCGGGGCGCGGCGTACCCTGCGGATAGGACCGCCGTTGTCCGTTAGGGTGTCGATAGCCATGACGTAGACATTCCCACTATTCCAATCGCCTACGAGGTGCTTCCCAAAAGAGTAGATATGACACTGACTGAGATGCGCTGTAGAAGTAGCAGTAGTTGGGTCGAAGTGATCTCGCTCATGCCACATACCTACAGCTACATCGAAAACCCAAGTCTTGTTCGCCGTAGGAAAGAAAATAACGTAGAAGGAGTGGCCAGCTTCCTGGTAGCTGTAGCCTACCGCATCTGTTGTGGTCTTGTAGGTGCTCCATTCCCGCTCTACCGCATGATTGCTAATTCGCAAAGGGCTGTAACCTGCCGCTTTGTATGCAATAGCACCGCCACGGATGTCAGCACCCAACCAAAGGACGCTGTTATCCAGCTGCACGGTACTTCTAGGCGCACTAATTCCGGTTTCTCCGAAGCCACCAGGGATTACTTCGAAAGGGAAGAATTGAGCCCCTGAATCGAAGTAGACAACAAATTCGTGCGGTCCCCACAGCCAAAGCTGTCTGTGGTCTACGAGCATTCCAAGAACATTGTCCGAGAACACACTCACTCCGGTTACGACGGTCAAATCCCAGCTAGTGGCATCTTCCGGGGCAGAGAGTTGAAACTGATTCGTTCCTGCGATTAGAGCAATGAAGAATCCATCCATGAATCCGACAAAAGAGACAGGTCCGACAAAGAGCGCGGGATTCAATTGCGTAAAGGTGTTCGCTGTAGCATCAAAGACGTAGGCGGCACCTCCGCTAGCAATCAGAACTTGAATTGGACTAGCGGCTATAGAGACTGGAAGCCCGTCATTGATAACAGTACCTCGACTAGTAAGAACCCCGGCAGAGTTTGATTCGTAGAATACACTCCCAATCACAATAAACAGCCTGCCGTTAATCTCCGTGAATCCTCGCACGGGGCGGTCTGTGCCGGAAGCGAATAGGGATAAACCAGGAGTCGGATAGAGCGCGAACTGTCCAATGCCCTCACCCGACTCTATGGATTCCACATACAGATTTATGGTACGCTGGCAATCTGCGATTACGCTTTCGGATTGATAGCTAGGACCGATTAGGCCGAATCTGCTCATTGTCTACGCTGCCTTTCGAATCTGCTTTATGATGGGGTTTAAGTCCAATCTCTTAACAGCGGCTACAGAACCTAAAGATAGACGAATCACTGTCCACCCCTTCGCCTTTAATTCTGCATCGCGGCGAGCGTCTTTCTCTTTTACTCTACTGTGCCAATAGCTTCCATCTGACTCGATATCTACTTTAGAGGGAAGATACGCGATGTCTAGTGAATAGATTCCAACTGGGTATTCTAATTTCAAATCCTTTGCATGAAAATGGCATCGAAGATACCAATACAGCAATCGCTGTGCTTTAGACAGCCCTCCCGCAAACAAGTATACAGTACAACTGGATACCTGTGCAAGAAGGTGTTTCATTAGCCTCGATCTGCGGAGCCAGGGCCATCCGTTATCCAATTATATGAAGTCCGTCCAGAGTTTACTAGGGCTTCGTCGCAACGCATCTCCAAAGAGACGATATTATGCGTTTTGATTCTCGCTTTCGATTCTATTGCCATCTGCGCTACTATGGGAGGAGGAGATGCCTGTCCAAACTCAGGGGCAAGACGCATTGCAAGACCGTACTTCATTGCGCTCAAGTATCCTGGAGGAAAGGAAAACTGTGTGTTTAGGTCAGAGAACTCCTGAATAGCACTCCAAATGTACAAAGCGAATCCTACCGGAACTGTAGGCACAGGGAACACACTTAAGTTACGAAGCGGAAAGGAAAGGTCATCCCAAACCTTGGTAGGCAATGTGCTCTGTATATTCTTTACCGGAATGGACTGCCAGCCTACGTCTGTAAGCATCTCCATAGGCAGTTCTAGCGGCTGTAGTGGATTGGAAAGATTGATTACGCCAATCCGGGGAATTGCTGGAGGCCAGGGAATGTTGAAGTCTCCCGTAGGCCCTACGGTATAGACTTGCTTCAAGGGGGGCTGTCCCGTGCTCCCGACGAAGAACTGAAGGCGCTGTATCGTAAAGATCATCAGCCGTTCTATCTGCCAAGAGTTAATCATTCCATTTAGGACAGTTAGTGCGTCTTCCAGTTCCTCAGGTTCCGGGTCTTCGCCACTCGCTACGACATTCAATACGCGCATAGCAGCGCGAATAATCTGCGCGGCAGAAGCTTTACTCCCAGTCGTACTGATTACAGCAGGCATAGACTCTCCTTATCCCTTGCGCCGCACTTCACGCATTACATCATCTATCACAGCAACCAACTCCGAACCCTGATCTGGATGTGCATGAAGAACGTAACGGATTAAAGCAGTGAGCAGATGCTCTTGAAAGTCTTTTACTTCGGCTATATGCCTTGCTTCTTCCGTACGATGCAGACGAAGTTCGTCAGCAAGCCGCTTCTGGCTCTGGAGTACACTCCTGCCGATAAGCAGCAAGAGTGTACCCAGTACAGTTAGAGAGCCTCTCCACAAGTCTATGTAGAAGCCCTCCGCCTGTAGTGCCAACAAGAGACCCAAAGGGGCGGTGTACAGAGCCACCTTCAAGGCCAGAGGATATAGTTTGAATTCGAGGGGAGACACCTATCAGCCCTTAGAGCCGGTCCCTAGTCCAAAGACTGAAGGCAATGCCGCGTGAAGAAGCATAGCGGCTGCGTTCAGGGCTGAGAAAACGAGAGGATGCATGACTAGAAAAGATGGAGTTAGAATCGCCGTTCCTAGAGTAGCTGTGATAGTCACGATTACGGGGAGTGCCGCCGACCAGTTAATCTTGTTCACTTTTCCTCCGAGGGGATAGGCTGCGTTTGTAGAAACTTCGCTAAAGAGATTAGCCCACTAAATACGAAAGTTATTCCCATCATAGCGAAAACATTCAAGTCGTGATTCTTGTCCAATACAACCGTACCAAAAGCAGAGGCCACGGAACTGGCGCCTCCACTAATTAATGCACCGAATACGCCGCGAAGCCAACCACCCCAGTCCAGCCTGCCTGCTACCGTCAGCATCTGCATAGGGCTTTCCTTTCGTTAGAATTGAACAGGTAAGGTACATGCCTGGGCGTTGCATAGCTCCAAGGTTACAGGAGTAGTAGATGAACCGCTCCAAGTGAAAGAGTAACTACCTGCTGAATTAGCGGAGGGCGTTCCCGTCTTGAGCAGGTTGCCCGACGCGCCCCAAAGAAAATAGCCAGTGCGAGTGTTTGGCTTGTCAATCCACCCTGCACTCACGGTTTCCTTAGTACCATTTACCGTGCGAGTGTTCTTGACCAGCATAGGTGCTAGCGGTGTTCCTGGAGTCACGGAGGGCGGACAGGATACGTTGGCGTTGGTAACATTTGAAGAACTGACCGTGCCGCTGCCGTATGACACAACGCAGGTCTGGCCGGACGGCTGAGTCAGGACAGTGACGCTGTAGGCCGCGCCGTTCGAGAGCGCGGTCGGGAATGTGTAGCTGCCATTACTCGACACAGAGAGGTTGTCCCCGCTGTTGTCTTGCAGGACCATTCCGGTTCCGGTGAGGCCCGTGACGGTGCCGCCGATGGTGTAGGTGGTAGGCGTGCCGCCAGAGCACCACGTACCAGTGCAAATCTCGAAGTTGTTAAGCTGAATGGTGTAGGTCGAGGATGCCGAGGTGTTCATGTAAAGGCCCGGCTCGACCCAGTTCATCGTCTGGCTAGTGGGCGTGATGGCTCCTTGCGACACGCCGTCCCAGCGCAACTCGAACGCTGAGCCGGACTTGTAGTGAACTTCTAGGGTGTGGACGTTTGTGTCGGTAGTGATGGCCGAGCCGTAGCCGAGGGTCTGGTTGTCACAGATGGTTCGCAGCGAAAATGTTGTGCTGCTGTCCACGATACCGTCGTAATAGCACACATTCCCGCCGCTGCCGTTCTTGAAGTACATGAACTTGAAATTGGCGCTGGTCGAGCCGAAGGTTGCGCCGGATGAGAGCTTCATTTTGTAGTAGGTGTAGTATTCGGTGGGCAGGTTCAGGGAGCTGGTGCAGTCCCCGGCTCCGACCGCACAGAGGGACATGAGCTGGTTCCCGCCGTCGCCGCTGTTGATTTGAATGACCGCGCAGGTTGGGTAGTCCATACCCGTGCAGGACTGGTTTCCGAGCACGTTGTGGGAGGTGTTTGCGTAGTAGCCGTTGGCGGTCGTACCAGCCGTTATGGAGGACCAGGTGAACTTGTCCTGAAAGATGACTGTCTGCGCGTGTGCCGGAACGCATAGAGCAAGTGCCGCTAGAATTAGCCCTACGCCTAATAGCTGCTTAATCTGCTTCATCATTCCTCCTTAGAATCCGGTCGCCGTGTTTGCATCCCACGTTGATCCGTTGTTAAAAAATGCTGCACTATCATGAGCGCCGCCCGGAATAGCGAGTGACCCTGAGCCCCGGACGTTTCCAGAGGCTGTCACAGTTACAGTTCCTGCACCATCAGCAACAATCTTGAAGTAGAAGTTAGTCGAGTAGCTCGCGGGACTGTTGAGTGTAACTGCTGCGGAACCTGCGTCAGTGCAGAAAATCATCTGTCCGTTATAGGCTTGCGTAATAGTTAAACCAGAGCAGGTTACACCATGATTATCTACAACGCCGGGCGTGATGTTCTGGCAGATGCCGCCCGTGATGCCAAAGTATTGACCGTTCGCGCCGCCCGTTTGGGTGCATTGCAGGATGGCGTTGCCGCCGCCTGTGGTGCTGGCCGGGGCGACGGTGACGGTCGTTCCGTTATCGGTGAAGGTCATGCCGCTCGCGCCAGTGGTGCTCGTGAGGGTCTTGGTGCTGAACAGACCCGTGGTGGCGCTGAAGGCGCTGGCGAACTGGCCCGTTCCGGCGGTGAGGGCTTGAGCGGTGGCTGAAGGCGCGTCCGGCAAGGTAACGAGGCGCGGCGCGGTCGCGCTGGTCGAGAAGTGGGAATAGGAACCGGCGTTTGCCAGAAACAGGTCGGTCCAGCCCTTTGTGGCCGAGCCGAGAGCGATGCTGTTGGTGGTGCCGGGCAGCAGGGCAGCGTTGACAGCTACCGCTGCGAGGTTTGAGAGAGCTGTATTCGCGCCGCTCGCAGCCGTAGTACACGGATTCTCTAGCTGAAATTCGGTGCCGTCATACCAAACATGAGCGCCACCAGTAGAGCACAGGTCACCATTCGCCAACGCAACCAATCCACCGCCGCTGAGTTTTTCAATGGTCTTCGCTCCCAGTCCGTTTACGTTTACCGTAGGAGTGGAAGACGTGTTATTGGCGGTAGGCAAGAACCAGAAATGTAATCCTGGCGTGAGTGCTGTCGCCGCCACAGGCAAAGTGACAACGGCTGCATTGACCGCACCGCTGTCAGGTGCATAAGAGGGTGGTCCAATATCCGAAGCGCCAATCAGGTTCGCAGCCGGAGCGCCGGAGCTTCCGGTATTATTGCCATACCAAGTGTGGGCGTTGAAATTGGAGAGCGAAAACGTGAGCGCCGGAGTAGTGGTCGCGGTGGCGACGCTGGACGTGAACAGGGGTGAAAGGTTGCCCGCGCTGAACGATGTGACCGTACCCGTGCCGCCAGAGCCGCACGCGCTTCCGTTGTCCTGAATGTGGTAGGCATCGACGAACTGCGCGCAGTGGCCGCCTGTGATGGCTCCGGTGATTCCGGCGACCGTTACTTCGCCAGCGTTGTTGTTGTTGAAATAGACCCAGTGCGTCGAGGACTTGCCGTAGAGCAGGTCGGTGGCCGAGATGCCAGATGGGGCTGAGCCTTCGGGCAGCTTCACGACGTTGCTCGTTACGGCTGCGGTCGTGACTGCCGGCGAGTTGACTCCGCTTGGATTGAGTGAAGGGTAGCCGTCGCTGGGTGCATTGGGGAAGCCGCTGCTGGCTGTGAGCACGCCGCCAGTGTCGGTGCAGCTTAGCAAGGTCAGGCCAGCGCAGGCCGTTGGTAGACCGCGCGTCAAGTCCCACACATCGTAGCTGGTCGCACCAGACACCGCGCTCCATGTCGAGACGATAGTGCCGTTGCCGCCGCCGAGCGAAGGAGTGTTGCCAGCAGGGCCCGTTCGTGACGTGCCGTTCGGGAAGTGTGCGACGACACCATAGTAGTGGCTACCTGTGAGTGACCCGCCCGCTGAGGCTGTCGATGTGGGCGCACCCGGTAGTTGCTCGATGAAGAAGTTCCCCGGCGAGGGCTGAGCCTGATAGTTGGGCTGTTCCTGCTCCAAGATGCCGCGCGGGTAGCCTTGCGTCTCGCTGGTATTCTGGACGGTTGCGGACGTGTTGGTCTGATAGTTCTGGTTCTGTCCGGTGAAGGCTGAGTTGTAGCTGGGGAAAGCGATGTCCTTGAGAATCAGGTTGGCGACGCCAGTGCCCGTGACCGGGGGGTAGCCAGACACATCGGGGCTGTCGATTTCGACAGTGCCTCGGTAAACCGCAGTGGACACGTTTGCAAAGATGGGCTGAAAGCTGGTGTCTTGCAGGATGCCTTCCAGCGTCGTGGGGCCTATGGCGCTGCTTGAAGCATTGCTCATCAAAAAGGGCGTAATGGGGCCTTGGTTCCAGCTTCCCTTTTCTACTTTGACCGCAAGCTGGTTTACGGATGCCATGCCACGGCGATTCATGCTGATGTTGTCGAAGTGGTTCTGGCCGCCGTTGCCCGTCATCACGACAAGCGGAGTACTGGTGAGGTTAGCCGCCTGAGCGGGACCACTGACCCAGCTATCGTTCGTGAAGGTATTGTCTCCCACAGTGTTCACAATGAGCTGGATGCCCATGTAGTCGTTGTTGGAGTTCCCGCCTCCAGTTTCCCATGCGCTGTTCTGCCAGACGATGCCGGGACCGCCACCCGTGAGGTAGGTCAACAGAGCCATGTTTGTCCCGCTGCCAAGCTGGTTCAGCATCGTGTGGTCGGCAAAGATGCTGATGACGTTCGAGCTGTAGATGCCCGGATAAGCGGTGGTCACGTCGATTTCGGCCTGGTTCGCCAACCCGACACTCACAGCACTGTTGTTATTCCCGCTGGCGTCACCGAACCAGTTGAGCCCAGCGTCCCATTCGATAGGGTCTTCGACCCACAGCGAACCGCATTGCTGCACATTAGCGGAGTAGATATTTCCACCCACTTGCCAGTACGAACCGATGATGAAGCGCGTGCCTGCGCGCGAGGAGTTGCAAGGGATGAACAGCGGTCCGCCGCTAGTGACTGCCGCTGTGGTGGCGGCTGTAAGGTTTGGAACTTCATCCAGCGTAGCGAAAGTGCTGGTCGTATTGTTCGCTGCGTTGGCTGCGAGCGTCAGGCTTGTAGTGCCGCCGCCCGCCGTAACGGTCGTGGTCAAGACGCCGTTCTGGGCGCTCGACGGGGCGCTGGTGGGGAGCCATCCGTAGCCCGCGCCGTTCGCGCTCATCGTGGAGCCGTAATCGTCAAACCACGTCTGACCGGGCCAAGAGAAGCCAATCAGGTTCCAGGTGCCGCTAGTGCGACCGTAGATAGCGTACTCAAAAGCACCCGTGACCGCGCCCCACGTGATGTGGTTGTTGTTGAACCAGAGCAGCGTTCCGCCTGTGCCTGTCGTGGCGCTCGACGTGTGGTAGCCGGTGTAGATGGTGAAGGAGTTCGTTCCGCCCGTGGCGACTGTGTACCAGCCGCAGAAGAAGTAGTCGTTGCTGGTGCCGACGATATTCACGACCGCCCCCGTCGATAGCGCACAGGTGCAGGTGATCGTCTCGATACCGTTGGTTTCGGACAATGTGCTGATACTAGCCGTCTGAGGACCAAGCGTATTGCCCGTGGAGGTCGTGCCAGCCGTCGAAGCTGCCGTGTAAGCGCCCCAGAAGTCGCTCGAAGGGGTTGCGGACCAAGTGCCGAGCGCGACGACCTTGTAGCTGAAACCGGTGCTGCCAGAAGGTGCGCTAACATCGACACCCAAGCCGGTCTCATGGGCTGCCTCGCTGGGCGTCACCGTCACACCGGACGGCGTGCTCATCGTGTTCGTGGGGCCGCAACCGTAAAGCGAAATGCCGTCTCCATTCTGAAGCTGTGCTGTTCCCGCCAGCGTGACTGTATTCAGGCCAGATGTGCAGGTAGCCGTGGTCGTGTAGCCCGTCACCACAATGGCGCGCGCCCCGTAAGCCGCCGCGTCCACGTGAGGCGTGGGGCCTTGGATGGTCACATTGCCCTGCACGGTCTGGCTGGCAGTAAACTTGTTACTTATATTTGTCTGGGCTAAATCTACAACCGGAACACCCGAATCACTACCTTGTGTCGTAGTCCCGTACTGCACTACGTTTCCAACAGTGCCTGGATTCAACCCGCCGCCGCCACCGCCTCCACCGGAACTTACTACAGTAATCAAAATAGGCCCCTGCGGAACTAGCCCTGAACCAGTGACTGTGTAAACGTACTGGCCCGGTGTTGCATGAAAGCTCCAACTTCCGTCCGTTGCTGTTGTTATAGGGTTAGTTTGCGGGATTGTATGAGCAGAATCTTGCCAAATAGTGGAGGTAGGAGTACATGGGACTCCTGACGCTGTAGACGCACAAACGGTAACAGAGGCGCTCACAGAGGGCACAAGCCTTGTTCCGTCCCAGTTGAACGCGATGTCACGAAAGTACCCGTCTTGGGCAAACGCAGGAATTGAAAATGCCCCGAACAGCATCAACAGCATCAGGAGTCTACGCATATTACTTCGCCTCTTTTCCCTTTCTCTTTGCCTCTTTCTGTCCATCACCGTCGGAAGCATCCACTCTCTGCTTTTCCGCGTATGCTCTGGCCTCACCTATGGTATCGAAGTACCCTTCCTCAAGCTTGTCCTCCTCTAGCATAGTACGGACAACCTTTGAGTCTAAAGAGCCGTCTTCTTTGATCTTATGCATCCAACGAGGGAACTCTCTTGAAGTCTCGCTCACAGTCTCTCCCTTTGTAGAGAGGGTGACCCGAAAGAGCCACCCTCTCCCGTAGAATTAGTTGCTTTGCTGCTGAACCCACTTAGAGTTTGTAGCATCCCACATAAAAGTAATTGCCTTATTCACAACGGCAGTTCCGGCCAACGCGATGTTATTCGCGGTAGTCCAGGTAAAGGCTCCGTCAGGAATTACCACGAACTGGCAACCCCCAACAGCCGTCGCATCACAACCTACAGGGGTCAAGAACCCTGTAATTGCGAGTGCTCCGGTAATGTGAAACAGAGGACCGCTTGGAGTAACCTGTCCCGCAGCAGAGGCTACGGCTGTGGTTACGGCTTTAGCCTGCCCCGAGTTATTGCGCCACCCCGGAACCCACGTGCCAGTAACCGAGGAGCAGAGCCACTGGTTACCGTTAATCACGTTGAGCAGCGGAGTGGAAATAATCCCAGTAGACAGACAGGCACCGCTAGGGTCAAATGCAGCGAATTGACTAGTGGTACCCATAGTGCCGATAAGTGCCATAGCACCGGAAGCGTGTGCAGTTTCCTTAGTACCGCCAATTCCACGCTCCACAGTAACTTGGCCAGTCGTAGAATTTACGGTAAGGACTCCCATCAACTCGGTATCGACATATACCGCTGTAGTGGGAGTTCCATTTGTAGCGGCAGTAACGCCGGAAGTGCTCGCCAACACAATAGTGTTAGACGAAGCGGTGTTAAGCCCCGAGTAGCCTGTACCCTGACCACCCCCGCCAACCGCTGCGGAAAGTGTGGTCTGAGTAAGAGTAGCCTGGGCATAGGAAAGTCCGGTGCAGGCGAAAAGAAACAGAATTGACAGTGCGACTTTCTTGAAGGCATTCATCTTCGTTATTCGGCTCCTTTAGGATGCAATCCGGCAAGCAAGTTGAGGATAGAGAGTAGTCCATCCATAAAGAACATCCAACCTGCACGGGAATCGGTCAGTGTTGATGTCATACGCGCGTACCAACCGAATACTCATTCCCAACTGCTTGTCGGAAACACGCGCTGCCATATCAACACCACCGGGCAACAGGAGGTCAGCACAGCCAAGCGCGAACGCATCCTTGTGGAATGCGAATCCGCGTCCGGTCGGTCCAACTCCCGAAGCACCTTGGACTGTAATTGCTGCATTAGCAAGCGGAGCAGCATCCACGTTTTGGAATGGACCAGCAGTGATAATGCCATTGCCGTCCGGTCCCGAAATCGGGATAGTTGCCGCACCTGCACCAGAAGAAGTGACATCTGCCGTGACCAACCACATAGCCAACGAGCCAGTAGCTCGGCGGTTCTGCGGATTCAGGGCGTTAACTGCACCGAACGTAATAATGTCGCCTTTCTTTAGAACCAACGTGGAGTTCGGCCAGCCCTGAGTGACAATGGCTGCACCAGTCTGTCCGCCAGCGTTTACCGTAGCGCCTCCAGGAGTGTAGGCACCCACTTGCTGCGTCGGGCAGTTCTGGTCCATTGACCACTTTAGGCCGATAGTCTTTCCCATAGTACCGCGAATGTACTGTTGCGCCACGGACTCGGCGTCCTGGAACAAGCCCTTCAATGCATCAATGATCGTTGCCTGCATCGCGGGATTGATTACTACAGAGCGGTCGTTATCCCGAGGAGCGGACATTTCATCGAGCTTCTGCTGAGCACTCAAATAGGTCAACAGTGCATTGGGGACAGTTCCCGGAGTTCCAACTTCATTAAACACCGAGTTCTTTGCTTGCTGGAGACCGTCGTTGTCAATCGTGTTCGCCACCGACGCGATAGCAGGCTTGACAAAACGGTCAGAGAAATCGTCGATGTTCAAAGTCAGGTCTACAGACGTGAAGGCGATGTCAACACCGGCCTGTTCCGACAGGGTCAACGGAACAGAGGTTTCTGTCGCGTCTTCAATCTGAATTGCCTGGCCCTTACGACCGACGTACCGGGGCGGTTTGCGAATATTCAACACTTGACCGATTTTAGCTCCAGATACTCCGAACTGATCATCGAAATCGCGTCGCACGAACTTGGTGAACGTCAAATTGTTCTCCAAAATTCTGAGCGCCTCTCTCGTGATCATTGAGCCATATATTCAAGCAGGTTCGCTAATCCTGCTCCGTATCGCTAGGATACAGCTACCGATTACTCGGCAGAGTAGACCATATCTTCATCCTGCAAGCCGGATGCGCGGCGCTTCGAGTCTGCTTAGACTCTACTCCCTTTCGGGATGGTCGTTACGCCTTCCCATTTCTGGGCTTGGTTCGGGATTGTCCTTTGCAGGATGTCCCCCGAGTTCACCGCGAGTTTACTGCCCTATTGCTAGAACAGGCCACCTTTGTCGATGGTTAAAAGTGTATTGGCCATGACGAGCTAGTTCCTTAGGCTAGCTGTGTTTTAGCGTTCTCCATTTTCCCGGCGTTCTTTGAACGCCTGGTAGTCCTCTTCATCTAGAGAACGGGAGCCGCCTTTCGTTCCGGCACCCGAGACAGGAGTGATCGGTCTTGTCTTCGGTGGTGCCTTCTTTACCGTAGTGGTCGCTGTTTCGGTTCCGGCAGGAGTCGCCTCTTTGGTAGCGACTTTTGCCTTTCCCATTGATCGCGGAGGATTCTTAGCATCAAGGGACGCTGCGAGTCTCCCAACCTCGATTACAGATTGGTAAGGAGTCATCGCACAGAGCTTCTTACAAAGGTCCGGGTCGCCGGACAGATGATAGAGAACGTCGGGCCGGTTTGCATCAATGATGGCGTGGACCACTGGGTCTGGGATGCGAACATCCAACTTCCGCATAGTTTCTACACGGTCATCCCAATCGTCGTGTTCCTCTTTGAACTGTTCCTTTGCCGAAACGAAAGTGTCGAATCGGCTCTTCAGTTCTGCCTGTGCTGTTGCTTGCCGGTCTGCCGCCGCTTTCTTTTCCTGTCTCCAATCCCACAGCGCATCGTCATACTCTTCGTCTGTCTTGAAGTCCGCTCGCTTCGGTCTGGGCTTATCGGAACCTGCCGTAGTAGCGGTTGATTCCTCAGACTCCGCTTCCTCAGAGTCTTCGTCCTCTTCCGCCGTAGCAGATTTCCGACGTTCCTCATCGCGCTCCCGCTCCATTTGTCGCAGACGCTTAGTAAGTTTATCAATGCGCTTCAGGAGTTTCTTTGACCCTTTCTTTGTATCTGCTGTACCCTCGTCTTGCTCGTCTTCCTCCTCAGCTTCCTCATCTTCCTCTGATTCCGATTCAGAGGCAGTTTTGTCTTCTTCTGATTTATCGGCTTCTTCGCCTTCCTCAGAAGCAGACTCGGATTCCTTTTCTGCTGATTCCCCGTCTTTCTCTTCAGCAGTTTCCTCTGCGGGTTCTTCCGTCTCAACTCTCGCAGCGGCGTTAATCTCTTCCTGGCTATCCGTTGTGGAGGCCAGTCTTATTTCATCCGTCTGAGACGGAGGCGCTGTCCTTGTTTCCGTAATCGTTCCTTCTTCAGTCTTAGCAGGCATTGGTTTCTCCTGTAGTCGTGCATAGCAAATTGTTTGTATAGCCCTACTATTGGGGCTAGAGTGTAAATCCAATCAAAGTCCTTTAAGAAATCTCAACGCTTTACGACGAACTGTCCTTAACCTTAGAGTAGACTTTTCTGCCGGGAGTCTTAGAATGGCCCAACCTGCGGCGCGTAAGTTGGAATCTCTAAGTGCGTCCTTTTTTGCATCATGCCAATATGACCCATCAATCTCAACTATCCGCTTAGTGCTAGGATTTACTATGTCTGGATGATAAAAATGTCCTTTTGCTTTAACTAGACAGTCTGATTCCAGAATTGGGAGCCGACTGTGTAAAACACGAAAGAATTCGAGTTGAATCTTCGAGGGGGTACGGACCGCTGCCTGAGCAATACGCACAGTCCGTCTTGCCGAAGCTCGGAGCTTTTCTGTTATATTTCTAGGTACCATCCTAGCTGCCTCTATTGCTAAATAAATGTTTCCGTTTGTTTTTCCTAATTCGGTCATTTTCTTCCTGAACTTTTCTCCCTTCCACCTCGCTTTCATCATACTGCTTGTTATTCTAGTTCTTTTGCCTGCCTGTCTGAGTCCACGGACACGTTTTCGATATTCCAGTCCTCTAGTCTCCCGTAAATTTTCCCAGTACTTTAAGCGCACTTTCCGCATTCTTTCTTTTGCTGCCCTAGAGTGGCGCTTCCCAGTCATTGGATGTTTATGAGTAGGCATGTGTGCCTTTGATCGTAGCTCGGCATACGGTTAAGTCCTACCGATGGGACTCGTTTAGACAAACTTCTTAAAGCTGAACCTACTCTCCCCGTCCTGTGTAACAATGAACACTTCGCCCGGTTTCTGCCGGTAGTAGAGTTGCTCAAATGTGCCTTTATCTAAGTGCGTGCAATTTCCCCGTATCAGCGCGTCAATTAGCTGTGACACTCTCCCGTGCGTTACTAGGAGAGGGTGCTTTCCGTGGGTAATTAGCAGGAAGAAGTACATCAACTCTGGCCAGACTTGCCTCTGCCAACTGTGTATACTCTGTCCGTTAGGCATCGGAGTATCCGGCGTGGCTATGATGTACTCCAGAACTTTCTTATCCGCTTGCTGTTCCGGTAGATTCGCTAGAGTTCCTATATTGATAGTATCTAGCTTAGGAGTAAGTTGGGGATGAATCCCAAGGGCCTGTCCTACAATGGTTGCCGTCTGCTCCGTGCGTTTTAGCCTGCTAGCCCGAATGGACGTAACGCGCTGTCCCTTTAATTGATAGGCAGCATACTTTGTCTGTGCTATGCCTTTTCGACTCAATGGAACTTCGGAGAGTCCTCGGGGCATCCCTTGAATATTCTTTTGCGTATCACCGTGGCGAAGGACAAATCCGTAGTTCATTGTTGCGCCGGAGTCGGTGCCGTAGGTGGAGGCGCAGCCGGAATCGGCCCGGCAGGAGCACCAAGTTCCGAACTAATAGGAGTACCCTCGTTAAGTACCCCTAACTGCTGTTGAATCCGCTGTATTTCGGCGTTAAGGGCAGCTAACGCCATATCTCCCTGCACCTTCGCTTCCGCAGAGAGTAGCTGCACCTGTGCCTGTATCATCGCAATACGTTCCTTCGACTCTACCTCAATCTTCTTCGTTCGAATAATGTCCGTAGCTGCGTTCAATTCCTGTGTAACTGCGTCGTGCTGCTGCATGAGTGACTGTAGTTGAGACTGAACAGCAATGAGTCGAATTTGTGGGTCTTGGTTGTTCACATCCTGCAACGGAGGGGGCAGCATCTTCTTCAATCGAGTTGCAATTTCCTGCGCTCCAGCCCAGTCCATATTCTGGACAACTAAATCTCCCGCAATCTGCATTAGCTGGGGATAGGCACCGACAATTGACATCATCGCTTCGACCGCTTCTTGCCGCTTTGTCTGATTAGACGGGCCAACAGCGACCGTTACGTCATATTCCCCGACCCCCACATCATAGAGGACTGCCTGTAAGTCGGGGTTAAGCTCAGCTAGTTTGGCAAAAGCGGCATCTTTATCCATATACTGGGAGTTAAAGAGACCCACTGTTTCTGTGGTCTGATCCGGCTTAATGATTCGCTGCAACCTTGCGGCAGTAATCACTTTTGGAATCAAGTCTACCAATTGCCTTCCTGTCGCTCGGATTGCCCTTGCCTGATTGTCAGAATAGTTGTAGACCGAAATATCTCCCTGCTTCTTGCGAAGGAGAGCGGATTTACCTGACTCATCCGGTGCTCGTTGCCCTGTAGAGATGTCAGGGAGTCCGATAGTAGACTTCAAGTCCGCATCAGCCTGCCGAACCATAGCTCCCATTGCCTGAATCGGAGTTTCCGCTGTCTGCCTCTGCGGTGGTCCTACAACCTGGCCTTCTACTGTTACAGCTTTGTACCGCAGAACCGCAAAGTTGCGGACGTTAGCATTGCGCCATTCCTCTTCGTGCTCTTCAATCTGTCCTTCCGCTGCGATAAAAGGTGCTTTCGGAGCAAGCGCAATTCCCTCTGTAGCGGCTGTAACCCAGAAGTTGTACATCCTCTGCGGGTCTTTCGCCGCACGGACTAGTCCAGCAATTACTTTCTTTCCATCTACAATGATATCATCCCCTATTGCTGGAATCACAGGAATGAATTGTCCAGGCCAGAGAACTTCTCGTTCTGGGTGTTCAGTATCGTTAGGTCCGCCCTCTAGACAGTCCATTGCAGAAATCTTCGCCCACTTCACAACTCGCTTAGACTCTATCCGAGTGTCTTCCGGGGTTACTCCCTCAGGAACGTCTTCTCGCGCAACCGTTCTGCCGTCCGCCAGTAAGCAAAGTTCAGTATCCTCTGTCTCCACATAGAAGTATTCCGCGATACGAATACTCTCTTTGGTAACCCAACCGGCAGGTCTGTCCCCAATACTGGTAAAGTCAGTCAAAGAAGTAACTGCGGCATTCGAAAACTTGCTCTCGAAGATAGCTCGCGGAATGTCTTCAACAATAAAACACCAATTCGAATCGGAATGATCCGGCTCTACGCAGTTCGGGTCTTCGTAGATAGCAAAGGGATTGCGGACTGGCTTAATCTTAATGTCTTGGTCAAAGCTCCCCTTGATGTATTCTGTAATAAGACGCCAGTAGCCTAGCCCTGTGCGGACAAGAAAATCCCCAGCGATATCATACGCGACTTCCGCATCGCTGTTTACTTCGATGTGCCGGACGGCACCCTGTATGATTTGTGCGGTCTTGATGTCCGCTCCGCTGCCTACAGGATTGACTACAATCGCCTGCCTCAGTTGCCGCATCTCGTTTGTAACGATACGGATGAATTGCGGGAGACGATTGATAGTAAGGCAGGGACGCCTATCTAATTCCCGGTTGCTCTTAGTTTGATTATCCCATTGATCTCCAGTAGAGAACTTTAAGTCATCCAGACAGTCCTTCCGTGTCTTTTCCGTCGCTTCCGCCGAGAGCTTGAATCTCTCCATAGCAAGTGCAATGAATTTTCGCGTACTGTCTGTGCCCGGAACGCCAAGTTTCTTCTTTTCCTCTGTCTCTTTTTGAAGACGATTATCTTCTGCCTGCCGCTGCCTTGACATTAAAGCTACATCTTCATAAGGAACGGAGTTACCCGCAGGGGCAGAACCCGCTGGCTGGTTTCCCGAAATTGTATTCGCCACATTAGAGAAAGACTTTGAGTTCGGCTTCGTCTTGCCCGGTGTCTTTTTCGCCATGGCTAATTCATCCACGAAGTCTCACTACGGTCCCCGTAGCTATAGACTAGATTCTGTTTCTTCTCTATTGGTTTAATCCTCATCAAGTCCCGTCCTGACATGATAAAGTATCGAGTCGCGTCCATGAGATGATCGTGCTCCTTTACAACCTTGCCATCCTTGTCCCTCTGATACAGCCGAAACTCAGTTAGCCAATTCGGCATCCGGTCCTTAAATATCTTCAACCGGCCCGAGCTAAGGAGTTCCCACACTTGGTAGATTCCCGTCTCTACATCATTCTTTGCCGTATGCAAGTCTAGCCCAAGCTCCATATAAAGCTTAAGAAGCTGTTTTCCGTCGTGCTGGCTCCTTCCGCGAGAAGCGGGATCAATCACACCGGGAATCCAATTACCCCTTGCTTTAATTCCTTGAGTATGGACGGAAGGTTCTGCCTGTCCCCGGTAGTATTCGGAGTAGAGATAGATTATGCCCTGCGCGTTGTCTCTTGCTCCCCAAACAACGGCAGTTTTGTTCCACCCCACATCCATACCATATGACCTCGGCCAATGATCTGGTATAGGAAAGCTATCTACAATAATATCGGATTCAGGAATCGGATAAATCGCACCGCTTCCTAGCTGGGGGATACCGGAGACTCGGGCATCCCGTTGGTAGGGAGGGATGGAGCGAAGCAAATCCCGCTTAGTCTCTTCACTCAAATGTGGAGCATCGCTCCATCCTGCCCCAATCCAAAACTTGCGTCCCTTATACTTGTACGGATTCATCGTAGTGCTCCAGCCAGTCCGGCTATTCCAAGAATCACGGCAGCAAGAAGGACACAGGCTACCACTACAACTGCCGCAAAAAACTGTTTCTCCTCCGTCCCGTAGCCCACGGTCCCCCCTCCCTTACTCCTCTAGCCCAAAGTAACTCGGGCTGTATACCTTGAAAGGCACAAACTCACGAAGCAGAGCAAATACTTGCTTTCGCATAGCCGGGTCAGCTTGATTCAAGATTCTCTTAAGTTCCTTGTTGTTCTTAATCTGCGAGGCGAGAAGCTTCACATGCCGGAGTTCTACGTGGTGAAGAACTTCCGGGGGAACGAGAGTGCTATCCTTCGGCTCTTCAGGTTGCACGCCTGCCCTCGACGACTCTCACATCGGCTTCTTGAATGATTACATAGTCCTCGCCCAAGCGTACCATCTTTTCCCAGTCCGTGTATTTTCCAAAATGCACAATCTCGCCCGGACGAACCTCCAAGGGAACGCGAACGCTCTTTCCGTTAATCTCCTGAAAGGTTCCGGGGCCTACCGCAATAACAACGCCACGAAGGGACTTCTCTCGTCCTACCTCAGGAATAATGATCGAGCCTACCTGCTTCGCGGCGGAGAGTCTCTTTACCAAGAGCCTGTCCTTTGTCGGCTGCAACTGCTCCACGGAGTACCCCTGCTCCCGCATCTGCTCTGCTACGGTCTTATCTGCTCTGCCCATGGCTTCTCCTAATCTATGTGAAACTTACAGGTTCCACATTTGAATTGCTCTGCTCCCTTCTTCGGCTTGAAGAGATTGCAACAACCTCGTTCCTTGCTAATGCCCCCTTTTATCTTCACAATTTTACAATCCGCATCTTTCTTTGGATTTCCCAATTCCATATACCCACTAGCCTTTGCGGACACGCGTTTATCCTCAGAGGAAGCACTCATAAGCTTCTCTAAGGAAATTGTTTTCATTTTCGCTCGTTCGGCTGGTTACTCGATTTTACTTCTGTGCCTTCCCTCTGCGCTGCATCGTTCTGATACAGTTTCCCGGTCTTTGCTAGGGCCTTTAGCCCTGTATTCGTCATTTTAGGTGCTGGTCCCTGATCATTCACAGAGCAGTATCCGTCTTTCTTGTTCACATTTCCTCCTCTAAGCCGGTCTAGACTCCGAAAACCGCTTCTTTAAACCCCATTTAAACGCTATTAGAGGCCCGTACAGCGATTTAAATTTCGTCCTAGTAGGGGTATAGCTTAGAAACGGCTTAACGCACGGCTAGGCACTCATAATTCGGTGCATTTTGGTGGTACCATTGCCACCAATATTCGGATATTTGCGATGCACCGCCGCGCGGACCTTGGCTTGAACAGAACCACCCTTTGCTCCTGCGCGAGAGAGTGCATTCCGGGCGTGCGCGGCATCTTGAATGGGAAACTTTCGGGTCTTAGGAAAAACAAAGGATTTGGAAGGGAGTGCTTTCCGCTTTGCATAAGTCAGCTTTGTCATTCTAGCTCCTCTCTGCCGGAAGGATTGACCAGCACATAATCAATCCTTCCATAGCAACGCATGATATGCAATCTGCACTAGAAGAGGGTGCAGAAACTCCCACGCTTGACAACAATTACGTCTGCCGCAGTTCCGTTCAAAACATAGAACTGAAGCTGAGTTGCCGTAGTAGATACAGAAGCCGGAATCTCAGCAGTCCCGTCTATGTACGCATTTAGCACCGTCGTAACGGCGGGAGTAAAGGTAACTATGGAAGTAGGAGTTGTGGTCGTTAGTCCAGTTAGCACTCCATACTGTGAGGCAGTGGCGTTTGTCGTAACCGTTGCGGCTGCACTTAGGCTAGTGGGTGCAGTAGTCAGAACACCCACTCCGAATTGATCGCCTGCTACGTTGGTAGCCTGAGAATACATAAGCATACAGCTAAAGCTAATGTTCTGTGCAGCGGAAGCGGGGAGAGAGTAGGCGAGTCCCGGAATGGCCTGCAAAGACGCGCTGTTCGCGTCTGTAAAGTCTGTAGTGACGCGAAGTCCACCAAGCAGATTATCTAAGGTTGTAAAGTTAGTATTCAACTGCGTATTTTGGTTGAAGGCCCCTGCTTGGAATCCGTTGTTTAGCAGGAGGTTTGTCGTAGTAGACGAAGCTAGTTGAGCAAACGCTTTCCGCAAAGTACCCGTGGTTCCAAAGGTCACCAAAAGTGCAGCAAGTAGGACTCCTGCAAACGCCAAAGCTCTGTTTCGCACAAGTTTCTCCTTTGCCTAATCAGGCATCCTGACATAAATTCGTTCAAGCCACTCCAACATCGGTTCCGTGAGAGAGATTTTGTTGTCCAGGCGGTAATTCACAGACTCCATAAAAGAGAGTTCCTTGCCGTTCAGCAGTTCACTATGTTCGTTAACATGCTCCACTACTTCCTCTAGCCGGTCTAGGTTTAGAGTGTGGCCCATTAGAAGACCTTAGGCAGTTTGGTCATCTTCATTACGTTCGCCAGGGGCATCATCCCTTTGACCTTTAGTTTCACCTTCATAAGTTTCGGCTTTTTTACTTTCACGTTCGCTAGCCTCGGCTCTCTTAGATTTAGGGTTCCTGGACCCCAGGTAGAACGCGGTGCAGATTCTCCTGTCGCCATGCTTACCTCGCACCCATAACATTAGACATTTTGCTGTGTCCAGCATGCTTGAGGGGAATGTTATGACCTTCCTTCCTCAAATACGACAGCAGAATAGCCTTGGCTTGCGATTTCTTCTTTACAATCTTCCCAGACTTTCCGCTATGGAGTTTCCCTTTCTTGAAGAGGGGCATTACACTACTGGCTGGCACTAAGCCTCCTCTTGGCTCTCATCCTCACCCGGCGCTTCACCAGCCTGATCTTCCGCTTCCTCTTCCGCATCGGATTTTGCTGGCTGAGTCTTCGAACTAGTACCTCCGAACTTCTTGTTCAAGTGAGCCATCATCTCGCCGGTAGAAGTAAAAGCATGCTTCTCGGATTCGTGCGAAGGAATCACATCCGGGGCTTCTGTCTTCCGGGTATAGTGATGTTCCACTACGTGCCCGTCATTGTCCAGATGATCAATGTGAGTATGTTCAAGCTTTTTCCGGCCCTTCCGCGTCTTTGGTGCTTTTGCCTCACGATACGACTCTGCTGTCTTTGATGCCATTTTGTCTCCTTTCAGATTTAGTTCTCGGAACTCTAGAAGATCATGTCCAATCGCTGCTGCATGGAGTCCGTTGCGCCGGTAGCACGTCCCCGCGCTATCGGGTAAAGCAATGCAGCTTCGCAGACCCTCTTTCGAGGCATGATCCCCTAACTCGCTACTGAAGCTCTTCGGGCAAATCCTCCTCCAAGGAAGGCTGCCAAGTTTGTGGCGCTATATCGGCGGTGTCCGTAATACCTAAGAAGTCACGCACGACTTCACTCATCCCTAGAAGCGGAGTAAACGTAAGCAGAATAATTCCTCCAGAGAATGTCGAAGTCTTCATAGTACGGAGCAAGCACTCCGTATAGACTTCCCTCTTCGGTTCTTCGTCCAGCCAAACTACATGCTTTGAAGTGCCTTGAAACGCCAATCTGCCTTGATCGTAAGACTTGAGACCGAGAGAGCTTCTACCACCCGAAACGTGTTTCACATAGATTGTTTCTACCGCACCGGCGAGACCGCCTTTCGTCGATGTATGAATCAAACATCGTTTCGGTATCATTCCCGTCCCGTAGGAACCTATTGGGCCGAGAAGTTTCAGTTGAATAATGTCTCTCGTCGTCTGTCCGGTGTCTCCCGCCGCCCAAGCGTCGATGGGATGATTAAAGCGGTGCCCTTTCCACCAAGACGGATACTCCCCTGTTAGGTGGAGAGCCATCTCGTAAGCACCGATGCCTTCCGTCTTGCCAATTCTATTTGCCGCCATAATGCAGCGCTCAAGATGAGGAGAGCCGTCGCAATCTTCCGGGCAGTACTGGGTAGGTTTATGCTTGCCGCCTACTTGAAAGAAGACCATATGCTTCGGATACATCTTCCTGCTAAGCGGTCCCTTTTCAGGGTAGAAAGAGAGAATCTTGTTTTCCTTCTTGAAAGTTTCCTGCTCCTCCAAGAGGATGCGGAGTTCTTCCTGCTCCGCTTCAGAGAGTGCCTCTACTGCCTTTGCCGTTCGCTTTCTCATTTTTGTAATTTCTGTATTCTTTGATTTATTGCCTTGGTTACGTCTTTCGGAGTCCCTGTTACAGAAAAATCAGAAGCAGTCCCAGGAGTATGTTCATACTCCAATATATGGTCAGGAGGAACAGGTAGATTCTGTATAACTGCGGCAGCACGCTGAAGAGTGTCGAGGGAGTCTTTCTGTGTTTGCACAATCAAAGGATGTGTTGCAAATCTAACTCCTCCCCTATCCAGCTCTTTTTGGAACTGACTAGGACTAGAAAACATCTCTTTATGCGTAGGAGCATCCTCTGAAAGCATCACCTGACCCTTAGCCGTCAAAAATCCCAAATGATCTTCGGTCATGCCCTGTATCTTTTGTAATTCATCACTAGGAACTATTTCCGCCGCGCTACTTCCGGCTTTTGGGTTTGCGCCTGTCGCAGCCCCCTGACCGATTTCAACAGTCCAGGGTTTCCCCGTTTTCGGGTCTAGCCGGGGAGTGTAGCCCTGTTCCGTAGGTGTGACATTGATGATATTATCTGTGCTGAAAGAACGAATGCCTTTCCCCGTGCGGTCGTAAGCCCACAACTTAATATCTCCATCCCACTTCGGGGGAACCGGCATCGGCTTCCCATCCGGGCCTATCGCACGGTAGGAATATGGCTCTAGGTGGTAGACCTTGCTCTCATCCCATTCGGGATTCTGATATGTCATCAGTATCGTATTTCCGTTCTTAGCCGCCTGCTCAATGTTGGCTTGAATTACGGCATCCTTCTGCTGCCCCTTCGGAATCTTGATTCCCTGCGCCTTGGCGAAAGCAAGTGGAGAGCCTTCCTCCGCTTCGCCTCCCTCTGGAGCAACCACACTTTCCCTCGGGTGATCTGCCGGAGGTTGCTGTGCCGTAGGAATTGGCAATCCATAGGCTCCCGCTCCTATTCGCATTATGTCGGCAACCGCCTGCTGATTCGCGGGAGCCTGGTTCGGTGTGCGATTCGCCATGTAATTTACAAAGGAGTCACCCAACTGTCCTACTTTATTCTGTGCTGCTTGCACCGCCTGTCCTACGGGAGCTAAAGCTTGAGCAAAGCGATTCTGCTGCATCAATTGTGCCATACGTATAGCCCATCCAGGAGGCGGGTTCATTCCCTGGACAGGGCCTCCCGGCAAGGAGTTTAAGGCACTCGGATTAGTCGCCATAGCCTCTCCTTCCTGCTAACCACAACGTCCTACTCCAAAGAAGAAGAAAGTGGGAGTACAAGTAGCATTCGCTCCACTGTCGAACGCATCGGCGATAGAGACCCATTGGCCGTAGGCTGTGCCGCCTGCCGATGAATTTCCAGTCCATGTCTGCGCACTGGTCGATGCGAAGTAGAAATGCCCATAAGCGTTGTTCTGGCAATCGGGGTCGTTGGCTTGCACCGGATTCGGGATGGCGCAATCGAAGATAGCCCCGCTGGGAGCGTTTACGCCGTTGACTGTGTCTGCATCGACGCCCAAGACCCAAGTGGCGATTCCCGTTGAACCGTTCGGTGTGAGTACCGCAGTTGCTACCGTGCCTGCTACTGTCTGGTCTCCCGTTGCGCCGGACTGGTTGCGAACATCGAAGGTTGGATTAGTGGCGTGGAAATCGTAGAACACCAGATAGTCGCCATCGACGGCAGCGGTGCGCGTCCAGCTCACCGTCATGTTCGTTCCGGTAGTGGCCGACGGAGCGCAATACATTTGCGCTGACCCGCCCAAAGCATTGGTCACGGTGCCTTGCCCGCTGCCGCCGCAGGTGGTCCAAGAGTTCGACTTCGAATCGGTGATGCAATTCGGGGTGCCAGACGAGCAAATGAGGTCGGTCGTGCCCGTGGTGGAGGACATCACGAGCAGGTTACCGCTGGTTGGAAAGTGGTAGCTGGTATAGGTCGTCGCGCCGCTCACCACCAGGTTCAAGCCCATCGCGTGGACTAGATAGTTTCCGGTCGGAGCAGAGCCACTGCTGGCGGACTTCCACATGCCGCAGACGATGTTCCAGGTGAGCGATGAAGCGAGTGTCAGCGTCACCGTGGTCGGCGCGCGGTTCGATTCGGTTGCCGCGAACATGACCTGTTGCGCCGCCGAAATGTCGTCTTCGAGAACCGGGGTGTAGCCCGTGGGGACCGTAAACCACGGCGAGGACATCGTGCCGGAGTCCTGTCCGGCGTAGCAGGCGATGAAATCCCCAGTTGCGGATGGCAGCGCGGCCATTACGCACGTTGCAGAAGTCCCCGTTCCGGTGTTATGGCAGGACGTGTCCAGTGCGCCTACGTTGTAGGTCACAAACTGCTGGGACTCGACATAGGAGGGCGTGCCCCCGGTGATGGTGTACGTTAGCTTCGATGCGTTCGATGTGCAGGATGAGAGGTACGCGAGATTGAGTACCTGATTCGCATCGGCGTTTCCCGCGCCAGAAGCAATGTTGGTGAATGAGTCGGTTTTATCGTCCGCCCATGTCGCCGCCGTCGCGCCGCTGCCTGCTCCAAACTGCGAACCCACGAATACGGCGTCCCCGGAGGTGCAAGGGTCTATCCACGTATAGCGTCCATGCTGGCCGTTGCCGGAGCCGCTGCCTGAGGTGCTTAGGGCATCCCACACGGTGGGAGTCGAGAGTTGGGGAGCGACGACAAGTTCGAGCACGACGCCCACATTCTCCGTGCTGGTGCCGACCGTAACAGTCTGAGTCGAAAACGATGCCGCCGCGCCGCCTGAGTCGCCTCCCGCAATCATCGCGGTCGTGCCCGTGTGCGTGGAGTTCGTATTCACGCTGCTGGAATTGGTGACGTTGGTCGCCGTCCGGGAGGCGTTAAATTCGAGCAGCCACGACGAACTCGGATACGTCAGCGTGAAGCCTGTATCGGTCAGCGTGGTGCTCGCCGCAGCGGTCGAAGTGCCCTTGATGGCCGAAAAGATATTCGTGCAGGTCGTGGCTCCGGCTGAGCCGCGATAGACCTTTAGAATCACATTCCCGGCGTTCGTCCACGTACCGGAGCCTTGCGAAGTTCCCGTAAAGATGAAGCAGCCAACACGCCAAGAGATTGCCGTGGAGCCGCTGCCGCCGCTGCCTGTGTAGGGCGTTCCTGAAGTGCAGGTATAGGCATAGGTAGCGGTGCAGGTCGGCGCGGTTGTGCTGCCCGAACGGACTGCGAAAACGATGCCCACGTCGCCTACCACCGTCGAAGCGGGGGTGCAACTGTTCGTATTGCTCGACACGCACGATTCGGCGGACTCATAAGCCATCTGTGCCTTGGCAGGAAGCACTGTCAAGAAACACAGGAAAGCCACAAAGGGAAATAGCCATGTCAGTTTCATTTGTATAGGACCGTTACATAAACGCCCGCTGCGGCATTCGTATTATCCGTAGAACTGGAACCGCCTGTTATGCAGAAGCCAATTCCGGTAGAAAATGCTTGACCAATTTCGAGTGTCCTTACCAAGCCGCCCATCGAACCGGACGATGCGCCGCCCACGGGGATGGTTTCGACGAAGCCTGTGGCTGAACTGCACGTTGGCGCAGACGACAGGTTGTAGAGCCGCAGGTAGTAAACGGTCGCGGTCGTATTGGTCGCCGTGATGGAGTAAATGTTCCCGGCGGCGTTCTTGACGTTGGTGGCGTTGGTTGAAGCGGTCGCAGCGGTGTAGGACGTACTGGCTGCGTTCGTCACAACTGCGGTGCCGCCCAAGATGGCACGCTGATTGCCGGACAGGTCCACCGACTCAAGTACCTGGTCGCCTTCCGTCCATGTCTGCACGGCGGCATTGGCGATAGCGGGAAGTACACCAACATTTGTTGCACCGGGAGCGGCGTTGTTATTGGTCTTGCCGCCCACGACGGTTGCGTTCAGGTTCGCTGCCGTCGTTTGGCGCACGAACACATTGCCGTCCGCTCCTTTGATGTCCAGAAATCCAGCGGTTGTGGGAGCGGTTCCGAGGATGCTCAGGATGTTCGTATCCAACCCGTACTTGCCAGCCGTGGCCGTGCTGTTGAACGTCGCGCTGTTGGTACCGTTGCTGATTTGCGTGAAGAATGGATTGCTGACTGTGTTCGCCCCAGTCGTGGGACTTACCTCGAAGATGTTCGAACCGCCCGAAACGGTCAGGGCTGTTCCATTGCTGCCTGTGTTAGCAAGGGATACTTGCAGCGGAGCAGCAGCCCCGACCGCTGTTGTGCCTTGAAATAGCGACACGTTATTGTTGATAGCTTTTACTGCACCGGGGGAAGTGCCGAAATTAGCCATAACCCCCATCGCGTTCGTGCCATCCACGGGAAGCGTGGGAACAGGATTGGTGTTTGCGATGGTAGCACCATTGTAGCCGGAAAGGTTCACATCGGCGGCGAAGGTAAGCGACCCTGAGTTGGCACTGATGGGAGAATAGGTCGTGCCGTGCTTGCCGAAGATGGTTGAATTTACCATCATCACTTCGGTGCCCGTAGGGGCTGTGCCCATTGCCGATACCGCTGCTGCAACAGGTGTTGTGCCATCCGTAGGTTGTGCCAAGGTGGGACACGTAGCGGCTGTCGCGCAACTGACAGGCTGAGTCGCCTGCCAGAATGTGCCGCTCACGGGTTGGGTAGCCTGCCAAAAGGTTCCTGTCACAGGGATGCTAGTGTTTCCCACTGTCACATACAGGTACTTATTCGTGTCCGAGCGCAGTCGGTCCCAGGTTGTGCCATTGAAGCCGTAAAGCCATGCCGCCGATTGCCCGTTTGTCGCACTGGTAGCTACTGCATCCGAATTATTGTTGAAAGTGCCTCCCGCGCATCCGGCGGCGCAATCAACAAAAAGATAACTGTTTGCATCAATGCGAGCGCGGCCTGCACTCCCATTGGTAAGCGTTGGAGCCGCACCTGTGGTATAATAGCCACCCATAATATTGATAGGCGTCGTCCCTACCGTAAAAGCACCGTTGTCAGCGAAGCCGGAAGATGCGGAGCAACCTGTAATACAGTTCACAAGCAAATTTCCCGAGGAATCAAAAGAACCGGAAGGGGGAACAATAATCTGAGGTAGACCAAAGTCCCTGCGAACAGCGTTTAGAAAATGAAGCTCATCGGGTCTAGGCTCTGCCTTAGCCTTCATAGCAAAAAGAAAGGTACCAAGGAAAAGCAGGAAAAGGATTATTCTCCAAATACGATTCCACCTCTGCTCCTCTGCCTTTTCCCTAGCGCGCTTTACTTCCGCTTCCGAGACCATCACTCGAAAGCTATTTATGTGCATACTGATTTGGTCTGCTGATTCCATAAATGCGTTCGAGTTCTCCTTGAGTGCCGTCTCCACGGATTTCGAATGAGCAAAAAGGGCATCTTCCATTGCTTCATGCTGCGTATGCAGAATGTCTCGAAGTTCTCCCGTCAAGGAAGCGATTCCTGTGGCGAGAGCTTCCTTGGCTTGTTCCAGTTTCTCATATTGCTTTCCAAAGGCTCCGCTTAGGGCATGAAAGTCATTTGCCTGCGCCTCTACGGACTGCGCGATTCGCTGTACCTGAGTAGAAGCATCAATTCCTATTTCCTGCCGCTCCCTGTCGGAAAGCGCGAAGGTCTTTAGCGGCGGAACAGGATGACTGTGGAATCCAGGATGTGTGAGAACCAAGTGCATCGCGGCAATGTCCCGCTGACTGCTGGACAGGTGAGGATAGATTGCATCCGCCTCTTTGCGGAATTGAGCGTACTTTACATCGTCTATGTGAATCCCCTCTTTGGTAGCAGGATGCAGTTGTGGAGTTACTTCCCAAAGCTCAGGATGAGTAACATAGGTTACTGTCATACCTGATCCTCATCTTTGTCAAAAGTAGTCGAGACAGAGTTTATCATCTGTATGAATCCCGCCGTCTGCCCCGGACTAAACTTTCCATTCGGTGCATTGAAAGTGTACTGCGCTCCCGCTTGCACTCGTACCGTCTTAGGGGAGACGGGCGGGGGAGTGGACACACCTATCCTGTCTAAGGAAGGCGTCTTGCAAATCAAAAAGTCTCCATTCGGGAATCCCGACACTCCGCGATTCTCCGTAACACGGATATTCCGGCAGTAGGAATCCGCAATTACAGCGGACCATGCTGCCTGCGAAACGGAAAGTGAACCTGTAGCTGCCATACTAGTCTCCTTCTTCCCGTTCGCGCCGTCCAAGAATGACAGAGGAGGCGGGTCGTTCCTGAGGGGCAATCCCAGGGTGGCGAACGCCAGGTCGGGGAGTCCTAGCTCCCGCCTCCTCACTATGACTGGCGCACAGAGACTGACCATCCGTCTCGCTGCCGCACACGTCACAGTCTCTGAGTAGCAGATGTCTAGGCCTCATCGCTATACAACCGGCGAGCCTTTCGAAGCGGTCAATCCCACAAGAATCGTTCCCGAGGTGATGGCGGAAACCCGCACACGGAAACTAGTAGCTCCAACTACAGCACATTGCCACGCAATGTATCCCGTGCTCAAACCGGATTTCGAAGACTCAATGTTTGTAGGAGTGGCTGTTTCTACACAAGCCGTAGGGTAGAAAGAAGTTCCTCCATCATCCGAGAACTCGAAATTCACCGTTGCCGTAGAATATGTTCCATGCATAGTTACGGTAACAGTGCCGTAGTTTGAGGTATTGATAGAAAGCGAAGAACCCGCCGTACCCGCACAAGACGTATTGGTATTAGCACAGGTAGTAGTTAGACTCCCTGTCGTGTTGTAATCAGACTGTGCTTTCGCCTGTGGAATCGCCAGCAGACCGAGAACCAGGAGCAAAATCCCTAATCCGTACTTTTTCACACGCTCTCCTCTCATTTAGTTAGCCACCGTCGAAACCCCATCGCCAGATATGATAGCGTACGGAGTATACCCCGTGCCAGACGAGTTATAAAGGAAGGTTGGTGTTGTACAGGACAGCCTACCACCAGACGCAGGTGAGCAGGTGGAATTTCCAACAGCTCCTTCTTGCGCTTTCGGAACGATGTAGAGAAAGTCTTCCGAGAAGGAAAATCCATTCTCCCACCCCCTCCGCGTGTATTTATACTCGGGCTTCTCCTCTTCCTCAATTCCTGCCGCGCATTTCACTACGGTTTTAACCTTGTCCCCCGCCGTACAGACCACGTTCTGCTCCGTGAATATTCCAGACACTACCAAATACCCCTTGTCCGGGTCACTCTCCGGCACAACTAAGTGCGTTTCCTTAATCGAGTTCTGAAAAGCATCCCATTCTTTCTGCGCCGATTGCAGATTCTGATAGAGCTGTTTCGCCTGCGAAGCTTCTTTAACATCCAATTTTATGACCTTAGCATCCTGGGAAAATACCGGAGCACCAAATAACCCAAGGAACAGAAAAAATCCTATCAGATACCGCATTCCTTTCCCTCCTTTTCCCTGCCTTGACTCGATTCTATCTTACGAATTATGCCCCAGACTTCATCCCCGTGCGTAAAACAGTACAAAAGCACCCAGCCAGGAGGCACATTCGGCTTCTTAATCTTACCATCCGGTCCCTTTTCGTAGAATCTGCGTATAAAGATTGTGTCATATTCCACGAAAGCGCCTCCCGAATCGTATCACATTGCCCTTTTAGGTGTCTCCCCGCCCCCGCAGCAGGGTCTAACCGGAAAAATATGCCCTCTAGGATTAACGCTAGGGTACCTAGGAGGCGATTTCCCGCATTTAAATTTCGTCCTAGTAGGGGTATAGCCTAAAGAGTCTTAACGCGCGTTTCTGATACGCTGACTAAGCCCCTTTTCTTCACCAGCGAACGTCTTCCCGCACTTCTATCGGCCCCCGCAAACGATAGGTCTTCTGTTTCTGATTCCTAATTGCACGATATTCTAGATTCTGCGACTCAGGAACGTAGATAACTTCCCATCCTCGCCAGGAACGGTGCTTTCTGTACAAAGTCACCCTAGCAATCTCCCGGCAAGCTAGGTTGAAATCCCAGTTCCATGCTCCTAGGTAGAATCCGTAACCGAAGATATTTAAATAACAATTCATTCTGCCCCCTGCTTGAATCCAGTTCTGCCCCGAAACACTAGCCCAATTTCACCGCTGCTCGGTGTATACTATCACATTGTTCTAAATATTGACCCCGCTCCGCGTATGTTATCACACTGTCCTAATTTCATGGCCCGCTACAGGGATGCGCCCAGGCCACGCCGGAGGGGTCTCACTCAAACCGGTTTCTGAATCTGATTCGTGCATAATTTTTCTGAAAATGAATGCATGAACATACTATCACATCACATAATTATAGTATCGAATCAGGTAGGATAAACGGTTAGCGTGCGGACAACAAAAAAGCCACCGGAAGTTTCGGTGGCTTAATTGTTTTTACTGCTGTGATTCTCTTTTAATCTCTAACGCATGCCACCGCCGCGAGCTGTTCGCATAACGCGCCTAGCGTATCGTCTGTTTGCTGCATCGCCTTGCCTAAGGGAGTCTGCATCGCGGTTACTCCCTTTTCGGTGCAACGACGAGAATAGGCACGCTTCGCGGAAAGCATATGCTCGCGTGCCGCGATTAGTTCGAGCAACACCGTGTTCATCGCGGCGCTCGCAATCTGCCAGTTGCTTCGAAGTAGGCGAGTGCTTCGTTCTCTTCATACTCCGCATCATCGCGGCGTGTTCGCTTGCTTGCTTCGTAAGCGAAGAGTGCTGCTATATCTCTCCGCATTACTAGAAGACGCGTTTCTCCGGATGTCGGTACTGCTACTGCAAGTGTGTTCTGCATTTTTATCCTCTCGAATTTTCGAATTTTTAGTGCGCTAGGAAAAACGGAGAGAACAGGCGCGCAATTACCTGTTCTCTCCGCAAGAAGTACTAGGATAGAAGAGCTAGACGCGATTTGTCTTTCCGCAGATGCGAAAAGAAAATGCGTGCGCGTTTCGCGGTATCGGAATCCGCCGTGTGCTGGTACTCAGAGAGGCTCTTCTTGAAATTTTTCCGAGACAACCCAGTGACGGTCTGAAAATCCTTCCATGGGTCCTCATCGCTTCCCGTGATACGCGCGATTTTCAGAAACATAGACGGATTCTCGGAGGACAATCCCGCAAGGCGGAGAATCGTCGTTCCGTTAACACGAACGCGAAGTACGGACGGAGAGGTTTGCTCTGCTGTTGCACCGATTTTCTTAGCAGCAGAGATAATCGCCGTTGTGGTCTCGGAGTAGTCTTTCGAGGAAACATTCTCGCGTTCCGTCTTCTTGTCTTTCTTCGTCTTCGTTGTGTCTTTCTTCGTCTTCGTTGTGTCTTTCTTCGTCTTCGTTGTGTCTTTC
>Ga0209698_10000517_pt1 | contig 44016 bp, 38 predicted proteins | sample LitLauG_LLR_2012_FD_187203 | JGI IMG/M metagenome (GOLD analysis project Ga0209698, IMG submission 187203) | Freshwater sediment microbial communities from Pennsylvania, USA - Little Laurel Run_MetaG_LLR_2012 (SPAdes) (version 2) | ecosystem: Environmental > Aquatic > Freshwater > Creek >... | reverse complement strand
ATTCTCGATCATGACGATAGCGTCGTCGACGAGAATGCCGATCGAGAAGATCAGGGCGAACAGGCTGACCCGGTTGATGGTGTAGCCCAGGAGATTCGACGCGAAGAGGGTCAGGAGTATGGTCGTCGGGATAACGACGGCGGTGACCGCCGCCTCCCTCCAGCCGATGGCGAGGCCGATCAAAGCTACGATCGTAATCGTGGCCAACCCGAGATGCTGGAGAAGTTCGTTGGCCTTGTCATTTGCGGTCGCGCCGTAGTCGCGGGTGACCGCGACATCGAGGCTGTCGGGCAGGAGCGATCCGTTGAGCGAGGCGACACGCGCCAGCACCGCCTGGGAGACGACGACCGCGTTGGCGCCCTTGCGTTTGGCGATGGCCAGGCTGACAGCCGGCGCCTGAGTCCAGCCGTCGCCCGCCCGTGCGTAACGCCAGACGCGCGCCTGATCCTCGCGCGGCGCCTCGACGACATTGGCGACGTCGCGCACATAGACTTGGTCGCCCTTGACGGACGGCAGCGCGATCATGCCGATATCGGCGGGACTTGTGAGCGTATGGCCGGCGGTCACCTGGACAGCCTGTCCGCCATCGCGAACGAGACCGGCTGGAAAGGCGCGGTCGGCTTGGCGCACCGCGTCCATCAAGGCGCCCAGAGAAACGCCGTGCGCGGAGAGTCTGGCCGGGTCGGGTTCGACGCGTATCTCATCCGGCCTGCCGCCCACGATAAAGGTCAGACCGACGTCGTCGACCTTGGCGATCTCGGTGCGCAGTTTGCCGGCGATCTCGTAGAGGGCCTGATCGGTCCATTGGCCCGCGGCGCCCGGCTTTGGAGAGAGGGTCAGCACCAGGCTCGGCACGTCATTGATGCCGCGCGTCTGGATCAGCGGTTCGGGGATTCCCGCCGGAATGCGATCGTAGTTGGCGCGGATCTTTTCGTGAATACGGACCGCCGCAGAGTCCGGATCGGTGCCGACGTTGAAACGCGCGGTGACCATGACCTGGTTGTCGTCAGCGAAGGTGTAGACATGCTCGACGCCTGCGACGCTCTTGACGATGGCCTCCAGGGGCTTGGACACCAGCTCGACCGCGTCCGGCGCGCGAAGCCCAGGAGCGGACACCATGATATCCACCATGGGCACGCTGATCTGAGGCTCTTCCTCGCGCGGAATCGTGACGAGCGCCAGCAGGCCCACGGCGATCGCGGCAAGGAGAAACAGCGGGGTGAGCGGCGACTTGATCGTCGCCCGGGTAATCCGCCCGGAGAGCCCGAGGTTCATCGCGTCACCGGCGGGGTCAAGGTATCGCCGGCTCGCACGCCGGAAAGCACCTCGGCCTGATCGGCCGCGGGACCGTCGGTCGTCTGCACCGGGGTCTCGGACACGGTTCCATCGGCGCGGACCACGCGGACATAGTCAACGCCGTAACGTGTCGCGACATAGCGCCTGGGGATAATGAGCGCCTGCCGTTCGCCGATCCTGATCCTGGCGCGAACATGCTGGCCGATCAGGTCCTGCGGCAGACCCGGCGCGGTGACGTCGGCCACCACCTGGCCGTCGGTCACCGAGGGATAGACCTGCGCGATTGCGCCCTGAGAGACCGCGCCGCGCAGGTCCCGCGGGTCCAGCTGAACGACATCGCCGATCTTGAGCGCACCCGCTTCGCCTTCAGGAAGTTCGATCCGCACGACGATCGGTCCAGCGGTGATCTTGGCGATGGACTGGCCCGCCATGACCACCGAGCCGGCGGGGACATCAGCGGTCAGTACGCGCCCAGTCGCGGGGGCGAGAATAGCGCCCTGCGCGCCTTGTTCGGCGCTGGCGGCGCGCTGTGCGCGGGCGGCGGCGAAGGCGCCATTGGCGGCCTTGGCCTGCGCCTCGACCTGGTCCAGCCGGGCCTGGGCGTAGACGCCGTGCAAGAAGAGGTCGCGGGTCCGGGCCAGTTCGCTCTGAGCGGCCGCGGCCTGCGCGGCGGCGGCGGATACCTGGGCGCTGTACGCGCTTGTTTCCAATCCGAGCCGGTCGTCCTTGACCGTGGCGACCAACTGGCCTTGGCGGACCGTATCGCCCGCCTTCACCCGCAGTCGCACCAGAACCCCGGAAATCCGGGCGCGGGCGTCGGCCATGTCGCGCGTGGTAAGGGTCGCGGGAACCGGCTTGAGGTCCGCGACGGTCTGGATACGGACCTGCAAGCGACCCGCAACCGGGGCCGTGTCGGCCGCCGGCGCTGCCGGTTTGGACTGGCCACAGCCCGTCAGGAGAAGGGATGCGGACACAGCGCCCACTAACAACGGCCGAGCTAGCATGGATCCCACTCCCAATCGTTCAAGCCTGACCACGCGGCGGCTAGGACCGGTCGCTCACGGCGCCGGACTCGGCGTCAATGGTCACGGTCGGCAGACCCGCAGCCTTCCAGGCCATGATGCCGCCGGCCAGATGGGAGTCGATCTTGTGGCCGGCGGTGCGGCAGCGATCGATCGCCATGGCCGAGCGCTTTCCCGAGCCGCACTGCATGACAACGGTCTTGTCGTTCGCCAAGGGCAGGGCGCCCGGATCAAAGGTCGAAAGTGGGAAATTTAGCGCGCCGTGAATCCGCTCGGCGGCGAACTCGGCGGGCTCGCGCACGTCGATCATGAGGATTTCGTGACGGTCCAGCGCCGCCTTCACGTGCGTGGGGGAGAGATCGTTGATCTTGGCGCCGGTGAACATGGCGAGGCTCCTTAGGGTGTGGGGGAGGAAGAAGGGGCTGTGCAGAACAGACGCGACAGCGTCTCTATCAGGGCGCGAGCACGGCCGCTGCGCAGGCCGTAGTAGATCGTTTGAGCATCGCGCCGCGCCGCCACGACACCGTCCCGGCGCAGGAGGCTGAGGTGCTGCGAGGCCAGGGATTCGCGCACGCCGAGCATCTGCGCCAAGGCGCCAACCGACTGCTCACCGTCGACGAGCGAGCAGACAATCATCAGGCGATGCGGACTGGCCAGGGCCTTGAGCAGGCCGCAGGCGTCGTCCGCAGAAGCCTTGAGCGATGTCGCATCAATTTTCATAGTTGCGTATATGCGGTTATTGTCATATATAGTCAAGCGATCGATGACGACGGTTACGGTCGATCCGCAATCCCGGCGGTGATCCGTATCAATGTCAGTCGAGCGAAATTGACCAAACTTGGCGCCCGCGCTCCCGGGCCACAGGAGGAACCAATCCATGTCCAACCCGAGTGTCGTCGTCCTAGGCGCCGGCCTCGGAGGCGCGATCGCCGCCTTCGAGATCAAGGACGCCGTGGGCGCCAAGGCGGAGGTCAGTGTGGTCTCGCTGGGCGACACGTTTCACTTTGTCCCCTCCAACCCGTGGGTCGCCGTTCACTGGCGAAAGCGCGGCGCGATCGAGGTGAAGCTGCCTCCGGTGTTCAAGAAGCGCGGCATAGGTTTCACCGCCGTCGGCGCGAAGAAGGTGCTGCCGAACGAAAACCGGATCGAGCTCAACGACGGGACCTTCATCGACTACGACTATCTCGTAATCGCCACCGGGCCGGACCTCGCTTTCGACGAGATCGCGGGGCTCGGCCCCCACGGCGGATTCACGCAGTCAATCTGCCACGTCGATCACGCCGAAACCGCGGCCGCAGCGTTCGACCGCTTCGTGGATAACCCCGGCCCGATCGTCGTCGGTGCGGTTCAGGGCGCATCCTGTTTCGGCCCCGCTTACGAATTCGCCATGATACTCGACACCGAACTGAGGCGCCGAAAAATCCGCGACCGTGTGCCGATGACGTTCGTCTCGCCCGAACCCTATATCGGCCACTTGGGTCTCGACGGCGTCGGCGACACCAAAGGCCTGCTTGAGAGCGAATTGCGCGAGCGGCACATCAAGTGGATCATAAATGCGAAGGTGACGGCGGTCGAGGCGGGCATGATGCACGTCGAGGAGGTCGCCGAGGATGGGTCGCCCAGGGCGACCCATGACCTGCCGTTCGCCTATTCGATGATGCTGCCCGCCTTCCGGGGTGTCGCGGCCGTGCGCGGCGTCGATGGCCTAACCAATCCGCGCGGCTTCATCCTTGTGGACAAACATCAGCGCAACCCGACGTATCCTAACGTTTTTGCGCTCGGCGTCTGCGTCGCGATTGCGCCCACTGGCAAGACGCCGCTGGCCGTCGGCGTGCCTAAGACCGGCTTCATGATTGAGAGCATGGTTACGGCTATCGCCAGGAACCTCGGTGAAATGGTCGCGGGCAAGCCACCAACAAACGAAGCGACGTGGAACGCCATCTGTCTGGCTGACTTCGGAGACGGCGGCGTCGCCTTTGTCGCCCAACCGCAAATTCCGCCGCGCAATGTCAACTGGTCAGCCGACGGCAAATGGGTTCACCTCGCCAAGGTCGGCTTCGAAAAATACTTCATCGCCAAAATCAAACGCGGAGAGAGCGAGCCCTTCTACGAAAAGCTCGCCCTCGAACTGATGGGCATCCACAAGCTCAAGGCCTGAGGAGACCTCGATGCGCCAATACGTCTGCCCAGGCTGCGGAACAGCCAACAGGACGCCGGACGGCAAGGACCCCCGCGCCGCCAAATGTGGCCCGTGCGGAAATGCGTTGTTCGCGGGCCATCCGGTCGAAGTTACAGGCGAGGACCTCAACGCCCATCGCGCCTCAACCAAAGGGGCCGCCGTTCTGGTCGACGTCTGGGCGTCTTGGTGCGGCCCCTGCCGGGCGATGGCGCCGCAGTTCGAAGCCGCAGCCGCCAGACTGGAGCCCGAGGTGAGGCTGTTGAAGCTGAATTCCGAAGCCGAACAACAGGCCGCCGCGGAACTCGCAATCTCCGGCATTCCCGCGCTGCTCCTCTTCAAGGACGGTCGGACCATCGCCCGCACGGCCGGGCTGATGAGCACCGACGCAATCGTCGCCTGGACGCGCCAGGCCTTGGCTCAGGCGCCCGCTTGAGTCCCTCAGGAGTATACCCATGACCGTCGATCGTATGGTTTTCATCTTCGCCGGATGTGTTGTCCTGGCCGGCATTGCGCTGGCCCACTTCGTGAATCCCTGGTGGATCTGTCTCTCCATCTTCGCGGGTCTCAACATGATCCAGGCGGCCTTCACCGGATTCTGCCCCGCGGCGATGGTATTCAAGAAACTAGGCGCCAAACCCGGCGCCGCCTTCCGGTGACTCCGACGCGCGCCATCGCGGCGACCGGCTTTCTGGCCGTCATGGGCCTGCCGATGGCGGCGGGCGCCATGTCGTTGCCCGAGGCGATTGCCATGGCCCAGAAGTCCAATCCCACCTTGGCCCAATCGAGGGCCCAGGCGGACGGCGCAGCGGCGAGGTTGGGCGAAGCTCGCGCCGGCCGGATGCCGACCGTCGTCCTTTCCGGCGAGAGCGGGTGGGGGACAACGGACCTGGGTGGCTTCTTCGGTTTCCGGCGGACCAACGTCACACCGCGCGCCGCGTCGCTGGAGGTGCGTCAACCGTTATTCGCCGGTGGCGGAATATTCGCGGCCATCGACCGCGCACGCGAAGCGCGCCAAGCTGCGCTTGCCCAAGCGGCGGGAGCCAAAGCTCTGCTCACGTCGCAGGTTGCGGAGGCCTACGTCACCGTACTGAGCGCAGACCAGCTTCTTGCGTTGCAATCCGCCCAAGTCGCCCAGCTTGACGAAATTGCTAGACAGGCGGAGCTGAAGTTCAAGGACGGCGAGTCCCCCAGAACCGACCTAGATCAGGCGAAGGCGCGGTTGGCCGGCGCTCAGGCCGACCTTGCACGCGCCGAAGGCGATGTCGCGCGATCGCGCGCCCACTTTGCCGATGTTGTGGGCGCTGCGCCCGAGGCGCTTGAGCCGCCGCCGGCTCCGCCGACGACCCCCGCAACTCTCGATGAGGCGATGGTGAACGCCATGCAATCCAGCCCCACATTGAGAGCTGCTGAAGCCTCCGAACGCGCCGCAGAAGCCGGCGTTCGCGCCGCGAGGGCCGAGCGCCTGCCCTCGTTAGCGCTCGTCGCCTCGGCCGCCACGACGCGTGACGAGTTCTTTCCCGGCTATCGCGACGACGGCGTTACGATCGGCGTGCAAGGCAAGTGGACGTTATTCTCTGGCGGGCTTGTGAGCGGCCGCATCAGCGAGGCTCACGCAGATGTTCGCGCCGCCGAAGCAGCTGTCGACCTGGCCAGAGCACAGGTGCGTGAAGCCGTAATCGGCGCCTGGCAGGACATCATCACCGCAAGGGTCGTGCTGCGCGCCGCCACTGACCAGTCTATGGCGGCGGCGAGCGCCCTGGACAGCGTGCGCAACGAAGTTCGGGTTGGACAGAAGCCGACGGTCGATCTGCTGGATGCAGAGCGCGAGGCGCTGGCGGCGAAATACGCCTTGGTGATCGCGCGCGGTCAACAGGTCATCGACGCCTATCGCCTGAATGCGCTGGTCGACCGCGAGTAAGGCCGGCCCCAACCGTCCCTATGTCCCAAGCCCCAGCACCTTGCGGGCGTTGTCGCGAAGAAATTTCGGCCAGACCTCGTCCTTGAATGGCACGCTGCGCATGTCCGTCATGATGCGCTCAAGCGATAGGCCCATCGGGAAATAGCCGGCGTAGATGATCTTGTCCGCGCCGCGAGTGTTGGCGTAGCGCACGATGGCCTCGGGATAGTGCTTCGGCGCGAAGGCCGAGGTGGAGTAGTAGAGGTTGGGCCACTTCAGCATGAGCTTGATGGCCAGGTCTTCCCAAGGCTCGCAGCCGTGGCGGGTGACGAACACCAGTTCCGGAAAATCGTACATCACCTGGTCGATGAGACGCACCTCCTGGGGCCACATCGGGAACCGTGGGCCTGGTACGCCGGCGCAGGAGAAGATCGGCACGCCCAGTTCCACGCACTTGGCGTAGATCGGATACATCTTGGCGTCGGCGATCCCGACCTGAGGGTTGAAGCCGGCGTTGAAGGCGCCAAACGAGCGCACGCCGAACTCCTCGAACTGGCGAACCATGTCGCGCACGCCCGCCATCCCCCGGTTGGGATCGACATGGCCCTGGGCAATGAAGCGGTCGGGATGATCCTTGAGCGCCTTGCGGCTGACTTCGCCGCCGACGCCAATCAGACCGATCTCGACGCCAAAGCGGTCCATCTCGTGCAGGGTGACCGAGATCGGATCGCCCGAGCCGTAGAGCTCCTTAGGAACATTCTTGAACATATATTCGACCGGGAAGTCGAAGTCCCTGGAACCGTCCTTCAATTGGTCGCGGATGAAGTCGTACATTTTGAAATCGTCGGCCGGAAAGCCGATCATCGTGTCGACGATGCCAATTCCCGTGGGCATGGCCATGGCGATCAGGCTCCTCGCAGGGCGGTGTGAAACAGATAGCAGCCGCTGTCCCGGGGGATCTGATCCCGCGGCAAGGGCGCATTCACCTGGTCGGGCGTGGGACCGTATTTCGCGGCGAGCGGGCGTAGTTTCTCCAGATCGAAATTGTAGAGCGCCGCGGCGTTCTCGCCAAAAAGCTTGCGCCGCCGCCCATCGCTCACATCGGCGAAGGTAAGACGCAGAGACTCCAGATTATAGGGGAAGGTGCCTTCGATGTGGGGATAGTCATTGCCCCACAGAATTCTGTCCTCGCCGACCAGATCGATGCCGTCGAGCTCGGCCTTGCTTGGGAAGCTCGCCCCGTACCAGCAGTTCTTCGCGGCATAGACGCTGGGTGGCTCCTTCAGGACCCATTGCATATCCTTGTAGTTCATCTCGCCGATGCCGCCGGCCATGAAGCCCATGTGGATGCGGTCCAACTGATCGAGCATGGGCTTTACCCAGGCGCAGCCGGATTCGGTGAGGATGTATTTCAGCCTGGGAAACTTCTCGAACGCGCCGCTCATCAGCAGGTGGCGGAAGCCGGCCTGGCAGTAGAAGGTGACTTCGCTGATCCAGAGCGCCTCGGGCACCGGCCCTTCGCCGTAGTTGGGCGATCCCTGGCCTGAATGCTGGTTGATCACCAATCCATGATCCTGAATCGCCGCCAGGACCCGGTCCCACGCGGGATCGTAAAGCGGCTTGAGCCAGGTGCAGTCGGGCGGGATGAGGGGCAGCAGCACGCCGCCGCGAAGGCCGGCCTTGCCGATGAACTCGATGTCCTTGACCGCCTCTTCCAGATCATTGGGCAGGATAAGGCCGATGCCCGCGCGGCGGACGGGATCCTCGGCGCAGAAGTCCGCCAACCAGCGATTGTGCGCGCGGATCCCCGCCAAGGCGCGAGTGAAATGCTCCGGTCGTGGAGGCTGGGCGGTGACGATGCTCTTGGCGAAGAAGGGCGGCACCGTGTTGGGAAACACCACTTCGCCGACGACGCCCTGGCTGTTCTGATCCTCGGTGCGGATCTCCAGGTCCCAGTTGCGCTTTTTTCGCCGACCGAAATGCTCGACGTCCGGATTCACATAGCCGCCGCGCCAGTCGTCGAAGGCCTGGCGCCAGTCGGGGTCGAGGTATTCACGGTACTGGGCGTGGCTGCCCCCGGCGTGGGTGTCGGCGGTGATGAGGATATAGGGCTCGTTCGACACGTTTCGCTCCCGCTCACGATTAGGTTCCGACGTTATGCGCAAGCGCGCGCGCCGTCATCGAACAATTTGTTCCGCGCCGCGGCCGTCGGGCGCAAACTTGCGCGGGCTAGCCCAGAGTCGACGTCAAGGCCGGGGCCAGGTCTCCGCGGTCGGCGACGTTCACGTCAGCGAGGTCCAGCCACCCCGCCATGTCGCGCAGCTGGCTGGCGAGGGCGTCCGCCGCGTCGTCGCGGTCGGCGCCGGGCTCCAGGTGGGTGGCAAGTACGCGCAGCACCCCCGCCTGGCGATCGGCCTTCAGGTCGACGCGGGCGACGATGGCGTCGCCCAGCAGCAGGGGCAGCACGTAGTACCCATGTTCGCGCTTGTGCGCCGGGGTGTAGATTTCGAGCCGGATGCGCGCGCCAAAGAGGCGCTCGGCGCGATCGCGACACCAGATCAGGTTGTCGAACGGCGAGAGGAGCGCCGCCGCGGTGGATCGGGACGCGCGGGCGCCGGGAATCATATAGGCGTCTTTCGACCAGCCGCGCACCTTCGCGCGCAGCAGGGCGCCCGCCTCGACAAGTTCATTGAGGCGCTCGCCAATGCCTTGGGCCGGCAGGCGGAAATAATCCCGCAGGTCGCTCGCCGTGGCGACGCCCAGGGCCTTGGCCGATAGCCTGAGCAACTCGCGGTGGGCCTCGTCTTCGCTTGGCGTCGGCGCGTCGATCACGGATTGCGGCAAGACGCGTTCGGTCAGGTCGTAAACCCGCTCGAACCCTCGCCGGGTGCGCGTGGTGATGTCGCCGGCCCAGAAAAGCCACTCCAGGGCGCGTTTTCCGTCGGACCAGTTCCACCAACCCGCCTGGCGCGGCGCCGTGGCGAAATCCCCGCCCGTCACCGGCCCTTCGGCTTCGATGCGTCGGAGCACCTCAGCGATGTAGTCTGCCCTGGCGCGGCCAAAGTGGGCAAGTCCGCTCCAGGTCTCACCGTGACGCGCACGATTCATGCGCCAGCGAAACAGGGGCTGGCTGGCGATCGGCATCAGCGAGGCCTCGTGTCCCCAGTATTCGAACAGTTTTGGCCGTTGGCCCCAGGCCAGGGTCTCCAGGCCCTCGCGACGATAGGGGCCCAGGCGCGAAAACGCGGGCAGATAGTGGCTGCGGGCCAGGACGTTCACAGAGTCGATCTGCAGCACGCCCAGGTCATCGACCAGGCGCGCAAGTCGTCCGGTGGTCGGGGTGGTTCGAGCGCGGCGAGCGGTGAAACCCTGGGCCGCGATGGCTATGCGTCGCGCCTGGCCGGCGGAAAGCCCGACCTCAGGCGTCGACAACGGCCAGGGTCTGATTGGGGTGGGCGACGTACCAGTTCATGCCGTCGACCAACTCGCGCCAGGCGGCGGTCATGGCGTCGGTCCATTTGGCGCCCAGACACTCGCGCAGGGTGTCCGCGACCGTCTGGAAGAAGATGCCAAACACCTCCGGCGGCACGCCATAGCCGTCATGGGTGACCACCTCGCACTGGATCATCTGGGCGGCGTAGGCGCGGCGATCGATGTAGTCCAGGATCATCTCGAATACGCGCGCCAGCATTTCGCCACGCACGGCGCCGTTGGTGTCCCGCACGAACAAGGCTTCCATTTCCGGGTGCGCCGCGAAGAGATTGGCGTAGACCCGCGGCGTCAGGTCGCCACCGAGTTCGCCGGCGAGTTCAAGGGTGTGCTCGATTTGCGCTGCGTCCATGCCGCCACCCCTATCCCACGATCAGACTCCGGCGGCGACCATAGGCGCCCCTGCCTTCGTGTTCAACCGATCGACGGCGTGGAGCGGGCGGGAATCGAAACGGCCCGCGACGTTGGCGACGTCGCGGGCCGTAAACCGACCACCATCACATGGAGATCAAAAGGGCGTCTCCTCCCAGAAACGCACAAGAGCCGAACCACGTCGTGGGCTCGTTACATCTTGGTAATCCCAAAAAGGGTCAAAAATGGTCGTTCGTCAACTACTATGATCGCCGGTGGGCAAAAAACTTGCGTGAAATTCGCTTTACGGCGTCACGGATAACCGCGTGGCCGAGGCGAGACGGTCCGCCGCGGGACACTCCGGCGAGAAGACGTACGCCGGCTGCTCGACCGTCACCGGGCCGACGCCCGCGGCGGCCAGGGCCTGGGCGGCGGCGAAGATGTCCCGGCGGGAAATCAGCGCGCCCTGCGTTCGGGCTTCAGGATCCAGGGACGCGATTCCCGCCAGGGCCGCCCGCGCCTGATGGTCCTGCCCGATCGGCCAGACCAGGCCCGCGACTGTCTTGGCGCGCGCGCGCGCCTCGAAAATGGACAGCATCTGGCGGCAGACGGCGAGTTGCTGGGAAGTCCAGGTCGCGGTCAGGGCCGCCGAGAGTTGAGCCTGGCTTTTCAAGATCAGTCCATCGGACAGAATTTTCAGACCGTTGGCGACGAGGGTGGCCCCGGTGGTGGTGATGTCGACGACCAGCTCCGCGGCGCCGGCTGCCGGGGCGCCCTCCGTCGCGCCGCCCGACTCGACGATGCGATAGTCGGCGAGGCCATGCTTGGCGAAAAAGGCGCGGGTCTGAACCAGGTATTTCGTCGCGACGCGCATGCGGCGGCCCGTCCGGGCCAGATAAAGGTGCGCCACATCATCGACGTCGGCCATGGTGTCCACGTCGACCCAGCTCTTTGGCGCGGCGACCACGAGATCGGCGCGGCCGAAGCCAAGGGCGGCCAGAAGCTGAATTCGCGACTCCGAACCCTCGCCGGTCTCGCGGAGCAGGTCCTCGCCGGTGATCCCCAGGTGGATCTCGCCGGCGCTCAGGGCCGCCGCGATATCCGCGGCCGAGGCCAGGCGGACCTGAACGGTGTCGAAGCCATCGAGCGCCGCGGAATAGCCACGCGCGCCGCCGGCCATGCGCAGGTTGAGGCCACAGTCCGACAGCCAGGCCTCGACCTGCTCCTTCAGGCGACCCTTGGACGGGATCGCGATGATCAGGGGCCCGCTCACGCCGCCGCTTCCTTCCAGGCTCTACCGGGCCGCACCATGCAGCCGACCGCGCCCACGGACGCCTTGGCGCCCAGTCTGGCGAACAGTCCGTCATAGCGCCCGCCGCCCGCAACCGGCCGAGCCTCACCCAGGGCCTGACTGCGAACCTCGAAGACCACGCCATCGTAGTAGCCAAAGGCTCGCCCGAAGGCGGCCGAAAACCGCATCCGCTCGCGTGGGGCGCCGGCGGTCTCAAGCGCCGTCAGACGCCGCGCCCAGTCGGAGATCAAGGCCTTGATCGCCGAGGCGCCGACGCCCGCCAGGGCTTCAATCTGGCGGAGGCAGGCCTCCGGTTCTCCGGAGATGCCGAGAAATTGACGGATCAGGCCGCTTTGATCGGCGCTCAGGCGGGGGGACGCCGCCAAGTGGGCGCGCTCGGCCAGTCGGTGGACGATTTCGCCGGCGCCACGGCCGCCCACGGGCTCGACGCCCGACAGGGCCCAGATCTCTTCCAGCACGCCGACGGCTTCCTGCTCGGAGAGACTGGAGAGGAGTTTGGACAGATGTCCGCCGCCATTCGATGGCGCGGCCGCCGGACGCTCGGCCGCCGCCAGCTCCATGTTCAGGCGGCGTGGGCTGGACACCGCGCGCTTGAGCCGGGCGGTCAGCGGGGCGGCCAGGCCCAGGCCGTCAACGAATGCGCCGAACAGGCTGACGTCGCCCATCAACAAGGTGAGGTCATCCCGCCCGCCGGCGAGGGCCGATCGCCAGGCCAGGGCCGCCATCTCGGCGTCGGCCAGAGCCGTGTCGTTCGCTTCGAAGGCTTCAAGGCCCACTTGCGGAAACTCCTCGGGGCGGTCGACTCCGCGCGGCGCGACGCGAAACGCGTGGCCGCTATAGAAATATCGGCCGCTGGGCCGGCCGCTCTCGATGTGCGCGCGCAGGGCCGGGACGGTGAAGTCCGGGCGCAGGCACGCTTCGGGGCCGTCGCCCTGCACCACAAACAGACGCTCGCGCATCGTTTCGCCGGCGAGATCCAGCAGCAGGCCCAGCGGTTGCAGAATCGGCGCGTCCAGGCTGATCGCTTCCGCCTCCAGGAACGGCGCCTGGATCGCGGCGAATACCTCGGTGGGGATCGGCGGTTCGAGCTTCACCCGTCGGCCTCCAGGATCGCGCGAACCTTGGCGACGAGTTCGGAGCGGGGGGCCGTGAACTGTCCGGGACGGTCGGCGCGCCAGGCCTGGTTGTCGCTCACCTGACTGGCCAGGGCCCGTCCGAGGTCGAGATCCTTGATGGTCACCGCCCCGGCGGCGATCTCATCGCCGCCGACGATCACCGCCGCCGGCGACAGCCGACGATCCGCGTATTTCATCTGCGCGCGCATCCCCGACGCGCCCAGGTAGACTTCGGCGGCGATGCCGGCGTCGCGCAACTCTCCGGCCATGGCCATGTAGTCGCCCATCAGTGACGTATCCAGGGCCAGGATCACCACCGGACCCCGCGCCCGCTTCGCGGCGACGCCCGAGGCCGCCAGGGCGGCGGCCAACCTGGAGACGCCAAAGGAAAAGCCGGTCGCCGGGGTTCTCTGGCCGGTAAAGCGCGCCACCAGATCATCGTAACGGCCGCCGCCGCCGATCGAGCCGAACCGCATCGGCTCGCCGTGGTCCCCGACGATCTCCAGCAGGATTTCGGCCTCGAAAACCGCGCCGGTGTAATATTCCAGGCCCCTGACCACCGCCGGCTCGAAAAGCGCCTGATCCTCGCCGACGCCGAGGTTGGCGAGCGCCGCGCCTATGCGCGCCAGCTCCTCAAGTCCCTCGTCGCCTTCCGCCGAACCGCCGATTACCCGCGAGAGACGGTCCAGCGTCTCCGCGCGCGTCGCGCAGCCGGCCTGGACGAAGGCCAGGACCGAATCGATCGCGCCGCTGGCGATACGTGCGCCAGGCGTGAAGGCGCCGCTTTCATCCTTGCGGCCCGCGCCGAGCAGGGCCGTCACGCCCGCGATCCCCAGCCGGTCGAGCTTGTCCACCGCGCGCAGGACAGCCAGCTTCTGGCCTGGATCGGTGACGCCCGCGGCCGTCAGAAGGCCATTGAGCAGCTTGCGGTTGTTGATGCGCAGCGCATAGGCGGACCGCGGGAGACCGGCGGCGGCGTAACCCGCCACGGCCATGGCGATGATCTCGGCGTCCGCTTCAGGCCGGTCCGAGCCCACCGTGTCGGCGTCGCACTGGATGAACTCCCGGTAGCGGCCGGGGCCGGGCTTTTCGTTGCGCCAGACCGGTCCATAGGCGTAGCGGCGAAAGGGCTTGGGCAGACCCTCGCTATGTTCGGCCACGAACCGGGCCAGCGGCGCGGTCAGATCGTAGCGCAAAGCCATCCACTGCTCGTCGTCGTCGCGCAGGGCGAAGACCCCCTCGTTGGGGCGGTCAGCGTCGGGGAGAAACTTGCCCAGGGCGTCGGCGTACTCAAACGCGCCGGTGTCCAGATGTTCGAAGCCGTAGGATTCATAAACGCGCGACACCGCCGTCAGAATCGCCCGTTCGGCCGTCAGGGCGTCGGCGCGGCGATCCTGGAACCCGCGCGGGGTCCGCGCCTTGGGTCTGTTGGCGGCGTCATCTGTCATGGGCGGGCGCTTATCGGGTCGGGGCGATGGGAGCAAGGCGCCGGGGCGCCGCTTCAGCCGACCCGCGCGGCGCGGTGGATCGCCTCAACGACCACGGTCGGGGTCAGAAACTGGGGGAGCGCCTCGGGTGTCGGCGCGTCCACGCCATAGACAAGGTACAAGGGTACGCCGATGCGGCCCTGGTCGGCCAGGGCCTTGGCGATGGCGCCGTCGCGGTTGGTCCAGTCCGCGACCAGGTAGACCGCGCCGGTGCGGGCGAAGGCTTGCGCGACTTCGGGTGTGGAGAACGCGACGCGCTCGTTGACCTGACAGGTCACACACCAGGCCGCGGTGAAGTTGACGAACACCGGCCGGTGCTGGGCGCGAAGGGCTGCGACGCGGTCCGCGCTCCAGGGCTGCGCCGTTACGCCGCCGACCGATCCGCCGACCCGTCCTGCGGCCGCGGCGTCGTAAGGCGCCAGGGCGAAGACCCCGCCCAGTCCGAGCAAGGCCAGGGTTCCGATCATCAGGGCGAGGTAGACGCGATCGCCCCGGACCATGCCGCGGCGTTGCCCCATGCCGAACAGCCAGGCGGCCAGGGCGATCAGCACCGCGGCGATGAAGAGACGGGCCAGGCCCGCAGGATCTGTCTGTTGCGAAAGCACCCAGGCCAGCCATGCCGCGGCCCCGTACATCGGGAAGGCGAGCGCCTTGCGGAACACGTCCATCCAAGGACCGGGCCGCGGCAAACGCCGGATCAAACCTGGACTGAATGACAGGATCGCGAATGGCGCGGCGAACCCGAGACCCAGGGCGACAAAGACCGTGAGGGCGACGGGCGCCGGCTGGGTCAGGGCGAAACCCAGCGCCGGGCCCATGAACGGCGCCGTGCAGGGCGCGGCGACGACGACCGCCAGAACGCCAGTCGCCGCGGAGCCGATCAGGCCGCCGCGGGCGGCGAGGCGCGCGCCCCACCCCTGGGCCGAGGCGCCGATCTCGAACAGGCCCGAGAGATTCAGAGCCGCGGCCAGCATGACCAATGACAGGCCCGCGACCACAATCGGCGATTGCAGCTGGAAGCCCCAGCCGATCGCCGATCCGGCGCCGCGCGCCGCCAGCACGACCGTGGCAAGGGTGAGGAAGCTGACGAGCACGCCGCCGACGAACGCCAGGGCCTGCGCCCGGGCGCGGGCGGCCTCGTCGGCGTGCCCGGCCAGGGCGGCGGCCTTCATGGACAGGATCGGAAAGACGCAGGGCATGACATTGAGGATCAGCCCGCCCAGGAACGCCGCGCCGAGCACGAGCAGCAGATTGAGGACGCCGCCGTCGCTGAGGCCGCCCGATCCCGGCGGCGGGTCGCCAGGGCTGGCGGCGATGTCAAAGGCCTGACCATCGACAACCAGGGCGCCGGCCACGGCGCTGGCGGATCGCGCGCCTTTCGGCGTGAGGAGAGTCAGGGTCAGACCCCGCGGCCCCCGCTCCACGGTCTGGGGCTTGGCGTGATCGATCAGGGTTTCGGAATAGGGATAGAAATAGGCGTCGCGCGGCGCCACGCCCGACAGAGCCGCGCCGGCGATCGAGAGCTTCATCCCCCCGGACGCCGGCCGGAACGTGGCGGAGAGCGCGGCCGCCTTCGGCGCGCTGGCCAGGGCGCGGTCGACATCGGCGGCCTGGGGGCTCGGCGCGGGCGTGCTGACGATGGGCAGGGTCAAGGCGACATCGGCGTGACCCGGCACGCAGACGTCGGCGCAGACGAGGTAATCCACCGACGCCGCCACCGAGGCCGTATCGCCGACGCGGGCGCCGGAGGGAACGGTCAACGGCACGGGCAGGACGGCCCGGCCCTCGTAGCCGTAATTCATGATCGGCCCGACGGGCAGCCGTCCCGGCGCCGGCCAGCGGATCGGTCCGGCCTGCCAGCCAGCCGGGAGCTTCCAGGTGAGCTTTGTCGCCTCGCCCGCGTCTCCGGGATTGAGCCAGTAGGTGTGCCAGCCCTTGTCGGCGGTGATGTCCGCCGCCAGCCACACCGTCGAGCCAGGGGCCGCGCCGTTGGTTCGGGCGATGAGCCTCGCCGAGGCGTGCGGGTTGGGCTCGCCCTGGGCGCGCGCGACGCCGAACATGGCGATCGACATGGCCAGGCAAAGTAGGACGAGGCGTTTCATCGGCTCTCTATTACGCTTTCCAAGGCTTGGTGGTAACGCCAGTTCGCGGGAGGCCCGACTCGGCGCGGCCCAAGTCAGGAGTCCATTTTGCCTCCATCCTTTGACGATCTTCAGGTTGGCGCCGTCACGCCGCTGGGAACCACCGTGGTCGACCGGGCGGCTTTGGAGACCTTCCTCGCCGCCTTCGCCCCGGACTGGCCGATCGAGCGCGGCGCGCCGGACGCCATGGTGTTCGCGATCTGGGCCAAGCTGGACGCCGACTCCGGTCGCGGCACGGCGCGGACCAAGCACGTCGGTGTCGACGCGCTGCGTTGGGCGCGAAACCCGCCGGCCGGGGAACTGATCCGCGGCCGCATGACCATCATGGGCAAGGATCCCGTGGGCGACGACAAGGGCATCGTCATCGCGCAGCATGACTTGCTGGACGAAGCCGGGCGGCTGGTGTTTTCCTGCCTCACCCGCAGCGTCTACGCCCGATAACGCCCGCCGCCTAGTTCAGGTTCGCGGGCTGCGCGCCGGGATTCTGGCGGGCCATGGCGATCGCCAGCATGCGATCCCAGCCGGCCAGGGATGTCAGGTGCGCGTAGATCTGCGCCAGGGCGCCGGTGTCGAACAGGTTGCGCAGCTTGTCGTCCGGCAGGGCTTTGAGCTTCTCTTCGGAGACCGCGAAATATTCAGCGACGTCCTGCGGCTGGCCCGGCGTGCCGTCCGCCAGGGTCGGGGTGAACGTGGTCTTGCGGGTCTCGAACAGGTCCAGCTCCGTCAGGAGCGCGATGAAGGACTCTGTCCGCCGCAGCTCGATCTCATAGTCGTTGCAAAACTGGATGCAGTTCTTGGTGTAGTCGGTGGGCTGGCCCGCGGGGTCGAAAAACGGCAGATCCGGCAGATCGCCGAGCATGGCGGCGTCCCGGTCGATGCAGACGATGTGCTGCTGGTTGGCGTCGTCGTTGGCCAGGACGAACGGGTAGCGGCGGATGTAGGCCGGGACATAGACCCCGACCTCGAAGTAGCCATTGGGCTGCAAGAACATGTTGGCGTCGCCGGCGACGCCGGTGACGGCCAGGGGCTGGTGGCGATCGCCGGCGAAGATGATCGGATAGCTGAGCGCCGCCAGGGTGAACTCAGTGACGGTGAGCGGCACCGCCTGGGCGGCGGCGGCGAAGGCGAAGGGCTTGTCGATCCGGCGCAGGCCGAGCTTGCCGTGAACCTCCACGCTGAGGGGCTCGGGGCGGTTATAGAACAGCACATTGCCCTGAAGCGGGCCGGCGGTGGGCGCGGCGGTATCGGTCATCGAGGGGTCCAAGATCGTGTTGGTGGAGAGCGCGTCGCCGGCGGTTTGGGCGGCGCCTCGTTTGGCGCGCGCTTCTAACCGATCCACCCCGGTGCGGCAATGTCGGCCGCCTTGGCTTTTCGATGCGAGCCGATTCGGCATACCCTGCCGGCATGGCTGAATTCCCCGAGTCATCCGCGCACGACAATGTCCCCAGCACCTTGGTGGCGGGGGTGACGATTATCGCGGTCATTGTCGTCGCCGCGGCCTGTTACGCGCTGCGCGAGGTGATCAGTCCGTTCCTGATGGCGGTGTTTCTGCTGTTGGCGATCGGCGGCTTCGAGGGGTTCCTGGCCCGTCGCACGCCCCTGCCGCACGACGCCGCGCTGCCGGTGGCGATCCTGCTGGTGCTGGCGCTGTTTGGCCTCTCGATCTGGCTGATCATCGAAAACAGCGCCCATATCGTCGCCGAATCGGGCGCCTACGCCGACCGGCTGGATGGCCTGCTCAAGATGGCGGCCGATAAGATGGGCCTGCAGGCCGCGCCGACGATCGATGGCCTGTTTCACCAGCTGGACCCGGGCAAATACGCCGCGACGGTCGCCGCCGAAGTCGGCCATCTGGCCGAGGGCACCTTCCTGGTGCTGATTTACCTCGGCTTCATGTTGGCCTCGCGGGTCGGCTTTGGTCACAAACTGAACGAGCTCTTTCCCGGCGAGCGCCACGACGAGGCCCTGGCGGTGATCGCGCGCATTCAGAACGGCGTCGAAGGCTATGTGAGCGTTCAGACCCTGGCGGGCGTCATCATCGCCCTTGGTTCGGCGATGATCATGGCCATCGCCGGCCTCAGCCATATCTGGTTCTGGGCGTTCCTGATTTTTCTCGCCAATTATATTCCGGTTTTCGGGGTCGCGATCGGGGTGCTGCTGCCCACGCTGTTCGGCCTCGTCGAACTCGACGCCATCTGGAAGGCGGTGCTCATCTTCGTGGGCATGGAGGCGGTTCACTTCGTCACCAGCCATGTGCTGCTGCCGCGCATGCAGGGCCGGAGCCTGAACATCGACCCGTTGATCGTCCTGCTGTCCCTGGCGTTCTGGGGCGCGATATTCGGAGCCGCTGGCGCCTTTCTCTCGACACCCCTGACCGTGATCGTGATGGTGATCTGCGCGGAGATTCCGGGGGCCCGCGCGGTAGCGGTTCTGCTGTCCGGCGACGGCAAGCCGGGCGCGGCGCGCTAAGCCGTTCGACACCCAACCAAGAGCGCGACTGTAATCGCCGGTTGACCTCGCCGCGCCTGCCGGGTCTGGATGGCCTGAATGCGGCGCCATCGCCCCACCCCATGGAGGTTTCGAATGAGTTTTCCCTTGCCCAATGATTCCAACGATCTGACCGGCCAGGTGGCCCTGGTCACCGGCGCCTCATCAGGTCTGGGCCATCGGTTCGCCAAGGTGCTCGCCGCCCGCGGCGCCAAGGTGGCCGTGACCGCGCGCCGCAAGGCAAAGCTCGACGCCCTGGTGGCCGAGATCAAGGCGGCCGGCGGCGAGGCCGAGGCCTTCGCCCTGGATGTCACCAATCCCGAGGACCTGATCGCGGTCGTGGAGCGGGTGGAAAAGGCTCTTGGCCTCGTGACGATCCTGATCAACAACGCCGGCATTCCCGACGCCCAACGCGCGCACAAGATGTCGCTGGAGCTGATCAATCAGGTGTTCGACACCAATCTGCGCGGACCCTACATACTCTCCTGCGAAGTGGCCCGGCGCCTGATCGCGGCTAAGTCAGGGGGCCGCATGGTCAATATCTCGTCCATGGCCGCCTTCAGCTACGGCGGCGGCGGCGCGGCGCTCTACGCCACCACCAAGGGCGGCATCGCCCGGATGACCGAGGCCCTGGCGGTGGAATGGGCGCGGTTCGGCATCAATGTGAACGGCATCGCCCCCGGCGCTTTCAGCTCCGAAATGATGGATGGCATGCTTGAGCGCGTCGGCGACATCACCAAGGGCTTTCCCCGCCCCCGTATGGGCGATCCGGCTCAGCTCGACAGCACGCTGCTTTATCTGGTGTCCCCGGCCTCGGACTTCGTCACCGGCACGGTGATCAAGGTCGACGACGTGCAGGGCGGGCGGTAGGCCTCGCCGGGATGGGTCGCGCAGACGGCGCGAAAGCCATCAGATCGGCGACCTGTCAGGTCACGAGGATTTTGGATTGCCAGCTCTAGCTCCCCATACGGGGTTCGATGAGTTTTGATCGGCTGATCGTGATCGGTACGTTCTAAGCGCCGCGAGGAACCTATTCCCGTTGTCGGACGTTACCCATCCGTCGATGCATTTTCGGCGAGGTCACGTTGGTCTCTGGTGACGGACGGGGAGTCGGGCTTGGACGTGTGGCGCGTAAAGCGAGTTAACGGCGACCGCATCGGCGATAGCATCGCCCTCGCGGCGCTCGCCGGCGATCCACGGATCGTGGATTTCGACAACGGCGAGCAGCGACAATGAGCCAGCCAGGCGCATTCCCGCTGACGGGCGCCGCCACTCTGAGGCGAGCTCCAAACCCCGAAACGAGGATTGGCACGGCCAAAGCCGAGCCACTGCCGTTGGTTATTCGCACCGCGGCCGATGTTCGCGCCCTGAGGTCCGCCCCACGCGGTGTCCGCCGGCTGCCACGCGATGGTCCGGTCGTTGAGATCGTCGCGCTTGACGAGGTCGCGCGACATCGGTTTCGCCGCGATATTCGGGCCTATATACGCGCCTGCGGCTGCGGCGCTGGAGCTTCGGTGTTTTTGGCGGCCGTCATCGCCGATCTCGCCTGGATCGCGCATTTCAGCATGGCAGGCGCCTGGAGCGCCACGATAACCGCGCTGGTGGCGGGCCTGCCCATCGCGCTCATTTTGACATTCGCCGCGAAGGTCGCGGCCTTGGGGGTTTCGCGTTGGCGGTTTGACCGTCAGTGCGCCGGCGTTCTCGACAAGCTTTCACGCCACGAGGCGGCTGAAAACAACCAGTGAGGCAGTCATGGCCTGTAGAGTTTGGGTCGACCAGGGGCACTCCGAGTGTGAGTCCTGGGCGGACGAAATCAGCGGTGATTGTACGTCCTGGCGAGACGAGGGAACCAGTCAGTGCTCGCAGTGGGCCGATCAGGGCTCGAACCAGTGTTCCCAATGGAAGGATGAGGGCCAGAATCAGTGCAGCCAATGGGCGGACGAAGGCCACAACAACTGTTGCGACTGGTGGCCGTGCTCATGGGCGTGCGATGCTTTCTATTGGGTCGCGAATTGGGTCTGCCAGGGATGGTACTGGGTCGCCAACCTGGTCTGCCAAGCATGGTACTGGCTCGCGAAATGGGTTTGCATCGCGTGGTATTGGGTCGCGGATCTGGTCTGTCAGGCCTTCTCGTTCTTAGTGAAATTCATCTGCCTCGTCTGGTCGTGGGTGGCCAAACTGGTCTGCCTGGTTTGGGATGGCGTCCGCTGCGCTCTGACCTCGCTATTTGGACATCCCGGCCGCAGCCGCTCGCCGATCAAGCATGTCTTTGTATTGATGTTGGAAAATCGGGCGTTCGATCACATGCTCGGATTCTCGGGTTTGACTGGCGTGGATGCTCTGTCCGGCGACCCAAGAGGGATCAACAGCGCCGCGGCGGCCGGCTCTTTCAACTGGGTCGATCCAACCAACCCTGTGCAGCAGGTCTTCGCCGGAACTGAAGCTGATTTCAAATTGAATAAGCCGCCCGATGTCGACCCTGGCCACGAGTTCAAGAACGCCTTGATGGCGCTGTGCGGCCCGGGGGCGACCTATCCGCGCGGCGGGCCTTACCCGACGATCAACAACTCGGGGTTTATTGTCAATTACGCGAAGACACCCGAGCTTGCGGCCTCGGGCGATGCGCCGCCGGTGGATCCGACCAAAATCATGAAGTGCTATTCTCCCGAGCGGATTCGGGTGCTGAGCGCTCTGGCGTCAAATTTCGCGGTCTGCGACGCTTGGTTTTCCTCCTTGCCCGGACCGACATGGCCCAATCGCTTCTTCATGCACGCCGCGTCGTCTGGTGGACTCGACGACAGCCCATCGGGACTGCAGTCGTTCGGCAACGTGGCCTTCGACGGTTATCGCTTTCAGAACGGAACGATCTTCGATCGTCTGGATGACGCCTGCATTGAATGGCGTGTCTTCTCCGGCGATCACTTTCCCGTGACGCTCGCGCTGAGCGGAATGACGATCAATGAGTTGCAGGGCCGCCTGCATAACTTCGATGACTTTGCCGAAGCTGTGAACGACCCGGAATTTTCGACGGCCTATACGTTCATTGAGCCGGACTATGGGGCCGACCTGCCACCAAGCGCGCAGGACTTCACGTGTGGCAACTCGCAGCACCCGCTTGACGACGTCACGCGAGGCGAGCGCCTGATCAAGACCGTTTATGAGACGATCCGCAATTCTCCCCACTGGAACTCCAGCCTGTTGCTGGTGACCTATGATGAGCACGGAGGGTTCTACGACCACGTACCCCCTCCGGCCGCGACGCCGCCCGGCGACGACATCACCGATGAGGATAACGATCACAACGGCTTCGCCTTCGACCAACTGGGCGTACGCGTACCCGCAGTGGTTGTCTCGCCGCTTATCGCCGCCGGCGTCATCGACGGGACGGTGTACGACCACACCTCGCTGTTGGCGACGGTGGAGCAAATGTTCGGACTCCCGCCGCTGACCCGACGCGACGCGAGCGCCAATACCCTGTCCCACCTATTCACGCTTTCGAACCCGCGTGCGGATGCACCGACGTCCCTGCCCGAACCCGCCGAGTCGGGCTTCCATTGCGATGACGATCCGAGTGTGAATGGCGCGGCGCGAGACAGCGCGCGGCTGTCTTTCGACTGGCGCCAAGATCGCACTCCCATCGGACCGAGCCTACGCGGCTTTCTGGAATTGGCGCTCCTTAAGGCTCTGGCCGCCACGCGTGGTCGAGATCGACGCCAGATTCGCAAGGAATACATAGCGGCACAAACGCGCGGCGGCGCCCGTCATTTCATCCACAAGACCGGGCAATTGACGAACGATCTACGGGCGAGCGTGGTGAGACGACGCGTGGCCCCGCTGGCGGGATTCTTCACCCGACCGCCGCGACTTAAATGGCCGAAGGACCCCGTGAACCACTACGTCAACCCTCGCGTGCAAGAGTGAACCTGCCTGGGTCAGCCGGGCCGGTTCTTGACCAGGTCGTCCACCACAGCTGGATCGGCCAGGGTGCTGGTGTCGCCCAGATTGGCGATATCGCCCTCGGCCACCTTGCGCAGGATGCGGCGCATGATCTTGCCCGAGCGCGTCTTGGGCAGGCCCGGCGCCCATTGGATGACGTCGGGCGCGGCGAACGGTCCGATTTCGCGACGGACCCATTGGATCAGCGTCTTGCGCAGATCTTCACTGGGGGCGTGATCGGCCGTGAGGGTGACGTAGGCGTAGATGCCCTGTCCCTTGATGTCGTGCGGGAAGCCGACCACCGCCGCCTCGGCCACGGTGCTGTGGGCGACCAAGGCGCTTTCGATTTCGGCCGTGCCCAGGCGGTGGCCCGACACGTTGATCACGTCGTCCACGCGCCCGGTGATCCAGTAGTAGCCGTCCTCGTCGCGGCGACAGCCGTCGCCGGTGAAGTACTTGCCGGGATAGGTGGTGAAATAGGTCGTCACGAACCGTTCATGGTCGCCGAAGACGGTGCGCATCTGCCCAGGCCAACTGTCGGTGATGCAGAGATTGCCGCTGACCGCGCCCTCGAGCACCTGGCCTTCGGCGTCGACCAGTTGCAGCTTGACCCCGGGCAGCGGCTTGGTGGCCGAGCCCGGCTTTAGCGGGGTGGCGCCGGGCAGGGGGGAAACCAGGCAGGCGCCGGTCTCGGTCTGCCACCAGGTGTCGACGATCGGGCAGCGGCCCTCGCCGACCACGCGATGGTACCAGAGCCAGGCCTCGGGATTGATCGGTTCGCCGACCGAGCCCAAGAGGCGCAGGGACGCGCGGGACGTGGACTTCACGGGCCCCTCGCCCTCGCGCATCAGGGCGCGCAGCGCGGTGGGCGCGGTATAGAAAATCTCCACCTGGTGCTTGTCGATCACCTGCCAGAACCGGCTGGAGGTGGGGTGATTGGGCACGCCCTCGAAGATCAGCGTCGTCGCGCCGTTCGCCAGCGGGCCGTAGACGATATAGCTGTGGCCTGTGACCCAGCCCACGTCGGCCGTGCACCAGAAGATTTCGCCAGGGCGATAGTCGAACACCACCTCGTGGGTCCAGCTGGCCCAGACCAGGTAGCCGCCGGTGGTGTGCAGGACGCCCTTGGGCTTGCCGGTCGATCCCGAGGTGTAGAGGATGAAGAGGGGGTCCTCGGCGTTCATCGGTTCCGGCGGGCAGTCGGCTGAGACCTTGGCCGCTTCCTCGGCATAGGGGTGATCGCGGCCTTCGTGCATCAGCACCTTGGCGCCAGTGCGCTTGACCACCAGCACCGTGGTCACCTCGGGACACTGCAGCAGCGCCAGGTCGACATTCTGCTTCAACGGTACGACCCGCCCACCACGCAGGCCCTCGTCGGCGGTGATGACGAAGGTGGACTGACAGTCGAGTATCCGCCCGGCGATGGAGTCCGGGGAAAAGCCGCCGAAGATCACGCTGTGCACCGCGCCAATGCGCGCGCAGGCCAGCATGGCGTAGGCGGCCTCGGGGATCATCGGCAGATAGATCGTGACACGGTCGCCCTTCTTGACGCCCTTGGCCTTGAGCACATTGGCCATGCGGCAGACTTCGGCGTGCAACTCGCCGTAGGTGATCTTGCGGGAGTCGGCGGGATCGTCGCCCTCCCAGATGATCGCCACGTCGTTGGCGCGATGGGGCAGGTGGCGATCGATGCAGTTGGCGGAGACGTTCAGGACGCCGTCGGCATACCAGCGGATGTGAAAGTTGTCGCGGTCGTAGGAAACATCCTTGGCCTTGGTGAAGGGCTTGATCCAGTCCAGCCGCCTGGCCAGGTCGCCCCAATAGCCCTCGGGATCGCTCTCCACGCGGCTCCAGGCGGCCTCATAGGCCGCGCCATCCATGTGCGCCCGCGCCGCCCACGCCGCCGGCACCGCGAATGTCTGTCCTTCGCTCATGGTCGCTCTCCCTTGTAACGCTTGTGTGCGAAGTAATCGGACTGAGCGGGCGAAGGCAAGGCGGCGACGTGCGCGCTTGGTCGGCCACTTAGGTGAACCCGGCATGAACACGAAGATCACCTGAGGTTATGTTGGCTTGGCGTAGCCTGCGTTCAAGCTCGCGAACCGGCGAGCGGAATGAACGCAAAGGAGCGTGTCATGGAACTGAAGACCGTGATTCTTGCCGCCGCCGCATCGATCTCGCTCGCAGCCCCGGCGCTTGCGCTGGCTGACCCCGAAGGCTGGCGCGGCGGCGATGCGCCCGATCAGGGCTATCGCGGCCAATACCGAGGCTATGGCGACCAAGGCGGGCGCGATTGGCATGATCAGCAGCGCGACGAACATCGCGGCGATTGGCGCGATCATGAATACTGGGAACACCATGGGGGCTGGTGGGGTGGCGATGGCTGGCGATGGGCCTATCCCCGCCGCTGCTGGGTTGAGTATCGCGGCTACTATGAACCGGACGGTGACTATGTGAGCCGGCCGGTGAGACTCTGCCGCTAATTCGCTGGCCTAAGGGGTATGAAAGCGGGCGCTGCCCGGCCGATGCAATACCTCCCCGCGGGACATCCAGGCGAGGTCGCCGCTCTCGCCTTGATCAACGGGCTTTGGATTGAGCTGCACCAAGCGAGGGTCATCTTGATCTCGGAGCCGAAGCCGGTTGTGCGAAAAAAGCCCGCACGCGCCTTTCCGCGAGTTCTCCTTGTTATGGTACCCCGAGCCGATGACGAGTCTCCTCTGGCTGAGACAGGACCTGCGCACGCGCGACCAGCCCGCGCTGGCGGCCGCCGCCAGCAAAGGACCGGTCGTTCCGGTCTATGTGCTTGACGACGAAACGCCGGGGAGCCGGCGCATCGGCGCGGCCCAGCGGTGGTGGCTGCATCACAGCCTTCAGGCGCTCGGGGCGGACCTGCAAAGGCTAGGATCGCCGCTGGTGCTGCGGCGGGGACGATCGGCCGAGGTTCTGCGCCAGCTGGCCCTGGAGACGGGCGCGTCCGAAATCCACGCGGTGCGGCACTACGAACCCTGGTGGCGCCGCGCGGAACGGGAAGTGGCCGACACAACGCCCCTGGTGCTTCACCTTGGCAATCACCTCGTCGAGCCCGCCGCCGTCCTCAACGGCGCCGGCGAGCGCTACCGGCTGTTCACGCCGTGGTTCCGCAGGCTCATCGATATGATGCCGCCAGGCGAGCGCCTGCCGCCGCCCCAGGCCCTTGATGGGCCAAAAGCGCCGATCGATTCTGAGCGCCTGGAGGATTGGGGACTTCTGCCGACCCGGCCCAATTGGGCCATGGGGTTCGGCGCCTGGGTTCCTGGAGAAGAGGGCGCGCGGGCGGCCTTCGCCGACTTCCTGCCGAAGGTCGCCGACTATGAGACAGCGCGGAATTTCCCGTCCCGGCCAGGCGTTTCGCGGCTATCCCCGCACATTCACTTCGGCGAAATCTCGCCGCGCACCTTGTGGCGGCACGCGGTCAAGGCGGCCGGTCCCGCGGCTCGGACGTTTCTCAGCGAGATCGCCTGGCGAGAGCACGGGACCAATCTGCTCGATCAATTCAATGACTATGGCGACCGCAATGGCCGTGCGGCCTTCGACGCTTTTCCCTGGCGGACAGGCCCGGACGCGGAGGTCGATTTCCTGGCCTGGACGAAGGGGCGAACCGGCTACCCGATCGTTGACGCCGGGATGCGCGAGCTGTGGGCGACAGGCTGGATGCACAATCGCGTGCGCATGATCACCGCGTCGTTCCTGGTCAAGCACCTGCTGATCGACTGGCGCCGCGGCGAGCGATGGTTCTGGGACACCCTTGTGGACGCCGACCTGGGGGCCAACGCCATGAACTGGCAATATGTGGCGGGCACGGGCGTGGACGCCCCGGTGTTTTCCCGCATCATGGCCCCGCTCACCCAAAGCGCGAAGTTCGAGGCTGCCGACTACATTCGCCGTTGGGTTCCTGAGTTGGCCGGCCTGGGCGACACGGCGATACACGCCCCGTACCTAGATGGCGCGGCGCCGAGCAATTACCCCGCCCCGCTCGTCAGCCACGAATTCGCGCGGGCGCGCGCGCTGGCCGCCTGGGACGAGGCGCGCCGCTGAGGGGTCTCGCCGACACGCCGCACGCGCGGCGTTCAGTCCGCCACGAACCGGTAGCCGACCCCACTCTCGGTGATCAGATGTCGAGGGGACGACGGATCAGGCTCCAGCTTCTGGCGGAGGTGGCCGATGAACACCCGCAGGTATTGCACGTCGTCAGCGTTGGCCGGACCCCAGACGGCGGTCAGAAGCTGCTTGTGATTGACGACGCGGCCGCCGGCCTCTGCGAGAATGGTCAGCAGGTCATATTCCCTTGGCGACAGGCGAACCGGCTCGCCGGAACGGGTGACCAGCCGCTTGATCATGTCGATTTCGATATCACCGGCATGGATCAGGGCGCGCACCCCTTCGCGGTTCAGCCTCTGTCGCATGGCCGCGCGCAGCCGGGCGAGCAATTCGCCGACGTGAAAGGGCTTTTCGACATAGTCGACAGCGCCGAGATCGAGAGATTCGATCTTCTCCAGCTCGCGATCGCGGGCGGACAGGATGAGGATCGGACCTTCGTAGAAGGCTTGCGCCCGAGACAGGGCTTCCTTGCCATCCATGTCGGGCAGACCAAGATCGAGGATCACGGCGTCCGGCGGCTTCTGGGCGATAATCGCCAACCCGGCCGTGGCCGTTTCGGCTCTGATGGGCTCGTAGCCCGCCGCCTCCAGCGCGGGACCGAGAAACCGATGAATCTGGGAGTCATCGTCCACCACAAGGATACGAGGCCGGTGAGCGCTCACGTGGACGTCTCGGCCCGCCTGAGCTCACCCGCGCCGCGCGATTCCGGGCTCTTGGGCAGGCTGATCAACATTCGGGTGCCGCGGCCATTCAGCAGAGGACTGGCGGCGGCGATCCGTCCGCCCATCGCTTCGACGAAGCCGCGAGCGATCGACAGGCCCAGCCCAGCGCCCTTGTAGCGGTCGTTCACCATTCGGTCGGAGGGCTCATCAAGCCGGCGAAACTTCTCGAAGATGCGGTCGATCTCCGATTTGGGAATGCCGGGACCCTCGTCCTCGATGGAGATCAACACATTTCGCCGGTCCTCATAGGCCGCCACCTCGATCGTCGATCCATCGGGACTATAGGCGATGGCGTTTTCCAGAACATTGACGATCGCTTGCTCGAGTAACCCGGGATCGAGCTTGGCGAGCGCCAGGTCGGGCGGAAAATCTCGCGCCAGGTTGCGCTTCGCGAGGCGGCGCTCGACGCGCCGGATCGCCGCGCCAAGGACGTCACGGACATCCGTCCACTCCGAACGGGTTTGCAGCGCGCCGCCTTCCAGGCGGGTCATATCGAGCAGGTCCCCGACATAGCGATTGAGACGCTCGGCCTCCTCGCGAATGCTGATGAGCAGGTCGCTGGCGACGGCGGGCTTCAATGTGCCTTCGTAGTCGATCAAGGTCGTCGCCGCCCCCAACACCGTCGACAGCGGTGACCGAAGGTCGTGACTGATCGAGTTCAGCAGGGCGGCGCGCAGCTTATCCGACCGTCGCAGGGTCTCGTTCTCGACCGTAGCGGTGACGAGCTGCGCGCGCTCCAAGGCCACGGCGCCCTGGTCGAGCATGGCGAACACCAGCCGGTCGTCGCGCATGAACGATACGGCGCGCGCCTCTATGCCAGCGACGCCGACGCGACCGCGCACGCCCTTAAGTGGTCTGAACGTCCAGGCGATCTGGGGGAGCGTTCCGGTGCCCGCGCCGGCCGGTTCCTCGTGCGTCCAGGCCCATCGCGCGGCGGCCATTTCCGCTGTGGTCAAGGCCAGGGCGTTTGGGGCCGCGGCGGTGATGTCGAGATCGTCGTCCTTCGGCAACAACACCACCGCCCGCCCGCCGGATGCGGCTGACGCCTGTTCGGCCAGAACGCGCGCCGCTTCTTCCTGGTTGGGCACGCCGGTCAAGCGACGGCTGGCGGCCAGCAGGGCGCTGACCGCGGCGGCGCGCTGGGACGCCAGTCGCGCCTGGTCGCGGACTCGGCCGCTCAGCCAGCCCGAAGCCGCCGCGACAGCGAAGAAGATCAGGAAGGTCAGGATATCGGCGGGATGGGTGATGGTCAGCGAAAACCGCGGATCCATGAAGAAGTAGTCGTAGGCGACCACCGAGAGGGCCGAGGCGAGGAGGGCGGGCCGCAGCCCGAACGTGAGGCCGGCGATCAGCACGCTGGCCAGGAAGATCATCGCCAGGTCCCCGCCCATCGAATACTGGTCGAGGACGAACGCGCCGGCCGTCGCCAGGACCGATAGCACGACAGCGCCAAGGTACCTGGCCCAGCGGCGCCAATGGGGAACGCGCACCTGCGCGGGCTCCGGATCGCGAGCGACCTCGGGCGCGCCCGGGCTGACGAAATGAACGGCGGCGCCGCCTGACCTTTGCAGCAAGGCAAGGGCCAGCGAGCGGCCAAGAAGTGCTCGCCACAGGCTGTCGCGTCGCTTGCCAATCAATATCTGGGTGACGTTGTTGCGGCCGGCGTAGTCGACGATCGCGCCGGGCAGGTCATCTCCGGTCAGCACCACCGTCGATCCGCCGAGCTGTTCGGCCAGCGCCAAGGCCTCGCCGAGCCACCGCGTCGCCTGGCTGTCGGGGTGCGTATGGTTGGGGCGTTCGACATGCGCGACGACCCAAGGCGCATCGACCAGGTCCGCCAGGCGGCGTCCGGCGCGGACCAGGGAGCTGGCCGTCGCATCGGCGCCGATGATCACCAGAATGCGCTCGCCGGCCGCCCACGGACCTTCGATCCCCTGGCGGCGCATCGCGCCGACCAGCTGGTCGTCGACGGTCTGGGCGGCGCGCCGCAGGGCCATTTCGCGCAGCGCCGTCAGGTTTTCCGGCTTGAAGAAGTTGTCGCGCGCCAATCGGGCCGTGTCGGGCAGATACACTTTTCCGGCCTGCAACCGCTCCAGCAACTCCTGGGGGGTTATGTCGACGAGTTCGATCTCGTCGGCGCCGGAGAGGGCGGAATCCGGAACGGTCTCGCGCACCCGCACGCCGGTGATCTTCCAGACCACGTCGACCAGGCTTTCCAGATGCTGCACGTTGAGCGTGGTGTCGACGTTGATGCCCGCCGTCAGCAGCTCCTCGACATCCTGCCAGCGCTTGGGGTGGCGCGCGCCCGGGGCGTTGGTGTGGGCGTATTCGTCCACCAGCAACAATTCCGGCCGCCGCTTGAGCGCCGCGTCCAGGTCGAACTCGAGCAAGGCGCTTCCGCGGTGCTCGAAAGACGTCCGAGGCAACACCTCCAAGCCGTCGATCAGCGCCGCGGTCTCGCTTCGCCCGTGCGTCTCGACCACGCCAACGACGACGTCGTGACCTTCCATCTGGCGTCGCCGCCCGGTCGACAACATTTCGTAGGTCTTGCCCACGCCCGGCGCCATGCCGAGGTAGACCTTCAGCCGCCCTCGCGTCTGGCGCTTGGCCTGGGCGAGCAGAGCGTCCGGATCGGGACGAATGGGTTCAGCCTGGCTCACTAGGTCTTAGGGTGCGCCACCGGCAGGGCGGAGTCGAGCGCCAGGTTAACCTCCAGGACGTTGACCGTCGGCTCGCCGATGAATCCGAGAAAGGGTTCGTGGACGTGGGCGTCGATGATCGCCAAGACCTCCGCCGGCGAGGCGCGCCGCCGCACGGCGATCCGCGGCGCCTGAGCGCGGGCGTTGGCCGGTGAAATCTCCGGGTCAAGGCCGCTGCCGGAGGTGGTGACCGCATCCGGCGTGACCGCCCGGTCGCCATCGAGCGCGCGGATCGCGGCGCTGTCATGCTTCACCCGGTCGGTCAGCTTGGGATCCATCGGCCCGAGGTTCGATCCTCCGCTGTTCAACGGGTCGTAGCCCGAGCCCGCGGCCGACGGGCGGGCGTGCAGATACTGGGTCGCGGCGAAGCCCTGCGCGATCAGCCTTGATCCGATCACGTGACCGGCCGGGTCGCGCAGCAGTTCGCCGCGCGACTGATCGGGGAAGGCGAGCCGCGAGACGCCGGTTACCGCAAGCGGGTAGCCGAGGCCGAGCCCGATGGTGAACAGGGCCATGCCGACGATCGCCGGCCGCGCGTGAGACAGAACGGAATTGTTCATGGGTGACGCCTCCTAGGCCAGGCCGCAGGCATGGACGACCATGTCGATCGCCTTGATGCCGATGAAGGGGGCGACAACGCCCCCGAGCCCGTAGATCAACAGATTGCGCTGCAGCAGAGGACCGGCGCCGATGGCCCGGTACTTCACGCCGCGCAGCGCGAGGGGAATGAGCGCGACGATCACCAGGGCGTTGAAAATCACCGCCGACAGGATCGCGCTGTGCGGGTTGGCCAGCTTCATGATGTTGATCGCCGCCAGCGCCGGCAGGGCGACGACGAACATCGCCGGAATGATGGCGAAATACTTGGCCACGTCGTTGGCGATGGAGAATGTCGTCAGAGCGCCGCGCGTGATCAGAAGCTGTTTGCCGACCTCGACGATCTCGATCAGCTTGGTCGGATCGCTGTCGAGATCGACCATGTTGCCCGCCTCGCGCGCGGCCTGGGTGCCGGTCTGCATCGCCACGCCGACGTCGGCCTGGGCGAGCGCGGGCGCGTCGTTCGAACCATCGCCACACATCGCCACCAGCCGGCCTTTCTTCTGCTCGGTCCGGATCAGGGTCAGTTTGTCCTCCGGCGTCGCTTCAGCCAGGAAGTCATCCACGCCGGCTTCCGACGCGATCGTCGCGGCGGTGATCGGATTGTCGCCCGTGATCATCACGGTCCGCAGGCCCATGCGACGCAGATCGGCGAAGCGCTCCTTCACCCCCGGCTTCACGACGTCCTTCAGGTGGATGACCGCGGTCAGGGCGCCGTTGGCGGCGCAGGCCAAGGGCGTGCCCCCCGAGCGCGAAATCCGCTCCACCGCCGCCTGCACCTCGGCCGGAACCTGTTCGGCCCTCAGGCCGACCAGGCGGTAGATCGCGTCCACGGCGCCCTTGCGCCATTCGCCTTCGGCGCAATCCAGTCCCGAGAGCCGAGTGACGGCGCTGAAGGGGATGGCGGTGAAGTCCGCCGGCGCCTCGCACACCAGGTGATAGTGTTCACGCCCCAACTCCAGGATCGATCGTCCCTCGGGCGTCTCATCGGCCAGGGAGGCCATCAGCGCGGATTTCAGAGCCCGCTCTTCGGGCACGCCCGGCGCGGGGATGATTTCGGCGGCCATGCGGTTGCCGAAGGTGATGGTGCCGGTCTTGTCGAGCAGGAGGGTGTCGACGTCGCCGGCCGCTTCGACGGCGCGACCGGAGGTCGCCAGAACGTTCACCTTCAGCAGCCGGTCCATCCCGGCGATGCCCACCGCCGACAACAATCCGCCGATCGTTGTCGGGATGAGACAGACGAACAACGCTCCCAGAACGATCGGGTCGAGTGTCACGCCCGCATAGCGACCCAGGCCAAGCAGGCTCACGACCGCGATCATGAAGATGAGGGTCAGGCCCGCCAGAAGAACGGCCAGGGCGATTTCGTTAGGCGTTTTGCGCCGGTTGGCGCCTTCGACCATCGCGATCATGCGGTCGAGAAAACTCGTGCCTGGCCCGGACGTCACGCGGATCTTCAGCCAGTCCGAAATCACGGTCGTGCCCCCCGTGACCGCCGAGCGATCTCCGCCGCTTTCGCGGATGACGGGAGCCGACTCGCCGGTGATCGCCGACTCGTTCACCGACGCGACCCCTTCGATGATCTCGCCGTCGGCGGGGATCACGTCGCCGGCTTCCACCAGGACGACCTCGCCCGGGATCAGTTTATGTGACGGCGTGAGCACAATCGCGTTCGTCGCGGGGTCGAGGATCAGCTTGGCGTTGGTCGTCACCCGCGCGGCCCGCAGGCTATCGGCAGCCGCCTTGCCACGGCCCTCGGCGACGCTCTCGGCGAAATTGGCGAAGAGCACCGTCGCCCACAGCCAGAGCGATATCTGCAGCGCGAAGCCCACCTCGGTCTGGTGAATGATCGCGTCGATGGTCGAGGCGGTGGCCAAGGCGGCGACGACTTCCGTCGTCAGGATCACCGGATTGCCGGTCAACTGCCGAGGATCGAGTTTTGCGAACGCATCGCGCGCGGCTCGGCGCAACATCGCGCCTTGGGAGCCTGGCGCCGTTACTGCGGAGGGCATTTTCGTGACGTCCTTCCCGACGACTAATGAGATTGGGTTTGGGCGAGCATCTGGAAGTGCTCGACGATCGGTCCCAGCGCCTGAGCGGGGAAATACTGCAGGCCGCCGAGGATCAGGATCACGCCAAGCAGCAGGCCGATGAACAGCGGGCCGTGGGTGGGCAAGGTTCCGGCCGTGGCTTCCAGTTTGGGCTTCACCGCCAGGCCGCCGGCGATCGCCATGACCGGCACGATATAGGCGTAGCGGCCAAGGGCCATCGCGACGCCCAGGGTGATGTTCCAGTAGGGATTGGGGCTGAGGCCGCCAAAGGCGGAGCCGTTGTTCCCGGTCGCCGAACTATAGGCGTAGAGGATTTCCGACAGGCCGTGGCTGCCGCTGGCCGACACGGTTTTCAGCGCCGTGGGCGACACCGCCGTGGCCGCGGCGAACAACAGGATCGAGGCCGTCAGAATCAAAAGCGCGAGCATCGAGAGCTTCATCTCGCGGGCCTCGATCTTCTTGCCGAGGTATTCGGGCGTGCGCCCGACCATCAGACCGGCGACAAACACCGCCACCAGCGCCATGACCATGATGCCATAGAGGCCTGAGCCGACGCCGCCGGGCAGCATTTCGCCCAACTGGATCATGAACATCGCTACCCCGCCGCCGATGGGCGTGAAGCTTTCGTGCATGCCATTGACCGCGCCGTCGCTGGCGCCGGTGGTCATGGCGGCGAAAACGGCCGTTGAAGCCGGTCCGAAGCGGGTCTCCTTGCCCTCCATGTTCGCCGCCGCGGTAAGGTGAGCGGCCTGCATGGCGGGCGTCGGCTGGGTCTCGGCCCAATAGATCGCCGCGGCGGCGCCGCCGACCATGAGGGTCATGGCGATAGCCAGCGCGCGGGCCTCGCGCCGCACGCCGGCGACGCGGCCGAAGGCGACGACGCAGGCGAAGGCGAGCATGTTCATCGATACGGCCTCGATGAAATTGGTGATCGCGTTGGGGTTCTCGAATGGGTGGGCGGAATTGGCGTTGAAGAACCCGCCGCCGTTGGTGCCCAGCTGTTTGATCGCTTCCTGGCTGGCCACGGGGCCCAGGGTCAGGGTCTGTTTGGCGCCTTCCAGGGTGTGGGCGTCGATGCGCGCGATCAGGGTTTGCGGCACGCCCAGCGCGCTCAGCGCCAGGGCCATGACGATGGCGATCGGCAGAAGCACGTAGAGCGTGATCCGGACGATATCGACCCAGAAGCTGCCGAGGCCCTCGCCGCGATTGGACGCGAACGCCCGGGCGACCGCCGCGGCGACCGCCATGCCCACGGCGGCGGACGCGAAGTTCTGAACCGTCAGTCCGGCCATGGCCGTGAAGTGGCTGGCCGCGGTCTCGCCGGCATAGAATTGCCAGTTGGTGTTGGTCAGAAAGCTGATCGCCGTATTGAACGCGAGATCGGGCGACATGGCCGGCGCGCCCTGCGGATTGAGGGGCAGAACGGCCTGAAAACGCAGGATGCCGTAAAGAAGGACGAAACCCGCGACGCTGAACGCCAACAGCGAGATCGTATAGGTCAGCCAGGTCTGTTGCTGATCGGGCGCGACGCCCATCAGGCGCAGGGCGCCACGCTCGACCGGGCGCAGAACCGGGTCAAGCCAGGTGCGCTGACCCTGCCAGATCCTGGCAAGATAGGCGCCAAGCGGCCAGCCGAGCGCCACGGCAAGGCCGATCGTCACGGCGATCTCGGCCCATCCTTGAATGGTCATGGGGTGTCTTCCGCTGCGATGTTCAGAATTTGTCGGGGCGCACGAGGGCGACCAGCATGTAGACGGCGACGCCGACCGCGCCGATCACATAGAGGGCGGTGACAATCATCGTCAGACCCCCTTGAGCCAACGCGCATAGAGGCCAAGCAGCGCGAACAGAGCCACGCCGCCGGCCAGCAGGGCGAAATCCATGGTGATACTCCTGATCAACCCGGCATGAGGACTACCGCCAAGCGCCGTAAAGGATCGGCGCCTCATCAGGTTCGCGGACGTAAACGACTTATAAAGGGCGGTGGGCCGGGCCGGTTCCGGCGCCACCGCCGCGGTGGCCGAGGGTCATGGCCAGGCGGTCCGGCGAATAGAGAGACCTGGCTTCCAGGGCGTGGAGATCACGCGTGGCCTCTTCCAGGCGCGACAGCCACAGATCGATCCCCGTGCGCGCTCGCTCGCTCGATTGGCGCGCTTCGGCCAGATCCGCGGCCAGATCGAGATCAAGGGCCGCCAGGGTGCGACGCTGGCGCCCAAGCGCGTGGCCGGCGAATCGTTCGGCGATGACACCCAGGCGCGAGCGCGCGGCTTGCATCATCACCACCGCGACGTCGGGCTCGCCGCGGATCAGGGCCGCGCGCGCGGCGCTCGCGGCCCGTCGCGCGTCCTCGAGGTCGCCGGCCAGGGTGACCGGCTCCTCAGGCCCCGCCGCACAGGCGGCCGGCGAGAGCGCGCGGACATAGGCGGCCAGGCCGTTCAGCACCCCGGCCGGAGGCGGCGGACCGTCGAACTCCTCGGTCACCAGACCGTGGATGAAGTGTTCCAGGGCGCCCGAACCCGGCGCCTGGTCGACTTTCAGGCGCGACTTCGGCCCGCCCAGATCGGGAATGGGGCGGGGGTCGTCCAGGCTGTCGCCGCGATGGGAGCTGAAGACGAAGGAGGTGACGTCCGCGGTTCCCGGCGCGCCGGACACGCCGGGGAAGTCGAAGTTCGCGTTTCGCCGGCCGTTGGTGTGACAGCTCTCGCAGGCGATCCCCGCGCGGGCGGCCTGACCGCCGAGCAGCAGCGGGGTGCGGAACGCGGCGCGCCCCACCTCGACGCGATAGGCGGTCTCGGGGTCTGTCGGGCGGGCGAGGCATTCCACCGGCCGGGTGGTCAAGGCGCGAACGGCGTCCGCCTGGGGGGGCAGCCAGTTGAGGGCGCGGAGCGGCGGCGGTTCAGGCGGAGGCGCCGCGGCGGCGAGGCCGGCCGCGGCGGCCAGGATCAGGAGTTGGGATCGGCGCCGTGGTCGATCCATCGCCGCAGTTCCTCCACTTCAGCGCAGCCATAGACACAGCGCGCGTCGAGGCGGGCCAGCATGACGCGCGCGCCCGGCAGATCGCCGCGAACCACCTTGAGTTCTCCGTAGTATTCGAGCGCGCCGACATGGCCGGGGGCGATCGCCAGGGCCGCTTCGTAGTAGGTGCGGGCGCGGTCGTACTGGCCGAGCTTGCGCCAGGCATAGCCCTCATAGGTGAGGACGTCCGGATGCGGGCCGAACACCTTTTCGGCCTCGCGCAGGGAGGCCAGGGCGTCTTCATAGCGGTGGGCGTTGATCAGGCTGACGGCGCGCATATAGGCGGCGTCGCCGGCGGCGGGCGAGGCGAAGATCAGGCTTGATGGCGCATCGAGGCTGGCCGCCGGCTTGGGCGCGGTCTCGGCCCCCGGCGCGTTCAGCGCCTGATCGACGGCGGCGACCGCCGCTTTCAGCGCCGCGGCCTGGGCGCAGGTGTCGGCGCAGGCCTGAGCCTGGGCCTGCAGCCTGGCCAGCTCCGCCTTGGCCTTGTCGGCCTGTTTCAGCTTGACGAGGTCGAGGGCGTATTCGCGCCGGATGTCGACATCGTCGGGATCGATCTTCATGGCGCGGCCGAGCGCCGAGGCGCCGCCCCTGGCGTCGCCGGCGCGGCTCTTGGCGAGGCCCAGCATGTACCATCCGGCCGCAACGGTCGGCTGGGCGTCGGTGACGTGATCGAAGGCGTGCGCGGCGTCCTTGTATTTGCCGGCGTCAAAGGCCGCCTGGCCCTTCTGGTATTCCTGCGCCGGATCATAGGTCGGGGCGGAGTCGCTGGGCATGCTCGGCGTCATGCCGCCGCCGCCGCCACCGCCGGAGGCGTGGCCGGCCGCCGGCGCCAGGGCCAGGGCCGCGACAAATCCTAACGCCGCTCGTATTCTGGTCGCCATGGATCTTCCCCTTTGCCCGAAGGTTACGCCGGTCGGGCCAATCTGACAGTAGGGTCCGGCGCTGTCGAAGCAAGTCGGCGCGCGCGTACCTCCTGCGATTGTGAATACGTGTCGGGCGGAGAAAAGTTCACTTCCCTTTCGTAGCGTGAGGTCGTGTGGGTTGTTTTGACGTGGCGCGCCGACGCATAGTCGCCGCCAGATCAACAACACCAACGCGGTGAGGAAAGCCCATGTCCATCGATTTCGAAATTCCGGCTGAAGCCAAGGCCATCCGGCTGAAGGTGCGCCAGTGGGTGCAGGACGAGTGCATTCCGGCCGAAAAGCGTCTCGAGGCGGGCGAGGACTACAAGACCCTGCTGGGTGAGCTGCGCGGCAAGGCGCGCGCGCAGGGCCTGTGGCTGCCCTTCGTTTCCAAGGAATACGGCGGCATGGGCCTGGGCCCGCTGGCCAACGCCCTGGTGCAGATGGAGCTGGGCCAGAGCCATCTGGGCGCCCTTTCCATGAACAGCCAGGGTCCGGACGACGCCACCATCCTCACCCTGCTGGCCCATGGCACCGACTATCAGAAGGAAAAGTTCCTCAAGCCGCTGCTGAACGGCGACAAGCGCGTCTGCTACTCGATGACCGAAAAGGCCGCCGGCGCCGACGCCACCGGCATGCAGACCCGCGCGGTGAAGGACGGCAACGAGAACTATGTGCTCAACGGCGAGAAGTGGTTCTCGTCCGCCGCCAGCGCGGCCGACATCGCCGTGGTGATGGCCATGACCGATCCCGAAGCGCCGCGTCACCAGCGCTATTCGACCTTCATCGTCGAACTGCCTAACCCCGGCTACCGCATCGTCCGCGACATCGAGACGATGGCGGCGCACGGTCCTCTGTCCGAGGTGCTCGGCGGCGGCCACGCCGAAGTCGACATCAAGGACCTGGTCGTGCCGGCCGACAATCTCCTGGGCGGCGAGGGCAACGGCTTCAACATGGGTCAGCATCGCCTGGCCTACGGCCGTCTGCGTCACGGCATGCACAATGTGGCCATGGCCCAGCGGGCGCTGGATCTGGCGACGGCCTACGTCACCAAGCGCGAGACCTTCGGCAAGAAGCTCTCCGAACGCCAGGGCGTGCAGTGGATGCTCGCCGACTGCGCCAGCGAGCTCTACATGGCCCGCCTGATGCTGCTGCACATCGCCTACAAGGCCGAGAAGGGCGAGGACCTTCGCCAGGAAAACTCTATCGCCAAGGTGTTCCTGGCCCACATGGTGCATAAGGTGGTCGACACGGCGATCCAGCTGCATGGCGCCCTGGGCTACAGCCGCGATACGCCGCTGGCGGCGTGGTACACCCACATCCGCTCGCAGCGCCTGGTCGACGGACCGGACGAAGTGCACCGCTGGACGGTGGGCCGCAATGTGATCAAGGCCTATCAGATGCATGGCACCACGGCCTCGGCCGCGGGCGGGGATCTGCTCTAGGACCGAGCGCGCGACGGTAACGCCGCCCGACCTTGGCCGACGACGCCTCTCAGCCCGCCCCCAAGGGCGCCGGTTACCTGGCGCCCTACAAGGTGCTCGATCTGACCGACCACCGCGGCCTGCTGGCCGGGCACATGCTCGCCCAGCTTGGCGCCGAGGTGATCCAGGTCGAACCACCGGGGGGCTCGCCCGCGCGGCGCACGCCGCCGTTCGCGCCGGCCTGGCCGGACGGCGAGACCTCGCTCTTCTGGGCGGCCTACGCCTCGGGCAAGCTCGGCGTCACCTGCGATCCGGATGTGGCGGAAGGCTTGGCGCTCTTTCACCGCCTGGTGGCCGACGCCGACTTCCTCTTCGAGTCGGCGGCGCCGGGGGATGGCCGGCCGGCCTGGCTCGATCCGAAGGCTCTGGCGGCGGTCAATCCGCGGCTGATCCATGTCACGGTCTCGCCGTTTGGACTGCAGGGCCCGAAGTCCGCCTGGGCCGACAGCGAGATCACCCTCTGGGCCTCCGGCGGGCCGCTTCTGCCGGCGCGAGATGACGAGGGCCGGCCCCTGCGCATCAGCGCGCCGCAGGCCTATCTGCACGCGGCCGGCGACGCGGCCGGCGGCGCCCTGATCGCCCACTTCGCCCGGGTGATGAGCGGCCAGGGCCAGCACGTCGACATCAGCGTGCAGCAGAGCGTGGCCCAGGCGACGCTGTCGGCGGTGCTCGCCGCCGGCGTCGACCACGCCAATTTCCTGCCGCGCCCCGCGCCGCCCAGCGATGCGCCCAAGGTCAAACCGCTGGACCTGACCGGCAGCGGCGCCCTGACCCGCCGCACCAAATGGCCCGTGCGCGGGGGGCTGGCGGAGATGCATCTTTCCATGGGCAGCGCCGTCGGCCTGTCCACCAACGCTCTCTTCGCCTGGATGCGGGCCGAAGGCGCGCCGCCGTCGCGCTTCTTCGACTGGGATTGGCCGACCCTGCCCGCGCGGATCAAGGCCGGCGAGATCACCGAGGCCGACGTGGAGGCGGCGCGCGACGCGGTCGAGGCGTTCCTCTCGACGCGCGACAAGTCGGAACTGATGACCCTTTCGCTGGAACATGAGGTGCGCGTGGCGCCGATCCAGACCACCGCCGACATCCTGGCCAGCGGTCACGAACAGGCGCGGGGATTTCTGCAGACCATAAAGGGACCGTTCGGCGACTACGTGTTGCCGGGAGATTTCGCCATGGGCGGCGGCTTCACGCCGCTAACGCCGGCGCCGCGACTGGGCGAGCACAACGGGCGTATCTACGGCGAAAGGCTGGGCCTCGACGCCGACGCCCTGGCCGGCCTGCACACGCAGGGCGTGATCTGATGGCCGCGCAACCCCTGCCCCTGGCCGGCCTCAAGGTGCTGGATTTCTCCTGGGTGGTCGCCGGACCGCTGATCACCCGCTCGCTCGCCGACTATGGCGCGACGATCGTGCGGATCGACTCCTCCCGCCGCGTCGAGACCGCCCGGGTGATGGGACCCTTCCCGCATGGCCGCTTCGATCCGCAGCAGTCGACCCTCTATGAGAACTGCAACGCCGGCAAACTCGGCCTGGCGCTGGATCTACGCAAGCCCGAGGCCCGGGCGGTGGCGAGGGACCTGGCCGCCTGGGCCGACGTCGCGGTGGAATCCTTCACCCCCGGCCAGCTGGCGAAATGGGGTCTGGGCTACGCCGACCTCCGCGCCGTCAATCCGGGCCTGATCATGGTCAGCACCTCGCTGATGGGCCAGAGCGGCCCGCACGCCGGCTACAGCGGCTATGGCAATCACGGCGCGGCGATCTCGGGCTTCCAGGCCATCGTCGGCGCCGAAGGCGCGATGCCGATCGGGCCGTTCGGTCCCTACACCGACTATGTCGGGCCAAGGTTTGGCCTGGTGGCCCTGCTGGCCGCCCTCGATCACCGCCGCCGCACCGGCGAGGGCGCGTGGCTGGATGTCTCCCAGGCCGAGGCCGGCATGCAGTTTCTCGCCCCCTATATCGCCCAGACGTCGGTCACCGGCGAGGTCCTGACCCCCAGGGGCAACCGCGACGAAGCCATGGCGCCGCACGGCGTCTTCCGCACCCGCGACTGGGACCGCTGGGTGGCCCTGGCCGCCCGGAACGACGCCGAGTGGCGGGCGCTGGCGGGGTTGATCGGCGGCGAGGCCCTGGCCGGCGATCCGCGCTTCGCCACGCTGGCGGCGCGCAAGGAGCACGAGATCGAGCTCGACACGCGCGTCGAAGCCTATACCGCCGCCATGACGGCCGAGGAGGTCGTGGCGCAACTGCAGGCGATCGGCGTCCCCGCCCACGTCGCCGCCGACACCGACGATTTCATGGCCGACCCCCAGCTCGCGTTCCAGAACCACTTCGTCCGTCTGGACCACCCCTTGATGGGTCAGGCCCTGGTCGAAGGCTCCCGCTATCATCTGTCGGCGACGCCCGCCCAATACGCCCGCAGCGCGCCGGTCTGGGGCCGGGACAACGATCACGTGCTGCGCGAGATCCTGGGCTACGACGACGCCCGGGTCGCGGCGCTGAAGGCGGCGGACGCCCTGGGGTGAGGGGGGATTTTGCCCGGGACGAGGGATGTCCGTTTGAGGCCCACGCCCACTCTTGCCAAGGCGCGACCCCTCTGCGATAAGCCGCGCCTCGCATCGCGGGCCGCCCTGGCGGACCGCACGGAGCGCGGGCGTAGCTCAGTGGTAGAGCACAACCTTGCCAAGGTTGGGGTCGAGAGTTCGAATCTCTTCGCCCGCTCCAAAAACGAGATCATCCGGCGGCGGCCCTGCCCCCTTCCAAACCCGCTCATCCCGGCGCAGGCCGGGATCCAGATTCCTCTGGGCGCCAGCCGGTTTCATTTCGATAAGTCAGCAGTTCGCGCCAGGCTGGACAGCGCTGGATCCCGGCCTGCGCCGGGATGAGCGGGGTTGGGGCGGAGCGCCCGCGCTCCGGGTGAGCGGGCCCCGCCACTGTCGGCGGAGCGGCGTCCGGGCCCGCTCACAGGGGTTAGCGGTGATCAGTAAATCTCACTTCGCGCTCTGGATTACTGAGATTTGAATCGCGGTCTTGCGCCTGGGCGCCGAGCGGGCGGGCGCCTACATCCCTGGTGGGGCTTCGGCCAGGGAGGTTTGTCATGGCTTTGGATCTTGTTCACGAGGCGGAAAGCTCGCTCGCCGCGAGCGTCGAAGCCAGGCTGTGGTTCGCCAAGCGCGGGCAGGAAAAGCCCTTCGCCTATGTCGGGACGCCGCCGCAGGGCCAACCCCAATCCCGCGGCGACTATGAGGGTCTGACCGTTCGGGTGGAGAACGCGCGGCCGATCGCGGGTCAGCTCAGCCTCGATGTCGAGGGCGTCGCCCTGGCGCGCAGCCCGACGGCGGTGCGTGATTTCTGGGACGAGGCGCAGACCCTGGCGCTCGGCCATCCCGAGACCGCCGAGCTGGTCAAGGCGGTCACCGGCGCCCGCCGCGTGGTGGTGTTCGACCATACCCTGCGCCGCCGCGCCGACGGCGTCGCCGACCGCACGGCCAACGCGCCGCGCCAGCCGGCGGCGCGCGTCCACGTCGACCAGACCGTGCTTTCCGGTCCGCAGCGGGTGCGCCAGGTGATGGGCGATCAGGCCGACGACCTGCTCGCGGGCGGCGCGGCGATCATCAACGTCTGGCGTCCGATCGGCCATGTGGCGCGCGACTGGCCGCTGGCCGTGGGCGACGCCCGCACCTTCGCGGCGGACGATCTCATCGCCTCCGACCTGATCTTCCCCCACCGCAAGGGCGAGATCTACATGGCCGCCCATGACCCGGCGCAGCGCTGGCTCTATGTGCCGGATCTGACCCCGGACGAGGCCCTGCTGATCAAGTGCTGGGATTCCGACCCCGGGGTCGCGCAATTCGCCCCGCACACGGCTTTCGAGGATCCGACCACGCCGCCGGGAACGCCGCCGCGGCAAAGCATCGAGTTCCGCACCATCGCCTTTTACTAGAGCAAACGCCGCTCAAGCGGACTCACTTGAACGGTGATCATTTGCTCTAGAGTCTAAACGTTGGAGCGTTCGCTCGTCGCCAAACCCGTCCCCACTTTGGCGGCGAACGCTCTAGCCCAGCCACCGGCCCGCGCGGGCCAGAAAGCCACGTCATGACCGATATCCCCTACCGCACGGCCCTCATTGTCGGCGTCGGCCCAGGCATCAGCGCCGCTCTCGCCCGCCAGCTGGCCAAGGCCGGGCTCAAGGTGGCCCTGGCGGCGCGCAACACCGATAAGCTGGCGGCCCTGGCGGCGGAGACGGGCGCCCGGGCCTATGCCGTCGACGCGGCCGATCCCGCCGCGGTGGCGCGCCTCTTCGACGAGGTCGAGGCCGATTTCGGCGCGCCCGACGTGGTCGTCTATAACCCCAGCGCGCGCGAGCGCGGACCGATCGCCGAGATCGACCCCGAGGCCGTGCGCCGGGCGATCGAGATCTCGGCCTTCGGCGGCTTCCTGGTCACCCAGCAGGCGGCCAGACGGATGATCCCCAACCGTCACGGCGCGATCCTCCTCACCGGTGCGACGGCCTCGATCAAGGGTTTCGCCAATTCCGCCAGCTTCGCCATGGGCAAGTTCGCCCTGCGCGGCCTGGCCCAGAGCGCCGCGCGCGAGCTCGGCCCCCAGGGCATCCATGTCGCCCACTTCGTCATCGACGGCGGCGTGCGCAGCGCCGGCCGGCCCGATCCGTCGGACCGCCCCGACAGCACCCTCGATCCCGACGGCGTCGCACAGGCCTACCTCGCCGTATTGGCCCAGCCACGCAGCGCCTGGACCTATGAGATCGAACTGCGGCCATGGGTGGAGCGTTTCTGAGGGGCGGTGATCACGCCGGGTTGGCGGAACTCAGCCAGGTCGGCGCGCGGCGACGCCCCTCCTGTTCCCGCTCATCCCGGCGCAGGCCGGGATCCACAGCCATCTCGGAACCGTTTTTAAACAGATACATAATCCGCAACCTCCCGGTGGGCGGGAAGGGTTGGCGTCCGGCCGTCGCCGAAGTGAGCGAGGTGTTTTAGGGGCGGGCGAGGGCGCCCGCGCTCCGGAAAAGTCGCGGAAGCGCGGGGGGCTGGGCGCGCCTCTCTCCAGGAGCGCGGGCGCCCTCGCCCGCAATCCGCGCGGACGCCACGCCCTCGCATGCGATGGCGAGCCCGGGCATTCCGGGTGGACCGCGCCGGCGCCGCCTCTGTGCATGGCCGCCGATGAACCACCTCCGGTCTCGCGAAATCGCCGCCCCCAAAATCCATGACCTAGGTCATGGCGTGAATCGTGCGTTCGCGCTTGCGTGTGGGCGGAACCGGGAGCGTGTCGATGTCGGTCGTCGTGCGGATATTGGTGTGGGGGCTGCTGGCGCTGGCGGCGCTGGTGGCGGGCGTGTTCGCCTTTGGCAGGGCGGCCGATCCTTCAGCGGAACGGGCGGTCGGGATCGCCGGCGTGACGATCGTCGCGGTCTGCGGCGTATTCGCCCTGTTTGAGATTTACCTGGGCGTCCGACAGGCGATCGAGCGACGCAGGGAGGAGGGGGAGCGCCGGTAAGGGGCGGGCGAGCGCATCCGGTTACGCCAGAAGCTGCTGATCCTATCGCGAAAGGTCGGCGGCGAGAGCCGCAGCGAACGCGCTCGGGGATGCGTGGTGCAAAGCTCATATTCCCATGGAGGGGCCGATCGTGCTTGGAGTGACCGTCTACCGGAAAGCGCCGCCGACAAACAAGCCAGACCTAAGC